>Ga0100377_1005097_pt1 | contig 9933 bp, 8 predicted proteins | sample CryGeymeta201501_FD_83664 | JGI IMG/M metagenome (GOLD analysis project Ga0100377, IMG submission 83664) | Groundwater microbial communities from Crystal Geyser aquifers in Utah, USA - Crystal Geyser metaG 2015-01 | ecosystem: Environmental > Aquatic > Deep subsurface > Groundwater | place: USA... | reverse complement strand
TTTCCACGACAGATCCATCGAAAGTTCTGACGAGAATCTTTCCATGTTTGGGTAAGAATTATTATCTGTTCAGACGACACAGAATTGCTCCGAGCCGATTCGATTCGGCAAAGAGTTGGTTCAAGTCTTTTGCTACACAACTGCCGCCGATGGCAGGTTGCGCGGCTTTGACGCGATTTATCATCAGACGACGAACCGGGTTTGAAAAAATATCTGTAAGAACAATCGACCATCATGAAGCGCATCTCAGGTCCGCATTCTTCACTTCGCCTTTTTCTTCTGCAACAGTTATTTCGCTCGATGGAATCGGAGACGCATGCTCCGGAGCAGTAGCTGTGGGAACTGAAGGAAAGATGGAATTGATTACCAGAATTAGCGGGCGGGATTCCATAGCATTGCTTTATGAGGAAGCGACGAGACTTTTGAATCTGCGTGAACTTGAAGATGAAGGTAAGGTTATGGCTTTAGCGGCGCACGCAGATTTAGGCGAGGATGAACGGAGTGTTCTCGATGAGGTCATAGAGATTTCAGATTTGAATGGTATATCCGTAAAGGTAAATAGGAATGCTTATCGAAGGCTGAAAGAGTGTTTATGGCGGCGCGGCCCCGAGCGATTTGCGGCGATGGTGCAGAGGATGACCGAGCGCGCGGTAATAGCTCTAGTAAAAGCCGCGGTCAAAATGACGGGAATTACGAATGTCGCAGTAGCGGGTGGGCTCTTTTCAAATGTAAGAATAAATCGTCTGCTCCGTGAAAAACTTTTTGAGGATAAACTCTCAGACATTTGGGTCTTTCCAAACATGGGCGACGGCGGGCTTGCGCTTGGAGCGGCACTGGACGAACAGATTTCGATTCAGCCTTTTCTTGGAGCGGAGATTGATTGCGATAGAGCTGTCGCAATTGCTAGAGAACGCGGATTGAATGTAAGGAATACTTCTCTCGAAAAGGCAGCTGAGAGAATTGCGAAAGGTGAGTCGATAGGCTGGGTGAACGGAAGAATGGAATACGGTCCTCGTGCGCTTGGCGCTCGCTCGATTCTTGCTCGGCCCGATGACAGAACTATTCGAGACAGATTGAATTTAGCTCAGAAGAAGCGCGTCTTCTTCCAGCCGTTTTGTCCAACGCTTACTCATCTTGAAGCTGAACGTTCACTTTTAAATTATGACGGTCGAGATGAACGATGGATGACCTCTCTTTATGGAACCAATGCCGGAGGAAGTAAGAGACTTGAAGGCGTGATCGGACCTGATGGCTCATGCAGACCTCAGATACTTTCGAAGACTCCTGAAACTCTAGAAGAAAAGGTTTTTCTGGAGTTAGTTCTTGAAGTCGAAAAGAAAATTGGAATTGGAGGAGTATTGAATACCTCATTCAATATTCACGGAGATCCAATTGTTCGAACCGAGTCAGATGCAATTGATGCATTTTTGAGATCAGGATTGTCCTCGCTAGTTATTGGAGGAAAGATAGAGATCATTCGGAATGATGACTAGAGAAATAATCCATTCCGCATTGATAAAAATTTTTCCTTACACTTTGGCCGTGCATCTTTTTATGCTCTTTGTGCTTGTAATTTATCTTGCTGTGCAGGATTGGAAAAAATTACTCGATCAGAAGAAAATTATATTTTCTCTTTGTCTTATTGCCGCGCTTGGAGTTGCCTCGGCGTTTTTTTTCTCTTCGGAACGTCACAGATTGTTTTTCGACGAGGACATCTACATTCAGATTGGGCATTCGATAGCGAAGGACTTTCGATCCGGAATGCTCGATTGTGCGATTCCGGCTGATGAAGGAAGAAGCTGGACCGGACTCAGATATTCTCTTAACAAGGAACCTAACGGATTTCCATTTCTAATTTCTATTGTGTCGAGAATTTTCGGAGTGAGCGACAATAGCGGTACGATAACAAATTTATTATTCTTTGCGCTTGGTACGATCGGACTTGGATTTCTCGCAAAAGAGACCGGACTTTTCAATTCAAATACATTTATTTTGGCTCCTCTCATTTTTGCTTTGTGGCCCGAAAATCTTCGATGGGCGGCATGCTCTGCCGCTGAGATTTCTGCGGTGAGTCTTGCAATATGGTCACTGGCTTTTGCATTCAGGTCGTCAAGAAAGAACGACAGAATTTTGATGTGGCTTGGGCTTTTGACTGCAACTTACTCGGCTCAAATTAGGCCGGAAGGCATATTGATTTTTTTGCCGTTTTTCTTTGCAGCATTTTCGAGCGCGCAGTTTAGAAACCTCAAAGAAATAAAAATCGTCGCTGTCATTGTTATTGCCGCGGCGATTCTTTTGTTTCCGCATCTTCTTCTTTTATCAACTTTTTCTAACGAGAGCTGGGGCGCGAGCGAAGCTAAGTTTTCATTTGCTTATCTTCAAAGAAATCTCGCTCAAAATCTTGGATGGTGGTTCGGAAACGAGAAGATTGGCAACACGTTTTCGGCGCCTGCAGGTATCTCGATTCTAGCAGTGCTCGGAGCTTTAATTTCTATCTTCTCAAAAATACGGAAGAAAAATTATTTGGAATTATTGAGAAGAGATGTTTTGCTGATTCTGTGGGGAATATTATTTTTTGGAATCTTCATTCCTTTTTACGCAGGATCTTATTATTACGGAACCGACGTTCGCTTTTCATTACTGCCGCTTCCTGTTGCCGCTTTATTTGCGGCGAAGGGAATAACAGAAGTTGTCGGATTTTTTTTGAAGCTGTTGAAACAGGAAGGCATTTTGAAGAATGCGATATTGTCTGTCATAATTGTTTTTGGATTCATGGCGAACTCATTGACGCTAGTTCCGATTAAGACGGAAGAGGCGAGGCAGGCGAGGGAAGAACATTCTGCGATTATAATTTTGAACAGGAATTTACCGGGCGATGCAATTGTAGTTTCTCACACACCGTCAATCTGGTCAAACTGCGGCAGAGCTTCGATACAGCTTGTTTGGGCACTTGCTCATCCTTTTGAGATGGACGCGCTCGGAAAAAAATATGCGATTTATTATCACTGGAACTATTGGGATATTGCTCCTCCTCCTTTTGATCGCAATTTTGCGCTAGGTAAAGATTTTCTTGCGCGATACAGAGACACGGAAACTGTATCAAAGGTTGAATGTGAGCGTGAGTGGGTTTTCAAACTTATAAAATGTAATCACTAATCACTACTAGCATGCGTTGCTTGAAGCCGTGCTGATGGTGATCTGAAATGAAGCCTTTAGAGTGGTATTTTCGTAAACCTGAAATTCTACGACAGATGATCGACCGAATGCATTGACTGTCTTGATTTTAAGCGCGTAAGGCGACGAATAATCTGTCTGAGTAGGATAACTCGAGATCGCACTGCCGGAGATAGTCGTAACGGTTACGTGTGTGACACAGCTTGTTGTGCCTCCGAGGGTTATTGTATAAGTGGCGGTCGTGTTTTTCTTTTGAGTCAGAGCATTATCCCCTGTCGGCGAGAGTGTGCATCCGAAAGAAGTTGTGATGCTTGTAATTGTCGGAGCGCATGCAACAGTTGTAGTGACTGATGAAGTGGTGGAAGAAGAGGAACTAGTTGTAGAAGTAGATGCTGACGTAGTAGAGGAGCCGGCTGTTGAAGTAGATGCTGACGTAGTAGAGGAGCCGGTTGTTGAAGTAGATGCTGACGTAGTAGAGGAGCCGGCTGTTGAAGTAGATGCTGACGTAGTAGAGGAACTTGAAGTGGATGCTGACGTAGTAGAGGAGCTGGCTGTTGAAGTAGATGCTGACGTAGTAGAGGAACCGGCTGTGGAAGTAGATGGGCTTGAGGTTGTAGAAGTAGAATTGATTGTTATTCCGCCGGCTTTTGCGAGCATCTCCTGATTGAATTGGTCTTGAGTTTGAGATTGGCTTCCTGCTTTTTCAACGAACTTTCCGCCTGCCCAATCAGCAACCAAGAAAATTGTAGCGAGAGCAAGAATCGCGACAAGACCGATAAAGAGCCCCATCTCAACCATGCCCTGCCCTTCTCTATTTTTTCCCCAGATCATAATTAAACTTTATACTAAAACATTTCGTATCGCAACAACAACGTAAAAAATGCTACAGATTTTTTTTGGGTTATTTTATTTAAACGGTAATTGACTAAAAAGTGTTTACATGTGTAATCGCGACGAAGCAATCTAAAGCAAAGGCAAAAGGCATACAGTAATTTACTATTGATATTATTTTGAAAAGCTATAGCTTTAGAATTCGGGGAGGGAAAATAATTATGAGATTTGGCAAATATGTTTTTTACATTATGCTTGTAGTTTGTTTTGCTTTTATCTCTTGCGGAAATCCTCAGCCGCCTCCGGATATTCCGGTGATCGAGCCTGAACCGGAATCTGAACCTAATATAGCTATCATACAGAATAAAGCTGAAGATGGCCAAACTCCAGCTACTTCAGTAAAACCGAATACAGATATACCTGTATCGAATCAGTCGAATTTAACTATTGATGATATGGAAGAGTTTTTAGGTTGGCATATTTATGAAGATGCAAATGCCAGACTGAAGACTTCGATTGCGCCGGGATACAGAGGAAGATCGCTGAAGATTGAATATGATTTAGGCAGAGGAAAATTTTGTGGAGTATGGAAAGAAATTGGAAATGGTTCAGCAATGAAGGGAATAAAATTTACCTTCAGGTGCGAAGGATCGAAGAATACTCTTGAGATAAAACTTGAAGACAAGCATAGAACTACATTTGGAAGATTGATACCGACTATTGCCGCGGGTTGGACTACGATTGTAATGCCATTTTCGACTATGACTTATTTGTGGGGAGAAAACAAAAATTTGGATACTTCGAAATTAAAGCTGAATTTTGCTATTTCATTCAAGGATGGAGATGCAGGCGGAATGGGAGCGGTGTATATCGACAAGGTGGAATTTATTGAGTGATGAAATGGCTGAAGTGAAGGGTGTCATTATTCAATTATTTTACACGGGATTTATCGAAAGCATCAATGTGTCAACATAAGATTTTTTAAGATAGCAATAGACGAATAATTTTGACAAAATCTTTTTTATTATGAAACAAAACTATAAACTCGATTATGATGAAATTATCTCTGCTATAAAGTGGGGTGGAAAACTCGGCTTGATTCCGCTTTTTTTCTCTTCGCTGATGCTGGTGGCGGCTCTACTCAAAGATGAATCATCAGTTGAGTTTTGGTCAAAGTGGGTCAGGATAGGCATTGAAATATTTTTGATGGGAGGGTGGAGCTTCGGAGCGATTGCACTTGTCAGGCAGGTTATTGCCGAGCGCTTCGGACATTTAATTGCCGTCATTACTTCAGGGTTTGTCGGAACTCTTGTTGATAATGCTATGGCAGTTCTATTTATTCTCGTCGCAAAGGACGCACCGCCATCTATTCTTGCCGCATTGATCGGCATGGCAATATCTTTTCTTACTGCAGGCCTATTAACTAGAAATTCATTCAGATAATATGTCTCTATACTGATACATTTTTTTTACTGAGTTATTTGGAATAATCAATTTATTTGAAGTTAGACATGTCGCATTTGTGATTCACATGAATGTGCAACTCTTAAATTTTCAAACCTGATTTTCATGGCATACGACTTGCTCTATACAACAAGCAGTATGGAGGTTTGCCATGAAAAATTTTACAGTTATCATCATTACAATAATTTCGTTAGGTTGTTTAATTTTCTTTTCCACTTCGGCGACGGCAGATGAATCAATAGTGACACTCGACAGCTTGATACAATCTCAGGATGTAGTGCTTTCAGAAGACGCTTTAGCTGAAGGAACTCCGGCTGAATTAGTGAGCCAGCCTTCTGCAATAACAGGGAAAGGTGTATTGAAGCAGAAGATCGGTTTATTAATTTCTCAACTTGCGCAATGGCGTTTGCGCCCGATTGACGGGTTGGAGATTCTTCCGCGAGATTTGATTCCAAGATGGGGTTTAATTGCTGGAAAGGGTCCTTTAATAGTCAACGAAGAGTTTACCAATAATCTTAATGGTTGGACGGCCAGCAACGCTTATGCGGGTGCAACTTCATTCGGATCGATTGTTCCCGATCCTGTTTCAAAGGACAATGCATTTGCAGTTGCGCACACTGGCCCATGGGATGCGGCTTCTCAAGGATTTATTGAACAGTCTTTTAAAGTTAACACACCTAAAGAGATGACTTTTTCAGTGCTCTATAATTTTGTGACAACGGAAGGTGGGGTGACATACTTTAACGACAATGCTATAATTTCCATATCGCATGAAGATGGAACAGTGACGTATGGACTTTTTGAATCAACCAATTCTTCGACATTTATTCCTGTGACAGGATTGCCTTCTAACATAATAAATGGTGGACGAGGTCAGAACGGCAATCAGACCGGATGGGTGCAGCGTTCGAGCGATCCCATATTGTTCGACAGAGGAAACTACAAAGTGAGAATTGAAGTGAATGACGTTTACGATGAGTACGTGGACTCTGCGATACTGGTCGATATGGTTGGCTTAGAATAAGAGTGTTTTTATTAGGCGCGTGCGAAAGTGCGCGCCTTTTTATTTTGCCCACCACTCTTTGATCTCTGCAAGCACACTTTCAAAGTTCGCATCAATTTTTTTGCACTCAGGGAGAGTTCGAAGTATTTTGGATATGTAACTCTTCTTCCCAGGATTCAATATCACAACTATGCCCGAATCATCTTCTTTTCGTATCAGCCTGCCGAATCCCTGCCTCAGAGTCAAAAGTGCGGTTGGAAGGGCATACCTCATGAACCAATCTTTTCCAACATCCTCACATCGAGCATCATAAAGAGGCTCTCCTGGCGAAGTGAACGGTATCTTCTCTATGACTACGACTGATAAATTTTCTCCGGGAACATCGATTCCTTCCCAGAAAGATCTTGTTCCTAACAGAACTGTATTTGGATTAGACTTCAATCTCCTGACCAGAGCATATCTCGATCCGTCTTCATACTGTGCGAGAACATCAATGCCGTCTAAATTGATATTTTTCTTTACCTCCAGCATTCTCAATTTATTAGTGAAGAGCGCCAGCATTCTACCTTGAGTCAATTTTGCGATTTCCATTATTCGTTCTGCTATTGAAAGCGGTTCGGATGAATTTTCAGACTCTTCTCTGACAAGACAGAGTAAAACTTTGTCTTTGTAATCGAATGGATGTCCGACCGATAGCGGAGCTATTCTGCGGCATGGATCGAGCAGAATAGTTTTTTGAACTTCAGATTCTTCAAGAGAATTATCAGTTTCAGGAGAAATAATTCCGAGTCTTTCTTCCATAAAAGAAAATTCGCCGGAGACTTGCATTGTTGCTGAAGTGAGAATCACGCTATGAAATTTATTATAGACATTTTCTACAAGCATTGGCCCTACATTTATCGGCGAACGGCGGTATGTGATAGGCCTGTCCGGAAAAGATTCATACCATAGAACAGATTTATCTACCGGAATTATTCGAAAAATATTTTCGGCATAATTTGCATACTCTTCAAAACTTAGAGCGGACTTATTTATTTTTTCGCATAGCACATTAGACTCGTCTTCTTTCTCCATTTTTTTCTGTAGAGTAAAAATTTCTCTTGAGAGCTTTCTGACAGCAGTTTCAACTCGTTTTGCCTCATCGACAATCTGACTCCAATTTTCTGAGATTAGCTCTTGATCTTTTATTCTGCGTTTAATTTCCGAATCGAATTTTTTTGATAAAGTTAATGAATCAAATTCTGAGAGCAAAATTTTCAATTCCTCTATGATTTCAACTATTTCAAAAATGCCGTATTTTTCGATTTCCGCTCTGGAAAATTTCGACAAAATTGTGCTCGACTTTTTTTCTCTGGAATAGAGTCTTCTAAGCCTTGAACGGATCAAGGCAGTTGAGAAGATGGGACCGAAGAGGTCGGTTGCGGCATCTTCGAGTGAATGCGCCTCGTCAAATACGGCATACCGAACTTCAGGAAAGCTTTGCGGCCAGAGCAGAGCCAGGTGATGATTTGCCACGATAACGAGTGATTTTTCCGAATCTCGCAATGCGCGATAATGCCTGCAGAAATTACGATGGTCGGAGGTGCAGGTGTCATCAGTTGCGCGAACATCATTCAAAGCCATTCTTCCTTCTTTTCCAAATTGTGCGATAAGATCGTATGCCGACTCGATATCACCTGTTTCGTCCTTTTCATCGAAATCTTCCAGCACTTTCAAAGCATGGTAATAATCAAGTTCTTTGAAGAGTTCCGACCGTTCCAGAGCTTCTTTCAATCTGCCGCGGCATATATAATTTTCGCGGCCTTTTAGGAGTGCAAAGTTGAAGTCGAAATATTTTTTAAGCAAAGGCAAATCTTTTCTGAATATCTGGTCTTGAAGATTTTTTGTTCTTGTCGCTATAAGTATTCGCCCACCGAATTGCTTGGCATATTCAATGTGCGGAATTAAATAGCCTAAAGTTTTTCCGACTCCGGTTCCTCCTTCGACAATTCCTACTCCTTCGGATTCGATTGTTTTACTGACTGCTTTAGCGTATTCAAGTTGTTCTTTGCGAAAGACAAATAGTTCCGAGTCAGAAGCGAGAAGACCGTTGGCGCCGAAAAATTTATTCATTACCACTCATCACTTGTCACGCAGGCTAAAGCTTGCTGCTACCATTCGTATACGCACCATGCACCAAGCTTCACGCACCAAGCATTACGCATCACTTTAAATTGCACCGGATTTTCTAAGTTCTTCAATTTTTTCTTTGGAATATCCGAGCACATTGCGAAGAATTTCTTCTGTGTGTTGACCTGCGACCGGCGGCGGAGTTTTAATTTTGCCGGGCGTATCGGAAAGTTTTATTGGGATACCGGTCAATCTTATTCTTCCGGCTTTTGGATGCTCCATTGCAACAACCATCTCGCGGGCTTTTGTCTGCTCATGCTCTAAAACCTCTTCGACAGTGAAGATGGGCCCCGCAGGTATTCCGGCTTTTTCGAGAAGTGATATCCATTCAGCTGTGGAGCGGGTAGAAAATATTTCAGAAAGAATAGGGAAGAGGATGTTTCTGCATGCGACACGTTTTGGATTCGTTGTGAATCGCTCGTCGCTTTTCAGGTCAGGACGATTTATTAGTTCACAAAAAGAGAGCCAGAGTTTGTCATTGCCGACAGCAAGATTCAGATATCCGTCTTTTGTTTTGAATGTTTCGTAAGGGCAGATAGTTGGATGTTGATTGCCTTTGCGCATAGGCGATTTCCCTTCCGCAAAGTAGATTCCGGCTTGATATGTGAGAAGTGAAATTTGACCGTCGAGCATCGAAATGTCTATCTTTTGCCCGCGTCCGGTTTTGTTTCTGGCAACGAGCGCCAAGAGGATTCCTTGCGCCGCGTAAATGCCGGAGATGATATCGGCAATCGAGGTTCCTACTTTTGTCGGAGGACCGTCAGGTTCTCCGGTCAAAGACATTATTCCGCCCATGCCTTGTATCGCAAGGTCGTAACCGGGCTTACGGGACCATGGACCGGTTTGCCCGAAGCCTGAGACTGAGCAATAGATAAGCCGCGGATTCATTTTGAGAGCCGAGTCTGCATCGAGCCCGAATTTATCTAGTGTGCCGGGACGAAAATTTTCGATGAGCACATCGGCTTTCAGCAAGAGATTTTTAATTATCTCGATTCCATCATTCGATTTCATATTAATGGTTATTGAACGTTTATTTCTGTTTACGGACATGAAGTAAGCAGATTCACCATTTTGAAAAGGCGGTCCGAACGCTCTTGTGTCGTCGCCTTTACCTGGAATTTCAACCTTCCAAACTTCAGCTCCGTGGTCAGCGAGAATCTGAGTTCCATAAGGTCCTGCAAGAACTCTTGAAAGATCGAGAACTTTTATTCCGTCTAGCGCACCCATAAAAAACCTCCAATGATAATTTGAAACTTTACAACGTGATTGAAGAATAGTGAATAGTGAATAGT
>Ga0100377_1005096_pt1 | contig 9933 bp, 9 predicted proteins | sample CryGeymeta201501_FD_83664 | JGI IMG/M metagenome (GOLD analysis project Ga0100377, IMG submission 83664) | Groundwater microbial communities from Crystal Geyser aquifers in Utah, USA - Crystal Geyser metaG 2015-01 | ecosystem: Environmental > Aquatic > Deep subsurface > Groundwater | place: USA... | reverse complement strand
TGTTCCAGCTTGGCTACGCTCCGGCCCAGCAAGATCACCGTCGCGCCCTGGGCGGCGAAGGTCCGCGCGGCGGCCCGGCCGATGCCTTGACCGGCGCCGGTGACCAGGATTACCCGGTCCTTGAGTAATCGATCGTTTTCCATGAACGAACCCTAATTGGATGGGACTACTCAAGCCTAGTCAAAAATTAAGTGGGCGCATCTTACGCCGCTTCGAACCGCACCTTCTAGGGTAGCCGGATAATCGCCGGCGGTATAGTCGCCGGCCAGGTACAAGCCGGCAATCGGGGTGGCATGGCCGGGCCGCACCAAGCCTGGTCTAGAGGCAAATGTGGCGCGTTTTTCGACGATGGCCTTACTGGCAAGCAGCGCTGGTAATGGGCCCAACTCGACGGTCAGTTTATGCAGCAGTTGGTCTCGTAGTCTTTCGGGCGCTTGTTTCAGATGCGGTCCTTCGGCGCTGATGACGATGGCTACCATGCCCGGTGCCAGGTCGTTGCGTTCGAAGGCCCAGGGCGCCGCGCCGTAGCCCAAGGCCAGCATGGGATAAGGAAACCGGAGCGGCGCCGCGAAACGTAGCCAAAGGGTGAGGATGGGTTGCCAAGTGAATTGCCGTATCTGGGCGGCCGTTTTTGCCGCCACTGCAATTCCGGCCAGTAGGGCCGGGACCCGAGCCGGGTGGGTAGCGATAATGACCTGGTCCGCCTCAAGGTCTGGGCCAAGTAGCGTAAACCGGCCCTGTTCCAGGCGCAGCGCTTCGACCCGACTGGACAGTCGAACCGTGCTACCCCGCTCGGTTAAATAGCGTTGCGCGGCCTCGGGTAATAGGCGCCCCATGGCGGCCCGGTTGAACAGAAAATCGCTGTCTTGACGGGCACCGGCCAGGCTGTCGCGCAGTACATTGCAGAACACCTGGGCCGAGGCCATGGCCAGCGGGGTATTGAGAGCGGCGACGCAGATTGGTTGCCAAAGACGCTCAATCAGTCGGCGCGGCTGGCGATATTCGGCCAACAGTATGGCGGCTGAGCGGTCTGAGTCGAGTTTAAAATGACGCTGTTGCAGTGCGAGCATGAAGCGAGCAGCCGCCAGCTTGTCGGTTAAGCTCAAGCCCCGAGCCATGGTCAGACCGACGGCCAGATGGAACGGCGCCGGCAAGTCAGGCAGGGCCAGCCGGAAACCTGGAGCGCGTAAATCGAGCCGGCGCCTTTCCAGCAAGTCAAGCGTACCAAGCCGGGTCATCAAGGCCAACGTTTCACGATAAGCTCCGGCCATCAGGTGTTGACCGTTATCAATGATCAGCCCGGCCCAGTCCACGCTGCGAGATCGTCCGCCGAGTTGTTGGGCGGATTCGAACAGGGTCACCCGCCGGCCGGCGTCGGCCAGGGTCATGGCAGCGGCCAGCCCAGCCCAGCCGCCGCCGACGATGGCAATGCTCAAGTCCGGCCGGCTATCTGGGTTCAGGCGGTTATCCATGTCTTGGCGGCGAGCCAGAGTTTTCTGACCGGCGGTAGGGCAATCCGGGCGCCCAACACCGGATAGCCGGCAGCGCGGATTTCATCCAACAGGGCGCGGTAAATCGCCGCCATGATGAGGCTTGGGCGCTGGTCCTTGCGGTCGCCATCGGGGAGTAACGCGTATGCCTGCTCGTAGGCCGTGACGGCACGTCGATACTGGAACTCCATCAGTGTGCCGAAGTTTGTTGTCGCCCGGGCCTGAAGCAGGTCGGCCTCGCTGACGCCATAGGCCGCCATCTCGTCCATAGGCAAGTAGATGCGGCCGCGCCGGGCGTCCTCGCCCACGTCCCGGATGATGTTGGTGAGTTGCAGGGCCAGGCCGAGCTGAGCGGCGTATTTCATGGCGGCGTGGCTGCTGGCGCCAAAAATGCCGGCCGCGACCTCGCCGACGATGCCGGCCACTCGGTGGCAATAGAGGCGTAGCACCTTGAAGTCGGCGTAGCGCGTCAGCTCCAGGTCCATGGCCATACCGTCAATGATCTCTTCTAGTTGCTCGCGAGCGATGGGGTAGCGGGCGATGGCCGGGACCATGGCCAGGCTGACTGGGTGGTTGGGCTGGCCGGCATAGAGGCGATCCAGCTCGGCCCGCCACCAGTCCAGTTTTGCCCGTGCCACATGCACCTCTCGGCATTCGTCGACCACGTCATCGACCTCTCGGCAGAAGGCATAAAAGGCGGTGATCGCCTCGCGTTTCGGTCGGCTTAGGAACAGAAAACTGTAATAAAAGCTGGAGCCGCTGGCAGCGGCCTTGTCATGGCAGTATTGCCGAGGGGTCATCAGCGGCACCCGGAACCGGACCCGCAACTGCCGCAGCCGCCTTGTCCGGTGGCGCGCTTTTTCGCCGGCCAGAGCGCGTGGCGCAGCATATGGAACCAGTCGGCTAACCCAAGCAGCGGGCGGTGCTTGAACATGTCGCCCCGGCTGGCGGCCAGCTTTTCCAGGATACGGTTGCCGCCCAGTACGATGAGCCGGGTTTCCAGAGCGATCCGGCCTTTCAACGCCAAGCCTAGCGGCGCCCCGGCCTTAAGCATGCGTCGGGCCCGTTCGATCTGGGTCTTCATAAACTGTTGCCACAGTGCATCGACTCGGCCCTCGGCGATTTGACGTTCGCTGATACCGAACTTGGCCATTTCGTCCTGGGGTAGGTATATACGACCCTTCTTGTAATCGATGGCCACGTCTTGCAGAAAATTGATCAGTTGCAGGGCGGAGCAGATACCGTCGGACCAGGCTTGGTGCCGCTCATCATGGTCGCCATAAGCTTGAGCAGGAGCCGACCGATCGGGTTGGCCGATTTCCGGCAATAAGCCATAACCTCGCCGAAATCGGCGTAGCGCGTCTTCCTAATATCCTGGCTGAAGGCGTCGAGCAGGTCGTGAAAGGGGGCATAAGGCAAGTCGTACTGCTGTATCGTCCGCGCCAGGTCGTTGAATATTGGGCCGACCGGCGGTTCGCCATGCTCCAGCGCATGTAGTTGGCCGCGAAATTGTTCGAGGCTAGCTAGGCGTTCCTCCGGGACGGCATCGCCTTCGTCGGCGATGTCGTCTGCGGCGCGGGCGAAGGCGTAGATACTGCGGACCGCGCCCCGCAAACGACTGGGCAGGAAGATCGAGGCTACCGGGAAGTTTTCATAGTGGCCGGCATCGATAACCTGAAAATTTAGATTAGTCATTTCGGATCATGAACTTATTGGCATGGGCCAGCGAGATGCGGCTGACAGCGAGGAGGCGCTATATTACACTTCGGCGTTTTCGCGAAAGTGGCGGAATTGGTAGACGCACTGGATTTAGGTTCCAGCGCCTTACGGCGTGGGGGTTCGAGTCCCCCCTTTCGCACCAAGTTTAGTAATCCAATAAGGAACTGTAATGTCTGTGACCGTAGAAAACCTGGAAGGCCTTGAGCGCCGCGTAACCCTCGTCCTGAATCCTGCCGAGATCGAGTCCGAAATCGCCAAGCGTCTGCAAAAACTGGCCAGGAACGTCAAGCTGGATGGGTTCCGTCCAGGCAAGGCGCCTCAGAAGATGGTGGCTTTGCGCTACGGCGCGGAGGTGCGAAACGAAGTCCTGGGCGATGCCTTGCAGACCCGATTCATCGAAACCATCAAGGCTAATGATCTGGATGTGGCTGGTTATCCTCAATTCGTAGCGGCCGGCGATGGTGTCTTTACCGCCACCTTCGAAGTGTTCCCAGTCATTACCGTCGGCGATGTCGGCCAGATCAAGGTAACTCGCCCTACCGTCGAGGTGACTGATGCCGATGTCGACCGTACACTGGATGTTTTGCGTAAGCAGCGTATCCATTTCCATGCCGTCGAGCGGCCGGCCCAGATGGCCGACCGGGTCCATATCGATTACGTTGGTACGATAGACGGTCAGCCTTTTGCAGGCGGCGAGGCCAAGGATTTCCCCATGGTGCTGGGCGAAGGCCGGACCCTGCCGGAATTTGAGGGTAGTTTGATCGGTATGAAGCCGGGCGAGAGCAAGACCTTCGATGTCACCTTTCCTGCCGACTATTTCGCCAAGGAGATGGCCAGTAAGACCGCTCGCTTCGCGGCCGTCGCAAAATCGGTGCACGAGCCCCATCTACCCGATCTGGACGAGGACTTTGCCCGATTTTTGGGTATCCACGAAGGCGGTATCGCAAAGTTGCGCGAGGAGATTGCCGACAACCTGCGTCGCGAGGCCAAGCGTCGCATCCAGTCCAAGGTAAAGGAACAGGTATTGGATGGCATGTTGGCCGTGACCCCATTCGATATTCCCAAGGGCTTGGTGGCGATGGAGCGAAAGAGTATGTTGGCGCATGCTGTGTCCGACCTGAAGGCCCGTGGCATGAAGGAGTCGGACATCAAGATGAACGATGATATATTCGACGCTCAGGCCCGGCGTCGGGTGTCGATTAGCCTGATGCTCAATGGCTTCTCCGCAGCCAACAACATTCAGGCCGAGGAGGCAAAGGTACGCACTCTGATCGATGAATTTGCCCAGAGTTATGAGAATCCGGCTGAACTGGTGGCGTGGTACTATCAAGACAAAGAGCGGCTACAGGACGTCAAGGCCATGGTGGTTGAAGATACCGTGGTCGATATGATTCTGGGGCGCGCCCAAGTCACGGATGAGCCCACCACCCTCGAACAACTGATGGGGAAAGCCTGATGTCCAACAACGAACGCATTGCCGCGATGCCCGACCCCTCCATGCTGGGTTATATTCCCATGGTGGTTGAGCAGAGCGGTCGCGGCGAACGCTCCTATGACATCTACTCACGTCTGCTCAAGGAACGGGTGGTATTTCTGGTTGGCCCGGTCAACGACATGACAGCCAATCTGGTGGTTGCCCAGTTTCTGTTCCTGGAGTCGGAAAACCCCGATAAGGACATTTACTTCTATATCAATTCGCCGGGCGGCTCGGTGACGGCCGGCATGGGCATCTACGACACCATGCAGTTCATCAAGCCGGACGTGTCCACCCTTTGCATCGGCCAGGCCGCCAGCATGGGCTCCTTCCTGCTCACCGCCGGCGCCAAGGGCAAGCGCTTTTGCCTGCCTAATTCGCGGGTAATGATCCACCAACCATTGGGTGGCTTTCAGGGCCAGGCATCGGACATTGAGATTCACGCCAAGGAAATCCTCTACTTGCGCGAGAAGCTGAATGGCTTGATGGCCAAGCATACTGGCCAGTCGCTGGAAGTGATCGAGCGCGACACCGATCGCGACTTCTTTATGGGCGCCGACGACGCAGTCAATTATGGCCTCGTCGATAAAGCACTGGCCAAACGTAGTGATGCTGTATAAACTTGACTAATATATTTTGGTATTCGGGGCGGCGACATGTCTGACAAGCAAGAACACGAGAAACTCCTCTACTGCTCGTTCTGTGGCAAGAGCCAGCATGAAGTGCGCAAGCTGATCGCCGGTCCCTCGGTGTTCATCTGCGACGAGTGCGTGGAACTATGCAACGACATCATCCGCGAAGAGGTTCAGAACGCCGCCGGCGGTAAGGACGAGTCCGACCGGCTGCCTACCCCGCAGGAGATACGCAATGTCCTGGACCAGTATGTGATCGGCCATGGCATGGCCAAGCGTACGCTGGCCGTTGCCGTATATAACCACTACAAGCGTCTGCGTTCCCCAAGCCTGGGCAAGGACGATGATGTGGAACTGTCCAAGAGCAACATACTGCTGATCGGCCCGACCGGTTCAGGCAAGACACTGCTGGCCCAGACCCTGGCACGGCTCTTGAACGTGCCCTTCGTGATGGCCGATGCCACTACGCTGACCGAGGCGGGTTATGTCGGCGAGGATGTCGAAAACATCATTCAGAAGCTTTTGCAGAAGTGCGACTATGATGTCGATAAGGCCAAGAACGGCATTGTCTACATCGACGAAATCGACAAGATTTCCCGCAAGTCAGACAACCCATCGATCACCCGCGACGTATCGGGCGAGGGTGTTCAACAGGCTCTGCTGAAGATGATTGAGGGCACCACTGCCTCGATTCCGCCCCAAGGCGGCCGCAAGCACCCCAACCAGGAATACATCCAGGTCGACACCACCAACATCCTGTTCATCGTCGGCGGCGCCTTCAGCGGTCTGGATATGGTGATTCGCAACCGTACCGAAAAATCCGGCATTGGCTTCGGCGCTGAGGTAAAGAGCAAGGACAACCGCAAGGATATAGGCCAGGTCTTCAAGATGGTGGAGCCGGAAGACCTGATCAAATATGGCCTGATTCCCGAATTCGTTGGTCGCCTGCCGGTCATCGCCACCCTTGAGGAACTGGACGAAAAGGCCCTGGTGCAGATACTCACCGAGCCCAAGAACGCCCTGGTCAAGCAGTTTCAGAAACTGTTCAAGATGGAAGGGGTTGAATTGGAGTTTCGCGATGAAGCCCTGCTGGCCATCGCCAAGGCGGCCATCAAGCGCAAGACCGGCGCGCGCGGCCTGCGCTCAATCATCGAACATGCGTTGCTGGACATCATGTTCGATCTACCCGGTTTGCAAGGCCTGCAAAAGGTGGTACTGGACGAGAACGGCATTAGCGGCGAGGGCAAACCCCTGCTTATGTATGCCGACCAAGCCAAGCAGTCGGCTCAGGCGGGCTGAAAACCATTATCCCGCGTCGGGTTGAAATATCGCCCGACGTCGTAATATAGCTACCATTGGAAACTTGGCCTTCCGCCAGAGTGAGATCATGACCCCAAACCTGCAATTCACTACCCCCGCCAACCTGCCACTGCTGCCCTTGCGCGACGTAGTGGTCTTTCCCCACATGGTGATTCCCTTGTTCGTGGGCCGGCCAAAGTCGATCATTGCCTTGGAAAATGCCATGGCCAGCGGCAAGCAGATACTGCTGGTGGCCCAGAAGTCGGCGGCCAAGGATGAGCCGGTGTTTGAAGACCTGTATGAAGTCGGGACCGTGGCCAGCATACTGCAGATGCTCAAGCTGCCCGACGGTACCGTCAAGGTCTTGGTGGAAGGGGCGCAACGGGTTCGGGTCACTGAATTCATCGATGAGCAGACCTATTTCGCCGGCCACGCGGTTCCGATCGAGGAAAACATCGAGCTCGGCAGCGAATTGGAAGCCCTGCGTCGCGCCCTGATCGCCCAGTTCGACAACTATGTCAAATTGAATAAGAAAATACCCCCCGAAATATTGGCTTCGCTGGCCGGGATCGACGATGCCGGTCGCATGGCCGACACCATAGCCGCCCACTTGCCGCTGAAGCTGGAGCAGAAGCAGGCCATCCTGGAGATATTCGAGCTCAAGGGTCGTCTGGATCACCTGATGGGTTTCCTGGAGACCGAGATCGACATCCTCCAGGTCGAGAAGCGCATCCGCGGCCGGGTTAAGCGTCAGATGGAAAAGAGCCAGCGCGAGTATTACCTTAACGAACAGGTCAAGGCGATCCAGAAAGAACTGGGCGAGATCGAAGAGGGCGCCGAACTGGACGAACTGGATAAGCGCATCAAGACGGCGCACATGTCCAAGGAGGCCATCAAGAAGGCAGAGGCCGAGTTGAAGAAGTTGCGCATGATGTCGCCCATGTCGGCTGAAGCGACCGTGGTCCGCACCTACATTGACACCCTGGTCAGCCTGCCCTGGAAAAAGAAGACCAAAATCAGCAAGGACTTGGTCAAGGCCGAGGAAATTCTGGAAGAGGACCACTACGGTTTAGAAAAGGTCAAGGAACGCATCGTCGAGTACCTGGCTGTTCAGCAACGCGTGGACAAACTCAAGGGACCAATCCTCTGCCTGGTTGGGCCGCCCGGTGTCGGCAAGACCTCGCTGGGACAGTCCATCGCCCGCGCCACCAATCGGAAATTCATCCGCATGGCGCTGGGCGGCGTGCGCGACGAGGCCGAGATTCGCGGTCATCGCCGGACCTACATTGGTTCGTTGCCGGGCAAGATTTTGCAGAGCATGGCCAAGGTCGGCGTGCGTAACCCCATGTTCCTGCTCGATGAGGTAGACAAACTGGGCCAGGATTTCCGTGGCGATCCATCTTCTGCCCTGCTCGAAGTGTTGGACCCGGAGCAGAACCACACCTTCCAGGACCACTACATCGAAGTGGAATATGACTTGTCTGACGTCATGTTCGTGGCCACCGCCAACAACCTAAACATCCCGGCGCCCTTGCTGGACCGGATGGAAGTGATACGTCTAGCCGGCTACACCGAGGACGAAAAGGTCAATATTGCAATTCGTTATCTGTTGCCTAAACAGATGAAAAACAATGGGTTGGCCGAAGGTGAAATGGCCATCAGCGAGGCTGCATTACGCGACATCGTGCGTTATTACAGCCGCGAGGCGGGGGTGCGCAGCCTGGAGCGCGAGATTGCCAAGATATGCCGCAAGGCGGTCACTGCCCACACCCTTAAAAAGACTCGCGGCAAGATCAACGTCACGCCCAAGAATCTGGACAAATACCTGGGCGTGCGCCGTTATACCTATGGCCTCGCCGAGTTGAACAATCAGGTCGGTCAGGTAACCGGCCTGGCCTGGACCGAAGTGGGCGGCGAGCTGCTGACCATCGAAGCCTCCATCATGCCCGGCAAGGGTGTCATCATCCGTACTGGTCAATTGGGCGATGTCATGAAAGAGTCGATTGAGGCCGCTCGCACCGTGATGCGTAGCCGCTCACGCCAGCTTGGCATCAAGAGTGAAATCTTTGAGAAAAACGACCTGCACATTCATCTACCGGAGGGCGCTACCCCGAAAGACGGGCCGTCGGCTGGCATAGCCTTGACCACGGCAATGGTTTCGGTCTTTACCGGTATCCCGGTGCGCTGTGACGTTGCCATGACGGGCGAGATTACCCTACGTGGCGAGGTGCTGCCTATCGGTGGTCTCAAGGAAAAATTATTGGCCGCCCACCGGGGTGGCATCAAAACCGTGCTTATCCCCGAGGGCAACGTCAAGGATATGGTGGACATGCCCGACAACATCAAGAACCGGCTGGATATCAAGCCGGTGAAATGGATCGAGCAAGTCTTCGACTATGCCCTGGAAAGCAGCCCCGAGCCATTGGCCGAGGAGATACAAGAGGCTGTCGCCCCGGTAACCAAAGCGCAGGATGCCGCTGCTGTAATCAAGCATTGATGGAATTTGTGGCTTTTATTACAGCTTGACATCCGGTTTTCACGATTGCTATAAAGCCCGGGCAGGTTTCCTGCCGCATCGTTATCCACAGAAAAGGGGATTTCCGTGAACAAATCTGAATTGATCGACGCCATCGCCACTTCCGCCGACATCTCCAAGGCCGCTGCTGGACGTGCCTTGGACGGCGCCATGGATGCCATCAAAAAGGCCATGAAAAAGGGCGATATGGTCACCCTGGTTGGGTTTGGCACTTTCTATGTAGGCAAAAGGGCCGCCCGTAGCGGTCGCAACCCCCGTACCGGCGCCAGCATCAAGATCAAGGCCGCAAAAGTGCCGAAGTTCCGCGCTGGCAAGGGCCTGAAGGATGCAGTAAACTAACCGGCTCTCCGGGTGCTTAGCTCAGTTGGTAGAGCGTCGCCCTTACAAGGCGAATGTCGGCGGTTCGAACCCGTCAGCACCCACCAGAAAGTATTCGGGAGTGGTAGTTCAGTCGGTTAGAATACCGGCCTGTCACGCCGGGGGTCGCGGGTTCGAGTCCCGTCCACTCCGCCAGTAACACCCAAAGGCGAACCGTGAGTTCGCTTTTTTTTCGGTCAATATCGGAACTGAATGCCATGCTAGAAGCTATACGCGAACGCGCCCAGGGCTGGGTCGCAAAACTGATCCTGGCCCTTATTACCATTCCCTTCGCACTCTGGGGCATCGATTCTTATTTTAATGATGGTGGTAAGGAGCCAGTCGTCGCCAGCGTAGGCAAGGACGAGATTGGCCAGAATGAGTTTTTCCAATCGCTGCAAAGACAGCGCGATACCTTGCAAGAGC
>Ga0100377_1005088_pt1 | contig 9942 bp, 6 predicted proteins | sample CryGeymeta201501_FD_83664 | JGI IMG/M metagenome (GOLD analysis project Ga0100377, IMG submission 83664) | Groundwater microbial communities from Crystal Geyser aquifers in Utah, USA - Crystal Geyser metaG 2015-01 | ecosystem: Environmental > Aquatic > Deep subsurface > Groundwater | place: USA... | reverse complement strand
GCCTTTGTGCGTGAGGAGCGCGCGCGTGGTGTCGACCGGGGTCTCGTCGGCGTCGAGGGGGTGTAGTTCGGCGAGTTGGATGACCTGAGCGCGGGCGCGGGCCGCACGGAGGCCCGGATCGAAGCGCTCGTAGGCGGGAGGTTGGGCGTGGAAGAGAGCGTTGATGTATCCGCCAGCTGGCATCTCTTCGGGCTCAAACTCAAGGTAGCCGAGCGTCTCCAGCGCGACGTGGACGCGGCTTTCGTTCACCGTGGCGAACCACTCGGCGTAGGTCGTGGCCCAGAACCAGCGCCGCAGGGCCTCTCGTTTGCCGTCGTCGGTGGCGCGGTCCGGGGCTTTGTGGAGGAGGCTGGCGATCAGGACGAGCTGGACGCTGTACGGGAGCAAGCCAGGGCCGGGGATGTGACAGACGTCGGTGAGGAAGTTGGCGGCGGCGTGGAGGGCGTCACAGGCTTCGTCGAAGCGCTCGGGGTGTTGGGTGAGGTGGTTGGCGAGGTCGTGGAGGGGAGTCTTGGTGATGTCGAAGCCGGCGAGGGCCTTGAGGGTCTGGATGACCTGCTGATCGGTGATGGCTTGCCAGCCGATCGGGGCGAGCTGCTCCTGGATGCGCTCGATGTGGGCGCGGAGGTCGAGCTCGCGTCCCCAGGTGAGCGCGGTGAGCAGATCGACCTCGGTGAGGGACGTGCCGGCGCTGTTGAGGCGGCTGAAGGTGGCGGTGACGATCTCGAGGTCCTCGGAGGCGAGGACGAGGGAGGGGATGAGGTAGGCGCGGAAGCGTGCGGCGAGGTGCTCGATGCGGTAGGCGAGGTGCTTGACGAGGCCAGCGGTGAAGATCTGCTGTTGGTGTTGGAAGAGGCCCATGGGATCGAGGAGATGGTCCATGGGGAAGAGGGTCAGGGGGAGGTTGGCGCGGCGCGTGCGGCGGACGATCTCGAAGTTGAGGGCCTCCAGATCGTAATAGATGGGCCATTCGTCGGGGTCGCCGCGGTCTTCGGGGTCGTCTGGGTCGTCGGGGGCGTCCTCGAAGGTCTGGAGGAGGCCTGGGGCGAGGGTGCGGTAGAGGGTGCCGAGGCGCTGGTGGCCGTCGAGGATGTATTGGCGGTAGGGGAGTCGGGCGTCGGGTGTGGCGGTGGGGAGGAGGGTGTGGAGGGGATCGAGCGTCAGCTCTTCGCGGGTGGTGCGCCAGACCATGAGGGAGCCGATGGGCAGGCTGTCCTTGATCGAGCGCAGGAGTTCGATGCGCTGGTCCACGGTCCAGAGGTAGCGTCGCTGGAAGCGGGGGACGAGGAGCTGGCCCTGGGCGATCTCGGTGAGGAGTCGGGAGAGGGGCTGGACGAGGGGGGCCTGGAGGTAGTCGGGTTGGGTCATCAGAGGCACCGGAGGAGGGAGGAGGCGATGGTGATGCGCTCCTCCGGGTCGATGTCCTCGCGGAGTGTGAGCGCAGGGGGCGACGTGGACCAACTGGAGGTGACGCGTGGCTCAACGCGGATGTGCCATAGCGGCGAGACCCGATGGGTGCGGGTGTTTTGTCTCGAGGCGTCGAGAAGTCGCTCGATGTTGCGGCGAAGTGAATCAGGGAGGCGTCGGGCCGACACGTCGAAGTGAGATGTGGTTCCCTGCAGCCTGAGCAGATGCCGCTCCTCCCAGCCGAAGTGAAGAAGTCGGAGCAGGTCGACGGGGTGAAGTCGGTTCGAGTCGTCGAAGAGCCGATCATCCAGCGTGACGCGCATGGTCCTCCTCCCACTGGAGCTCCGTCAGTTCGCGGGCGACCTGGTCCAGGTCCTCGAAGGCGCCAAACGGCCAGCCACCGCTCAGGTTCCCCTTGCCGTCGAGCTCGGCGAGCCCGAGGTGGGCCTCGCCGGCCTCGAAGGTGTGGACCCAGTGGAGGGCGACGTGCTCGGGTCGGAGGCGGCCGCGGGCGATCTGGAGGCGCACGCCGAGGAGGATGTGTTCGGAGTGGGTCTCGATGATGAGGCGCCGGTCGCCGAGCTGGGCGGCGGTGTCGGCGAGGTGGGTGGCGAGGTGACGTTGGAGGGTGGGGTGGAGGTGGGTCTCGGGCTCTTCGAGGAGGAGGGCGAAGGGGAAGGGTGTGTGGAGGTCGGGGTTGCGGAGCCGCTCGAGCGCGACGAGGGTCGGCAGCAGGTGGATGGCGCCCTCGCCGGAGTCCACGAGGTCGGTGTCACGGGGCTCGGCAGAGCCGGCGGCGAGTGCGCCGAGGAGGACGCGGAAGCGTTCTTCGCCGGGGATGGGGATGGGCTGGAGGGTGAGGCGTCGCTGCAGGTGGGCGTCGAAGAAGGTCCGACAGGCCTCGAGGGTGGCGGGCTGGGTGACGAGGTAGTCTGCGGCGTTGCTGCCGTCTGTGGCGAAGCGGTCGGGGCGCTCGATGGGGAGCAGGCGGGTACGCTCGAGGGTCACGCGGTTGGTGCGGAGCCAGTCGATCCCGCGGCGCAGCCAGGTGAGCTGAGTGGCGGTGTGGAGGAGGGCCTCGGTGGTGGTGGCGTCGAGGCCGTCGGGGAGGGTCGGGCAGATGCCTTCGAAGCGGAGCCAGACCTCGGGAGCGGTGGCGCCGGTCTCTGCCTTCGTGCTGACGCGGTAGGCGCGCGAGTTGTCAGGGCGAGCCGGGCTGGGTGTGTGGAGCAGGGTGACGGCGCGTCCGTCCTGGAGCTGGGCGTGCAGCTCGCGAATGATCAGAGGTGGGGCGGTCGGGCCGGGGTTCGGGTCGGCGTAGAAGGTGAGGCGGAGGCTCTGGAGCGGGGCCTCGGGGGGCCATGTGAGGGTGAAGGCGAAGTCACGGCGGGGTGGTGCGTCGTCATCGACGCGAAGAGACTTGTGGATGAGGTCGCGGAAGTTGGCGCCGTGGAGGGTCGCGGACCTGAGATTGAGGCCGGCTGGCAGGTCCCGCTCGGTCGAGTCTGCCAGGAGCCGGAGGACGCGGAGAGCGGCGCTCTTGCCCGCGTTGTTGGGACCGTAGCACAGGGTCAGCGGCCGGAGGTGGAGGGTGGTGGGTTGGCGGAAGGGCTTGTAGTTCTCGAGGGTGATCTGCTGGGGGAGCAGGGGGGACATGGGGGCCTCCGGGCGAGCTCAATCGTAGAGCGCTGATTGGTTTGACTCCCGTCGCCTGAGCTTCGCCCCGTGCCCACCGAGGTCCCCGCCCTCGTCGCCTGTGCTGACAGCACAGGCTCCTCGGCCGGGAACCCCGGTGAACACGGGACTCGCTCATGCTCGGTCCGTCAAACCGATCAGCGCTCTTGCGCAGGGACGGTTCCGTGGCCTTGCGTCTGTACGACGTCATGCCTCGGAGCGCCATGATAGCGCGGGACCGGTGTGGTTCGGAAGTGGCGGACGCAAACGCCGTTGGCTGAGCGCCCACGGCAGGGGCACCGTGGTCAGCGCCCCGGTGGAATTCGCGTGGCGCGAGGGCTTGACCGGTGGGTGGGTTGCGGGCAGTTTGGAGCGAGAACGAGGTACCCGACAATCCATCCGAGCGGCTGGCGACCTTTCCGTCGTACGCGATCCCGGTCAGCGGCTCGCGGCGGCTGACGGTGCAGTCGGGGGTGGACGGGCGCGGCGCGATGGTGGGGCGGCGGGAGCCGGTGGCGAGGGGCTGGCCACGTGCTTCCGGGCTGGGCGCCAGGCGGTCTGTTCCTGGAGACCGAGGCGTGGACGACCCTCGATGTGCTGCTGCTCGAGGCCACGGGCCTGACGGTCAGCCCGTACGTGCGGTGGCGCCAGGGCGGCGTGCGTGAGGATGGCTGGGAGCTTGGGGGGATGGTGGGGAGCGCGTGGTTCTAGCCTGCGTCGCGGGGGCAGACGGAGCTCAGAGCGATCACGGGAGGCTCAGGGCTTTGGGTCTGGATCGGAGCCCGGGGCGCCCGGAGGGCGTGCATAGTGGGAGCGCATGTAGGCGATGGCAGGTGCGAGGACGACGCGCCAGGCGGTGTCGACCTCCTCGTCGTAGAGGGGGTCGAAGCGCTTGACCGTGTCGAGCATGCAGGCGAGCCAGAGGTCGTAGAGCTCGGGGGCGACGTTGAGCTGGTCGTGGGCGTGGTGGCGTGCGACGGCCTGCAGGTAGCTGTCGGCGTGGAAGGTGGTGGAGAAGCGCGAGGCGTGGATGAGGGACTCGTTGAGCAGCTTGGCCTGGAAGCGCATGTCGGTGTGGGCGAACATGGCGGTGACCCTGGGGGAGGTGGTGAGGGCGGCGTAGAAGTGCGTGAAGAAGTCCTGACCATCGACCTTCTGCTTGACCGCTCGCCAGTAGCTCTTGTCGAAGGTGTGTCTCAGATCGCTCATGGTATCGCCTGGCAAGTTCCGTGGGGAGGACGCCTGGCACGCAGGATGCCCGATGCGTTGGAAAATGTCGACAAGTGTAGTCGACGGACGGGGGCGATCGGCTCGTCGGCAGGCCGCACCGGCGGGGGTCAGCCGGGCATCTTGCGGAGTGGCGGGGGGTAGGGTAGAGAGGTTGGCCCTTTCTGGACGAGGCTTGGTGCATGGCCCACGACATTCGACACATTCTCGGCCCTGGTGGGCTTCTGGCGCAGCTGCTCGACGGCTATGAGCCGCGGCCCCAGCAGGTGTCGATGGCGCAGGCGGTGGCCGAGGCGTTCTCGGGTGACGGCAAGCTGGTGGTGGAGGCGGCGACGGGGACGGGCAAGACGCTGGCCTACCTCGTGCCGGCGCTGCTGTCGGGGCGTTGCGTGGTGGTGGCGACGGCGACGAAGGCGCTGCAGGAGCAGATCTTCGACAAGGACGTGCCGTTCCTGGCGAAGCTGTTCAAGAAGCTTCGGCCGGCGCGGTCGTTCCGGGCGATCAACATCAAGGGCCGCACGAACTACCTGTGCAAGCTGCGCTTCGAGAGCTCTCGGGACACGGTTCGGTTGAGGACGCGTGAGGACGTCAAGCACTTCCACCAGATCATGAAGTGGGCGATCACGACGAAGACGGGCGATCGGACGGAGATCCCGGGTCTGCCGGACGACTATCCGGCGTGGAGCCAGCTGACGGCGACGGCGCAGCAGTGCCTTGGGGCCGAGTGCGAGAAGTACGACGACTGCTTCGTGACGCGGGTGCGGCGAGAGGCGAAGGAGGCGGACCTGATCGTGGCGAACCACCACCTGTTCTTCGCGGACCTGGCGCTTCGCCGGAGCGCGGTGGCGCCGATCCTGCCGGAGTACGAGGCGGTGATCTTCGACGAGGCGCACCACATCGAGGAGACGATCACGGCGTACTTCGGGTTCGAGGTGTCGAACTGGCGGATGACGGAGCTGACCGGGGATGTGGAGCGGACGATCCTCGAAGGCGGCTCGCTGTCTGCGGTGGCGAAGGAGGCGCTGGGGGGGGTGGAGGCGGCGTCGGAGGCGTTCTTCGGTGTGTTCGGCGTCAGCGATGGGCGGTTCGAGCTTCGGGAGCAGGTGGAGAGTGCGTCGGGGCCGGAGATCCAGAAGGCGTACGAGGCGCTGCGGGAGACGTTGGAGGGGTTCGGGGAGTTTGTGGGGAAGCTGGACCTGGGGGATCAGGCCGAGCGGCTGGTGGAGCGGACGCGGGAGCTGCTGGACGACCTGGCGCGGGTGATGGTGTGCGACAACGTCGGCTATGCGTACATCGTGGAGCGCCGTGGGAGCGGGACGTTCCTGGAGTGCTCGCCGATCGACGTGGCCCGTTTGTTCGCCCGCGAGGTGCTGAGCATGGACGGGCCGCAGATCTTCACGAGCGCGACGCTGACGGCGGGGGAGAGCTTCGACTACTTCATGTCGCGGCTGGGCATGGTGGCGTCGGAGGTCAAGACGTTGAAGCTGGCGCCGGTGTTCGACTATGCAGCCAACGCGCTGGTGTACATCCCAAGGCGACTGCCGGAGCCGACGCACGCGGACTACATCGATGGGGTATGCCAGATCGTGGAGTATCTGGTGGGGTTGACGGACGGTCGGGCGTTCGTGCTGTTTACGAGCTACCGCAACATGGAGTTGGTGTGGGAGCGCTTGAAGGACACCTTGACGTGGCCGCTGCTCAAGCAGGGAGACGCGCCGCGCAGCGAGCTGCTGTCGACGTTCCGTGAGGACATCCACTCGGTGTTGTTCGCCACGGGGTCGTTCTGGGAGGGGGTGGACGTGGAGGGGGAGTCTCTGAGCCTGGTGATCATGGACAAGCTGCCCTTTGCGAACCCGACCGACCCGCTGGTGAAGGCGCGGACGGAGCATGTGCGCAAGGTGGGCGGCAACCCGTTCATGAGCTATGCGGTGCCGCAGGCGGCGATCAGCCTCAAGCAGGGCTTTGGGCGCCTGATCCGCTCGGCGACGGACCAGGGCATCGTGGCGATCCTGGACAGCCGGGTGTGTACGAAGCGGTACGGCAAGGTGTTCCTGGACACGTTGCCGCCAGCGACGGTGGTGTACAACGCCCGTGAGGTGAAGGACTGGTGGCTTGCGCGCCAGGGCGCGCGGGGGTGAGCGGGAGGCCGGAGGGACAGATTGTCGCACGGGCCGTCTGGTGTAGGGCAGCGCTTGGTGTATAATCGGGTGCGGAGTTCTCCTGCGGCCGTTCCCCCCCGACCACGAAACCAGCTCCTGCGGTATCTCTGCGCTCCATGGTGTCGATTTGCGCGAGCGTGGCCCGCGGGCCGGAAGCGGAAGACCGGATGGCATCAAAGTCCCAGATCAATTTCAGTCTCATCGGCAAGGGGCTGCTGCTCGTGGCGGTGCTGCTCGGGGCGTACTTGTCGAGGGACGCGGCGAAGTGCATCAAGGACACGTACGCGGGGGTGGAGCTGCACGACAACTCGAATGAGGCGGGCAGCGGCGGGGTGATCAACGGCGACCGTGGCTCGATGCGAGCGCAACGGAACCACAACAACCAGTCGGTGGAGGAGTCGCAGGCGCTGGCGGGGTCGTTGGCGGACTCGACGATGGCGTGCGTGGAGCAGCGGTCGTTCTCGCAGCCGCGCTGGGCGTTCCTGGGTTTCTGGGGTGGACTGGTGCTGGGCGTGCTGATGATGGTGCTCGACCGGATGGTCGGGACGCGCTGGAAGCGCGACCTGCGGGCTCAGTCGCGCGCGCGCGGGAAGATGGACAAGCTGGACGTCAAGAGCCGGCTTCAGCCGATGACGGAGCTTCCGCCTGGCGAGCGCGCGCGCGTGACGGGGAACCACCGGAGCCTGAAGCCGGCCGAGGGGCCGATGGGCATGCGGGTGGACGCGATCGCGGTGGATCTGGACGCGGCGGACCCGGTGGATGCGTTCGAGGACATGCTTCAGCCGACGTCGCACTCGGTGCGCGCTTCGGGCTCGCAGGTGGCGCTGGGCGGTGCGGCGCGGCGTGAGGCGCCGGTCGCGTCGTCGGTGAGCTCGAGCGATCGGCTGGGGGCGCTGCCGCTGTCGGGGCGCAGCGCATCACGGGCGAGCGATCCGCACCTGGAGGCGCTGGGCCTGGGGCCGCTCGACGACGATCTGATGGCGGAGGGTGCGGATTTCGAGGAGAGCCATGCGCGCGCGAGCGCCGACGTGCTGGACTTCGGCGCGGTGGACTTCGGCGCGACGCCGGCTCCGCCGAGCGCGTCGGCGTCGGCGCCGTCACCGGCGCCCTCGGCGAAGCGGCCTGCGGCGCCAGCGCTGTCGGCCGAGCGGATCCCGCTGTCGGGCGGTCAGCTTGGCGGGTCGATCTCTGCGGGACCGAGCGCGAGCGGGGTCGGGTACGGCGACCGTCGCTCGGCGAGCACGGCGCTGGACGCGGCGCTGACGGACTCGGGGTCGGCGCGGGTGTCACCCTCGGAGGACTTGTGGGAGCGCGGCAGCCCGGATCAGGGTGAGGAGGACGACTTTGATCTCGAGCTCGACGGCGACTGGGCGGCGGAGGAGGACAGCCTGGAGATCGACTTCGGGAGCCTTCTGGGGACGCGACCGGGTGGGGCTCGGGTGGAGTCGGCGAGCGTGTCGTCGGGAGAGCCATTTCCGGGGTCGGTGTTGCCGGGGGTGACGGACGTCGCTCGGGCGACGCCGGCGGCGGCGGTGCCTGGGTTCAGCTCCGCGGGTGGGCACACGGGGTCGGGGGGCTTCTCTCACATCCCTGCGACGTCGCAGGGGGTGCGTCGGATCTATGTGGCGCCGCTGTCGGAGGGCACCAAGGGGACGGGCTCGGGCGGTCATGCGAACGATCCTGTGGTGGGGTTGTCGTCGGCGGTGGCGCGGACGCGCTCTTACGGTCAACGGGGGGAGCGCGTGGAGCTCCGTTTGTTGCCAGGGCTGTATCGCGAGCAGGTGCAGCTGGGTCCGAACATGGTGCTGGTGAACGACGCGTTGCCGCTGGAGTATGATCGCACGGCGCGGGTGGCGTGGTTGGCGAGCAACGAGGCGTTGGACGCGGCGCGTCACGTGGTGTTGGCGTTGCCGCTGCATGCCGCAGAGGACGCGTCGGTGCTGGAGTTGACGCACGCGCACGACGTGTCGGTCTCCGGGGTTCACATCGTGGGCCGGGGGCTGGTCGATCCGGGGATGAGCTCGGCGGGTCGGGCGGTGCGAGCGGAGCACAGCGAGCGGGTGATGTTCCGGCTGTGCGCGTTCGTGGGTCACAGCTGCGCGGGCGATGGTGGTGCGGTGCACATCACGGGTTGCGGCGGCAAGGTGGCGTTGGACGCGATGGGTTTCGAGGACTGCTTGATCTACCAGAACAGCGCGGCGGGCCGAGGCGGCGCGGGGTACATGAGCAGTTCGACGGTGACGATGGAGGGCTGCATCATCCAGGACAACCTGTCTCGGGTGGGCGGCGGCGGCTTGTACCTGGAGCACACGCGGATGGCGTGTGTGCTGCAGCGGTGTCGTCTGGAGAACAACCGCGTGGACTGTGGCGAGAACCTTCCGCCGCGGTCGCAGACGGGTTGGACGGGCGAGGACGGTCACGGCGGCGGCGTCTTCCTTCGGCATGGCGACGTGCACATGGTGGACTGCGGGATCAGCGAGAACGTGGCGCACGGCGCCGGTGGCGGGGTGTTCTCGCTGGCGGGCCGTGTGTTCCTCGAGGGGACGATGGCCGACGCGGCGGTGGTGGTGGGGAACCGTGCGCTGCGCGGCGGCGGGGTGTTGCTGAGTGGCCTGACCTCGGCGACGGGGATGGCGGCGCTCAAGGCGAGCGGCGTGCAGTTTGGCGGCAACGAGGCGCGGGAGTCGGGTGGGGCGGTGGCGACGATCCGGATGGCCGTGATCGACACGGTGGGCTGCGCGTTCACGCGGAACGCGGCGACGTCGGGGCACGGCGAGGGTGGGGCGATCCACGCGACGGTCGGCAGTCGGGTGAAGCTGGAGCAGACCCGATTTGCCCAGAACCGGGCGGGGTTCCGCGGCGGTGCGCTGTCGGTGTGCAACTCGTCGTTGCGGATGCTGGGGGGCTGCAGCGTGGTGAACAACCAGGTGGAGTCGGGGGACTGCGGCGGGGTGGCGTTCTACACGGCGCCGTCGACGTTGATGGACGACCTGGACGGGCATGCGCGGCTGGAGATGCCGTTGGTGTGCGCGATCGCCGAGTGTGAGATCGAGGGGAACTCGGCGCGCAAGGGTGTGGCGGGTTTGTTCATCGGGTCGTTCCAGAAGGAGTCGCCGTTCAGCGTGGCGTTTACGCTGCGCGCGCCGGCGTTGGTGCGGCGCAACGCGCTTGCGGAGGCGCGTCCGGGTCGTCCCTCGGAGCTGGTGGTGCTGTGGAAGGGGCGTATGGTGGGGAGCGATGAGCGGCCGCCTCGGGGCAAGAAGACGCTGACCTGATGGGTGGATTCCTGGAGCGGGTCGAGGGTTCCTGGCGGGATCATCTCGCGGGCGCCCCGGGCTGTCGAGATCGTTGTTCAGAAGCCGTTGAGAAAGTAGATGCCGATGGATCCGACGTAGATTCTGGTTCCAGGCGGCGTTTGATGTGAGGGAGTGGGCCCAGAGGCCCATGACCGAGCAGAAAACCCGCATGGAGCCAG
>Ga0100377_1005079_pt1 | contig 9949 bp, 6 predicted proteins | sample CryGeymeta201501_FD_83664 | JGI IMG/M metagenome (GOLD analysis project Ga0100377, IMG submission 83664) | Groundwater microbial communities from Crystal Geyser aquifers in Utah, USA - Crystal Geyser metaG 2015-01 | ecosystem: Environmental > Aquatic > Deep subsurface > Groundwater | place: USA... | reverse complement strand
GGCCAAGCTCGCATTGATGCTCCGTGACAGCGAGCCGGCCGTGCGCGACGCCGCCGCCGAGGCGCTCGCCGAGCTCGGACCCATCGCCGCTCCTCTAGCTGTTTCCATGGCTTCCGCCGTCGGCGACGTCAGCGAGGCCGCCCGCACCCACCTCTTCACCGCACTGCGAAGCCTGCTCGGCAAGCACGACGACGTCCTCGTCGAGACCCTGCGAGCCCCGGCGTCCGACGCCGAGAAGAACGTCCTGCGCTTCTTCGATCACGCAGGCGCCGACGGGGTCTCCGTCCTCATCCGTGCGCTGGCGAGCAAGTCCATGCTGATCCGCCTCAACGCCATCTACGGGCTGGATCGCTTGGTAGAGGCCCGAGTCAAGGTCGACCTCGTGGCCGTGCAGGCCCTGACAAACGACCCCATTGGGGATGTCCGTCGCGCGGCGCAGGCCGTCTGCGGCGCCATCTTCGCTAAGCGAAGGCCACCCGATACCGTCGCCGCCGCGGTCCTTCCAACTACAACCTTCGCGACCCAAGTCGAGAGCATCGAAACGCTGAAGAAGCTTGGCAAGAGCCTCGATCCCGCACAGCTCCTACAGAGCATGAACGACGGTCGCGCCATGGTGCGCGCCAACTCGGCGCGCGCCCTCGCCGCGGCGGGACACGCTACGCCTCGTCTCGTGCTGCAGCTGCGCGACACCGAGCTGGTCGTCGGCCTCGCCGCCGCCGAGTCGCTGGCCTGCTTCGGAGTCGACGCCGCCCCATTCGTGGCGCAGGCCGTGCCACTGTTCGACGCGTTGCGGCCCGAGGTCCTGAGCGTCTTGTTGGGAGCCTTCCAGAGCTTCGTTGGCAAGGCCGACGACGTGCTGATCGAGACCCTGAGAGTCACCGTCCGCCAGGCCGAGGTCAGCTCCTTGCTCATCTTCGACCACCTCGGTGCCGCCGGTGTGCCCGTCCTCACCAAGGCGCTCGGCAGCGACTCGGGGCTGGTCCGCACCAACGCCATCCACGCCTGCAATCGCCTCGTCAACGCCGGGGTCGCGGTCGATCTCGAGGCCGTCGAGGCGGCGACCCACGACGCCATCGCTGAGGTTCGAGAGACGGCAGGCCAGGTCTGTGCGCTGCTCTTCAGGCGAGCGAAGCCACAGCTCATCGAGTTCCCCCCTATCGAGATCGACGGCTTCGATCGTGAGGTCCTCAGCTTCGAGACCCTCGAGAAGGTCAAGAAGAGGCTCGAACTCAACCGCACCCTAGACGCCCTCAAGGACGGCCGCCCAGCCGTTCGAGCCAACGCCGCCCGCGCGCTGGCCGTCCTCGAACATGGCACACCGCTTCTGGCGCTCTCCCTCAGGGACGCCGACAGCGACGTCGTCCTCGCCGCCGCGGAGTCTCTGGCCAAGCTCGGCGACCACGCGACTCCCTTCCTCGCCGGCACCGCTGCGGTCTTGCAGAGCATTCCCGCCGAAGCGCGCAACACGTTGTTGCGCTCCTTGGTGGCCCTGGCCGGACGCCACGACGAGGTGCTGATCGAGGCGCTGCGAGTGCCCACCGAGTTTGCTGAAGGGGGATCTTGCTGGTCTTTCAGACCCTCGGTGAGAAGGCGGTGCCCATCCTCACGCGGGCCATTGACGACGCGTCCGTACTGATCCGACTCAACGGCATCTACGGCTTCAAGAAGCTCGTCGAGGCCAATGTCCCCATCGACCCCGAGGTGATTCGACGCAAGACCGCCGACCCCATCGGCGACGTCCGCAGCACCGCCGAGCGCCTCTACGGGCTCCTGATCACACCCAAGCGCACCCAACAACTGCGCGAAGCGAAGTCGTTTCCGCTTGAAGATTTCGACTCGAAGGTCTTGGACCCCGAAACCCTCGAAGCGGCGAAGCTTAAGCTCGACGCTGGGATGCTCGCCGAGGCGCTGCGGGACGGCCGCTCGGCGGTGCGAGTCAACTCCGCCCGGGCGCTCGGCATCCTCGCCCACCAGAACCCCAACGCCGTCCACGAGCTCGCGGTCCTGCTCAGAGACGAGGAAGAGGACGTGCAGCTCGCGGCGGCCTGGTCTCTAGGGCGCATCGCAGGCGAGCCTGCGGTGGTTGTCCCAAGGCTTCTGCAGGCGATGAACGGGGCGCTCGGGGCGCTCAGAGGGGTTGCCCTCGACGCCATTCTGGCGTTCGGTGACTCCGCGCTGCCCCTCTTGAGAGATGCCCTCGACAACACCGACGAGTTCGTCTTCTCCACCCTCATTCCCGTGGCGAGGAGGCGTGACGACAAGCTCGCAGCGACCTTCCTCGAGGTCCTCAAGGACCGCAAGGAGCCACAGCGCGCGCGGGCCAACGCCGCGTCCCTGCTCGAGACGATCGAGGCCACCGACGATCCCGAGGTCTTCTCGGCCATCGAGCGCTTCCGACGCGCGCGCCGGCCCGCATTGCGGCCCGGCGACAGCCCGCCGCCGGAGCGGCGCGCGCCTTTGGTCGCGGAGCCCGATCCCATGCCCATGCCCGATTTCGACGTCCTCCCCATCGAGGAGGCGGCACTCAACAAGGCCAAGGCCAGCTTCGACATCGCGCTCCTCGAGCGCATGCTCATGGATGGTCGGGCGGTCGTCCGGCTCAACGCGGCGAGCGCCCTGGGCTTGCTCGGCAGCAAAGCCAACGGTGCCGTGCCAGCACTCGCGGTAAGGGTACGGGACTCCAACCCGGCCGTCGCCATCGCCGCCGCCAAAGCCCTCGCCAAGCTCGCCTACTATCCCGAGCACGTCGTCCCGGCCATGGTCAACGCCCTGCGCGACGCCCACCGCGACGTCTACGGTGTTCTCCTGGACTCGATTGAAGCGTTCGGTGGCGTCGCCGCCGAGCGGCTGACCCTCGAGATCGAGAAGTATCCACATCGCGCGTTCGCGGTCGTGCGCCCCGTCGTGAACCGGATGCCCAAGGCTTTCGTCGCGCCGCTCATCGATCTCCTCAACTCCAAGAAGCTCAAGGCTCAAGAGCGAGCCGCCGAGCTCTTGCTGGAGATCGGACCGGAGGCGAAGAAAGCCAGAGACCCCCTGATCGCCTGCTTCTACGTCAAAGATGGAGGCCTGCGCGTGACCGCCGTCAACGCCATCGCGCGCATCGGCGACAAGGACCAGAAGGTCATCAGCGCGTTGCGCGAGCTGCAGGAGAAAGAGCCCTCGAAGGCCGTGCAGTACGCGGTGAGGAGAGCCCTCATCGCCCTGGGTCAGGATCCTGAGCCGCTCAATGCAGCGCCGTCCGAATCTGACGAGTGAGTCGGCGCTGCTTCGGGCCGGCCCTCACGCAACCCCGCGCAACCAACGGTAGATCGCACACAGCACCACGCTGTGTGCGATCGTTCCGTCGTCCACGAGGCGCACGAGCTCGTCGCGACTCACGGTCCGTATCGCGATGTCCTCGTCGTGGTCCAAGTTCGGCGCGTGCAATTGACGGCAGCCGGTGGCCAAGATCGTGGTGCAGCGGTTGTCCATGAACGCAGGGTTCGGGCGCACTTCGCCAAGAACCCTCAGCGATGCGGCCACATAGCCGGTCTCCTCGGACAGTTCGCGAGCCCCTGCCGCGAGGCTGTCCTCGCCTGGGTCCACCAAGCCCCCAGGAATCTCGAGCTCGACCTGCCGCGAGCCGTGTCGCCACTGCTCGATCAGCACGATCTCACCGACCTCCGTCTCGGCGATGACGTTCACCCAATCTGGGCTCTCGACGATGACATACGGCGCCGCCGCGCCCGTGTGTGGATGCTTCGCGACGTCCTCTCGCAGCGCGAAGATCGTGGTCTTGACTAGCAGTCGGCTGCTGACTCTCTCGAATGGCTCGATCACGAGGCCTCCTGAAGCGGGATATTGTGGGACAGCAAACACACAAAGAGTTGGTAGACCTTGATTGATGTCAAAGAGATACGCTACAACCAGAGCAAAGCATCCATCAGTGGACGCCGCATCAGTTGGGGAGTGAATATGTTGCGTAGATCTTTGTCGTTCTTCGTGCTCGTTTTCTCGGGCGCGTTGGTGTTGGCGTCATGCGCCGACCAAGGCGGAAGCGATTGCGGGGCCTGTGCACAGGGAACCGCTTGTCGCAACGGCGTCTGCGTCTCCAACTTTGGCGACGATACCCTCCATGGCGACAACAGTGTCCTCGACTTGGGAGAGACCACCCAGACGGACACGAGCAACCCCACGAACGATGTCGTCGACACGGAACCCACCGACACTGGAAACAACAACGGTGAGCTCTGCAGCAATGGCGTGGACGACAATGGCAACGGCGTGATCGACGAGGGGTGTGCCTGTGTGGCGCTCTCGACGCAGCCCTGTTGGCCAGACAACCGCATCCGTCGACGCAACGTCGGCGCCTGCTCCGACGGCGTGCAAGAGTGCATGCAGCTCGGAGATTTCTGGATCTGGGGACAGTGTGCCGGTGCGGTGACGCCTGGCGCCGAGGTCGGCGGCAATGGAGTCGACGAAGACTGCGACGGCGTGGACGCGCCGCCGCAGGATCCCTTGAACTGCTGGGCCAGCGAGAAGGGCGTCTGCAACAACGGTGTCGACGAGGACTGTGACGGCCTCACCGACTGCTACGACACCGACTGCGCGACCTACTGCGCCGCTTGCACTGAATACGAGGAGATCTGCAGCGGCGGCGTGGACGAGGACTGCGATGGGCTGACCGACTGTCAGGATCCCGACTGCTCGTCACAACCGGAGTGCGACATCCCCATTCCGCCAGCTTGCCAGCCAGTGTTCCCCTACTTCCTCGAGATCGCCTGCGGTGACGGCAGGGACAACGACTGCGATGGCCGCATCGACTGCGACGACAACGACTGCAAGACCCCTGGTCAGTGTGGTTGCGACACGAAGGAGAACGGCTGCAGCGACCAGATCGACAACGACTGTGATGGCCACACCGACTGTGCCGACGAGAACTGTGAGACCTGCACGCCGGGCAGCATGCGGTGGTGCGACGAGCCCACGCAATGCTATTGGGGCCAGCAAGAGTGCCAGAGCGACCACACCTGGGGACAGTGTTACGAGAACGTGAATCGGCCCGGCAACTGCTCAGGCCAGATGTACAGCATGTCGTGCTGCGTGAGTGCGAACCAGTGCTGTCAGAACTACCCCGACGATCAGAGCTCGGTCGGCAACTGCGCCACGGTTTCGAGCTGTCTGCCATAGCAGCGACCACGAGGCAGGAGCGGCTTGGTGGCGTTCCTGCCTCGTTTCGTTTGCTGGCGAGTCTCTAAGGTCCGCTCCAAATTGGGCCATCGAGGCGACGAGTAACGCGCCAACTCCGATAGACGACCGCCATGAAACTCGGTAATAGTGCCGAGTCAGTCGGCCGCGACGAGAGGTCCTCTCGCGGAGTCCTCCCGGACTTCGCCCTCGATTCTCGTGCGTCGACCCACAGACCCAATAATGGATGCCCTGAATTCGCTGATGGTGAGGCCGGTGGTGGTGTTTTTCCGCCTCGGCCGCTCGATGATGTTGGGGGCGAGTATGGAAACCAGGCGATCGCGCGTAGGCACGCCAGCGGGCTCGCTTCGAGCCGGCTCGAAGCCGAGTCGCGCGCGAACTGTCCGATCATGCACCCTGCGATGGTCGGTGTGTGCGATTGGACTCCTTGCGGGGGGCGCCTGCTACGAACCCCAGCCTCCTCCAGAAGGAGAAAGGGGAGTCCCTATCTCCGACTCTGTGCTCGAGTCCCCCATGGAGGCGTCTGGGGACCTCTGCATGGACGTAGGCGGCGCCTATGTCTGCTGGGGCGATGGCCTGTCCAATAAGGGCTGCGATGGCGACCTCTGCGTAACGCCGCGCACCACCCCTGCCGCCCCCCCCATCGGCGGCTGGCGCTGCTCGGGCCAGGGCGACGAGCGCATCTGTCGGCCGCGCTATCCCGCCTCGAGCCACTTTCGTTGCTCTGGCGACACCTGCATTCAGGACTACCCTCGCTTTCCTGACGACGGAGTCTGGGAGTGTGGAGATCGTGCGGGCGTGTCCCACTGCCGACGAGGCTACAAGCCCTCCGGAGTGGTGATGGGGCCTCCCGATCCAGGATGGCTCTGCAACGAGGGTGAGGACGGGCACTCGGTCTGCCTGGACTTCGCTCCCGACACCCCCAACGGCGAGACGGACGGGTGGGAGTGCCACTATCAACACGGAGACAGCGTCCAGCGACTGTGTCGGCGCAACGCGGTCCTGCCTCGGGTGGGCGCTCGATGCAGGGGAGGGTGCCCTCTCGGCGCTCGGTGTGTAGAGGACTTCTGCGTCCCCAAGCGGCCCAATCCAAACTGCTGGTTGGACGCCGACTGCAAAGAGGGAAGCTGCCTCTTCGGGACGTGTGATGCCACTGTGAGCGCGCCAAAGAACGCCACACCGATGCCGACCGACGACATGAGCAGCGGCCACCACTAGGGCGCAGGTTCTAGGGCGCAGGTCTCGAGTTCACCGTTCTCTCTCTCAGCCGCCAACCACGAAGACGCGTTGGGTCCAGCGACGGTCGGCCAGCAAGAGATTTCGATCGAGAGGTTCAGCGTGCACACGACAGATTCTCGGCAGCGCCGCACGATAGGGTGGAGCCTTTGGTTCTTGCTTCTCACCGTCGGATGCCAGATGCCAGAGCCCAGCCATCAGCATGAGGTCGTGAAGAGCCTCTCGCTGACCCTACAGCTGCCGACCGACTCGCGAGTCCCGCTGGCCGACCTGCGCTTCGAGCCGCAAGCCCTCGTGACGGAGAAGCGTAAGCTCAGTCCCACCACCCTACAGGTGCAGCTCGAGTTCGGACCCGAGCACAAGCGCTTCGTGGTCTCGGGGCGTGGGGTTTGCCCACAAACGTTGGACCTCACCGAACTGGCTCTCAAGCAGAACCACCTGTTGAAGGTGACTCCTTGGCTCGACTACGGCCAGGACCGCGCGCAAGTAGGCTACGACTCGGCTTTCGAGCTCCGCGTCGAGCCGGGATGCCTCGAGGCCACGAGCGGCACCATCACCTGGAAGCAGGTCGAAGGGCGTCCTCTCCTGGGGGCTCGTGAGGATCTAAAAGGGTTCCTCTTTCGCGCAAAGACCCCCCCGATGTCCGAGTTCAAGTCCGACCCATTGCCCTGGGGCATCGTGCCGATCTCGGCGGCCGAGCGAGGCAAGGTGGTCCTCGAGGCCACTTGGCGCGGCGCCAGCGGTCCGACGCTCCAGCGCCGAGTCGTCGTCGCGGCGGCGGCACGCGCCAACGGGATCCCAGCCATCGGGGTCGGCCAGACCGTGTTTCTGGGCAAAGGGGAGTGGAGGGTGAACGAGGCCCCAGAGGGGGCCACACTGGGCTTAGGCAAACAAGGCGAGCAACAGACCTTCACCTCCGACGTCCTCGGCCGATGGGAGCTCGCCGACGCGAAGGGGCAGGTCTTGTCGGTCTCTGCGCGAAGATACGATCGCACACGCTTAGACTGCGGGCGCGCCACCTGCCACACCGCAGACCTCGCCGAGGCCGAGTCCAGCCACATGACGCGGACATTATACCGAGGCCTCGAAGGCGAGCTCGGCAAGGATTTTGACCCTCGCTGCGGCATCGAATGCCACGCCATCGGCGAGCCTGGAGTGCCCGATGGCGGCTTCATGCACGTCGCCTGGGAGATGGGCACCGATCTGCCCCAAGAGTTCGGTCCAGGCTCGTACGCCGAGATGCCGCGAATCCTGCGAAATCTCAGCGGCGTGGGTTGTACCCTCTGCCACGGACCAGGCGCCGTACCGCTGCTCCCCGACCGGTGGTCCATCTTGCGCTCCGAGGTCTGCGCCGTGTGCCACGACGAGCCACCGCGATACACCACGGTCGCCGAGTGGAAATCGGGCGCCATGGCACACAGCGACGCCAAACCCGAACAGCGAGAGGGCGACTGCGCGACCTGCCACACCGCGGCTGGCTACTTGGAGGCGCTGGGGATCGCGTTCGACGGCGCCCGCAAGACTCCGGAAGGGGAGGGGCCTACGGGCATCTCGTGCGCGGTTTGCCATACCGCCCACGGAGACGACATCGGTCTGGCTCTGGTTCGCCGTGTTCCGCTCAAGGCGCTCGACTCGCTGGTGCCGAAGACTGCGTCGTGGGGCGTGTGCCTGTCCTGCCACCTCAGCGAAGACCGAAGCCAGAGCTCCGCCTCGAACGTCGTGCTCGGCTACGGAGCGCTGGACCTCGAGACCGGTGCGCAGTGGCCGGCACAGCCCACGCACGAAGGATGCACCACCTGCCACATGCAGAACCGTTCGAACCACTCTTTCGTCGCCCAGGCGACGGTGTGTGCCCCCTGTCATGCCGAGCCGCCGACACCGGATCCACAGCTCCGCGTTCGCGCGCTTGCCGCCTGGGACACCCTCGTCAAACGTGGAGTGATCAAGGATTCCAACTCGCCACATCGCTATGCGACGAGCAAGAATAGTGAGGGCGGCGCACTGCATAGAGCCACCTGGAACCTCTCGATATTGCTATCGGACAACGCCGCGGCGGTGCACAACGGAGCCTTCGCGCGACGGGTATTGGATGCGGTCGAAGCGGCCCTCGCACGATGACGATTCGCTCCAGAGGGGGAGTTCTTTCCTTGACATCGAAGAACTCCACGACTAAAACCGCGCAACGTTTATCCCTGCGCCAAAGGTGGCGCATTTCTTCCCTGCAATATAGAGAGAGAGAACGATGCCACTGCATCGGGAAATCAAATCGGCTCTGGTCAACAAGTTCGGCCGTCACGGTGTCGACACTGGCTCACCCGAAGTTCAGATCGCGTTGCTCACCGAGCGAATCAATCACCTCACAGAGCACTTCAAGCTTCACAAGAAAGACCATCACAGCCGTCGCGGACTGCTGAAGATGGTTGGACAGCGCCGCCACCTCCTGAACTACTTGAGGGGCAAGAGCATGCAGAAGTATCGCGACCTGATCGGCGAGCTCGGCATTCGTAAGTAGGGCTTTCGAACGTACCGCACCTGCCGGTGCGGTACGTTCTCCTTCGGATAGCTCTCCGTCGTCTGTTCAATGGCTCAAGGTGCTGAGCACGGATTAAAGCGTGCTGGGCAGTTTAAGCAATTGAACACCGTCTGTGCGAGCGAAACGAGGTGGGTCCTCCAGCCATCCCCACGGGTGACTTTCGCTTTGGCCGATGCGTTCGCTCGATTATGGCAGCGTCACCCGAGCTGCTCTCTCGCGCGTCCGCCGGCCTAGAGTCGCTTTGACTCGAATCCTGCACGCGGAACAACATGCGTCTTCGCCCCCGCACATCCAAGAGGACATGGGCAAAACCGTCGCTTCAGTCCCTGGCCGTTGTGCGTCCGATCAGCCCAATATTCTATTCTTCACTGTTCGTGCCGAACCGGCGCCTCCAGTGCTCACCCACCATGCTTGGGGCGCTGGTGAGGACTCTCTCCCGGAGAGCTCACCCATCCAACCATTCATGCCATTCGGTCTGCGAGTGAGAGCAACCCTCGGATGACCAGAGGGCCCTCTCGAAACCACAGGAGAGATTTTAGATGTCCAGAATTATTAGAGAAAGCGTCCTTCTCGGGAAGAAAGAGATCACCATCGAAACCGGGCGTATCGCGAAACAAGCGGGCGGCGCGGTCCTGATCCAATCAGGCGACTCCATCGTCCTCGTGACCGCCACTGGCGGGCCGGCCAAGACCCTCCCCTTCTTCCCCATGACGTGCGACTACGTTGAGAAGAGCTACGCCGCTGGACGAATCCCCGGAAGCTACTTCCGTCGTGAAGCGCGACAGGGAGAGAAGGAGATCCTGACGAGCCGTCTTATTGACCGCCCCTGTCGGCCCCTCTTCCCAGAAGGCTTCCGACAAGAGGTTCAGATCATCGCGACGGTGTTGTCCTACGACCAAGAAAACGACACCGACGTGCTCGCCATCACTGGGGCCTCCGCAGCGCTGATGCTCAGTGACCTGCCTTGGGCTGGTCCAGTGGTCGGACTGC
>Ga0100377_1005078_pt1 | contig 9949 bp, 6 predicted proteins | sample CryGeymeta201501_FD_83664 | JGI IMG/M metagenome (GOLD analysis project Ga0100377, IMG submission 83664) | Groundwater microbial communities from Crystal Geyser aquifers in Utah, USA - Crystal Geyser metaG 2015-01 | ecosystem: Environmental > Aquatic > Deep subsurface > Groundwater | place: USA... | reverse complement strand
GGCACCGCGTAGGGGTGCAGCTCGGGCGAGGCGCCGCCGCTGCTGCGCATGCCGATGAGGTCGGGGGCGACGACGACGTAGCCGAAGCTGGCGAGGAGCACGCTCGCGAGCTGATCGGTGGCGGCGCCGCCCGACGGCGCGCAGTCATCGCTGAAGCCCACGGTGGGGCGCACCCACAGCAGCGACGGGAAGTCCTGCGGCTGATCGACGACCGGGAAAGACACCAAGGCCGTGGCATCGATGGGCTCGCCGCGATCTTGGGTGCGGTAGCGGATGCGGTAGGTCTGGATGTCGTAGGTGGGGTTGAAGCCCGTCGCGCCGTAAGAGGCGAACAGCCCGCGCAGCAGGCCGACCGTGACGCTGGAGGCATCTTGGTACTCGTAGTGGAGCACCTCGCCCATGGTCTCCGTGCTCTGCCAAGTGTAGGGCGCAAGGCCACACCCGCTGATCGGCATGTCGGGGACGAAGCCCTGGGTGCCTGGATCGGTGTCGTCTGACGTGGGGGTGGAGGTGCAGGCGGCGAGCAGGAGGAGCAGCGTGATCATGGGAGTCCGAGGCTGGGGTCTGCGTGGAAGACGGCATCGTAGGCGGCCCAGTCGGCCACTGTCCACTGGCGTTCGGCGACGCGCAGGCGAAGCACGCCAGCCTCGCGGCGCAGGCTGAACGCGGGGCGCTCCACGTTGACGTCCTCGCCGGGGCTCGGCCACTCGAGCAGCCCGCGCCAGGGCCACCACACGCCGCCGTTCGGGAGCGAGGCCGGGACGACCGGCGCCGCGGGGGCGCGAACGCCGCTGAGGGCGAGGTGGACAGGGCTCCCTGCGTGTTCGAAGCCCTCCAAGGCCGCGACGCCGCCGCTGTCCTCGACATAAGCGTCGTAGCGCGCTGCGAGCGCGTGGTTGCGCTCGGCGGCGGGCACGTCGCGGGTCCACTGGCGCAGGTCGACGGCCGCCGCGCCGGTGAGGGTCACGTCACACGTGAAGGCGCCCGGGTCGCAGCGCACGACGGCCGACCCTGGTGAGGCGACGGGTGTGGCTCCATAGCCGAGGTAGGAGGCTCCTTCTAGCTCGGGTCGCAGCTCGAAGGTGGCGCAGGAGCGGCAGCCGGGGTCCACCCAGCGCGTCTCGCCGTCGAGGGTGACCGCCAGCAACGCGTCGGTGTAGCCCGCGGGGCTGACTGAGCCGCCGACGCCGGTGTTCGCGGGGCGCACGAGCAGCCAGTGTGCTTCGACCTGCTCCTGCCGAAGCTGGGCGCGCAGGGTGAGCACCGCCTCCAGCGGCGTCATGATGCGGTTGCTTCGCGCGCGCACGAGGCGAGCGGGCCGGAGCGGGTCCAAGGGCAGCGGCGCGATGGTGACGCGGGTGCGCAGGTCCGCGAGGGCGTCGCCGACGGTGTCCCAGTCCACCGAGCGGCCGCGCAGCGAGGCGGGCAAGCCGGGCTCGGGCAGGCTTGCGTCGCCGAAGCGACGGTCTAAGGCCCATACGAGCTCGTCGCGCCCGGGGAGGACCGGCTGGCCGTGGAGCTCGAACAGCCACCACGCGCCGGCTTGGTGCTCCCAGCGCACCGTGCCCTCGCGCGCGACCACGTCATAGTCGCTTGGGATCGGGCCAACCGGCACGAGGCCGTGAACCGGGGCGTCCTCGGCGCGCCAGGACACAGCGAGCGAGCGCGTGGCTGCGGCGGGCGGGAGGTCGAGCAGCACCGCGTCGGGCTGAAGCACACCGCCGTCGGGCAGCTCCACCTCCGAGGCGCCGACGGGGCGCTGGACGACCCAGCGACTCGCCAGCTCTGAAGCCGGAAATTCGAGGGTGACGGTGGTGGCGATCCAGCTGCCGCCGCCGGGGTAGAGCGCGCGCTGCACGTCGATCGGGGGCGCCACGAGGGTGTCGACGCGGTCCATGTGCGTTGGGGCGAGGGCCGGCGGGGCTTGCACGGGGACGGGGGCGGCGGGGTCGTAGGGCCACACGCGCACGAGGTTCAGGCGCACCGAGCCGTGCGGGTGGAGCTCGGGCAGGTCGAGGCGCGCGCCGCCGACGCCGGCGAGGTCGCGGGGGAGCCGCTCCCAGCGGCGCGGGTCGATCACAGCGGCAGGGCCGTCGGCGAAGCGCACTCGGGCGCCCGCGTCGCGCAGGTCCACGCCGAAGGGCAAGGCGACGACGAGCTCATCGCAGTCGCCCTCGTCGCGGACGTCGACCTGAAGCCGCTCCTCCCAGCCGCCGTCTGCGGCGCGGACTTGGCTGTGAACCGGGCCGAGGGCGCACGTCGCAGCGAGGCCAAAGAAGAGCGGGTCCATCTACACCTCGTCGCTGTCGTCGTCGTCGCGGCTGTGGCCGAGCTTGCGCTCCAGGCGCAGGATCTCGTCGCGGATGAGGCGCGGCAGGCCGCCAGCGGTCCCGCGGCCCCAGGCGACGGTGGCCTCCGGGTCGACGCCGCCCCAGGTGCGCACCAAGCGGCGCAGCGCCTTGCGGACCATCGGGTCCTCGTCACGCAAGAACGCAGCGCAAACCTCCGCGATGCGGCGGCTGTCGGGGGCGTCGACGAAGCGCACCATGCGGGAGCCGAGGCGCTCGCGGAGGGGGGCGGCGGCGGGGCCCTCGATGCGCTCGCCGGTGAGCGCCATGGCGGACATGACGCCAGCGCGGCGCACGGCCGGGTGGTTGGCGCGGCGGGTCACGTCCAGGATGCGGGACTGGGGCAGGTTGGCGGCGAGGGCGCCAGGCCCGAGCACGAGCCAGCCGAGCGCGTCGGCGGTGGCGCCGTCATCGGTGCGGCTGAGCCAGTCCAAGCCGATGTCGAACACGCCCATAGGCGCGTCGGGCAGCATGGCGGCGAGCAGGCCCACGGCGACGAGGCCGTCCTCGAAGGCGGTGCCGAAGAGCTGGCTGAGGTCGTCCTCGTCGTCGGGGAGCGAGGGCTTCTGCTCGCGCCACGCGGCGGCGGCGATGCTCGCGGTCTCGCCGTCGGGCACGCCGCGCACGCCCTTGAGCGTGCGCACTTCGCGGCCGCGCGTCTTGGCGAGGGCTTTGGTGGAGGCGGCTTCGAGGGCTTGGGACAGGAGATCGATGTCCATCAGCTGAGGTGCTCCGTGAGGCAGGCGGCGAGCGCCTGAGGTGCGTCGTGGTGTAGCAGGTGACCGCCCGGAAGCAAGACGCGCCGGGCGTTGGGGAGGGCGAGGTAGCGGTTCGCCAGGTCCTCGCGGGAGTACTGGCCGCGCTCGCCGTCGACGACGAGCGTGGGGGCCGTGATGCGGCTGAGCAGCTGCTGGAGCTGCTCCCAAGCGAAGGGCTTGGCTGAGCGCACGCGGTGGAGCGGATCCCAGGACCACACGACGCGGCCGTCGTCGGTGGGGGTGGTGCCGCGCTGGGCGAGGCCGAGGGCGGTGGCTTCGGTTAAGCTGGCGTTCCACAGGCGTAAGCGCGCGGCGGCGGCGGCTACGTCCGCGAAGGGCGTGTGGCTCGCGGGCGCGGCGACCCCGTCGAGGAAGCCGCGCAGGTGCTCGGTGGCGAGGGCGCTGGAGTCCGGCGGGCCGAGGCCCTCGATGAGCACCAAGCGACGCACGGCGTCTGGGCGCGCGCCGGCGAAGAGCGCGGCGATGGTGCCGCCCATGGAGTGGCCGACGAGGTCCACGATGCCGCCGAGGTTGCGCACGAGGGCGTCCAAGTCCGCGACGTAGTCGTAGAAGTGGTAGGCGCCGCCTGCGCCCACCCACGCCGAGCGCCCGTGCCCGCGGTGGTCCGGGGCGAGCACCTGGCCGGGGAGCTGCTGCGCGACAGCGTCCCACGCGGCGCCTTGCTCCAAGTAGCCGTGCAACAGGACGACGGGGAGGCGACCGGCCTGCGCCTGCCCCCATCCGCACACCCGAAGCCGTAGGCCTCGGTCGCCTGTCACGAAGTCCCACTCCTGCATGCAGCGCTCCGGCTTGGGGACTAATCCGGCGCCGTGGCTCCCGCTGGGAGCGCGCGCGATTCGCCTTGACGGGCGCCGTAGAGTAAGTAAGTGTTCAGTCACTCACTAATGGTGGTGGCGATGTCCCGACCCCGCACAGTCAGCGACGATGAGCTCCTCGCGGTAGCGCGCGATCTGCTTCTGCGGGAAGGCGCGCGCGTGGCCACAGGCGCGATCGCGGCGGCGGTGGGCCTCTCGCAGGCCGCTGTGTTCAAGCGCTTCGGCACGAAGGACGGCCTCATCGTCGCCGCCTTGGCGCCCAAGCTGCCCGAGGAGTGGCTCGCGCAGGTGCAGGTGGGGCCCGGCGACGGCCCCGTGGACGATCAGCTCATCGCCGTCTTACTCGGCTTTCACGCGATCTTTGCGAAGGTGCTGCCCGCGCTCGCTGTCATGCGTGACTCGGGTATCGACCTGCACAAGATCGCATCCAAGCTCGATACTCCGCCGCCGGTGCGTGCTCGCAAGGCGCTCACGGCCTGGCTCGCTGTCGCCCACGCGCAGGGGCGCTTGGATGCGCCCGAGCCCGAGCCCATCGCGATGGCGCTGCTTAGCTCGGTGCAGGCGCGCTGCTTTATGCATCACATGATGGGCGACGCCGCGCAGCTCCCGCCGGTCGAACCTTATGTTGAGACGGTAGTACGTCAGTTTTGGCGGGGCATGGCTCCGCGCTCGGAGGAGAGATGATCGCGTTGGTTTGGGCGACGGTGGCGCTCGCGGGCACGCCGTGGGACGCCCTCGACGATCCGGGGCTTCGCCAGCTCCTCAGCGACGGCATGGAGCGCAACGGCGACGTCGTGGCGTCCCAAGAGCGCGCCGTCGCGTCACGCGCGTCGGCTTGGCAGGGCGGCTCCGCCTTGCTGCCCTCGCTCGCGCTCGTGGGCAGCACGTCCACGAACCCCTACGACACGCTCGGCTTCGCGTTTGGCGGCCTGCCGTCGGTGCCCGGCGCGGACACGCCCGCCACCTACACCACAGGCTCCGGGGCGCTGCACGCCGCGTGGGATGTCGACCTCTTCGGCGCGCGCACCACGTCGTGGTCGGCCTCGCGCCAAGACGCGCGGGCCGCTGAGCTCGACAGCGCCAACGCGCAGAACGCGCTCGCTGGACGCATTGGAAAGGCCTGGTACGACCTCGCGGCGACCGAGGCCCGCCTGCGCATTGTCGAGGAGCAGGTCGCCAACCAAGAGACGCTCTTGGAGCACGCGCGCTTGCGCTTGGGCGTCGCCGCGGCCACTGGCCTCGACGTGCTTCAGCAGGAGCAGCAGCTCGCGACCACGCGCTCGCTCTTGCCGAGCCTCGTGGCCGCTCGTGACGCCTTCGCGCATCAGCTCGCGGCGCTCACGGGCCGCTCCACCGCTGAGCTCCCCCCGCTGCCAGCCACGCTGCCCGAGCCGCCGCCGTCCGGCGCCGCCGTCAGCGTCGACGACCGGCCGGATGTGCAGGCGCTTCAGGCCCGCGCCGACGCGGCGCACCGCCGCGCCACCGCCGCGGTGCTCTCGGGCCTGCCCACCGTGCGCCTCACGGCGCAGACCGGCGAACAGTTCCGCAAGATGGCGGATTATAGCCATCAATCCTTCTGGAATGTGGGCACGTCGGCGCAGGTGCCGCTGTTCAACGGCGGCCGCGTGCACGCCTCGGCGCGGGCCGCCTTCGCCCTCTCCAGCGCGGCCGACGCGCAGCTCGAACAAGCGCGCTTGAACGCCGCCGCCGAGCTCGCCGCGGCGCGCAGCCGCCTGGATCAGCAGGCCGCCGTCGTGCAGGCCGTCGACGCGCAAGCCGCCGCCGCGCGCGCGGTGCTCGACGCCTCCATCGACCGCTACCTCGCTGGTTCGACCCCCTTCCTCAGCGTCTGGGCCGCCCAGGGCAGCACCTTGCAAGCCGAGCTCTCGGCCGTGCAGGCCCGGCGCGACTGGATCAGCCTCTACATCGACCTCACTACGGCGCAGGGCCAAGCCGCGCCGAGCGGAGACCCGTCATGAAGGTCCTCACTCGCATCCTCCTCCCCATCGCCATCGTGATCATGGCCCTCGCTTGCGGCGGCGCGATGATCGCTATGAAGCCCAAGGCCGCGCGCTCCGAGGCCCCCGAGGTCGTGGTGCCGGTCGAGGTGCAGGCGCTCACCGAGGGCGTGTTCCCGGCGATCGTCGTCGCGTCGGGGCAGGTCGTCGCTGAGCAGCAGATCGCCCTCGCGCCCGAGATCCCCGGCCGCGTGGTCTGGGTGTCCGAGCAGCTCCGCCCAGGCGGGCGCCTGCGCAAGGGCGAGCCCATCGCCCGCCTCGATGAGCGCGACTACGCCATCGCCGTGAAGCAGGAGTCCACGCGCGTTCAGCAGGCTGAGCTCGAGCTTCGCTTGGAGGCCGGCCGCGCCGTCGTGTCCGAGAAGGAGTGGGAGCTGCTCGGTCGCGCCGGGGCGGACTCCGACCTGGCCAAGCGCGTCCCCCAGCTCGCCCTCGCGCAACAGAGCGTCGAAGCGGCGCGCAGCGGCTTGGAGCGCGCGCAGCTCAACCTCTCGCGCACCACGCTGCGCGCGCCCTTTGACTGCGTCGTCGTCGACGAGAGCTTGGACGTGGGCCAGTACGTCGGCCCCGGCGCGCGGGCCGCGACGCTCATTGGCACCGAGGCCTTTCGGGTCGACGCTGCGGTCCCCGTCGATCGGCTCAGCCACCTCAAGATCCCCGGCTACGGCGCGAGTGAGGGCTCGCTGGTGCGGGTCCGCGCCACCCGCGACGGCCTCGCGCGCATGGGGGTCGTGCAGGGCCTCGGCGGCCAGCTCGACCCCGCGTCGCGCACGGCGCTGGTGCTCGTGCAGGTCCCGTCGCCGCTGGATGGGCCGACGGGCACGCTGCCGTTGTTCGCGGGCTCCTTTGTCGACGTCGAGATCGTGGGCGAGGAGCTCACCGGCGTCATCCCAGTACCGCGCGCTGCGGTCAAGGACGGCGGCACCGTGTGGGTCGCGAGCGGCGATGACCACCTGCGCCGCCGGACCGTCGAGCCCGTGTGGACGGACGCCGACGTGATCTACGTGCGCGAAGGCTTCGAGCCGGGTGACCGCGCGGTCGTCTCGCCGCTCTCGCTGCCGATGGACGGCGTGCGCGTCAGCATCGTGACGCCCGACGAGGTGGCCAAGTGAGCCACAAGAAGTACAACCCCAAGGGGCCTATCGCCTGGATGGCGAACAACTCGGTCGCCGCGAACCTGCTCATGGCGGTCGTGCTCATCGCCGGCTTCGTTGGTCTGACCACCATGAAGCAGGAGGTCTTCCCCGAGTTTGACCTCGACGTCATCAACGTGTCCGTGGTCTACCCCGGCGCGAGCCCAGCGGACGTCGAGCAGGGAATCGTCTTGGCGGTCGAGGAGTCGCTTCGCGGCTTAGAAGGCGTGAAGCGCGTCACCTCCACCTCGGGCGAGGGCGTCGGCGTCGTGAGCCTTGAGCTGCTGCTCGAAGCCAAACCGGACAAGGTGCTCTCGGACGCGAAGTCCGCGGTGGACCGCATCGCCTCTTTCCCCGAGGAGGCCGAGCGGCCGCAGGTCACGCTCGCCACCCGCAAGGTCTCGGTCGTCAAGCTCATCGTCTCCAGCGAGAACCAGGACTTCCACACGCTCCACGCCATCGCTGAGCGAGCGCGCGAGCGGCTGATCTCGCGCTCGGACATCACGCAGGTCGAGGTGAACGGCGTTCCACCGCTCGAGGTCCACGTCGAGGTCGACCGCTCGGCGCTCGAGCGCTACGGCCTCTCGCTCGACGACGTCGCGCTCCAGATCAAGCGCGCGTCGCTCGATCTGCCCGCGGGCGCCATCGACACCGCCGGCGGCGAGCTGCTCGTGCGCGTCGACGAGCGCAAGGTCAGCGGCAAGGAGCTGGAGGACGTCGACCTCATCGCGACCCGCACCGGCGCGCGCGTGAAGCTGCGTGACGTGGCGACGGTCCGCGACGACTTCGCAGACAACGACCTATCGTACTGGTTTGACGGCCAGCGAGCGATCCGCCTCACGGCCTACCGCGTGGGCTCGGAGACCCCGACCTCAGTGTCGGCGGCGGTGCACGCCGTGCGCGCCGAGATGCTGGAGGAGCTCCCGCCCGACGTCGAGCTCGCCATTTGGGACGACGACTCCAAGCTGCTGGAGAGCCGCATCGACCTGCTGGTGCGCAACGCGCGCATCGGCTTGGTGCTCGTGCTCATCGTGCTCGCGCTCTTCTTGAACCTGGAGCTCGCCGCGTGGGTGGCTGTGGGCATCCCGGTGTCGTTCTTGGGCGCCTTCGCGCTCATGCCGCACTTCGGCGTCTCCATCAACATGGTGTCGCTCTTCGGCCTCATCGTGACGCTCGGTATGGTCGTCGACGACGCGATCATCATCGGCGAGAACTTCCACGAGTACCGCCAGCAGGGCTACACGCGGAAGGCTGCAGCGATTCGCGGCGCGCAAGAGATGTCGATGCCCGTCACCTTCGCCATCCTCACCACGGTCGTGGCCTTCTCGCCGATGCTCGCGGTGCCGGGCGTCATGGGCAAGATCTTCCACATCATGCCCATCGTGGTGATCTCGGTCCTCACCGTGTCGCTGCTCGAGTCCTTCTTCGTCCTGCCGGCGCACCTCGCGCACGACGGCGGCATCGTGGAGACCATGCTCAAGGCGGGGCTGCCCGAGTCCTTCGGCCCGCGAACCATCGTGTGGGGGCTCGCCACCCTCTGGCGCAACACCGTGAGCGCGCTCCCGATCTGGGGCTGGGCCGAGGCGGTTCAAGCGCGGGTCACCGCGCTGCTCGACCGCTTCATCGCTGGCGTCTACCTGCCGGTGCTGACCTTCCTCACAGCGTGGCGCTACGCGACGGTTGCCAGTGGCTTTGGCATGTTCGTGCTCTCTGTCTCGCTCGTCGCGAGCGGCTTGCTCCCGTTCAGCTTCTTCCCGAAGCTCGAGGGCAACGTGGTCCGCGTCAACGCGCGCATGCCCTACGGCGCGCCCGCGGCCCAGGCGGATCAGGTGCGGCGCGTGCTCGAGGCCTCGGCGCGCCAAGCGCTCAAGCAGACCACCGACCAAGACGTGCTCAACGGCATGATGACCCTCATGGGCGAGGGGCCCGCGGCGCGAATGGCGCCGGGCGGCGGCGGCGGCACCTCGGGGAGCCACCTGCTCACCATCGAGCTCGAGCTCGTGCCCGCCGAGGAGCGCGAGGTCACCTCGAAGCAGATCGCGGACGCGTGGGCGGCGGCGACGCCTCCGCTCGCGGGGCTCGAGGTGTTGAGCTTCGAGTCGAACGTGGGGCCGGGCGCTGGCGCTGCGGTCGCGGTGCAGCTCGCGTCCACCAACTCGCTCGCGCTCGAGCAAGGCGCCGCCGAGCTCACGGAGACGCTGCGGGCCTATCCGCAGCTCATGAACCTCGAGAACGGCTGGGTGTCCGGCAAGCCGCAGCTCGAGTTCCACCTGCTCCCCGAGGCGCGCAACTACGGGCTCACCACCTTCGACATCGCGCGGCAGGTGCGCTCGTCCTTCTTCGGCGCCGAGGCGGTGCGCGAGCAGCGCGGCCGCAACGAGGTGAAGGTGATGGTGCGCCTCCCCGAGGACCAGCGCGTCAGCGAGTTCGACCTCGATCAGCTGCGCATTCGCACGCCGATGGGCGGCTATGTGCCACTAGAGCAGGTCGCGACCTTCGAGCGCACGCGCTCACCCACCTCCATCGTGCGTGAGGACGGCGTGCGCGTCGTCGAGGTGAAGGCGGAGCTCGCTCCTGGCCTGAAGTCGGCGCGCCCGGTGCTGGAGGACCTCGAGGAGAACGTCTACCCCGGCCTGCTCGAGCGCCACCCGGACCTGCGCTTGGCCCTGGTGGGCAACTCCCGCAGCCAGGCCGAGTCGATGGGCGCGCTGATGCGCAACGCGGCCATCGCGCTGGTGCTCGTCTTCGCGCTGCTCGCCATCCCGGTGCGCAGCTACCTGACGCCGCTGGTCATCATGAGCGCCATCCCGATGGGCTTCGTGGGCGCGGTGATCGGGCACGTCGTCATGGGCTACG
>Ga0100377_1005075_pt1 | contig 9954 bp, 9 predicted proteins | sample CryGeymeta201501_FD_83664 | JGI IMG/M metagenome (GOLD analysis project Ga0100377, IMG submission 83664) | Groundwater microbial communities from Crystal Geyser aquifers in Utah, USA - Crystal Geyser metaG 2015-01 | ecosystem: Environmental > Aquatic > Deep subsurface > Groundwater | place: USA... | reverse complement strand
TAAAATGCAAAATGACAAGTCAAGAAGCAAAATCATTTTCATCTTTGATTTTCCTTAAGCACCACGAGTCAAGGCAATTCTACCAGTGCGACTGATTTCTTTAATGCCAAAACCTCTAAGAAGTTTAATCAAAGATTCTACTTTGTCCTCGTCACCAGTAACCTCTACTGTCAACGAATCTAAAGCAACATCAACTATATTAGCTCGGAAAACATCAACAATCTGAATGATTTCACTTCTTGTCGAAGCAGTGGCTTTGACCTTGATTAAAGCCAACTCCCTCGCTACAGTGTCCTCATCTGTTATATCTGAAACCTTGACCACATTAATTAATTTGTCCAACTGTTTTCTCACCTGCTCTACTACAGTAGAATCATCGGCGACAACAATCGTCATGCGGGATAAGCCAGGTTGTTCACTACTACCCACAGCCAGACTTTGTATATTAAAACCCCTTCGCCGGAATAGACTAGCCACCCGATTAAGCACACCAGGCTTATCCTCTACTAAAGCTACCAAGGTATGTTTTGTATTAGAATTCAATCTACTTTCCCTTTGTAGTTGCCTGATTTATCAGGCAATATTACCCGTTTAGCGAAGCTAAACCCTTTGGCACTTCCAGAGTTTTGGCTAAGCTTTCTCCTGGTGGCACCATAGGAAAGACATTTTCCTCCGGCTCAACAAGGAAGTCAAGAAGAAACGGTCCAGGATAATCCATCGCCTTGTCTACAGCCGGAACCACCTCCTCCCTGTGCTTCACCCTGATGCCAGGAATATCATACGCTTCGGCAATCTTGACAAAATCGGGGTTCCAAAGTTTAGTATCAACATAACGACGCCCGTAAAACAACTCCTGCCACTGTCTTACCATGCCCAAGTAGCCATTATTAATGATAGCTATTTTCACAGCAGTGTTCTCTTGCCTTATCGTGCCTAGTTCCTGAATAGTCATCTGGAAACCACCATCGCCAGCAATGCACCATACCATTTCTTCAGGACAACCAACTTTAGCACCCATAGCAGCGGGAAGTTCAAACCCCATAGTCCCCAAACCACCAGCGGAAATAAAGCTATTAGGCTTGGTATAGATAAAATGTTGTGCTGCCCACATCTGATTCTGTCCTACCCCGGTAACTATTATGGCATCGCCCTGAGTAGCTTCATAAATTTGGCGAATAACATATTGAGGTAAAAGCTCGTCGCCGCGCTCCCCTGAAACAAGTTCAGGGTCGGGCAAGGGATGTTCATACCTCCATTGCTCTAACTGAGACAACCAGTCTAAATGGTCTCTGCTTTCAATTTCCTGATTGAGAGCTTTTAGTACTGTCTTAACATCACCAACTATAGGGATATCTGCTGGCACATTCTTATCTATCTCAGCGGGATCAATATCAATGTGGATAATGCGGGCGTGAGGGGCAAAACCTTTGGTATTTGCTGTAGCCCGGTCATCGAATCTCATGCCAATAGCAATAACAAGGTCGGCATCCTGAACTGCCATATTAGCGTAAGCTGTGCCATGCATCCCCAGCATGCCAAGATTAAGTATGTGATTTCCCGGGAAGGAAGCAATACCAAGCAAAGTGCTAACCAACGGTATCTGCGCTTTCTCAACTAATTCCTTAAGTTCATCATAGGCTTGGGAAATAACTATTCCTCTGCCAGCAATGATAACAGGCTGTGATGCTTCATTGATAGCCTTCGCTGCTCTTCTAATTTGAGCCGGATGACCCTGAGAGATAAACTTGTAGCCAGGTAGATCAACTTTATCCGGGTAAACAAATTCTGCCTCTTCCTGCTGGACATCCCTCGGTATATCAATAAGCACAGGACTGGGCCTACCTGTCTGAGCAATATAGAAAGCTTCTTTGACCGTTTTAGCTAGTTCCGCAGCATCAGTAACAAGATAGTTATGTTTGGTAATAGGAAGCGTAATGCCGGTGATATCTGCCTCCTGAAAAGCATCCTTGCCAATAAATGGTCTTGCCACCTGACCAGTTATAGCTATTAAGGGAGACGAATCCATATAAGCATTGGCAATGCCGGTGACTAAATTAGCCGCCCCTGGTCCCGAAGTAGCTATACACACTCCTGCCTTGCCAGTGGCTCGAGCATAGCCATCAGCAGCATGGGCTGCCCCTTGCTCATGACGGACTAATATGTGTCGAAGCTGAGGATATTGGGGAAAGGTATCATATATGGGCAAAACAGCTCCACCAAGGATACCAAAGATAACCTCAACACCTTCTCTAATCAAGCTTTCACATAAAATCTGAGCCCCAGTTTTCTTCATGTGGTTTCCTCAGCCTTCATTGAAGTATAGCTCCCCTGCTGGCTGAAGTCACTTTATCACTATAACGCTTAAGATAGCCACTTTTAATCTTGGGTTCAAAAGGAGGTAACAAACTTAGTCGCCACTCTATTTCCTTCTGGCTTAACTCTACTTCCAAGTTATGATTAGGTATATCTATTTTGATAACATCACCATCTTTCAAAACAGCTATGGGACCTCTTTCTGCCGCTTCAGGGGAAACGTGACCAATAGCTGCACCCTGTGTAGCCCCGGAAAAGCGCCCGTCAGTAACAAGAGCCACTTCCTTATCCAAACCCATGCCGCTGAGGAGAGAAGTAGGCGTTAGCATTTCACGCATCCCCGGCCCACCCTTCGGTCCTTCGTAGCGGATAACAACTATATCACCAGGCTTTATTTTTCTATCCATTATAGCTACTGTAGCTACTTCTTCACTATCAAAAACCTTGGCTGGACCCCGATGAACCAGCATCTCAGCAGCTACAGCAGCACTTTTCACCACAGCCCCCTCAGGTGCTAAATTCCCAAACAGCATACTAATGCCGCCCGTAGCACTATAAGGTTGTGACAAGGGGCGAATCACCTCTTTGTTTTTGACCAGGGCTCCTTTTATCACCTCTCCCAGTGGCTTTCCTAACACAGTCTTTGTATCAAGTTTTAGCAATGCTGATATTTCTTGCATTACCGCCGGAATACCACCGGCTAAATCTAAATCTTCAATGTGGTAATCGCTCGCCGGACTCAATTTACAAATGTGGGGAATATGCTCACTAATTTCGTTTACCCATGATAAGGGAAAATCTATTCCTGCCTCGTGAGCCATTGCGGTAAGATGCAGAATAGAGTTGGTACTGCCACCAAGAGCCATATCCACGGCAAAGGCATTGTAAATAGAATCTTTAGTAATAATGTCTCTAGGTAAAACATTTTTCGACAATACTTCCATAACCTGTTGCCCGGCTTGATAGGCTAGCTCAATTCGCCTGGCCTGTGCTGCTGGTATGGTTCCATTACCAGGCAAAGCCATGCCTAAAGCCTCAGTAAGGCAGTTCATAGTGTTAGCAGTAAACATGCCAGCACAACTGCCATAACCAGGACAAGCAACTTTCTCCAGCTTCGTAAGTTCAGCCTCAGTCATTTCTCCTTTAGCAACTCTACCCACGGCCAGAAAGACTGAATTAAGGTCAACCGGCTTAATACTGTTCCCCTGGATAAATCTGCCTGCCAGCATAGGTCCACCACTGACAAAGATACAAGGCAAATCAAGTCTTACTGCTGCCATTAACATCCCAGGGATAACCTTGTCACAATTGGGAATAAATACCAGAGCGTCAAAGGCGTGAGCCTGAGCCAGGATTTCAACCGAGTCAGCAATAAGTTCTCTGCTGGGCAGACTATATTTCATCCCTTGATGATTCATGGCAATACCATCGCAGACAGCTATGGTATTGACTTCAAAGGGCACTCCATTGCGAATACGTATTCCATCTTTCACTGCCTGGGCAATAGACTGCAAATGAATGTGTCCAGGTACAACTTCACTGAAACTATTGATTACCCCGATAAAGGGTTTATCCCAATCGTCAGACGAGCAACCTACTGCGTGCAATAACGACCTGTGAGGCGCCCGTTCAATACCCTTCTTTATCACATCACTTTTCATCCTGTCCCCTTGTTCATTAAATATGCGCCATAGCATAACACCAATTTGTTAGCAATGGAAAGTTTATAGGAATTTATTAGGGTGCTATTGCAGTGCCACGATTCCCTGTGGTTCCTGAATCTGTAATTTTACTGCCTATCACCTTTTCCTTTAGGGGATACTTACCACAAGTAAATTCCTTTCCTTCGGGGCAGTATCCTAATCTGACACACTTTGCGCCACCCTGTGCAAAAACAGCCGGCAACTTTTCCCGACATATCTCGAGCATCATATTTGCCAGGTCTCTTATTTCCCATTGAGCACGCATACAGCACCTTTCTTCAAAGAAATGCAGGAGCTCTCTACAATTCATAGTAACAACAATTTTTGTTTCTGTTGCCTGGGGGAGAATAAATCTTGTGTCCTCAGTCACCTTCTCGCCAACGATACCCTTCTCTTTGAACCTTTCTATCATCCTATCATAACTCGCCCGGATTTCATCCATAATCTTCATGAATTCAGCCCTTAAGGCCTCGTCTGCTTCAATTGATGGAGGCATGATATAACCGAAATTTGCTTTCTTAACATATCTCTGGCTCTGCTGTGAATAAGATGCTATTCTGTATCGTACAAGTTGATGTGTTAAAGCACGGGAAACGCCTTCAATAGCAAAAGTGAACTTGACATGCTCCAAAGGGCTCTGGTGCCCTGACTCTACAATCTTCCTGATAAAGTCAGTTTGTTCTTTTGTGTTCTTGTTTTCATCAAATACCTCTCCGGCAAATTTAGCAGAGTAGCATTGCCTGAAGGCAGCGTATAATAAAGGCAAAGCATTTTGTGTCACTTCTAACAACATTACATTTAGCTTGACCCGCGGCATATCTTTTATACCTTCGCCCTCAATGGGCATTATAACCTAAGATAACTCTTTTTGGTAGCCCTGAATCTAGTTCAGGGTTGCAATTCTAGGGAGAAAAAGCAATAATAAACAATGAAAAGGTGGCGCATTCGTCTAGAGGTTAAGGACACCTCCCTCTCAAGGAGGAGATCACCGGTTCAAATCCGGTATGCGCCACCATTATATCGTATAAGTATTATATGGTATAAGTAATGAAGCGTGTTTTTTCTGGCTTTCGACCCACGGGTAAGCAACATCTCGGCAATTATTTAGGGACGATTCAGAATTGTGTTGCCCTCCAGGATGAATATGAGTGCTTTTACTGCGTAGTAGATATTCATGCTCTTACTACGCTCGAGAACACAGAAAGGCTTCAGGAAGATATTTATGAGATGGTGCTTGATTGGCTGGCAGCAGGCATTGACCCTCAGAAGAGCGTTGTCTTTGTCCAGTCCCATGTGCCTGAGGTAATGGAACTCCACACTCTCTTAAGCATGGTAACTCCTTTAAGCTGGTTATTACGTGTGCCTACATTTAAAGAGAAAGTGAAGATGCAGCCGCATAATGTCAATTACGGGCTGGTGGGCTATCCTGTTCTTATGACTGCTGACATCGCCCTCTACAAAGGGGATATTGTTCCGGTGGGTGAGGATCAGCTACCTCATCTTGAGTTAGCCCGGGAGATAGTGCGCCGGTTTAATTCACTTTTTGGATTTGTGTTCCCTGAGCCGCAGGCAAGACTTACCTCTTTTCCCTTGATACTGGGTCTGGATGGAGTACAAAAGATGAGTAAAAGCTACGACAATCATATTGAGATTTCGGCTTCGCCTCAAGTGATCATGGAACGAGTGATGACTGCGGTTACTGACCCGGCACGACAATTTCGTTCTGATGCCGGACATCCTGAAATCTGTAACGTCTTCCGTCTGCACAAAATTTTCACTCCAGCAAGTGCTGATGAGATTGCCTCGGAATGTCGTAGTGCCGGCATTGGCTGTGTTACTTGCAAAAACATGCTGGCCCAGAATATTGGCTCAACACTTGAGCCATTTCGGGAAAGAAGAGCGGTATTATCCTCCAAGCCGGATTATATTGCTCAAGTCCTTGCTCAAGGGGCTAATCGAGCTGAATTCATAGCTAGGAAGACTATTAGGGAAGTCAAAGAAAAAATGAGGCTCCTTCGGCGCAGTAATTATAGTTAACCGCATAAATCATTGCACAACATTCCCCTGTCATTGCGAGCGAAGCGAAGCAATCTGTGCCATCCTACGTTGAGATTGCTTCGTCGCTATCGCTCCTCGCAATGACATAATGCAACTATTTTTGCAGAACACTATAGAAGCATCATATTTTCGTTTTGCCCTGCTGGATAAAACTTCAAGAAAAGCTTCAATCCTGGTATCTCGCTGGGCATCTGAATACCATCTGGAAACATTTCAGGAAATAGTTTTGCCTCTTCCTGAGCTCCGGCGGTGACGATAATCACTTTATCTTAGAGTCTTATTTCTTCTCCTCTAATTTTATTTGGGCTCTTCTAATTTGCCAGAAACGCGGCTGTCTTTTTCCCAGAAAGGCTTGCGCACCTTCCTTGCCTTCATCAGAATCAAACCAATCGGGATATAGTTGGCTTGAAGTTACCCCCATGGGCATCATAGTGTGTATCTCGGCATCAAAAGCAGCTTTAAGTATTTCAATGCAGCCTGGGCTTAGGGACAAAATCTCCTCACACCATTTATCAACCTCTTCATCCAATTTATCTAAGGGCACCACTGTGTTCACTAACCCCATCTGTAGAGCTTCTTGGGCACTATAGCGTCGACAGAGCATCCACATTTCTCTGGCTTTCTTGGCTCCTACTACTCGAGTAAGATAAGGGATTATGTATCCCTCGGCAGGACTTGATACTCTTGGTCCATTCTGTCCAAATTTGGCATTATCTGCCGCTATAGTGAAGTCGCACATATAAGCGAGATGGTTTCCGCCACCAATACACCAACCCTTCACCACTGCCATTACTGGTTTCCTACACATGTATATCAGTCGATCCGGTTCATAGCGCCAGTAAAACTGCTCTCTAAGCCCCCACTTCTCCCACTCTACATCCCCACCGGTGGAGAATGCCTTGTCACCTGCCCCGGTGAGAATTACTACTCCTATCGCTTTGTCGTGGCTAGCATCATAGAAAGCCTTGAATATTTCATCCTGTGTGTGAGCCGTAAAAGAGTTGAGCTTTGCTGGCCTATTGATAGTTATCCTGGCAACGCCACCCCCAATATGTTTATGGTGCTTCTTCTCATAAATAATGTCGGTAAAGTCTAATTCTGGCACCTTTTCCCATTGAGTCCACTTGTTTTCCATTCTTATTCTTCCTCCTTAAATCTAATATTTTTGTCTTGATATACTAACATATTTTGCTAACTTCCTGTTATCTGCCTTTGAATACAGGCGTTCTTCTTTCCTCAAAGGCAGATAATCCCTCGGCCATATCTTCAGAGCGGAAATGGTTGAGCATGGTTTGGCTTTCCAGTTCCCAGGCACTATGGAGGTCAACCTGCATCCCCTTGTTCACCAACTCCTTTATCCTCTTTGCTGCCAGGGGACTCTTGTTCTTTGTTACCTTATCTACCATCTCATTTACTGCCTCTTCCAATTTATCAGCGGGGACAACTTTGTTTATCAACCCAATCGTTTCTGCTTCAGCAGCGGACAGCCAATCACCGGTGAGAAGAAGCTCCTTTGCTTTCCTTGGACCTACTATTCTCGGCAATAGCTGCGTGTTCCCTCCCCCGGGGATCAATCCAAAGTTAGCATGCTGGTCTCCGAGTTGAGCCTTATCAGAGGCAATTACTATGTCACAAGCATTAACCAACTCTAAACCTCCAGCTAGGGCCATTCCCTGCACAGCACATATTACTGGTTTGCTTGACTCTTCAAGCGTCTTAAATGTCTTATGCCAGGATCGCAAAAATCTTTCTATCTTGTGTGGTGAATCTAGGATTCCTTTGATAGCCTTCAAATCTGCACCGGCGCTAAATGCCCTTCCTTTTGCCGCAATTACTATCGCTTTTATACTCTCATCCTTCTCAGCATCATCGGCCGCAACTCCTATTTCAGAAATGAGCTCTGGGCTTATAGCGTTCAAAGCCTCAGGACGGTTTAGTGTTATCCGAGCTACTCCTTCTTTCTTCTCAAATATAATAGTGCTAAACTTCATTTTAGCCCTCCCTCAAATTACATCATGGAATAGCCGCCGCTAATGCTGAGGGTCTGACCAGTTATAAAGCTGGCAGCATCGGAGGCTAAAAATACCACTGCGTTAGCAACATCCTGTCCCTTTCCCAGCCGTCGCAGAGGATAACTTTTTGCTATCTTTTCCTGTGTCTCGGGTGTAAACATCTTAGCTATGTCTCCTTTCCACATACTTTCCTCTCCCATTTCTTCGGGACTAGGAACAGTCACTCCGGGGCAGACAACGTTTAACCTTATCCCATAACGACCTACTTCCCTGGCTATGGCTTTGCTCAGAGCGATAACACCAGCTTTACAACCGGAATAAACAGCTTCTCTAAACTCACCTACACGTCCGGCATCGGAGCCAATGCTTACTATGCTGCCACCTTTCCTCTCTATCATGTGGGGGAGAACTGCTTTAATGCAATTAAGATCGGAGCGGTAATTTAGGGCTATCACTTTGTCCCAGAATGCCGGGTCAGTTTCGGTGAAAAGCTGGGGCTTATCCCAGCCAACATTGTTAACCAGCACATCAATTTTGCCAAACTCCTCCAGCGTCTTTTTAACCATGGCCTCAACTTTATCAAGTTTGGTAACATCTGTCTTTACTACTATGCAGCGTCCACCACCTCTCGTAGCATTCGCTTGATCTGCTACTTTCTTCCCCTGGAATTCATCCAATTCAGCAATGACCACATTTGAGCCTTCCCTGGCGAAGGCCAAGGAAATAGCTCTACCGATGTTTGAACCGCCTCCGGTAACGACAACCGTTTTTCCTGTTAATCCTAGATCCATCTGTAACCTCCTTTTTTAAGTTTATTATTTTTTGTATTTTAACTCATCTTATGTTACAGGTTCAATAATTCAAAGGCATTTTCCCACAGAATTTGGTACACTACCCAGAATTACCATTATGGCTGGGGATCCAGGATTCGAACCTGGCCTCACGGATTCAGAGTCCGCTGTCCTACCGCTAGACTAATCCCCAACAAATTTGGTCCTGAACTTGTTTCAGGATAAATTCATTATAACTCAGTAATAACCGCCACAACAAGTTGAGTCAGCTATACCTCTCTTGCTATACTTTAGCAGGAGTCTGAGATGCAGAATTGGGAAGACTGTGAAAAATCTTTAGGTGTATCTTTTGCCAACAAGTCCTTGCTGAAACAAGCTCTCACCCATAGTTCCTACATCAATGAAAATCCCGATTTTGTTTTGCTCAGCAACGAAAGATTGGAATTTTTGGGTGATGCTATCCTTGACTTTATAGTAGCGGAAAAACTATATAAAGAGTTCCCGGAGCTGCCTGAAGGAAAGTTGACTGCTATTCGTGCTTCTTTGGTTTGTCGTGATGCTTTAACCGAAGTGGCTTCTTCACTTGGACTTGGTGACTATCTCCTGCTAGGACGAGGAGAAGAGGCAAGCAAAGGAAGAACAAAACCAAGCAACTTGGCCAACGCCATGGAAGCGGTAATTGGAGCTATATACCTTGATCAAGGAATGGTTAAAACAAGGAAATTTGTTTTGAGTCGGCTTAGGCCAAGGCTAAGGAAAATAAAGGCGGGAAAAATAACGCTGAATTATAAAGCTTTATTGCAAGAATTTGTTCAAAGAAAAAAGACATTACCTCCGGTTTATCGCTTAGTAGAAATTACAGGTCCGGGTCATGAGAAACAATTTACCGCTGAAGTGATGGTAGGAGATGAGGTATTAGGTAAAGGCACAGGCAAGAACAAAAAATCTGCTGAGATGGAGGCAGCACATTCTGCCTGGGAAGAATTATGGAGAAAGGAGTCCCTCCCAACACCTACCCTTATCTGATGAGGGACAAAAACAGGGTGACCCTCGCGCCCCTCGACAGATAAAGGGTGG
>Ga0100377_1005072_pt1 | contig 9955 bp, 5 predicted proteins | sample CryGeymeta201501_FD_83664 | JGI IMG/M metagenome (GOLD analysis project Ga0100377, IMG submission 83664) | Groundwater microbial communities from Crystal Geyser aquifers in Utah, USA - Crystal Geyser metaG 2015-01 | ecosystem: Environmental > Aquatic > Deep subsurface > Groundwater | place: USA... | reverse complement strand
TGGATCCGACGTAGATTCTGTTTCCAGGTGGCGTCTGATGTGAGGGAGTGGGCCCAGAGGCCCATGACCGAGCAGAAGACACACCTGGGGACAGAAGATACGAGGAAACGAGGTATATATTTTCCGAACGGCTTCTCAGAACGTGCCGCCGACGCCGACGAAGTCCGGCGCCCAGAGCAGCCGGAGGCTGGTCGCCGTCGGCGCCGCGGTCGCGGGGGTGGGAGGGACCTCCGGCGACTCGATGAAGTAGAACGCCACGGCGCTGGCCAGCGCCACGCCTCCGACCGAGTACATGATCACCGAGCCCAGGGCGAGCGACTCCCCCTCGTTCTTGAGCCGGTCGAAGTCGGGGGCGTCCTGCCGGCGGACATCGACGGTCTCGAGTCGGTCGAGCGTGCTCTGGGCCTCGATGCCCAGCCAGATGCCGCCCCCGATCAACGCGAAGCCCGCGCCGGCGGCCACCCAGGTCAGCACGCGAGAGTCCTCGACCAGCGTGGCGTTGAGCACGACCTCGCGGCCCGGCTTGATCTCGACGTCCTGCCGCAGCGCCGAATAGCCCTCGATGGACGCCTCGACGGTGAACGCGCCGACGGGCCAGGCCGCCTGGAAGGGCGTGCGCCCGATGGCGACGCCGTTGACGCGGACGGTGGCGCCGGGCGGTACGGTGGTCACCTCCAGGAGCCCCACGTCCTCCTCCTTCGTCTCCACCCGGGCGCGCAGGTTGGTGACGCGCTCCAGGGTGGCGTAGAGCTGCTGGCGCAGGTCGGCATCCGGGCGCAGCTTCAGGGCCTCGAGGTAGTACTGCTCGGCCGTGCCGAGGTCGCCGGTGTACTCGTAGGCGCGCGCGGTGTTGTAGGCGAGGATGGCGTTCGGGTCCATGGCAAGCGCCGCGGCGAAGTGCACGGCGGCCTGATCCCACTCGCGGGCGTCGAAGTGGGCGATCGCGGTGTCGTAGTGCTGCTCGGCGGTGAGGCTGCCGGCCGGCGCGTCTCTTGGTACGTCCTCCGGCGGCTGCTGGGCCGTCGCGGTCAGGGGGACAGCGAGGGCGGTGACGAGGCTGAGGCCGGCGAGCCAACCTCGTGTGCGGCCATACCGGCCCGTGGCATTGTCCACCATCAGGGGTGCTCCTCGTCGACACGCGCCGCGTGCGATCGGGCCTGCCCGGTCGACGCGCGTGTCTGGTGCTGTGGCGCGTCGATGGTAGGGCAGGGCGGGCCGGGAGGCAAACTCCTCATCGCACATCCTCGCTCGACCGCGCCGCGTTGTCCGGCGCGGTCGGGGCTCTCAAGCTCCCCGAGCGAGGCGCCGAGGTGACCTGTCCCACCGACGTGGGCGCATCGTCCTGGTGGGCGTCGCGGCCCGTCAAGAAAATCGGCCGGGCCAGGGCTTGTAGTTTTGGGTCGAGCGGGCTAGGCTTGCGGCGAGCCTGGATCATGGTGATCCAGCCGCGCCGGTCGAATCAGCAGTGTGTGACGAGGCAAGCAGTCTATGTCTACGTACAAGAGGTCAGGTGTCCGTCCGCTCCTTCGGGCGGTCTTGTCGGCAGTGGCGGTGGTGATCCTCTCTGTGGCCGTGATGCCAGAGTCGCAGGCGAGCCACTACTACCTGACCGACGTGGGCTGGTTCTCGACCGAGCAGATGATCTCCCTGCGCGATGGCGGCATCCAGACCACCGAGCACCTGCTCGCGGCCACCGTCACCGCTGATAGCCGCAAGAAGCTCGCCACGCAGCTCTCCGTCGATGAGGCCAAGGTGCTCGAGATGGCCCGCGAGTGCGAGCTCCTGCAGATCAATGGCGTCGGGCCCAAGGTCGTCAAGCTGCTCCAGGCGGCGAAGGTCACCGGCCTCGACGACCTCGGTGGTCGCAAGGCGGCCAAGCTGCTCAAGGAGCTCGTGGCGATCAACGCCAAAGACAAGATCACCGAGAAAGACCCGTCGGTCGAGATGGTCACGTACTGGATCGACCAGGCCAAGACGGCCAGCGTTCGCGTCGCCCTCTGAGGCGAGCGGTCCGATGGCGGTGCACACGGCGTGCGCCGTCCGACCGAACACCATGAATACCCGTCAGGGATGATGAGGCCGCTGGAACTCCCTCAGGCCGTGGGAGCATCGGCGGAACTCGGTCCGGGAGGCAAGGATGCCTTTTGTGCGCCGGGCGAAGACGTATTACGCCTCCGATGAGATCATCAAGGCTGTCGTGACCCTGATCGAGGGCCTCAAGCGCTTTCCGGAGAACACCGAGGCGTTTCGTTGGCTGCTCGATCTCTACTGCGAGGAGGTGCCCCACACCGGCCTTGAGGAAGATCTGGTCACGATCGTCGATGGATGCCCCGACCCGGAGGGCGTGTACGCCTACGTCTTTGATCGACTGACCCGTGCGGGTCGTCACAAGTTCGTCAAGCGCCTCGATCGGGCGCGGCGCGAAGCCGCGCGCCGCAACGGGACCGAGGTCGAAGGCTGGAGCGCGCTGGTCGAGCGCGTCGCCTCGACCCGTCGTCAGGAGCGCGAGATCCCCGTCCGCATCCCTGTGGAGCCAGCCTGGGCGCCCCCTGCCGAGCTGGTCGCCGCGCAGGTCGCCGCTCCGATGGCGGTGATGGCGATGGCGCCGGCCGGAGCCGCCGCTACGGCCTTCGCCAGACCTCCGATGCAGGCCGGAGGCGGAGCGGCGTGGATGGGAGGTGCGTCGGTGCCGGGCTTGCCCCCGATGTCTGCGCCGCCGCTCGCAGCCATGCCTCGTGACCCCGCGCCGCCACCGGCGGCGCGCTCATGGCCGCACACCTCCAGCTGGACCGACCCCAACACCGACGATCTCTGGGGCGAAGAGGAGGAGCTTCCCAACCCCGACATCCCGGTCCCGGACGCCTTTCTGCCGCTCGGTGCGCTGGATGACACCGAGGCGATGATCGAGGAGTCGGCGTCGGGTACGACGAGCCGGGACAGCCACCTGCTGGCCCATCCCCTGTTGCTGGCGCGCCAGAACAGCCGGCTGGGCGTCCGCGAGGTCTCGGCCGACGTCCCGGCGCCCGTCGAGCCCGTCTGGGCGCGCCGTCGCTCGCCGATCGCGCACCGCGCGCCGGTCATGCCGCGGCCCTCGCCGCGCGTCGACCTGACCGACGGGCCGGACGAAGACGCCGTGCGTAGGACGGCGCAACCGGCGAGCGTCCGCCGGCCCCGCGAGACGGTCTGGCGGACCCAGGACGGCAGCCCGCGCCGCGGCAGCCGCAAGACCGCGCCGCGCCGGCGCCTGCTGTGGCTCGCCCTCGGCGTGCTCGTTCTCAGCATCCTCGTCGGGATCCTGGTGTACGTGGGCGTGGGGATGGTGGGGGAGGGCGCGGCGGCCGACGCCGCCGGCGCCGAGAACGTGCGTCTCGACGTCAGCGCGCTGGCTCTGGACGAGGCGTCGTTGCTGACGGCGCTCGAGCAGGCGCCGGAGAGCCCCGACGTGGTGGCGCGCCTGCGCTGGACGCGCTCGCTCAACGGCTATCTGGCGCGCCGCGCGCCCGACCTTGAGGGTCTGCAGCCCACCCACGAGCCCCGGCTCGAGGGGTGGGTCGTGGCGGCCTCCGTGCTCGACGCACTTGGCGCGGGCCAGGTCGGTGAGGCGAACGCGGCGCTCCCGGAGCTTCGGCGGGCGTCGGCGGCCACGACGGGCTTTCCGGTCGGTCTGGCGAGCTGGATCGAAGGTGAGGTCGCGCTCGCGGGCGGTGACCTGACCCGAGCGCAGCTCGCCCACGAGAAGGCCGCGGCAGATGGCTTTACGCCGGGCGCGCTGTCCGCTGCGGAGGTCTGCCTTCGCCGTGGTGACACGCCTTGCGCTCGCAAGAACCTCGCCGCGCTCCGCAACGCCGCGCCGGAGCATCCGGGCCTGGCGCTGGGCGCGGCGGTGCTTCCGCGTCTCGAGGCCGCGCTGGCCGGCGTGAGCGACGTGCCTGCGCCTGGCTTGACCGACGCGGCCCGCCGGAGCGCGGCCAGTGATCGGCGCCTGATGCACTGGGTGACCTGGGTGGACGGGCAAGACGCGGTCAAGGCCCTCGGCCAGAGCACCAACCATCCGATGATGCGCCTTCTGGCGGTGGAGCAGCTCCTGAACGCCGGTCAGCTCGACGCCGCAGCCCAGCTGGTCGAGGCCTTCGATGCGCGGGACGCGTCGCCGGCGCTGCTGGAGATGCGGAGCCGGTTGGTGGTGGGCGGGTTCACGACGGCGGGGCGGCCGGACATCGCGTTGCGCTTCCTGCCTGGCCCGCCGGAGTCGGACCTCGAGCTTCGGGACTGGGTGAACCGGAACGCGGAGCTCGCGCTGAACATCGCTGCGCTGCACGTCGAGCTCGGGCAGGCCGAGGACGCGCGGCGGTTGCTGGCGCTGCTGCTGGCCGATCCGGTGCGCGAGCCTTCGGCCCGCATCCTCGCCCTTGAGCTTCACCTCGAGGAGGGCCGCGTGGAGGACGTGCGTCGCCACATCGACCGGCTGGCCCAGCACCGCGGCGCGCTGCTCGGCGCGGCCGCTCTCGATGTCTATCAGGGCCGCACGAGCTCGGCGCTGGCGATCCTCGGGGCGTCCTCGCCCGGCGCGCTGCCGAGCCCGACCCGCGAGCCTCACCTGTACCGCTTCGAGCTTCGGACGCGGCTGCTGGCCCTGGCCGAGGCCGGTCGGATTGTCGAGGCGCGGGAGCTCGTGGCCCAGACGCACCCCTCCCCGGCGCTGCTGGTCCGCATCGGGCTGGCCGGTCCGGAGGTCATCGAGTCCGCGAGCGAGCGAGGGTGGACGGGGATCGACGATCAGGTGGATCTGGCGGTGGCGCTGCTCGCCCGCAAGGACTTCGAGGGCGCCTCGATGTGGGCCACCCGCGCCGTCGATGTGATGCCGACCCACACCGAGGCTCATCGGGTGCTCGCCTACACCTCGGTGGCGCTGGGCAAACCTGCGGCCTCCAGCGGCCACGCCCAGATCGCGATGAAGGGCCGGCCCGAGGATGTGGATCTTCAGCTCATGGCGCCTGAGGCGGAGGTCGCTCACGGCGACCCTGCGCGGGCGATCGACATGGTGCGCGCGTTCCTGGCCGGCCACCCGACCGACGCCCGCGCGCTGCATCTGCTCGGTGAGGCCTACTACCGCGCACGCCACCTGTCGCGGGGCGCGGAGGACTTTCAGCAGCGCCTTCGGGCGGTGGACGAGCGGGTGGACCGGCTGGCCGCGGGCGAGGTCCACTTCTGGCTGGGCCGGTTGATGAAGTCGGCGCTCGGCAACGCCGAAGGGGGCTCACACCTGCGCAAGGCACGCGAGCTGCTCGGCGATCGCGCGGACGTGCTCGTGGCGCTCGGCGACTACTACCGGATGCGGGACAGCAACCACGCCCTGGAGCTCTATCAATCCGCGTCGGGCTCGGAGGGGGCGCCGGCGGGCGCGCACCTGGCGCTCGGGCGCTTCGCGGCCAACCGGGGCTACCGGGAGATCGCGGTCGGGGCCCTGGAGCGGTACATCGGGGAGTCGGACGACAAAGAGACGCGCCAGTGGGCGAGCAAGAAGCTGACGGAGCTTCGCTGACCGGTCGCTGATGGCCCTGCAGCGCCGCGGCGGCGCGCTACGGGCGTCTGAGCGGCAGGCGTCGTCGGCGTCGTGGCGCTCCGGCGGGCAGTTGACACAAACACTGGCCAGCCTGCCTCCCGCTGGGTTACGCTCGACACAGGTGGCCCGGCGCCCCTGGCGCCACAACGACACGGCCGGTCCAGCAACGCTCGCAGCGCGACCCATCGTTCATGCTCTTTCTTCCGCTCCCAGCAGGTCACGTCATCGACGACCTCTACCGGATCGAACAGCGCGTCGGCGAGGGGGCGATGGGGATGGTGTATCGCGCGCTGGACACCCGGCATGGGCGTCTCGTGGCGATCAAGGTGCTCAAGCCCGACGCGTCCGAGGACGAGCGCTCGCGGCGGCTGTTCCGTCGCGAGGCGCGGGCGATGGCGCGGCTCGACCATCCCGGCATCATCTCGATCCAGGGCTACGGCAAGACGCACGACGATCTGCCCTACCTCGTGATGGAGTGGGTGGAGGGGAGGCCGCTGGCGAAGCTGGCCGCGCCGGCGCGGCTGGAGACGGTGGTCACCCTGATCGACCGCTTGCTCGAGGCGCTTGCGCACGCCCACGCGCGCGGGGTCATCCATCGTGATCTGAAGCCGGCGAACATCCTGCTGTCTGGCCAGAGCGACGACGTGGACGCGATCGTCAAGCGCGGCGTCGTCAAGGTGCTCGACTTCGGGATCGCGCGGGTCTTCGACGACCTGCTCGGGGCCGCTCGCCGCGCCGCCGAGGCCGAAGCCGACGCTGCCCGCCCCGACGCCCCTCCGATCGATCGCCGCTTCTCGGTGCTCGCTCGCCGCGGCTTCAGCGCCGAGACCCAGCCCTACGAGGTGCGCGCCGAGGGGACGCCCCGCTACATGGCACCCGAGCTCTACCGTGGCAAAGAGGGCGTGATCTGTCCGGCCAACGATGTCTACGCGGTCGGCGTGATCCTCTACGAGCTGCTGAGCGGCAAGAAGCTGTTTGACGGACTCAACCCCGCCGCGCTCATGACGATGCAGATCCGCGGTGAGATCCCGCCCTGTCAGGTGCGGCCCGAGCTTCGGGTGCGCCGACCGCCGGAGGAGCTGCTGCGTCGGATGCTGGCCGCCGATCCGTTCGACCGGATCCAGAACTGCGCCGACGTCCGACGCGAGCTCGTGGCCTGGTACCGAGACCAGAAGGGGGCCGGCCACGACCGTCCGGCGGCCGATCGGTCCCACAAGGGACAGCGCCCCCACAGCAGCTTCAACCTCATCTGGGACGACGAGGACCCCCTGGAGCAGACCCAGACCTCGCCGAGCCAGGCCACCGCGTCCAGCGAGCCCGAGCTGAACCTCCTGGCCTGGCGCCCGATGCCCCTGGTGGGCCGCGTGGCCGAGCAGGCCTGGCTCTGGCAGCACCTCGAGGAGACGGACGCGCAGGGCGCCGGCCGGGTCCTGTTCATCCAGGGCGACCCTGGCGTCGGCAAGACCCACCTCGCGCGTTGGCTTGCCGAGAGCGCGGTGGAGGCCGGCCTGGTTGTTCCGCTGTGGTGTGACACGCGCACGCCGTCGCTGCTCGACGGGCTGCGTGGTGTCGTCGAGCGCCAGCTCTACGCGCAAGCGCTCGACGGCAGCTTCCTGCGCACGCGCGTCCGCTCGCTGCTCGAGCGGCAGGGTCTCGGTGTGCCCGGCGTCGCCGATGATCCCTCCGATCCGCAATGGCGTGCCTTGCTGGACAACGAGATCGACGCCCTCGGGCGGTTCCTTCGCCCCCACGCGCCGATGTTGCACTCTCGGCCCGCCTCCGATCCGGTCGTCTTCTTCGAGGAGGAGCTCGCCCGCGATCCCCGCAACGCGGAGCTGTTGATGCGGTACGGTCAGGAGCTGGCCAACACCGATCGCGGCGCCGAGGCGGTGGTGAGCTACGTGCGCGCCGCCGAGCTGCTCGTCGAGCGCGGGATGCTGCCCGAGGCCGCCGCCGCCTGCCAGGCGATCTTCCGCCTCGAGCCCAGCCACACCGCGACGCAGCTCCTGCTGGCCCGGATCTACGCCCAGCAGACGGTCGCGTCTCGCGGCCCCGAGGTCCTGGACGACGAGGAGGACGTCATCCTGCTCTCCCCCCGCCAGACCGTGCGGGGCGACATCACGGCGGAGGAGCCGCGTTGGCGCGGCGGCGGCTTCGACTTCAACGACGACAGCACCGTCTCAGGCGCGATGGAGGCGTTCCGCGGGTCCGACGTCGGAGACGAGACCCCGGCGCTGCTCGATCGGCTGCTCAGGCGCGCAGCCCGTGACAGCCCGGTCCTGTTCATCCTCGACGGGGTGGAGGTCGGGCAGCAGGGCGGGGTGCTCCAGATCGTCGATCACTTGATGCGCTCGCAGCGCCCTCAGCCGTTCCCGCTGCTGATCGTGATCACCGGCGTTCAGCCCTTCTCGCCGGACCTCGATCCGGCGTCGCGCTCGGCGCTGGAGCTGATCATCCAGACCGGCCGGTTTGATCAGCTCGTGCTGGCCCCGCTGGCCGACAGCGACCTGCAGGGCGCGCTGTCCCGCTTCGAGAGCCTGGACGCCCGAGCCCGAGAGGAGATCTGCAAGCGCGCCGAGGGCAATCCCCTCTTTGCCCTGGAGCTCGCTCAGCACGAGGTCCAGCACGACGGCGATCGCGACGGTGCCGTGCGAACGACGATGCCGCGCACGATCGGCGACGTCTGGCGGCGCCGGATCGGGATGGTGGCTGCCCGCAGCCCGATCGGCATCGTGGCGCTCCGCATCCTTGAGCTGGCGGCCGTGCTTGGCGAGCCGGTCCGGATGGACCTCCTGCTCACGGCGTGGGAGACGCCGGAGCTGGCGGACATGAACCACATCGCCAACGAGGTCTCCGAGGCCTGGGAGCTCTGGATCGAGGAGGGCATCCTGATCGAGGAGCAGCTCGGTCGCGCCCGATTCAAGCATGGCCTGCTCCGCGAGACGCTGCTGACAGACATCGAGAGCCTGAAGCGTCGCACCCACTATCACGCGGCTGCGGCTCGGGCGTACACAGAGCTCGGCATCACGCGCCGGCCGGCCAGTCTGCTGAAGGTGGCCCATCATCTGATCGAGTCGGGCGATCCGGTGGCGGCGTTTCCGAGCGCCCTGCGAGCGGCGCAGCAGTTCCTCGACCGGTCCGCGCAGCAGTCGGCGCTGGAGGCGTTTCGGCTGTGTGAGCGGATCCTGGAGCAAGCGGGCGTGTCGGACCTCGACACACGCCGGGATCCCATCGACGTCGGGTGCGCCCAGCTGGCTCGCCGTCGCGGGGACGTCGATACGGCGGTGGCGCGGGGGAACGCGCTGCGGCGTCGCGGACAGCGGTCGGGCATGACAGGTCAGCTGGGGCTGGGGGAGATCATCCTCGCGGAGTGCGCGCTGCACAACGAGCAGCTCTCCGACTCCGGCAAGCTGTTTGGCCTGGCCCACTCCCACTTCCTCACCTGCGACGACCAGCGCGGTCAGAGCGAGGCGATGCTGGGCCTGGCGCGCCTGGCGTTGCGGGACGGGCAGCTTCCGCTGGCGCGAACCCACCTGGCCTCGGCCATGGCGGTGCTCGACAAGCTCCGTGATGCCGAGGCGGCCGCGCGTGCCTACATGCTCAGCGGCCAGCTCGAGCGGCAGGCCGGGCAGCTCTACGCCGCCGAGGCGTGCTTCGAGCACGCCTCACGTTCCTTCGAGCTGGCCGGCAATCAGGTCGGGCTAGCCAGGGCGCTCGGCGAGCTTGGGCAGGTGGCGCTGGATCAGGGCGATCTGCAAAAGGCGGATCTGTACTTCGAAGCCTACCTGCGACAGAGCGAGGCCGTGGCCGACGCGGCGGGCACCGCCCAGGCCCGCGCGAACCTCGGGCAGACCCGGCTGCGGCTGAACCGCTTGCCGGCGGCGATCGCGCTGCTCGGGGAGGCTCGGGCGGCCTTCGTCGACCTGAACGATCGCGTCAGCGGCGCCATCATCGACGTGATGCTCGCGCACGCGCTGGCCGCAGACGGTCAATGGCACGCGGCGCTGCCCCGTCTGACCGACGCCCTGGCAAAGCTGGCGGCGCAGGGGGTCGTGGACCTGGATGTAGCCGAGGCCCTCGAAGGGCTCCTGCGCCTCGACGGCGCGCCCGCGGTGCTGGGCGCCGACTTCCGACCGGTGTGTCAGCGGTGTGTGGACCAATGGCACGCGCTGGGCGTGTATGAGCGCGCCCGCGGGGTCAGTGACTACTTCAACGCGGTGACGGGGGCAGGGTAGGGCGGCCAGCCGGAGAGCGGGGGAGGGCGCTGGCCACGCGGGCAGGAGCAGGGCGGGGCAGTGCAGGGCGGGCGGCGTGAAACCACCGTGAGGATGTGCTACAACGTGGGCTCCCGTGTCCGGAGCGTGTCCGACCTCGTCGTCGCGCACGCGCCTT
>Ga0100377_1005062_pt1 | contig 9973 bp, 3 predicted proteins | sample CryGeymeta201501_FD_83664 | JGI IMG/M metagenome (GOLD analysis project Ga0100377, IMG submission 83664) | Groundwater microbial communities from Crystal Geyser aquifers in Utah, USA - Crystal Geyser metaG 2015-01 | ecosystem: Environmental > Aquatic > Deep subsurface > Groundwater | place: USA... | reverse complement strand
CAAAATTATCTAAATGAATTTTGCTACAAATTCAATCGAAGGTATTTTGAAAATCAATTTGATAGACTAATGATAGCAGCTGTATCTCATCGATGGAATTACCTTGGGGAAGTTAACGGATAAGCATATTACTTTATTAAGTTCATCATTATACGATATGTTTACTTTATGTAGTTAACCTTTAATAATTAATGCATTGCCAAGGCTACGCCAAGAAACATAGCAATTTTTGGCCCCGTAAGCACTAAGCTGAAGCGTTGACATTTTAGCAGAGGGCTTAGTGATATAATTTTTCATAATCCATCAAGTTAATTCTTCAAAATCTGTTTTACAAACACCTCTTTTCCAACGGTAAGTTGTAAATAATAAACCCCTTTGCTGTATGAAGTAATGTCCATTTCTATTTTTTGTTGTCCTTTAGAGATTATCTTATTAAGAACAACTCTTGAGGAAGCATCCAATAAACTTATGTTAACTTTTTTATCTAACTCACTAGATTTTTCAATGGTAAATAAACCTGTATTAGGGTTGGGATAGATTAAGATACCTAAATCATTTTCTAAATCATCAATACCAACACATTGCTCTACTGTAATAAAAGTAGAATCGCTGTTGATACAAGAATTAGCATCTGTATAAGTGTAAATTACATTGTGTGTTCCTAATCCTGCTGTGTTAGGATCAAAAATACCACCATTAACTCCTGTACCTGAATATACACCACCTGATGGCGAACCGTTTGGCAATGTAACCGCATTACTATTACTACATATTGTATCTGGGTTAAAATTGCTTAGTGTAACATTTGGTAAAAAATTGACAGTTAGTGTTGTGGATAATATACTATCGCAACCATTAATTGTTTGTAGGCTATCATAATATACTCCCGATGTGTATTGATACGTTCCATAAATTAATGCACTATCTCCTTGGCAAATCTCTTGATTTTGACTGGTATTAAAATTAGCATTTAAAAATAATGTTGTAGCAAGAACACTATCACAGCCTAAAATAGTCTGTAATGTATCGTAATAAACTCCTGCTGTATTTTCATAATTGCCATAAATTAATAAACTATCTCCTTGACAAATGGTATCGTTAGTATTTGATAAATAAACTGGGTTTACAGAAAGAGTTATAGACAGTACACTATCACAACCATTAATCGTCTGTAAACTATCATAATAAGTTCCTACTACACTTTGATAGTTACCATAAATCAAGATACTATCTCCTTGGCAAATTGATTGGTTTTGATTAAACAAATAAGAAGAGTCTATTGTTAATGTAGTTGATAATACACTATCACAACCATTGATGGTTTGTAAGCTATCATAATAAGTTCCTGCTATACTTTGGTAATTACCATAAATCAACACACTATCTCCTTGGCAGATAGATTGATTCTGAGTAAATAAATAAGAAGAATTTACTATTAATACAGTTGATAATACACTATCACAACCATTGATGGTTTGTAAGCTATCATAATAGGTTCCTGCAACATTTCGGTATTCTCCATAAAGAAAAATACTATCTCCTTGACATATAGTATCGTTAGTGGTTGGTAAATAAACAGAGTTAACGGAGAGAGTAATAGATAGCACACTATCACAACCATTAATGGTTTGAAGGCTGTCATAATATACTCCAGCTATAGATTGGTATATTCCAAATATTAATACACTATCACCTTGGCAAATTGAGGTGTCTTGATTAAATGTAAATTTTGGATTCATTGTAATGTGTGTAGTAATTATACTATCACATCCTCCTACAGAGTTAATAGTATCTATATAGTTTCCAGGTAAAGAAACGGTGTCTCCAACAGGCAGAATAAATATTTCTCCTTGACAAATGGAACTATAGTCGTCAGCATATAGAGTTGTAGAAAATGTTAAATCTGTAATCACAACACTATCACAACCTAAATATGTAGCCAAAGTATCTTGATAAATGCCTGAAGTAAATACAACGTTCCCACCTGGGAGCGTATATGGTTGTCCTGAACAAGTAATAATACTATCAGAAATGTTATACTTATTATTTACCATTACAGTTATTGTATCATAATTTGAACAGTTGTTTGAATCTGTTCCAGTAAGAATATAAGTAGTTGATGAATCAATAGAGAAAGGAACACTATCTATCACACCATTATTCCAAATATATGATAAAGAACCAACAGAACTAAGTACAATCGAGTCTAAATAACAAACAGTATCTGATGGATAAACGGCTCCAATTACAGTTGGAGGTATACTATCACTAGTTGTAACAACTATTTGGTTGGAGTGAGATGAGCATCCATAAGAGTTTTCAACATGTAGCTGATATATTCCAGCAGAATCCACTTCCAAGAAATTACTATCATTTAAACAATTATGAGTATATTTCATAGCATACAATTTCCATGGTGAAACAGAAGTGTCGAAAAAATCAATATAAGGTATTTTGTTAAGCGAACTAAAAGTTAAATTAGCTATTAAATTTCCTGAAAATCCAATAGGATCTGCTCCTATAGAAAGCCATGATGACCCATTATATTTTTTAACTACTGTGCTGTAAGTATAGCTCTGATCAATATAAGCTAAATATGGTTCCGAAGTAGTTGGGTTAAAAGCTAAATCTAAATATGAAGTACTACCATTTGAAAAACCAGCCGAACCTATAAGTTGCCAACTACTACCATTAAATTTCATTACAGATGATTTAGATCCAACTGTTAAATCACTAAAAGCAACATAAGGCTCAAAAGTTACTGGGTTAAAGGCTATATTGCCATATTTACTTCCTCCTGCAGAAAAACCATTTAAGCCAACGTAATTCCATGAGTTACCATCATATTTAATTACAGAAAGCTTATCTCCATTATCATCATCAGAAAAGACAACATAAGGTTCAAAAGTTTTAGGATGGAACGCTAAATTTTCGAAATAAATCTTTACAGTAGGCATGTTTGTGGCACTTACAATTGTTCCATATATAGACGTGTTTACTTTTTTATATACACTTAACATCCCTGAACTATTTTTATAGGCAAAATACATTACATTAGTTTGTGGATGGAATTCAAAACTTGGATTGGTATAATCATTAGCAGAAGTTGTACCATTTGAAAAATCTATGAGGTAAGACCAAGATAATCCATCGTATTTCATTATAGACACTCTTCTGGTGGAATAACCGAATGTATTAGACTGTATAAAAGCAACATAAGGCTCAAGAGTAATTGGATTAAATTTAATGCTAATGTTTCTAACACTATAAGCAGAGAACCCAGCAGAACCTATATATTCCCAATTATTTCCATTAAACTTTTTAACCGAAATTTTATTTCCATATCCTCCATCAGAAAAAGCTACATAAGTTTCTCCTGTTATAGGATGTACTGCAATGTCGGAATGACTAGAAGATCCTGAGGCAGCAATACCAGTGTCCAGTTTTTGCCAAGCCATTTCATCGTCTTTATACCAACAATATGTTAAGTTAGTATCAAGAGTTGTACTTAATTCTATACTTTGGGAGTTACATAAATTTGTATTCCCATTTACAGTTATTAAAGGCTGGTTTGGTACAGGATGAACAATTAAGTTAACAGTGTCATTATCAGTACAATTATTACTATCTATTCCTGTAACAATATAGGTGTTGTTGCTATTTGCAATAAAAGGTTGATTGTCGGTAATGCCATTATTCCAGTTGTAAGTTGTGGCATTTCCTGAACCGAATAACTTTACAGAATCTCCATAACAAGCAGCAGATGTGACAGGTAGATTTGCAGTTATTTTAGGTGATTCGAATATTTTTATATCGTTCGTAGATTCAACAGAACAACAATTCGAATTAGTTACCATTAAACTATATTTCTGTGGATTAGTAATTAAGATATTATTAGAATCACTTAAGCAAGTACGAGAATATTTATCTAAGTAACTACCTAAACCAGGACCCCACGATGGAGCATGAACCCGTAAATTATATAATTCATCCGTTTTAGGGTGTAAAGCATACTCCGTTCTTATAACCGAATTAGGATGGGTTAAATTATTATACCCAGCTTTTTGTGTATTATCCCACGCTGTTCCATCAAATCTACTAATATAGTAGTTTCCAGTATAAGTGCTATTATATTGAGAACCCTGTATGTAAGGAATATAAGGTTCGTTAGTGGTTAGGTCAAATTTCATTCCTAAATGATAAATCCAAGTAGAGATAAATCCAGGTGTTCCTAAAATTTGCCAATTTGTTCCGTTAAACTTCATGACTGTTGTATTGCTAACAGATGAATTTGGATTGCCTAAATAAAAAATATACGGATCAAAAATTATTGGACTAAAAGATATTTTTGCAGTTGATAATAAATATCCGTCCGAGGAAAAACCAGGAGACCCAACTACTACCCAACTACTTCCAGTATATCGGTATACAGAGAGTTTTCCATTGTATAGATTATCACTAAAAGATACATAAGGTTCGTTAGTCAATTTATTAAATGCTAAATCTAACCCTTTATCCAGATATTGTTGGACTCCAATACTGCTGCCAACAGATATCCACTCCAAGCCATTGAAACGTTCTACAAATACACTATCATAAGTACCACTGTTATCAACAAACAAACCATATATTTCTGAAGATATGGGGTGAAATACAATTTTTTTTAACTGGTAGCTAATAGTGTCACAAATGGTTATCCAGTTAGAACCATTAAACCGTTTAATGGCATTATAATTAGTATTAATATCCCTATAAAGAATATATGGTTCATAACTTGTTGGATGGAACATTAATGTTGTATTATTAGATGAATACGTTCCATAAGCAGAACCAACTTCTATCATAGTATCACAAGTGAGTTTTACAACTTGGTTTCCAATACAAGCATATGCTTCGCCAGTTACGGGGTGAAATATGAAGTTACTAGCAGCTACATTTGATAGGCTATTAACATTTGACCAACTCATGGAAGAACTATCTTCCCAACAATAATTTAACCCAACAATGGATGGTGTGGATAAGATCAAACTATCGGCACTACAAAGTGGAGTACTACTAGAGGAAATAACTGGAGAATTAGGGGTGGGTTTAACAGTTACTACAGTAGTGTCATAATTATAACAATTGTTCGAATCCATTCCGGCAACAATATAGTTGGTTGTTGAAGAAGGAGAAACTACAGATTCGTCTAAAATTGCACCACCATTCCACACATAACTAACTGCATTTCCATTCCCTGTAAGTTTAACAGAATCTCCTGAACAAATAGATAAAGAGAAAGTTGCTATTACTTCGGGAATAGGGTTAATAAAAATTTGATTAGTAGCAGAAATTGAACAGCCTTCATCGGTTGTAATAATAACACCATAGTCGCCTGTTACAGTAGGGCTATATGTGGTTGAACCTCCTAAACAATTAGCAGATAATTCCATCACATTTAAACCATCTCCACTATTCGGACCAGCAAATGAGATAGTTATATTATTTGATACAGGATGAAACAAAAAATCGTAATAGTAAGGGATGGTTTGATTAGAAAAATCAAGCTTACCTAACAAATTCCAAATAGCAGCATCCAGTTCCATGGCTGCCGCTATTTGGTTGTTAGTGTATAGTAAAGTAAGTTTATTTGAAACAGGGTTAAAATCAATATCTGCGTCTAATGCTGTTCCACTGCTAGGTAAACTTGCCCCGACAGAAACCCATGAAGATCCATTAAACCTCATTACATGTGCAAACTGAGTTTCAAGAAAACAGAGATAAGGTTCAAAAGTTGCTGGATGAAACTTAATATCACGTACTGAAACATGAGACCCAGCAAAGGTAAACCCTGGTGTGCCAATTGCAACCCAAGAATTCCCATCAAAACGTCTAACAGTATTTTTGTAAATAGAAGAAATATTTTCACTATAAGCAATGTAAGGTTCTTTGGTAATGGGATGAAAATCAAACTCAATTTCATTTATTGAATTGCTAAAATTATTAGCTCCAACCAATTCCCAGTTGGAACCATTAAATTTCATTACTGATGCTTTACCTCCATTTGTATAATCTTTAAAAGCAACATAAGGTTTGTTGGTTACCGGGTGTATTTTTAAAGTTTGACGGGAAGCATAACCAGGTATACTTGGAGATGAAGGCCCAACATTTTGCCATGACAACCCATTGAATTTCATTACAACAGTCCCTATATTTACTTGGTCATAAAATACAATATAAGGTTCATTAGTAGTACTATTGAATGTGATTTTTAGATAATTTACATTACCTGCTGAAATTCCAGGAGTTCCAACATATTGCCAATTGATTCCGTCAAATTTCATAACAGAAAGTTTACTGGAATTTGCACCATCATGAAAAATTACAAAAGGTTGATTGGTAACAGGATGATAAGCTATATCACCAAAACCAGCTGAACCAGGAGTAAAGTTAGGCTGACCAATATAGTTAAAAATCAATGAACTATCAGGATAATTCCAACAATAACTCATGCCGATTTCATTTGGTATAGATAAAGTAACCCCATCATTTTCACATAAAGTTGTAGGTCCTGTAGTGGTGATTGTTTGGTTTAGAGGAGTTGGATGAACAATAATAGTTATGGTATCATTAACTTGACATTTAGAGTTAATACTTCCTGTTACAATATATGTGTTAGTAGTTGATGGAATAAACCCAACACTATCTATAACTCCATTATCCCAAGAAAACATATTTGCCGTACCAGTTCCAAAAAGTACCACCGAATCACCAAAACATACTTGTTTTTTGGTAGTAGTGGCATATGTTGTAACTGTATCAACATTAATATTTATAGAAAGTGTGTCGGAACACCCATTGACATCTGTTCCCGTTAGTAAAAATATTTGGGAAGAATCAAGAATAAAAGGTATGCCATTAGTAATTCCATTATTCCATATATAATTAGTAGCTCCATTACCTGATAGAGTAACGCTATCTCCAATACAGACTGTAGTATCTGAAGCGGTAATGCTTAAATTAGGTGTAGGATTTGAGCTTACAAAAATTGTTATTGTATCGGAGTTCACACAATTATTAGAGTCTGTACCAAGAACAGTATAAAGAGTAGTTAATGTTGGAGAAAATATTACACTATCTATAGCTCCATTATCCCATGTATAGCTTGTACTATTTCCACTACCATATAGAAACAAATCATTTCCAATACATATATTATTAGAAGATGAATTTGCTGAAACGGTAGGCAACTGGTTTACAACAACTGTAATTTGATCACTATTACAACTTCCTGATATATTGCCAGTAACAGTATATGTAGCTGTAGAAGTAGGGTAAAAAGGTGCTCCATCGACAACACCGTTATCCCAGCTGTAACTAGTAGCAGCACCACTTCCTGTTAAGATAACAGAATCACCAAAACAAATTACGGAATCTGTTGTATTGGCAAATACAGTTGAATCAACTATTAAAGTAGTAATTACTGTACTATCACAAAATGATGCTGATTGAATATAACTTGTATCTATAGTCAAAGATGTAATGTTGTATTGAATGGATCCATCTGGAAAAGTGTAATTAGTACCGCTACATATATGAACGGTATCCCTACCTATTGCTAAGTCTTTTAATGCATTATAGGTATTAATTAAACCATATCCATAATATTGATCCCAACCAGGAACATCTTCTGAAATATCACCAACTTGGTCAATAGATGTATTATGTAAAATAGAGCGAATCGAATCTGGAGAAATAGTGTTGTCTAATCCTCTAATTAAAGATACCAAACCAGTAACCAAAGGAGCTGCTTGTGAAGTTCCACTATAATAAGTATTATAATTAGTACTTGATAAATGACTTAACCCGTAAATATAATTACCTGGTGCAACAACATCAATATGATTGCCATAATTACTACCGCTTGCAGCACTCCAAGGAAATGGGTTAACTCTTTTATTGTCAGTATCAGTTGCCCCAACTGCAATACAATTGGTATATCCTGCGGGATACTGTGTTATATTGTTATTATCATTCCCCATGCTCGCAATCGTAACAACATTGTTGTTATAAGCATAATCTATTGCTGCTTCAAATGCAGCTGAAAAAAAACCACTTCCTAAGGACATATTAATAACATCTGCACCATTATCAACGGAATAGTAAATAGCAGCTATTACTCCAGAATTAGGACCAGTATTAAGTGAATCTAAAACTTTACATGTCATGAGTTTACAATTCCAATTAACACCAGCATAACCAATTCCATTGTTTCCAGTGGCTCCTATAATTCCTATTACGTTAGTTCCATGGCCATTATCATCTGTAGGGTCGTTATCAGAATTCACAAAGTCCCATCCATTTATATCGTCTATATATCCATTTGCATCATCGTCAATACCGTTTCCTACTACTTCTGTTGGATTTGTCCATAATCTGCCATTTAGCTCAATATGGTCTAATTTTGTCCCTCCATCAAGAACAGCTACAATTGTGTTTTGATTTCCTTTAGTTATTCCCCAACCAAACTCCATATCTATATCAGCGTCATAAATAGCATTTCCATTAAACGAACCTGTATTAACTAATCCCCATTGGTTGCCAAGATTAAAATAAAAGTCATTTGGAATGAAAGTACAAGTACCATGACCTTTTGATAAGTAATTGGGTTCTACATATTCATAAAGATTTGTTTCTAATAATTTAGAGATAAGGATTTCAATATTTAAACTGTTATTAAATTTATACAGTAAGGGTTCATCACTTAAGTTTAGGTTATTTTTACTAGAAGAAAATAGTATTCTTTCACATACGATTCCAAAATTTTTATGAATATTATTAATCACGGTATCATTAATAATCAACTTTACACCTTCTTTTTGAACAATATCAATATCATTTTTAAACTTAATTATTAATTGATTTTTCACATATGGCTGATCAATTTTTAATTCTTTGCTAGATTGAGCGAAAGAAGAAATTATTAATGTAAGGTAAAAAAACTGGAATAGTAATATCTTATAGCCTTTCATTTTAGGAAAAATTTGTAAATTACAGTTGTATTAATTACTAGTGATTCTTCTTCAAAAAATAAGAATCAAACAATATTATAGAGGGTTCTAAAAATTGATTTTATTTCAAGAAAAAAGTAGAACCCATTTACCAATTTTCCTAAATCATTTCAAAAATACATTATTTCTTCACAAAACTTACTATTTTGATTGCCAAAATTCTATCTTTCAATTTTTCATATTAAAAAAATGTTTAATTGTATACTTAATTTTTATGCTTTAAGATGGCTAAAATAAAATCGTTGTATCCTCTGTGCCTCTATGATTAATTAGAAATCAATTCCTTTATTTTTTGGTGAATCAACTGTCTAGATTTTTTTGAAACTTCAGCTTCATTAGCATATTCTATCCAATTACTACAAACCAATTTTACTTCCTTAATAATAGTGTTTACATGCTGAACTCCAAATTCTTGTGCTAACGCTATTAATTGCTTTTCTCCCGGCAACTTACCCTCTCCAGCAACAGTAGTACTATGCATTCCATGAGCTGAGGAGGAAAAAGTAAGATCATAAGCAGGGGCAAGCATCCATTCTCCTTTTTCATCCATTAAAAAGGAAAAATTCTTACTGTGGTCGTCTCTATTATGACTATAAACATTAAAGGCTGTGCTATTCTCAACACTTTTTCATACGCTGCAATATCTTTTTCCATTTGAAAAGCACCATCCATTAAATGCCCATAATCCATAGTGCTTCTTCTAAAATTATCATGGAGTAATCCACATGCCGAATGCATGTGCTTTCTATTTATACCATCTCTATCAAATCGTTTTGTTCCAAAGTATTTCTTGCCAGAAGCTCCAGCAAACAGCCTACAGTCGGTCATTTCAATTCCTGCAGCTAATGCCATTTTATGATAAGCGTACTCTATTTGTGCAATGTCTGGTAAATCTGTAGTAGAAGGAAACTTAATCATCCAAT
>Ga0100377_1005058_pt1 | contig 9977 bp, 14 predicted proteins | sample CryGeymeta201501_FD_83664 | JGI IMG/M metagenome (GOLD analysis project Ga0100377, IMG submission 83664) | Groundwater microbial communities from Crystal Geyser aquifers in Utah, USA - Crystal Geyser metaG 2015-01 | ecosystem: Environmental > Aquatic > Deep subsurface > Groundwater | place: USA... | reverse complement strand
TTTGAATCCGAAAAATTCGACTATAAAACAACAGACCTGAAGGCTGACTACGATATGCTTAACGACAAGATGTTTGACGGCAAGTTGAAGCCAGTTCCGCTCAGGTGGATGCGCACGAAGTACAAGCTAGGCGTTATGGCTTATACCGAGACCGGCAAGATCGAATACGTCGGCATATCTTATTTCTATGTCCAGACGAGACAACAGTACCTAAACGTGTTGGCGCATGAGATGATTCATGTCTATCTGGATCAGACCGGAGCAAACGAGAAGGATGCGCACGGATACAAATTCATGTTCATGCTGAAAGCGCTCAATGAGAAATTCCCGGAATTTAACATAACAAAATCGGATAATGCAGCAGACTTCACAGTTGGCGTGTCCGGCGGCGACAAGACGTACGGTGTTGTACTGATAGACGAGGACGGCAAACTAAGCCTGGTCGCCGTGCAAGCAAAATTGTTTACCGATACCGTCATCGACGTATTCATAGACGAACTAACTAAATACACTAAGTCGCCTGGTAATGTGTTCCAGAGTACAAAGTCGTTAAAAATAGGGTTCTATAAATCATCACATCCTGATATACCAAAATTCAAAATAAAAAAGTCACTGTCGCTAAGGTCTATGGAACTTTATGTGATCACCGATGAGATGGCCGCCGAGATACGTCAGGAAGAGCCAATAAAATTAGTTAACATTAAGTAAGTTTTCCACGAAACATTTTCCACACAGCTACATAATATAGGTAACATTATTAAATCTAAAAAAATATGTCTAAGCTTATTGAGAACACCAATATTGTAAAAATTGATTCAAGACACAAAGTATATAGCGACGAACCATACGCGCAAGGATTATACGACTTATATTGCGGACACGCAGAAGACACAATGATAGTGGCCAAAGACTTAGTGACCGGCCAAATAATCAGAGGAAAAATAGAAAGAATTTCAGACAAATACATCGAAGTCGGTACATGCGGACAGACGATCTATTTGGACTATTCAAAAGAAATTAAGTTCTTTAAGCGACATAACACCGAACCGCAGCCAGGACAGGATATTGACCTGATGATAACTGATGCGTCAACATCAACGGGATCTGCTGAAAAGGCGTTCGTCGTAACACTAAAACAAGAGCTTATAGAATCTATAAAGAGCAATAGTGCCGCATACAAGGTGACGATAACCGGTATCAATGACGGAGGATTCATAGTGAACCTAAACGGGTTAAGCTGTTTCATGCCCGGCAGTCTGGCGGCAGCAAACAAGATAAACAACTTCGAGGAGATGATGAACAAGACGGTATACGTCATGGTTGAGAACTATCTCGACAAATCTGATATGTTCGTGGTATCTGTCAAGAAATACATTAAGCACATCTTGCCATTAAGGATCAATGAGATAAACTATACGGAGAAGTACACTGGTAACGTTACCGGCGTCACTAATTATGGTGTTTTTGTAGAGTGGAACGAAATATTCACTGGGTTGTTGCACGAGACCGAAATAGACTCCACAGACTGGTCACAGATCAAGAACGGTGATGTCATAGAATTCTTCGTGAAAGAGGTGCGGGAGAACGACAGGATCATTCTTTCTCAGAAGGGACCTAACCCAGAAATTGTAGCGTATCTAAGCTTTAAGGAGAAGTACGAGGGCGAGATATTCGACGAGGGTGAGATAAAGGACATCAAGCCGTTTGGCGTGTTTATCAAGATGGATGACATCACCGGCATGATGACACCTAAGGAGTTTAGGAAGTATCCGAAGCTCACAGAGGGCGACATCATTAACGTCCACGTCAAGCAGGTTGATCCGTCCAACAAGAAGGTGTATCTCAGACAGCCTGAGTCGGATATGAACTCGAAACTGGACGATCTAAAAACATCATTCGAAAAATAATTTGAACTGACCATTAATTTTAAGGGATTCTCCATACGAGAGTCCCTTTGTTTTTTTACAAGATATATAAAGAAATGGATTATAACAACCACAACATATTAGAACAGGCCGTCATAGGGATGGAATACGAGTTCTATTCTAACAAGTCTAGGGACCAAGTAGCTAAAGAGATCTCCAAGCTCGTCAAGAAGGACGTCAGGGTAGCAGAGAAGTACCACTCCGAAACTGTCATAGGTGACGGCAAGTGGAAAATTGAACCCGATTTTTCCGGCGGCATGAAGATGATGGAGCTGGTAACAGAACCGATGGGATATTACGAATCTATCGCTACGATGGTCAAAATAATGTCATGGATCCGTCAGAACGGCTGGACTGATGACAAATCAGCATTCCAATTCTCCACGTCATTTGATCCGTTCAAGTTCACATTGAGGAACAAGCTGTTTAACATAAACAAGCTTAAGTTCATACTCGACTTTGACGAGGAATACATATACAAGAGGTTTCCAAAGAGGAAGAACTCAAAGTACGCCAGGTCGATCAAACAGGTGATGCCAATCAACAAATTCGTCTTCAACGATTCGGTTAACCAGATACACAGAATGAACTATACTGTTCCGGATACAAAATATTATGGAATAAATTTTGCTAAACTAGCCGTAGGATATATTGAGACGAGATACCTCGGTGGTCGTGGCTACGAGAAGAAGACAAAGGAAATAACAGACATAATAAAGTACGTGGTCGAACGAATTTACGACACACTGGAGAACCCTGAATACACCGAGCAAAACGTAGAGTACCTCAGGAGAATACTCAGAGGACACAAAAAGGTCGTGTCGTCATTCTCTGATCCCGAGACGTTCCAGATGAACTACCCTAATATTAGGGTGTTCGTCGACTTAAAAGGCGACCTGGAGGTCCTCAAGACGTTCTGGGTCCACATAAGGGAGCAGCTGTTCAACCTGATTGTTAAATGCGGGATGAAGAAGGGCATGCTCAACTACGATGCGGACGTCGGCAAGTACCAGCTCAAGGACTCAATCATCACGAAGTCTTTTGACCTGGACGACATGGAGGTGTTCGACTCAAGGATAGGTGGCAACATCAACAATTGCGACCTGTATAGGTGTGTAATATCTGACGCACACATCACGAACTCTAACCTATACTCTGGTAACATCGTGACGAGGAGCAAGATAATAGATACGCCTATACACCTTTACAACGAGACGCAAGATTGTTACATAGACAACAAGAGCAAGCTAATAAACGGCAAGGTCAAGGGCGGCGTGATACGATCGGGTGAGATCGCACCAACCGCGAACATATCGCGTACAACCGAAGTAATAGACCAATTGCTAGCAGGTGAGAAGAACACCAAGGACGGTGGAAAGTTCGGAAAGTCTGCACCAAACAACCAGGGACATAGCCGGGTTAACGTAGAAAAAATATAAGAACATGTCTAAGAATTTCAAAATATATGTATTAAAAGAACCAGATGGTATTACGATCCGTTATGTAGGCTTGACGTCGCAATCTTTAAAGCAAAGATATGATCAACATTTAAGAGATAAAGATAAAACACACAAGGCAACTTGGGTGAGGTCATTAAAAAAACTGGGATTAAAACCAGTCGTAGAATTACTTGAAGACGGATTATCTCTTGATGAAGCCAATAGTCAAGAAATATTTTACATAAAAAAATTTAACAAAGATTATAATTTAACAAACCATGCTATTGGTGGTAACGGGTCACAAGGATATAAATGGACTGACGAACAAAAGGCACGATGTTCACTTGCACAAAAGAAAAGATTCCAGAAAGATCCATTATCGAACGGACATAGAAAAGATATATTTCAATATACAATTGATGGTAAATTTATTAAAAAATTTAGATCATCTCAACAAGCAGAAAAATCTACTGGAATCTCACAAGGTAATATTATACAATGTTGTATTGGTAAAACTAGACGATCAGCTGGTGGGTTTTTATGGAGTTACAAAAAATCAGATACTATGAAAATCAGACCACATAGATATGATATAGGTCAGATTTCACAATATTCTAAAGACAATCTTCTAATGGATACTTTTATATCATTAGAAGATGCAAGTATATCAACAGGAATAAAAACCAGGTACATTAGAAATGCAATTAATGGAAACTGTAAAACTGCAAAAGGATTTATTTGGAAATCAAACACACAAAAAAATGACTGAAACCGAACTTATTAATGAAGTGACTGCAGAGTTAACAAATTCATGTGCTCTGCCATATTCACTAAACCCTGTGGAGATCAAGAGACTTATTAACAGGGCCGCACGTTTTTTTTATGAAAATTATCAATATGCGGTTGAGGATGGCTTTCTGATCATGCCATTAGAAATATATGAACATCCAGAATTCAAGGCCAACCGTAAGATACAACTACCGGACTGTATAGTGTCAGTTACCGAGATTCGTGAGGTTTCTGGTATCGGTATGTTAGGAACACCGGACAAAGACTTTGCCGATTCAAAACTACTTGGCGCAGAGATATTCTTATCGCCATTTCAAGGCGACAACCTTATATACAGGACGGCCATGTACAGTTATTTCGATCTAGCAAAGGCGTATGACCTGGTGACGATTGCATATGACTGGAACAGGAACTCGAAACGCATCACCATACTTGGTAGAAATCCACACAGAAATACTTATGCTAGGGTGATGACAAAGATTCCACTAGAGTCGTTATATGACGATGAATTATTCATCAGGTACGTGTCGGCAGACGCCAAGATAAATCTAGGACGTACTCTGCAAGTGTTTGGATACCAGCTCCCGGGAGGAATTACTATCAATTTCGACGGTATCAAACAGGATGGTGTGCAGGAACTAATGGACATAAAACAACAAATAAACGACGAAAATTCTCCGAATTGGTTTTTACAATGGAATTGATAATCAAGTAGTTATATGTAATTTAATTAGATAATTTAAAATTAAATCCATTTAGTTTAGGCTTATTTGTTTTTAATTTAGTTATATGTTCATACTTTACCAATTGCCACATATAATTTTTACATTTAGAATCACTAATATTTATAAATTTATAACGTAATTCTTTAATCGTAAATATTGTTTTATTTTCTGATTTTAAATAGTTCTTTATATCCTCTAAATAGTCCAACGCCTCTAAATTAGGTATAACTCTTGAATATATCATCAGTTCACCTGATATTAATCTTGGATCCTCGTCTAATATATTAAATCTTTTGCCATTTTTATCTTTAGTCCTTATTCTTCCTTTATTGATATGTGTCAATTCGCCAGACATTAATCGTGGATCATTTTTCGATACTTGAATAGACTTGTTGTCTTTATCCTTTGCCATAACAAGACCTTTCGTACTTCCGACTAACTCACCTGATATTAATCTTGGATCATCAGTTGGTACACTAAAAGTCATACCATTTTTATACATAACCGAAGTGAATCCTTTCGTATGTCCTACTAGTTCACCAGATAACAATCTTGTATCGTCTGAATCGACACGAAATTTGTTTCCATCTTTATCTTTTACTATAGATGTATACTTGGTAAAAGATACGAGTTCACCGGATAAATATCTAGGATCATGTATAGAAACAGATAATTTGTTTCCATACTTATTTTTGGTTACTACTGTACCAGTAAATACATGTTTCAATTCACCAGATAAATATCTAGGATCATGTATAGAAACAGATAATTTGTTTCCATCTTTATCTTTGACAGATACTTTACCTTTATGAACAGAAATCAACTCGCCAGATAAGTATCTAGGATCTTGTACCGAAACACACGACGTATTGCCATCCTTATCCTTGACGGATACCATACCATTTACGTGAAATCCGCTGCCGGGTATGAAATAATTCCTGTTTAATGAATCGTCTATATGTTCCTTGATCAGAGCTGCTTCGTATGACATTGTGACAGTCCTATCAGAGAAACCTATTTTCAGAATGGTTTTCTTCAGTTTGGACTTGTCAGGTTTCTACGCGCACATAGATCCAAGATATTTAGTATCTTCTTCCGGTGTGCATTTGCATCCTCGACTACCTATATAAAACTCTCCTGTTTCTGTATGATCCAACCTGTAAACGTAATAGTTATTCTGTTTTGTCTTTGTTTTCATGGTATCTGTCCTTTTGTTTCTGATCTATCTTCAATTTGTTCCTGACGTAGTATCGTCTGGATTTGGCATTGTTTGCCTCTTTTAGTTCTTTTTCCGTGTGATATTTCTTATTTCTTCCCATATTTTATATATCTCCGGTATTTTCAAAAAGTGGTTAAAAAAGTGGTTAAATATTAACGGGTTTATCTTTTGATTTTTGGATATAAAGGTAAAATTCAACATACTGACAATGCTGATAATTTATAATTCAACAGTAAAATTTTTTTTGTCCCAAATATTTACTAAATTTGAGACGAATAACATAATAAAATGAAAAGTAAAGATTTATTAAAGGCAGCACTTGATAATTTAAGTAACATGTCAGATGAACGGGTAAAAAAACTGTCGGAAGAGAAGGGTATTGTTATATCGGAAGAACCAAAATTGATAGAATGGTTGCAGTATGCTGATAAATTCAAGGACAGCATATTCAACAAGACCGCAACCTTTGTCAAGGACACGTGGACCGTAACCAAGCGCGAGGGCAGGGAGACGAAGCAGGCCATGACAATCTTGAATAGAATGATCAAGGACGACAAGGTTTCTGATAACGAGAAGGAGTTCTTGAAACAACAGTCCGGCGACATCATCAAGGCGATCGCCACTGTCGGCATATCCGGTATACCTGTTCCATTCCCGATAACACCTTTACTGATAATAGTCGGCAAGAAATACAACTTTAATGTGTTGCCACAGGACCAGCAGCATCTGCTAGACGACGAAATGAAACTCACACCTGGTGAAGCACATACAGACATTTAAACTATTCGAAAAGTTTGTAGTTAGTAAAACCAAAACAACATTCAAGGAATGGTTTGGTAAATCTAAGGTTATCGAAAACGGTAAGCCACAAGTAGTATATCATGGTACACCTAATAAATTCCTAAAGTTTGATAAAACTTATGGCGGACGTACCGATGATGGTTTCTATGGTAAAGGCTTTTATTTTGCAAAGAATAAGATAGATGCCGAAGAGTATGGCGCTAACATAATGGAAGTCTATCTTAAAATAGAAAACCCATTTTGGCTACGTGATGACGGATCTATGAACTCACCAGTTTTACTAGATGTTAGAGATGACATCTATGCAGCAATTCCAGGTCTCCCAAAAGGACTAAAGACTAACAGGGAAGTACCAAAAGGTTACCAACTCAAAAGACGAGAAGAAGATAACAATAAAGGCGATAGTATGATCATCTATGCCATTTGGCCAACAAATGAATTGTATGATACGCCTAAGGAAATATACGGTCCTGATATATCCACTTATGCAAATGCTAAAAATATAGATGAAGAATCTATGAAAATCCAGGCGATAGTCGCATTTAATGATCAGGTTGCAGCAGGACGAGAGGACAATGGAAAGGGTTATCAAAGACAATCTGTGTGGGATACTGGATGGACATCGCAGTTATTAAAACAACTTGGTAGGGACAACTTTAACCAAAAATTAGCTGATCAAGGATATGACGGTGTATTCGTAGTTACTGTACAGCGTTTAGGAGAAGAACTAACTATAGATAAGGTAGATGAATTTATAGCGTTCGATCCCAGGCAGATAAAATCGGCATCTAATTCAGGTAATTTTGATCATGAATCTGACAATATCTACGAGAAAGACGATATATAATTTAGAAATATATAATGGGAATAATATATTATAATCAGAATGAATTAAAAAAAGATTTCGAAAAAGGTATGTTAAACTTTACTGAATCACCAACACTGAATGTAGAAGAAATAAAAGAAATGATAGAAGAAGCTATTGAACGAATGAACAAATAGTCCATGAAGTACATCAAGAAATTAGACGAATCATTCCAGCTGTTCAGACAGGATGAAACCACAGACGACGATTACGTAAAACGCGTCAAGGATGCTTGCTACGACATAGCCACATCAGAACTTGGCCTGAGCGAGAAGAACTCGAATGGTCTAGGAAGATTAGAATTGGTAATGGAACAGATCATGTCAGACAGACAGCAGGAGTTCAATACCATATTGGTGAACTGTAAGCAGCTTAAGTTCAGACCGAACTACTGTGCGGAGGTGATGTACCATACGATCCACCAGGGTCGACTGAATGCACTAGCAGAGCGCGAGTGGATGAACGGCGGATTCAAAAGATGACAAACTCTGATTACATAGAAGAACTGTTGCACAAGGCACACGACGAGGGTTTCTTCGAAGAGATGCACGACTTGGTCGCACAAATCATTGAACGAGGCGTGAATCGTACAGATGCGTACGTCGAAGCATACAACACATTGTCAAATCAATAAGTACGCGCTAGGCGTAATTTCATCAGTTTTCGACTTTTTAAGCTTGTCTTGTTCTTTTTTCCAATCGAGCACTTCTTTGTCATGACTGAACGGATTCCATGCTAGCGATAACAAATATAATGCTAGTATCATGCCGCCTAATGTTAGTAATATTTCCATGTATATTGGTTATGTGTATGATCGAGTTCACATCTATCTTCTCCAATTCAGCATCAGTCAATTCTGTGCCGTCCTCGTACTCAGCATAGCTTGCGAATGCGTCGGAGAAGTCCTTCGTCGATTCCCTCAACTTTAACGGTCGTATTTAATTATGCAAAATTATGTTTACTTGTATTTTCTTCTTTATCTAAATAAATCTCCACCAACTTTTGTATTTCTTAAATCTAAATTCCCACCAACTTTGAGGTTGTCTGGAAGTGAAGTGATTGGAATATCACTTAAATATAAACTTCCACCAACTTTGAGGTTGTCTGGAAGTGAAGTGATTTTAGTGTTACTTAAATCTAAATCTCCAGTCTTCATTATTCCTATTTTTAGTTATTATTATTCTATAAAAATATAAAACATTATTCAAATCTGTTCATATAATAATTTGAACTTTTGTTTTATATTTGCTGTTCTTTTGCCATTTATGTCATATTTGGTGAAAGAAACATGCCTAGATTTAATTATTTTTCCGATATGCGCTTCGAATGAAATGCTATCAGCAATTATAGATAATTGATCCAATTTGTCTACTATTGTCCACTCATCATTTATTTGTATTTGTACTAGTGTGGGTCCGTTGAATAATAATCTCTTAGAAGCTCCTCTTTTTTTGTATTTTTATTACTTCGTCATTTTCTGATACAACATATTGACCAGATTGACCATTTCTCATTAACTTTTTAACACCGTCAATTTCTAAGACTACATAATGTCCAAAATTGTCTTTTAATAAATTTTTAAAATTTTTCATATTGTAAAGATACGAAATAATATTAAATTACGAATAAATATTTAGTGCTAATTTTTATCTGATTGTGTATCAAATAGTTTAATTTCCAGAGATCTTGTTAAATATGTCTAATACTTGTTTTTCAAGGAATTCGGTATCTCCAGTATTGTGCATCACATAGTCGGCATGTTCGATTCGTTCTTCGTCTATAAGCTGATTCTTCAACCTGGCGACAATAGCTTCTCTGGTGGCTCCGTCGCGCTTCATAGCGCGTTCTATCCTATCTTCTTCCGGACATACGACCACTATTATAGCATCCAGATTTAATGAGTTTGATTCTATGAGTATAGCAGATTCTATCATACAGACAGAATCCTTCCACATTTCGCACCATTCGATGAACTCGTTTGCAACATACGGATACATTAGATCGTTGATCCACTTGAGCTTCTCAGGATCATTGAATATTATAGCGGCCAATTCTTGTGACTGTATGTGATCATTCTTGTACAGGTGGTCTCCTAACTTTTCTGTTATGTCGGTGTAGTACATCATGACGCCCAGCTTCTGGAACATTCTAGCAGCCGTGCTCTTGCCACTACCAATACCGCCGGTTAATCCTATCTTAAGTTGAGCATCATCA
>Ga0100377_1005048_pt1 | contig 9985 bp, 8 predicted proteins | sample CryGeymeta201501_FD_83664 | JGI IMG/M metagenome (GOLD analysis project Ga0100377, IMG submission 83664) | Groundwater microbial communities from Crystal Geyser aquifers in Utah, USA - Crystal Geyser metaG 2015-01 | ecosystem: Environmental > Aquatic > Deep subsurface > Groundwater | place: USA... | reverse complement strand
GATGAACCCCAGCTTTCCGAGGGCTCGAAGGGCGCTGGCGACCTTCTTCATGATGGTCTGGTTGACGATGCGCTCGTCGTCGGTCAAAAAGTACTCGACGATGGAGGCCGCCAGCCGCGACAGCGTGTACTCGCCCGCCGCGACGAACCCGACGCCGTCGATGCGGGAGAGCATGCACTGGTCGCGCAGCCTCTGTGTGGCGTGGGTTGCGCGCTTGCGCCGGTTCTCGGCGCCGGGCTCCACGACGTCGCAGATCTGGCCGAAGACGTCGAGCAAGAGCGACTCTTCGAAAGAGGCCAGGCCGTCGCGCCCAGCGCGCAGGTAGAGGCCGGCCAGGCAGCAGAGGTCGAAGGTGTCGAGCTTCAGGCTGACTTGGTCGCGGGAGAGGGCCGCGACGAGGAGGCTGGGGTCCTGAGTGGTCAATGGTGTTCCCGTCGGCGCCTTGGTTGGCGAGGGCATTTTGACGGGGTGTGGCGGAGGAAGTCGAGGCGGGGGCGCGTGGTGGTTTCTCAGACCAAGCCTGGAGACGTTTGGCGTGGGACTTGGGAGACCTGCGCTGCCAAGACAATACCGAGTGCGCAGCCTCCGAGAGCTGGCGGGGGCGGGAGGCGGCTTGTCGGTCAGGGTCCGAGCCCGCGCGGCGGTCCGCGGCGGACGCTCGCCGGGGCCGCAGGCTCACAACAAAGAGCGCGGCGTCTCGCGGACTCTGGGGAAAGCTGACGTTTGGGGATGGCGGGTCGGGCGAGGAGGTTGGTGACGCGGTGGTCGAGGTTCCAAAGCATCGACGCTTCTTTACGGCGACCTCGTCCAGCGCAGAGGTGGCTCCAAGCGAGCCACCTCGTTCCTACACGCTCTCACTTCACTACGGCTGAGGTCATCCCTCGGGCCCCTACGAACGCCGTTCGTCACGCTCAAGAGGCCGCTTTCTTGACTGCTTTCTTGACGTCCTTGGCCGCGTGCTTGACGTCCTTGGCCGACTCTTTGATCGACTCCTTGACGTCCTTCGCCGCGCCTTTCACGTCCTCGTACACGTCTTCGGCCTTGCCCTTGAGCTCGTCCTGGCGGCCCTCCGCTTTGAGCTCCTCGTTGCCTGTCAGTGAGCCGATGGCTTGTTTGATGCGGCCCTTGGTCTTGTCGATGTATTCGCCCATTGGAGTACCCCTTTCATGGTGTGAAGTTGCCGAACTCGTAGAGAGTTGCGCGCTGGATGCGCAACAACCGGCAGAGCCATCTGCACGTTCCACGCCACGGAGTAATACGTATCATTCCGGGCTGTTATGCTGAATGCTCAGGTTTGCGACGTCTTCACGCCATCAAAATAGGATGGTCGTGATTCATTATGATGGGGCGACCCACAGAGCGCACCAACACCCCCGCCGCCCCTGCCTCCCCCGCCTTCACAGGCTCACAAGAACACGACCGCCACCCCTGCAATCAGGTACCCCACCCCCGCGATCGCCGCGGCCACCAGCGCGTAGGGCAGCTGCGTGCGCACGTGATCGATGTGGTCGCAGGCCGTAGCCATCGACGAGATCACCGTCGTGTCCGAGATCGGCGAGCAGTGATCGCCGAAGACCCCGCCGCCGAGGATGGCCGCCACGACCAGTGGCAAGCTGCCGCCCATGGCCGCCACCAGCGGGATGCCGATGGGCATCATGATGCCGAAGGTGCCCCACGAGGTGCCGGTCGAGAAGGCGATGAAGCAGGCGCAGACGAAGAGCAGGAAGGGCAACAGGGCGGGGCTCAGCCAGGGCTCGACGAGGGAGGCGACGTAGGGGCCGGTCTCCATGGCGCTGCAGGTGTTGTTGATGGCGAAGGCCAGCACCATGATGACGGCCATGGGCATCAGGCCGGCCATGCCTTGCAGGATGAGGCTGTTGACCTCGCCGAAGGACAGCAGCCGCTGCGCCAGCGCCATGAAGGCGGCGATGAGGGTCGAGGCGAGCACGGCCCAGAGGACAGCGGTGGAGCCGGAGCCTTGGCCGAGGATGTTGAAGACGTCGAGCTCGAGGGCGGCGGCGCTGGGCAGGGCTTCGCGCTCGGCCTCGAGAGCAGCCTGGCGAGCCTTGCCGAGCTCCTGCAGCATGGCCTCGCCGGCGGGGATCGCGGCGAGCTCGGTGTCGGGATTGGACAGCTCTAGGCCGATGGCGTCGAGCTCGAGGCCGATGGCGTCGAGCTCGAGGCCGATGGCGTCGGCGCGGCCTTCGGCGGCGGCGCGCTGCTCTAGGATCGCAGTGCGGCCGGTCAAATAGAGGCCCAAGGGCATCATGACGATCAGGACCGCCAGCGGCACGAGCATGTTGCGCTTGCGTGGCGTGAGGCCCTCTTTCATGGGCATGGCGATGACCTCGGAGGAGATCATGGGGAGGGCGCCGTCGGCCAGGAGCTTGCCTTCGTTGCGGGCGCGGTCTTCGGCCTTCTTCATGGGCCCGAAGTCTTTTTGCAGGAGGATGACGAGCAAGGTGCCGAAGAGGGCGACCAGGGCGTAGAAGTTCAGCGGGATGGCCTCGAGCAGGACAATGAGCGGCTGGTCGATGCCTTGGATGGCGAGCAGGCCCATGACGTAGGCGCCCCAGGCGTTGAGGGGGATGAGGATGCAGACCGGGGCCGAGGTGGAGTCGCAGACGTAGGCGAGCTTCTCGCGGGAGACGCCAGCCGCGTCGCTCAAGGGGCGCGCGACGGCGCCGACGACGAGGCAGGTGATGCTCGACTCGACGAACACGACCAGCCCCGTGACCCAGGCCACCAGGCTGGCGCTGCGCCTCGTCTTGCCGATGTTGAGGGCCTGCATCCAGCGCACAAAACCCTCGACGCCGCCCGAGCGCTGCGTCAGCGTGATGAGGGCGCCGACCAAGGCGCTGAAGAGGATGACCTTGGTGTTGTAGCCGCTCTTGAAGACGTCGACCAAGGCGGTGACGGTGTCCGCCAGGCCCGCCAGCGGGTCCCAGCCGGCCATGGCCGTCCAGCCGACGGTGACGCCAAAGAGCAACGAGGGGATGACCTGCCGGGTGGCCATGGCCAACGCGATGGCCGCGACCGGCGGGACGACGCTCACCCATCCGAGTTCCATACCTTCCCTGGTGTCAGGGGCGCCGCGGGCGCCGAGGTTTCGCGGTGCTTAGAGGCAGCAACCGCAAAGACAATTCACGTCCCAGACCGAGCCGAGGTAGAGCTTGCCGGCGGGGCACGTATTGTCGATGGAGCTGCCGTTGCCGGTCGCGCCGATGGCTTCGCATTCGGCCATGGCCATGCTTCCCAACGTGCCCGTGCACCAGTCGCCAGCGGCGGTTTGATAGCAGAGGGCGTCGTCTTGCAGGCAGCCGGAGCTGTTGGCGACCTGGGTGTGGGTGGGCAAGCAGACGCCCGCGCTGGTGTCGCCGGCGACGTCGGTCTCGCTGTCCGTCGCGCTGTCGGCGGCGACGTCGGTCTCGCTGTCCGTCGCGCTGTCGGCGGCGACGTCGGGCGTCGAGGTTTCGCTGGCGGCGTCGGTGTTCACGACGTCGGTGCTGGTCGTGTCGTCGTCGCAGCCAACGAGCGCCGCGGCCAGAAGCAAAGCGACCCAACAAAGAACCTTCATCCTCTCCCCCTTTCCTGCGTGTGCGAGCGACTGAGCGACGGTGAGGCGAACTTAGCGAATCTGCGTGTGGATTCCAAGAGAGCGCCCGCTACCGAAATCCCAACCACAAAGCGGCGCAAGCAGCCAGCAAGCCGGCGAGCCACCAGGCGGCCCCGAGCCGACGCGGCGCCAGCTCGAGCCCGAACTCGATGACGTGAATGGCCCTCGCCTCCATGTCGACGAGCAAGACCCCATCGGTGTCATAGGCGACGTGGTACTCGAGCAGCTGCCGGCGAGTGGCCGCGCTGCGGATCGACGGCGCCTTGCCGCCAGTCTTCACGTCGGCGACGTAGGTGCGGCCCCGGCGCGACACCAGCAGGTCGGCGCGCAGGTCGATCTCGACGGGCTCGCCGTCGCTCTCGATGGTCCAGCGTCGCTCGGCTTGCCGCTCCAACAATCGGTAGCCCGCCCGCTCCAAGAGCTTTTCTGCTTCTTGCTCCCCCCGAATCGCACGCCGCGCACGCCTGCGAGCGACACGAGCGCGCGCGAATCGTCGCCACAGGTCCCGCAAGACCAGGCCCAGCGTGAGCGAAGCGAAGAGCGCGCTGAGGATCCACGGCAGCATGGAGTGGGCTCTGGGCGTGGGGAAACAGCCGAAGGAGGGGCGACGCAAACGGCGTAGGGGCGCAGGGCTCTGGGCGTGGGGAAACAGCCGAGAGAGGGGCGACGCAAACGGCGTAGGGCCGCAGCGTGCTGCGCCCCTGCTCGCGAGACAGAGAAGGAAATAGAGCGAAAGGCAGGGGCTTGTCCAAGCGTTCGTTGGTGCGGTATCCGTGTGCCCGACTCCGTTTTGCAGCGACTGCTGACCACTCGAGGTGACCCAATGAGATGGCCGATCTGTGGATTGTCTTTGTTCTTGCTCGCCCTGCCCTCCTTGGCCTTCGCCAACATCGCGGCGCCAAATATCGTGTCGTCGGAGTTCGGCGTCATTGGGGCGCAGCTGCGCAACACCTTCGAGGTGCTCGACGAGACCTTGGTGATCGACTGCTTCGAGAAGGACGACGTGCCCTATTGCGAGTTCGAGGCGAAGTACACGATCCGCAACCCGCAAGAGAGCAGCGACAGCTTCGTAGCGGCGTTCTACGGCGTGCGCACCGAGAGCGTGCAGATCACCGTCAATGGCCAGCCCAACAGCACCCCGTTGGACGAGAAGATGACCGAGGAGCTCGACGAGGCGCTGCGGACGCTGAACGTCAGCGCGAACAGCGCGGTCACCTACGAGCTCCACGACCTGCTGATGGGGCCGCTGCAGCGCGACGGGTTCACGGTGGTAGCCGATGGAGGAGAGTCCTTGGTGGTCGCGGTGCGGGGCGTGATGCGCCCAGGGGCGAATCACTACGGCAGCTACGAGATTCCGGTCACCGTCGCACGGCACCCGTTTCTCGGCAGCACGCCCACACGTGACACGCAGTTCACGTTCGAGTACCTGCTCTCGCCGATCCGCAGCTGGTCGGGCAACCCCACGATCACGCTGACCGTCACCCATCCCAAGGAGTGGAACTTGTGGTTGAACGGGTTGCCCGAAGAGGTAAAGCCCGAGATGGTCAATGGGCGCACCACCTACCAAGCCTCGCTGACGGCTGACCAAGCGGGAACCCTCCAGTTCACGGCAGATCTGCCGCGGGTCGAGGTCCTCAACGGCGGGGCTCAGCTCGCCATCGGCGGCAACGTCGACGACTCGGGGGGAGTGCGCGGCCGCGCGGGCTATCAATTCGCCATCCCCGATTGGGTGCTCTACGGCCTCTTCGTGGACTCCGATTTCGACGATGAGCTCTCCGTGACCCCTGTCGTGACAGTGGCTTCCTCTGCGGTGCTCATCATCCCATCTTTCGGCTTGACGCTGGGCGTGCCGGTCCGCATCAAACCCCAGGTCGACGTGGGCGTGCGCGCCCAAGTCGACCTGTCCTTCCCATTGCTGGGCGTCGCCTTCACCTTCGACACTTATCCGGGCCTGAAGACCAGTGATCCCCTGATGTTTCAGTCGACGATCCTGGCGACCTTCGGGTTCTGAGGGTCAGGTGCGTGAAAGTTAGAACCGACTGGGCCGTTCGGCGTTCATCACCCCACCAACCTTTTCAGGAGTCACACCGATGAAGACCTCATTCTTCTTTCTCCTCTCCGTTCTCTTGCTGACCCTCAGCACAAACGCCTCTGCTCAATACAACAAGTCCGCAGGTCAGAACGCGCCGATGGAGGCGGTGGAGGTCGAGAAGGTCAACGACAAGACCGGACAGATCGAGAAAGAGATGGTGCAGCGGCGTGTCCAAGGGGACTCCTACGGAAACGCTCAAGGCAGCGACTACGACCTGGCTGTGGACGGCGCTTTCGAGGGGCAGACCATCGTCGTGCTCGACTTCTACAATGTCCTGCAAGCCGACGCCAAATCGGCGTTGGAGCGCAAGGGGTTCTCGGTCTATCGCTACAGCAACGCGGCTCCCGAGCCCAAAGAGCTGGAGGAGAGCTTGGCCAAGGCCAACCAGCTCTGGATCATCTCGAGCTGCGACCCTGGCAGCACCCGCTTGTCGAAAGACCACCTAAAAGTCATCAAAGACTTCTTCGATGCGGGCCATGGCCTCTACATCTGGGGCGACAACGACCCCTGCTTGTACGACGCCAACGCCGTCGCGACCTACGTCTTCGACACCAAGCTCGAGGGCGATGTGCCCGGCGACCAGACCGTCACCCTCTTCGAAAAGGAAGGGGAGCCTGGCGTGCTGCCTGGTCACCTGCTGACCACCGGAATCGAGCACATTTACGAGGGCGTCACGGTCGCGACTCTGCAGCCCACCGAGGGTTTCAAGCCCTTGATCTACGGCTCGGCCGGGAATTTGATCGCCGGGTACTACGATCAGAACGGCAAGCGCGCCATCATCGACGGGGGCTTCACGCGGCTCTACTACAAGTGGGACACCGCCGGCACCGGCCGCTACGTCATGAACGCGGCCGCTTGGCTGGCCAACGCCGAACGCTTCGGCGACGTGGTGAACCCGAAGCTCAAAGAAGAGAAACAATAGTTTCGCGAAGAGATCCCATTGGAGCCGCTGGCGGTGTTCCGCATCGAGAAGGCGCCCTGGAAACGCCGCGTCGAAGAGGCGGACGCCGCGCTGCGCTCGAGCGCTTCGACTACTTGTTGATGCGGCGCCTACTTCGTGATCGAAGCGCGGAAAGCGTCGACCGCCGCGGCGCATTCGCTTTCCATCGCTGCAACGGCATCGGGCGAGAGGTCGGCGGGCGTATTTTCCCGCATTCGGCGGATGCCAGAGAGTTGCTGCTCGCACATTGCGGCGAATTCCCGTATCGGCTGCTCACAGAACTCCTCGATCACCGAGACGTAGGTCTCGCACTGCTCGCCAAAGACCAGCTGGGCTGGTGCCTGGACGGCGGGCTGGAGCGTGACGATGAGCTGCTCCATGGCCATGGCCCCTTGCTCACAGGCTGACTCCATGACCACCGGGTCAGTGGTCTGGGCGAGCTTCTTCATGTCGGCGATAGCGTCTTGGATGGGCTTGCACGCTGGAGCGTAGGCTGGAGCTTGCTGGGCGACCTCACAGAAACGATCCACCGAGCGGAAGTAGCGCTCACACTGCTGCCCCCACGACGGCCCAGCGAAGCTGGTCGAGGCGAAGACGAGCATCAACAGCACGGCGAAGACGATGGACTTGAACATCACGACTCCTGCTATCACGAGAGGGACTTCACCCCTTGGAGGACTCTCACCATTCTCTTTTCCCCGAAGTTGGAACCTAGAGTAGCGCAGATGGCCTTGCAACCCAGCGAAGAGTCGACCTTGGCGCGATCCCCTATTTCTTATGGCCTTCGCTCCCAGAATCCTCTATGAACGACGGCATTCACTCCATCGTCGCTGGGGTCGTCAAGAGCCACGCGAATGCCGAGAGATCTCGAGATGAAACGGAGCACACACAGGACCTCGTCGGGCCTCACGACGTTCGTTGGGAACTGGCGATGGGTCTTGTTGGCGGTGGCCTCGCTGTTGATTCTGGCGAGCTGCCGAGCAGACAAGGGCGGCAACGGCCCCCCAGCCGATCTCACGGACACCGAGCAGAGCGAGGTGCTCGAAGACAGCACCACTGTGGATGCCGTGGATACCGAGCCCGGCGACGTGACAGACACGGACGCCGAGGCCGACACACCGCCCGACACCCTCGCTCCCGTTCCGGTTCCTGCGGGCTCTGGAATCACCTCGGGGGGCGGCGTCGTGCGTTCGAGCCGTTTCCAACTGCACCTCGCCGTCGGCGGACCGAGCCCCGCGAGTGATGTGGCGGGGACGCGCTTCAAGGCGCGCGTCGGCGTCGCCGTTCCTCAACTTCCCTAGACCTTCAGCAGCAGTGGGGCGCGTCATGCGCGCCCAAGACCAGTGAGTTGCCATGAAGCCCTCGAACCTCCTCAGAATTCTCGTCGGCCTGGCCCTGGCGTTGAGCCTGTCCTCCACCGTGTGGGCGACTCCTCCGGCGCAGATCCCCGTCCAGGGTGTGCTCGCCGACGCCGAAGGCTTGCCCATCGACGCGACCTACGCCGTGCACTTCGTGCTCTACAGCGACGCCGCTGGACAGAACGAGGTGTGGAGCGAGAATCAGAACGTGGTCTTCGAGGGCGGTTTCTTCTCGGCGTACTTGGGGGCTGTGACCCCGGTCGACTTGGTGACCCTGCGAGACAACCACAGCCTCTACCTCGGGATCGCCGTCGACGGCGACGCCGAGATGGACCTCATCCACATCGCCACCGCGCCCTTCGCCGCGTACGCTGAGTTTGCCGCTGAGGCCGCGTCGCTCGAGGGCTTCACCGCGGCCGACTTCGCCTTGACCGCACATGAGCATTCCTGGCACGAGCTCACCGACGTGCCCGCCGACGCCGACCCCGACCCCACCAACGAATACAACCTCACCGCCGAGCTCTCCGGCACCAACCTGCTGATCAGCGATGGCGGGGGGACACTCACGGTCCCCCTGGCGGCCTTGACCGCTGGCCTCGACGTCAACGACGCCGACTCAAACCCCACCAACGAACACAACATCTCGGCGGCGCTGGTGGGAACAAACCTGGTCATCACCGACGGCGGCGGCTCGCTGACGGTCCCCTTGGCGGCCCTGCGAGACGGCGTCAACGACGCCGACGCCGATCCGGCCAACGAGCTCATCACCGCGGCGAGCCTCTCGGGCACGAACCTGCTCATCACCGATGCCGGCGGCACCCGGACGATCTCCTTGGCCAGTCTGCAGGACGGCGTCATCGATGCCGACGCCAACCCCAGCAACGAGCTCAACCAGAGCCTCACTCTTACCGGGACGGATCTTATCCTGACCGACGCCGGCGGCGCCAAGACCGTCTCGCTGGCAGGGCTCGGCGGAGGAGCGGACCTGGACGCCGATCCCACCAATGAGCTCATCACGAGCGCCTCGCTGGTCGGCACCAACTTGCTCCTCGTCGACGCTGGGGGCACCCAGACCGTTGCCCTCGGCAGCCTGGTCAACGACGCCGACGCCAGCATCACGAACGAGCTCCTCACGAGCGCTTCGCTCGTCGGGACGGACTTGTTGCTCGTCGACGCCGGAGGCACCAAGACCGTGCCGTTGGTCAGCCTGGTCAACGACGCCGACGCCAGCCCTACCAATGAGCTCTTGACGAGCGCCTCGCTGGTCGGCACCAACTTGCTCCTCGTCGATGCTGGGGGCACCAAGACCGTCGCCCTGGCTAGCCTCCAAGACGGCGTGAACGACGCCGACGCCAGCCCCACCAACGAGCTCAACATGAGCGTCGCCCTGGCCGGAACGACCTTGCAGCTCACCGACGCCGGTGGCGTCAAGAGCGTCAACCTGGTCAGCCTTCAGGACGGCGTCAACGACGCCGATGCGAACCCCACCAACGAGCTCAACACCTCCATTTCGCTGAGCGGCACGGTCCTGACCCTCAACGACGCGGGTGGCCCGCTCAGCGTCAACCTCTCCAGCCTGCAGGACGGCGTCAACGACGCCGACGCCAACCCCAGCAACGAGCTCAACACGGCGTTCTCTCTGGTCGGAACCTCACTGCAGCTCACCGACGCCGCGGGAATGAAGAGTGCGAGCCTGGCGAGCATCGCGGCCAATCCGACCGACGAGCTCCAGAACTTAAGCCTAGCCGACGGCGTGCTGAGCCTGAGCAGCGGCAACTCCGTCGACTTGAACAGTGGCAACATGATGCTGGCCGTCAACCTCGGGACCTCCGAGAACGACTTGACGTTCACCAGCACGCTCACTGGCGACGACTTCGCCATGTCCGCGACCCTGCCGTTTGCCGTCAAGCTCGGTGGCGTCGACTACACCAACGTGTACATCACGACCAACGGCTGGATCGAGTTCGGTCCTGGCCCTG
>Ga0100377_1005040_pt1 | contig 9989 bp, 7 predicted proteins | sample CryGeymeta201501_FD_83664 | JGI IMG/M metagenome (GOLD analysis project Ga0100377, IMG submission 83664) | Groundwater microbial communities from Crystal Geyser aquifers in Utah, USA - Crystal Geyser metaG 2015-01 | ecosystem: Environmental > Aquatic > Deep subsurface > Groundwater | place: USA... | reverse complement strand
GGCACGCCGGAGCCATCCACGTGCCGCGCGTGGAGATCGAGCGGGGCAAAGGCGGCGAGCTCGCCGAGCTGCGCGACGCCCACCGCGAGGAGCGTGGCGCTCGGGGGCATGAGCAGCGCGTCGACGTTGAGCGTGAGCGCCTCGGCGACGGAGCGCCCGACGACCGCGGCGCAGGCTTCGTTGACTTGAACGATGTGGCCGTCGAGCTCGGTGAGGACGAGGCCGACAGGGGTCCGCTGAAACAACGTCCAAGCGTAGTTCTCGCTGCGTTCGGCGCGCTCCAGCGCCGTGCGCCGAGCTTCGTTGTGGCGGTACCCTTCGATGAGGCCGGCATAAGCGGTGGTCAGCGGGGCGAGCAGCTCCACGACGCGCGTGTCAAAGCCACCGGGTCGGTTGGCGACGCCCGCCACACCGATGACCTCGTCTCCGCGCAGGATGGGGAGCCCCAAGAAGGCCTGCAGCGAGGGGTGCCCTGGGGGGGCGCCACCGGCGCGGGGGTCGTCGTTCGGGCTGTTGCTGATCACAGGTTCGCCCGAGAGGATCACGGCGCCGATGAGGTTGTTGAGGTTGCGAAAGACCACCCCGTGCTCGGTGTGATGTGTGCGGTGCGCTGAGGATGGCCCCTCCCACACGAGGTTCGTCAGCGCGTGGCTGCTGAAGTAGGGCTGCTTGTCGTCGTTGTAGAGCACCTCGCCCAAGAAGCCGAAGGCGCCGCCGCTCGCTTGGAGCATCGTGCTCAACAGCCCGTCGAACACCCGCTGGGGGTCGAGGCCGCGAATGAAGCCGTCTTGAGCGCTCGCGACGCCATCGAGCACGCACCGCTGCTGTTGAATCGTGGCGCGGTCGCGCTCAGACAGCGTGAGATCGCGGATGATCGCGACGAAGTACGGCTCGTCTTCGTGCGTCAGCTTGCTGATCGCGGCGGAGGCGGGGAAGGTGGAGCCGTCGGCGCGCACGCCTCGGATGGTGGAGCGCTTCTCCATGCCGGTGGAGCGCGCAGGCGATCGGGCGAACCGCTCGACGTAGGTGTGGTGGACAGCGCGCGAGGTCGCGGGGATGAGGCGCTCCAGCGGCTCACCCAAGAGCTCGCTGGCGCTGTATCCGAACAGCGCCTCGGCGGCGTCGTTGAAGACCTGGATGCGCGTGGCCGCGTCGACGACCACCACCGCCTCACCCATCGCGCGCAGCAGCGACTCAGCGAGGGACGCGGGGAGCGCGCGCGAACTTGCGACCATGGGGACTCCGCTCCTTCGGTGCGCGAGCGCGCCGTCGGATCATCGAGCATCGTCGTGTGCGATAGTTGGTCGAGGAGACTAGCGCATGTGGTTGTGGTTTGCCTCATCAGCGCTCGCGTTGCAGGTCCAAATGACACCGAAGGAGCGCTTCGAGCGCGCGACGGTCGTGCTCGTGGGCGAGGTCACCAGCTCCGAGGTGCTGTGGGAGCCGAGCGCGCTCGGGGGGATGGAGACCCACGTCTGGGTCGCGCCCGAGCGGGCGCTGCGCGGCGCGCTCCCAGCGGTCCTGCAGATCAACTATCCAGGCGGCGAGCTGGGGGGCGTGCGGGTAGAGGTCGACGACACGCCCTCTTTCGTGCAAGATCGGCGGTACCTCCTGTTCCTCGTCGCCGACGGCCGCGGCGGCTGGTCGGTGCTCGGCGGTCCGGATGGGGCTTTGCGCCTCGACACCCCCGGACAGAGCCCCGGCCCCACGCTCGAACAAACCTTGGCCCGCTTGGGCATCGCCTCCGGAGCCCCATGATCCCCCTGCTTCTCCTGCTTCAGGTCCCGGCGGACGCCTACGAGCTCACCGGCCGCTCTTGGGCTTGGCAGGCGGATCCTGTCGAGGACCCCTTCTTCTTCAACCTCGACTCCTTCCCGTCCAGCTACCGCCGCTCCGAGATGGAGGACGGCTTCATCGCCGCCCTGGATGTGTGGAATGTGCAGGGTCGAGCGCCCATTGCGCTGCGTTACGGCGGCACCACCGACGTCGTGCAGTTTGGCGGCGGCCCCGACGGCAGCAACACCATGTTCTGGACCCCGGCCTCCACCGACGGCTCGGTCGCGCTCGCGGCGCGCACCTTCTTGGACGCGGACATCGTCGACTGCGACATCCAGGTGTACGGCGAGAACTCGCTGGGCCCGGTGAGCTGGGGCTTCTCGCAGACCGAGGCGTCGGGGCCGGACGCGTACAGCTTCGTGTACACGGCCGTGCACGAGCTCGGGCACTGCATCGGGCTCACCCACTCCAACGTGCCGGGCGCCATCATGCGCGTCAATCAGAGCACGAACCTCGGCCCCGGCGATTGGGACCTGACGCCTGACGACGTCGCCGGGCTGCAGGCGATGTACGGCGTCTTGGAGAGCGACCTCGTCATCGCCGAGGTCGTCCCGTCGCCGCCGCTTGAGTCCCCCGGCACCGCCTTCGACCTCGTCGTGCGCGTCGAGAACCAAGGCGCGGGCGTCGCTACCGACGTCATCGGGCTGATCAGCCAGACCGGGGGCGAGGCCTTCGCCACCATCGTCACGGGCTCCGCGGCGATGGGCGACGTGGCGGCGGGGGCGAGCACCGGCACCGCCGAGGACGCGCTCACCTTCCGCCTCGCCGTGCCCTTCACCTGCCAAGAGACGGGCGCGGTCAGCTTGGACCTCACCGTCGCTGAGGCCTCGGGGTTGAGCGTGTCTCAGCCCGTGAGCTTCGACGTGCGGTGCCCCGCGGCGCCCGTCATCACCGAGCCGCCGCCGTCGCGCTGCGCCGCCGTGAGCGCCTCGGGCTGGTGGGCGCTCGCCGCGCTGCTGGTCGGTTGGCGTCGCCGCGAGCGCTACTGAACGCCGACGATCACGCCGTCGATGATGTCCACGTCGCAGGCTTGCGGGCGGCGGGGCAGGCCGGGCATGCGCACGATGTCACCGGTGAGCACCACCAAGAAGCCGGCGCCAGCGCTGAGCTGAATCTGGCGCACGTTGAGCTCGAAGCCCTGCGGGCGGCCGCGCAGGCGCGGGTCGTCCGAGAGCGAGGACTGCGTCTTGGCGATGCAGATGGGCAGGTTCGCGTAGCCGAGCTTGCGGATGCGCGCGATCGCCGCCATCGCGTCCGGGTGCACGTTCACGGAGCGGGCGCCGTAGATGGTCTGCGCCACGGCGCGGATCTTCTCGACGATGGGCTGCTCCAGCGCGTACATCGGGCGGAAGGGCGTGAGCGGGCCGCTCGCGGCGATCTTCACCGCGTCGGCGAGGGCGAGGGCCCCTTGACCGCCGCGCTCGAAGTGATCGGAGAGCGCGAAGGAGGCGCCGAGGCGCTCGCAGGCCTCGCGCACCACCGCGATCTCCTCGTCGGTGTCGGCGCCGAAGCGGTTGAGCGCGACGACGGCGGGCTTGCCGAAGGCGGCGATGCTCTCCAGGTGCTTCTCCAGGTTGGGCAAGCCGCGGCGCACCGCCTCGGGGTCGGGCTTGGTGAGGTCGTCGAGGGAGACCTCGCCGTGCATCTTGAGCGCGCGCACGGTGGCGACGAGCACGACCGCAGCGGGATCGACCTCGGCGATGCGGCACTTGATGTCAAAGAACTTCTCGGCGCCGAGGTCGAAGCCGAAGCCGGCCTCGGTGACGCACCAGTCCGCGAGGTGCAGCGCCATGCGGGTCGCGATGACGCTGTTGCAGCCGTGGGCGATGTTGGCGAAGGGGCCGCCGTGCACGATGGCGGGCGCGCCCTCGGTGGTCTGCACCAGGTTCGGCAGGATCGCGTCTTGGAGGAGCGCGAGGGCCGCGCCCGTAGCGCCGATGTCGTCCACGGTGACCGCGGCGCCGTCGTAGCCGTGGCCGACGATCGCGCGGCCGATGCGGGCGCGCAGGTCGTCGAGGTCGTTCGCGAGGCAGAGCATCGCCATGACCTCGGAGGCGGCGGTGATGTCGAAGCCCGACTCGCGGGGCACGCCCTGGGTGCGGCCGCCGAGGCCGAGGTTCACGTTGCGCAGCGCGCGGTCGTTCTGGTCGAGCACGCGGCGCCACACGACGCGGCGGGGGTCGATCTCGGGGCTGCTGCGGAAGTGCAGGTGGTTGTCGAGCATCGCCGCGATGAGGTTGTGCGCGGCGGTGATGGCGTGCAGGTCACCCGTAAAGTGTAGGTTGATCGAGGTAGATGGCTCGATGCGGCTGGCGCCGCCGCCGGTGCCGCCGCCCTTCACGCCGAAGCAGGGGCCGAGGCTCGGCTCGCGCAGCGCGGCGCAGACCGACTCGCCCTGGGCGTACAGGGCCTGCACGAGGCCGATGGTGGTGGTGGTCTTGCCCTCGCCCGCCGGAGTGGGCGTGATCGCCGAGACCAGGATGAGCTTGCCGTTGTGGCCGGGCTGGTCGAAGACGGAGAGCGGGAGCTTCGCTTTGTCGCGGCCGAAGGGGATGATCTCGTCGACGGACAGGCCGAGCTCGGTGGCCACTGTGCTGATGGGCTTCATGCAGTACCTCGCGGCGCGGCGCCTATCCCGCTGCCGCCTCGCGCGCCGTCAGTCGGCTTGTGCGCGCTCCCACGCCGCGCGCGAGACCGCGCCGTCGACGCCGCCAAACGCTCCGGGCTCCCCGTCGGGTCCGAGCCCCCACAGCGCTGAGTCCGCGGAGAGCTCCACGCCGTCGAGCTGGGGCGCCACCACCTCCCACGGGCGCCGGCTCCAGGCCGGCAGGCCGTCGCCCCAGGCGTAGCTCCACGCGCTGGTGACGGGGCCGACGCGCCGCAGGCGCAGCGAGGCGAGCACGCTCTGGTCGAGGCGCACGCTGCCGCCGGTCGCGAGCGCGTCGTGGTGGCCTCCCACCCAGGTGAGGTGCTCCAGCACGACGTCTCCGCCGGTGTGCAGCGCCGTCGGCGCGAGCGCGCCGTCGTCTACGTCGAGCAGGAGCGCGTTGCGCAGCGTGGCGTCGGCGAGGGCCAGCTCGATGGGCCGGTCGCTCGCGAGCACCACGGCGCCGACAGCCGTCGCGCGCACCAGGGCGAAGGAGCTGCCGCGCACGATGACGTCGCGCAGATCGACGCCGTCCGACACCACAGCGCTGACGGTGAGCTGGGAGAGCTCGCCAGCGCCGCTCGCGTAGAGGAGGCCGGCGCGCACGTCCGTCGCGGCCAGGTCGGGGCTGCTGAGCGTGAGGTCCCCGGCGACGCTCACGCGCGCAGCGCTGAGGCTCGCGCCGCGCAGGGCGCTGCCCATCGGCGCCTCGGTGACGCTCACGTCGGTGAGCTGGAGGGCGCCGCCGTCGAGCAGCAGCCCCGCGCCAGCGGCGGCCCGCACCGTCGTCGCGCGGAGGTCGGCGTCGCCGAGCGAGGCCACGAGCGCGTCGCCGGGGTGGTCCGCGTCGATCGTCAGCTCGCTCGCGAACAGCTCGCCGGTGAGCTCCACCAGGCTCAGGCCTCGACAGCCCCGCACCGCCACTCGCTCCAGGTGGACGCCGCTCGTCGCGCGCAGCGCCGCGCCGCGCTCGGCGAAGCCCGCCTCCAGGTTGAGGTCGAGGAGCGTCACCGGCGCCGTCGCGTCGACGACACGCGCTGTCCCGCCGCCGCTCAGCGTGACACCGCCGTGGAGGCCCTGCAGGGTCAGCGGGTGGTCGACGCGCAGCGCCTCGACATAAACGCCAGGCGCGACCTCGATGAGCGCGTCATCGTCCGCGCGGTCGATCGCCGCTTGCACCGACGCGTAGCCTGCGTCGCCGATCCACGCGACGTCCGGCTGGCAGGCCAGCAGCCAGAGCAGCCCGATCACGGCCTCACCACGCGGGCGCGCGCCTCCCAGGCCTTGCTCTCCAAGCGGCTCGCCGCCCAGGGGCTCGTTGCTTCGTCGGCGGCGAGGGCGAGCCAGGCCGCTTGGGTCCCGTAGGAGCCGTCGAGGTGGCGGTCGCACTGGAGCGAGGGGTCGTCAGGGCAGGTGACATGACCTGGTCCGACGCCGTGCCACGCCTCGTGCACGAGCACGGTGGCGACGCTCTCCACCGGCTGCTCGAAGAGCGCTGGCGCGAGCAAGCAGGCGTCGGAGCGATGGGAGGCGAGGCGGCCGGGCTCGGGCGACCTCGGGTCGGCGCGCATCAACGGGCACTGCGCGGTGAGCTCGGCGAAGAACAGCTGCTGGAGCGGCGGATCGCTGAGACTGAGCGCTGAGGCGTCGCTGCGCAGGCGATCGGCGAGGCGGGCGCTGGTGAACCCGTCGGGCTCGAGCGCGCTGAGCGGCGGGAGGTCGGTCGCGGCGACCACCCAGAGCGCCCGGAGCACCGCTTCGTGAGCGGCCTCGTCCAGGCTCCCGTCGACGTCGACTGCGGCGCTGAGCGCCTCGGCGCAGGCGGGCTCTAAGGGGCTCGGCGCGTCGACGGCCCAGGGGCTCGGCGCGCTCTCGAGGGCGCACGCGTCGCGCACCGCCGGCCAGCGGTCGGCGGGCTGGGGCGCGCAGGCGGCGAGCGCCAGCAGGATCAAGGGCCGGTGTTGCCCGCCTGACACGGCGCGTCCCCGCAGAGGTGCTTCACCTGGCCCGAGCGCAAGAACTCGATGCTCTGGTCCACCGCGCCGCTCCAGTAGAAGGAGGCGCCATGGATGCCGCTCACGTCCGACGGGCGGTTCCAGTCGGTGGGGCGGCCGCGCATGGGGTCGAGCTGCACCAGGGCGCTGCCGTCGATGGGGCCCTCGACCACCGCCAGGCCGGGGGGCGGCTCCAGCGGCGGCGCGAGCACCGGCAGGTTGAGCGTGCGCGCGAGGATGGTGGTGCCGAGGTTGGTGACGGCCTCGTCGCCGAGGTTCTCTTGCACGAGGATGTGCGCGTCCGCGAGGCCGGGCCACGCGACGGGGTCGACCTCGTCCCACCAGAGCTGCGACGCGGCGTAGAGCAGCTGGCGATCGCGCGGGCGCGGGACGGCGGTGACCAAGAAGCTCTCAAAGAGCGGCCAGTAGCTCGAGCGCTCCATGAGGACAGACCAGGTAGAACCGGTGATGTGGTGAACGCCTCGTCCGATGGGCGCGCCCGACCCGAGGGTCACGCCGCCGAGGATGCCGCCCATGGACACGCCCCAGTAGTCGACGCGCGTGGGGTCCACGAGGGCCTGTCCGTCGGCGCCTTGGAGCTCCGGGCTCTGGGTGAAGGCTGGGTCCTGAACGAGGCGGATGAGGGCGCGGGTGTTGACCTGCCCCTGGGCCATGCGGTCGGGCACCGTCTGAATGAGCGCGAAGTTGCGCGCGGCGTCGAAGGCGGAGGCCCGGTCGTTCCAGTCGAGGCCGCGCAGGTCGGTGGCGACGACGATGTAGCCGAGCTGCTCAGCGGCGAGGGTGATCGGGCTGTACGAGTCGGGGTCGAAGTCGAGCAAGGAGCGCCCGTCCTCGAAGATGCCGTGCCCCGCGACCAAGATGGGCACTGAGCCCGCTGGGGCGTGGGCGACGGAGGCGGGGATGTGCACCCAGACCGGCGCGCTGGTGGTGCCCACGGACGCTGCGTCTCCGGCCTCGTCCAGGTGCATGAAGAGGTCGCCGTCCAAGAAGTCGTCCGACGTAAAGTGGGCGGAGATCGCGCGGAAGCCGTTGGTGGCGACCGGATCGCCGTTGGCGCCCTCGCGCACGAAGTCGACGGACCACGCGGGCGGCGTGGTGGACGCCGCGATGGCGCTCGCGAGCGGCCGCGTGCCGTCGCCGACGGGGAAGTCCCACGCGAGGGCGATCTGCTCGGCGGGCAGCGCGACGGCGTCGTTGATGGCGGTGAGCAGGTCGCGGTAGGTGGTGGCGCGGTGGGCGAAGTCGTCGGGCGCCTGGCCGTTCACGAGGGCCTCGAAGCGCTCGGGGCGGGGGGCGGCTTCGGTGGTGACGACCACGGCGACGTGGTGACCGACGGGCATCGCGGCCTGCGGGCGCACCAAGAGCGCGGGGGCGTCGTCGGGCCACGCGGCGCAGCGCCCCGCGCCGTCAGGCTCGGTGGCTAGGCAGTAGGCGTCGACCTCCGCGGCGACGGGAAGGTAGGCGCCGTCAGTGAGATCGACGAGGCGCACGCCGCCGACGCCCGGCGTCGCGTCCTTCCACGAGGGGAGCGCGTCCGCGTTCACGCCAGCGAGCGGCACGACGGAGGTCTGCACCGGCGAGAAGCCCGTGCGCCAGGCGACGCTCTCGATCGGGAAGGGTGTGTCCGTGGTGGGCAGCAGGGCCGGCGGGATCGCGATGTGCGAGTCGCGCATGAGCTGCGCGTTCGGGAAGGGGTAGAGCAGCCCGTCGCCAAGCAGACCGCTGGAGGTCAGGTCCTCGGGGACCTGCTCGGGGCTGTCGGCCTGGGGGGTGCCGCACGCCGCGAGGGCAAGGAGCAACAAAGAAGAGCGCATGAGGACCTCGGGCTAGCGGACGTCGGGCATGCCGATCCAGCCGCCCCACAGACCATAGAAGAAGTACAAGGTGACCGCGAGGCTACACGCCCAGAGGACGAAGGGTACGCCGAGGGTGGAGAAGAGGGCGAGCTCGAACAGGGTGCCGAACACGTTCCGGGGCGTCGTGACGGCGAGCTGGGCGTTGAGCCACTGGTCCGCCTCGGCTTCGGTCAGGGGGCCGCTCGGGCCGACGAGCTGCTCTCCGACGGACAGATCGCCCGCAGGGGTCGCGATGATCCACTCCGCGAGGGGGGGGACGGTGGCGTCGTCGGCTACCATCGGCGCGCCGCAGGTGGCGCAGCGCCCGACCACCGGGCCGGTCCTGCCGGCTCGCGCGTCGCGCAGCACGCGCCATTGCGCCAAGCCGGGGGGCAGCTCGGAGCGGCGCGTGCCGCCGGCTTGCAGGACGCGCAACTGTGCGCCATCCCAGTGTTCTTGTCGGTAGCAGAGCGGGCAGCGAACATCAGACATGGCCCCGTGGCTATCCCGCTCGTGCTACACCGTGCGAAGTAAGGATTGCGCCGTGACCGCTGGTGACTCACTTCCCTCCGATGCCGCCCTGGACCGCTTGGTCCGGGGAGTGCGCGATGGCGCTCCTTCCTGGCGCAGCCGCGATGCGATGAAGCTCGGCCTGCCACTCAGCGGCTCGTCGGGCAAGGTCTACGGCGGGATCACGCCCTTCTTGCTCTGGGAAGCGGCGGTCGCTGCGGGCTATCGACGCAACGTCTGGTACACCGAGGCCGCCATCGAGCGGCGCGGGCTCGCCCTCCCCGCCGCGGCGCGCCGCGTCGAGCTCACCGGTCGCTTGCTCGTCAACGTCGACGAGGTTCCCGGCATCGAGGCGCTGACGCCCGGCTTGGCCAGCGCCGAAGCGCGCGTTCGCCGCGTGCAGCGCTTGGTGCGCTTTATCGACCCGAGCCTGCGCTCAGGCGATCGCGCGCGCTACGTGCGCGAGGACGACACGGTCGAGCTGCCGGCGGCCTCGTCCTTCCCCAAGGCCGATGACTACGCCCTCGCGGCCCTCGCGGCGCTCATCGCGTGGACTGGCGGACCCGGCCGTTTGGAGCGCGACACCTCCACCGCCGAGGCCGAGCGCTTCGAGGCGCTGGTGGTCGAGCTCGCGACCTGGCTCGCGGCGGCGTGGCTGCAGCTCCACGGAGCGTTCACGCCCGTCCAGGACGAGCTCGCCCTCTGGGGTCCCGCGGTCGTCGCGTCCCCCGACCTGCTCGGCCGCGCCGCTGGCGTCGCTCAGCAAGCGCTGGCCTACCTCCAAGCGCTCTCACCCGGTGATCTGCACGCGGATCGCGAGGTGCCCACCCGCCGTGGCACGGCGACGGCGCTCGGCGAGCTGCTGGAGCTCTCCTTCGATGAGGTCGGGCGCGGGCGCTTCGGCGAGGAGCAGCTCGTGCTCACGCTGCCTCGCCCGCCAGCGCAGGCGCTTCAGACCTTCTTGAGTGACCTCGCGGGCAGGGGCCGCCGCAACCCAACGCCCGCGGCGCTGCTCACCGGCGCGTCTGGCTCGGGCGCGACGCAGGTCGTGGTCGCCTTGAGCGAGGTGCTGCTGACCGGCGGCGTGGATCTCGACGGCGCGCTCTTGCAGGGCGACGGCGACGAGGGAGCGCTGCTCGACGCCGT
>Ga0100377_1005037_pt1 | contig 9993 bp, 9 predicted proteins | sample CryGeymeta201501_FD_83664 | JGI IMG/M metagenome (GOLD analysis project Ga0100377, IMG submission 83664) | Groundwater microbial communities from Crystal Geyser aquifers in Utah, USA - Crystal Geyser metaG 2015-01 | ecosystem: Environmental > Aquatic > Deep subsurface > Groundwater | place: USA... | reverse complement strand
GCCCCGAATCCCTGCGCCCTGGTATTCATATACATTTCCATCAGGTCTTTGCCTCCGCCTAAGGCGGATGCCCTGAAGCCGTATTTAACGCCGTCATACCTTGCAAGGTTTGATGATGCCTCTGAAGTTGCAAGCACATAGTAAGCTGCAACTGCATATCCTGTGTGCGGCAGTGATATCTCAACAGGTATTGCCCCGAGGGATTCGAGCTTCTTAATAGCAGTCTTAACGGATTCCTCTATTTCCCTGTCCATTCCCTTAATAAAATATTCCTTTGGAATGCCTATCTTTAACCCTTTAATTTCGTTCCCCAGAACTTTTGTGAAATCAGGAACAGCAGCAGGCGCAGATGTGGAATCAAAAGGGTCTTTCCCTGAAATTACATTCAGCAGTATTGCGGAGTCTTTTACATTTTTTGTTATGGGTCCTATCTGGTCAAGGGATGATGCAAATGCAACAAGTCCGTATCTTGAGACCCTTCCGTAAGTGGGTTTTAACCCCACCACGCCGCACAATGCCGCCGGCTGTCTTATTGAGCCGCCTGTGTCAGAGCCGAGCGCTGCGATACATTCATCTGCAGCAACCGCTGCCGCAGAGCCTCCGCTTGAACCGCCCGGAATTCTCTCAATATCCCAAGGATTTCTTGTTGTAAAGAAACCCGAATTCTCAGTTGACGAACCCATTGCAAATTCATCAAGGTTTGTCTTTCCGAGAAGCGCATAACCATTATTAATTAGCCTTGACGTTGCTGTGCTCTCATAAGGCGGGATAAAATTAGCGAGGATTTTTGACGAACATGTAGTGCGTATGCCCTTTGTGCACATGTTGTCTTTAATTGCAAGCGGAATCCCGGCAAGAGGGAACGACCTGCCGGAATCTATCTGCTTCTGAGAGGCGTCCGACATCTCATAAGCCTTCTCTTTTGACAAAGTAATAAATGCCTTTACTCTCTCCTCAACAGCTTCAATCCTCTGATATATGGAATCAAGCAATTCCTTAGCAGTAATTTTTCTTTTATCAAGCATCTCTCTTGCTTCAGAAATGCTGAGCCTATAAAGTTCCAAAGCTTTCTCCTCTTTGCAATCGGTTTTACAAGTTTAGCATAGAGAACTGAAAGACATCCAGAACAGACCCGCTTGCAATGCCAAAAAGAAATTTTTTAGCAATGCCTGCATCATTCGGGTAAACTGCCTTACTTAGAAAGGGGGCGGGAAGGTCTGCGGCTTGCAGAGCAGGGATTGAATTTTTCGGGTTGACTAAAGTGCAGTTTAAAATTTAGAATTTCTTGTCAGAACAAAATGTTATAATTAAATTGTTTTCTTCTCATAACTAACTAAAAACTATAAACTCTAAAATTTGTTTTACAAATTTTAGTTGAGGGGCTGTAGCTCAGTTGGGAGAGCGCTTGAATGGCATTCAAGAGGTCGTCGGTTCGATCCCGATCAGCTCCACCAGAATTGAACATAGAGGAGAGCAATTGGCATAAGAGGTCGTCCCGATAACATCGGGGTCAGCTCCACTGTTTATTTTTATGAAAAAGACTAAAAAACATATTGCGGAGACAGCTAAAAATATAAAACTCCTGATTCTTGATGTTGACGGCGTCCTGACAGATGGAAGCATAATTCTTGACAACAAAGGCAATGAGTTTAAGGCCTTCCATGTGCGCGATGGGCACGGAATAAAGATGCTCATCATGGCAGGCATTCCTGTTGCTATAATTACGGGACGGCGCTCAAAGGTCGTGGAGAGAAGGGCAAAGGAGCTTGGCATTACCGAGGTTTACCAGAAATGCTATAACAAAATTGAAGCCTATACGCGTATTAAAAACAAGTTTTCTCTCAGGGATAATGAGATAGCATACATAGGCGATGACATAGTGGATTTGCCTCTGCTAAAAAGAGTTGGGCTTTCTTTTGCCGTTGCTGATGCGCCTGATGAAGTCAAAGCTCATGCATCAGCGGTCACAAAAAACAGAGGGGGCAAGGCTGCTGCAAGAGAAGTCACGGACCTTATCCTTAAGTCCAAGGGGTTATGGAATAAAGTCATAGATGGGTATCTTAAAACTTAATATCCCAACAGTCCTTACCTTAAGCAGGATTATCCTTATTCCTGTTTTCGTCATTGTAGCTTATCAGCATCCGTTCTGGGGCGCAGCAGTATTTGGAATCGCTGCATTAACAGATTTTCTTGACGGTTATCTTGCAAGGCGTTCAGGGCAGATAACAAAGTTCGGCATCATCCTTGACCCCCTGGCAGATAAGTTCCTTGTTATATCGGCGCTTGTGGTATTAGTGGATATGGCCCGGCTTTCCGCATGGATGGCAATAGTTATAATCGTCAGGGAATTCCTTGTGACAGGACTGCGCGTTGTTGCTCTTTCAAAAGACATTATTATCCCGGCTGAAATGGGAGGAAAACTCAAGACAACCGCGCAGATAACGGCTATATTATGCCTCATCCTTGTAGGCAGCATCTTTGACAATCTCCCGATTGACTTATACGATATCGGCACCACATTTGTCTGGGCTGCCCTTGTCCTCTCTGTAGTCTCGGGGGTTCAATATACAATCTCTTTCTGGAAAAAGGTCCGATGAAGTCAGCCCTGCTGATAGCCTTTGCCTTTGTTCTCGGTTCAATCCCGTGCGGCGTCATTATAGCAAAGGGAAAAGGCGTGGACCTGAAAAAAATTGGAAGCGGCAACATAGGCGCAACAAATGTGCTTAGGTCTTTAGGGAAAGGGGCTGCTTTGCTTACGTTTTTGGGAGATGCGCTAAAAGGCACAGCAGCCGTGGCAATAGCAAGGGCGCTTTTCCATTTCGGATTTCAGATTTCAGATTTCGGATTTTTGCAATCGGCAATCAGCAATCAGCAATCAGCGATTGAAGGGCTGGCGGGACTTTCCGCAATACTCGGCCACAATTTCTCGCTGTTTCTCAGATTCAGAGGCGGCAAGGGCGTTGCCACAAGCCTCGGGGTTTTAGTGATTTATTCTCCCCAAGTTGCTATACTTACACTTATAATATGGTTTGTTACAGCGCTTATCACAAAATATTCTTCTCTTGGAGCGATAGTATCATTCGGGCTTCTTCCTGTAAATGTGTTTCTGTTTGACAAGAACCCCCCTGTGGGGATAAAAGTATTAATCTCAGCCATGATTACAGTTTTAATTTTATTGCGGCATATCGGGAATATAGAGAGGATTATCAAAGGGACTGAAAAAAAGATTGGAGAACAACATCAGGGCAGTTAAAAATTCAAGAGACAAAATGAAAAAACATTACGGTGAATCGCAAAAACTTATTTGCCTATTCACCATTTATATTACTGTTGCATTTCTGCTTTTTACCTTTGCATTTTCATCCTCATCCTTAGCTGAAGACGCCTACGAAGCGCGCATTGACCGGGGACTTAAAAACAATGAGCCTTATTCGTATGTCTTGATAAAAAAAGCCCACGCTGACCCATCAAGAGCCAAGAGCCTTTTAACAGAGGCAATAAAGTATTCTCCGGATTTACCGCCGGCATATTTTGAAATGGCAAGGATAAGTTTTTCGCCTTCGGCAAAAGGCATATTTGAAAGCCTTGATTATACTGTCAAAGGATTTAAGGCTTACAAGGAAAATTTCTGGTGGATGATGAGCATTTCAGGGCTTTTTACCGCAAGCCTGACGCTTTCTTTTGTTGTTGCGCTTGCCTTGGTTTTAGCTGTAAGGTTTTTTATAGATACCCCTCTTTTGTCTCATGATATTAAGGAAAACAAGAAAAAGATTTTAATTGCCCTGCTGCTTGTCCCGCTATCTTTTCTCGGCCCTTTATTCTTTATGACAGGCTCTCTGCTTCTTCTGGGGCTGTATTTCAGAGGAATGAATAAGGCTGTTGTTTATGCGTCTATTTTGTTTCTCCTTCTATCTCCTTTCTGCTTGCGCATGATAAACATGTTCCTCTCAGCGCCAGCTCCTGAACTCAGGGCTGTTTCGGCTGTAAATGAAAGCAGGGACAATAAATACGCCTCCTCCATTCTTAAAAATAAAGATGATTTTACATCCCTTTTTTCTTATGGGCTTGCGCTCAAGAGGGAAGGCCGCTATGAAGAGGCGATAGCTGCCTATAAAAAACTTTTAGCCTCATATCCTGATTCGCGGGCTTATGTCAATCTCGGCAGCTGCTATGTCCGCGTCAATGATATGGCTGCGGCAAAAGATTCATATAAAAAATCCATAGAATTGAAACCGCTTGCATCAGCTTATTACAATCTCAGCCAGGTATCAAGAGAAACACTTGACTTTGCAAAAGGAGAGGAATATTTCAATGAAGCCATAAAACTTAACAGTGAATCCGTATCCCAATTCTCGTCAACCGCAAGCCGGAATCCGAACCGTTTTGTCATTGACGAAACCCTTCCGATGTCTGCCCTATGGAAATATGCGAAAGACAGCGCTCCGAGCGGCTCGGAGATAAAAATCTCTCCTCTGAATTCCGCATCTTCAGTCATCGTCTCTATAGCCCTATTGGCGCTGTTTTGCATAATTGACGTCGGCTTTAAACACAAGGCATACAGGTGTCGGCGGTGCGGCGTAATACTCTGCGGAAAGTGCGGGAAGGGAAAGCTCTGGGGGGAGATGTGCTCTTTATGCTATAAGTCTCTTATTAAACTTGACGCCCTTGATTCAAGGATGATGGTGGCAAAACAGCTTGAGGTGCAGGAATTCCAGAAGAAAAAAAGGCGTATAGTCAGTTTCCTTTCTTTTGCCCCGCCCGGGATAGCCCATATTTATTGGGGGAGAATTCTCTCGGGAACCTTATTCCTGTGGCTGTTCCTTTTCCTGCTGCTTTTGATATTGCTTAGACCGTTATTTTCTACCGGGCTTTCACTGTTTTCACATAGCTGGATTACAATCCCGGCGTTAGTAATTATGGCTCTTTTATACCTTATCTCTAATATAGATGCGCGAAGGAGGCTGAAGTAGAAGATGTCTTTAGAAGGCGATTTAAAAGAATTCGGACTGGCAGACATCCTGCAGCTTATATATTTTCAGCGTAAAACAGGCGTCCTCACGCTTGAAGGCAGGATGGACAGAGTTAGGCTGATGTTCTATGAGGGCAATATTATATCGGCAGAGACAAAGAGAAAAGTTGAGGCAAACCGCTTCGGCAGCCTGCTGTTAAAGAACGGCCTTATCAAAGAGGAAGACCTCCAAAAAGCCCTTGAGGAACAGCAGTCATCCGCTTCAGGCGGAGGAGAAAAACTTGGCAGCATCCTTATAAAAAAGGGTCTTATCGGAAAAGAACAGATACAGGAAATTCTTACAACACAGATAACCGAGACAGTGATTCATCTCTTCGGCTGGAAGGAGGGAAACTATGAGTTTTCTCCGCAGGGAGTGCCAGTTGACAAGGAGACGCCTGTATCGCTTGACACCCAGCACGTCCTGATGGAAGGACTCCGCATCGTGGATGAATGGTCGCTGATAGAAGGCAAGTTAACCCCGGACGCCATCTTTGAAAAAACCGGCAAATCAGGCGCCGGAGGCGGAGCGCTTACCTCTGATGAAGAGGAGATTCTCAGGTTCGTGGACGCTGAAAGCGATGTCAGCACAATAATTGACTCCAGCCGTATGGACAGTTTTCAGGCGTCCAAGTCTCTTGTATCTCTGATGGAAAAAGGCGTTATAGAGCCTAAAGAGGCTGCTCCTGTAGCTCCTTCAATTTCTTTACATAAGACGTCGCCAGCCGCGAAAAAGGGCATTCCCTACCCCTCATTTATTACTCCGCTTATATTCTTGGCCAGCCTTTCTATTGCGGTAATCTCATTCCCGGCACAGCGGTCTGAGGGCGCTGACAGAATTAAAACATCAGCAGATATAGATAACATAAGATTTATTATTGAGGCATACAAATATGAGAATGGCTCTTATCCACAATCAATTGAGCAGATAGCAAAAACGGCTGATTCGTGGGGCAGACAGTATATCTATAAACCGGCGGCAGATGACTTTGTCCTCTTCAGCACAGGGCCTGACGGAAAAGAAGGCACAGAGGATGATGTTTACTAAAACAGGGGTTAGGGGACAGGGGTTAGGGATTAGAAAAAAAATCCAATCCCCGACCCCCAATCCCCAATCCCCAATCCCTAAAGCGGTTGTGCTATTAAGCGGCGGGATAGATTCTTCCACAACAGCAGCAATAGCAAAGCACGAGGGTTATGAGGTATATGCCCTGAGTTTTGATTATAATCAGAGACATAAAATAGAACTTGAGGCGGCAAAAAAAGTCGCCTTAGCATTAAAAATAAAAAAACATCTCGTAATAAAATTTAATCTAAGAGCAATCGGAGGCTCAGCCCTGACATCGGAGATGGAAGTCCCGAAAGATCGTAAAGCGTTAGGCGTAATGCGTAATGAGTCAAAAGATACATCACGCATCACGCATTACGCATTACGCATCACGCATCACGCATTACGCATCACGGATATCCCCGTCACTTATGTCCCTGCCCGCAATACAATCTTTCTTTCGTTTGCGCTTGCATGGGCCGAGGCGCTTAAGGCCGGAAATATATTTATCGGCGCAAATGCAGTTGATTACAGCGGTTATCCGGACTGCCGTCCCGAATATCTGAAGGCCTTTGAAAAAATGGCAAACCTTGCAACAAAGGCGTCGGTGGAAGGAAAAATCAGATTCGCTATTAAAGCCCCTCTCCTTCATCTGACAAAGGCAGAGATAATTAAACGAGGAACAGAATTAGGACTGGACTATTCCCTGACATGGAGCTGTTATGACCCGCAGCCTTTACCCCCCCAGCCCCCCCTTATCAAGGGGGGGATTAAAAGGGGGGTAGTCTCAACTCATAAATCTAAACTCATAACTTCTTTCGTTCCCTGCGGCAGGTGTGACAGCTGTCTCTTTAGGGCAAAGGGATTCAGAGAAGCAGGGGTAAACCCTATATGAACAATTTTTTGCCTCAGTTACAGGAATTCACAAAGGAGCCGAAGATTGCTTATTTCTCAATGGAGATAGGGATTGCCAATAACATCCCCACTTACAGCGGCGGTCTTGGGGTGCTCGCAGGAGATACGATTAAATCAGGAGCTGACCTTAAACTCCCGATGGCTGCTGTAACCCTTCTCAGCAAAAAAGGATATTTCACGCAGGAGATAGACGAAAGAGGAAGGCAGACGGAGACGCCGACACTATGGGAGCCGTCAAAACAGATGACCCTTCTTCCTGCAAAGGTATATGTGCAGATAGAGGGAAGATCTGTCGCTGTTCAGGCGTGGCTTTACATTGTAAAAAGTCTGACAGGCGGAAGCATCCCTGTGTTTTTTCTTGATACTGACACCGAAGAAAACTCCCCTGATGACAAAGAGATTACCTCTTACCTCTATGGAGGCGACCATGTATACAGGCTGAAACAGGAAATCGTCCTCGGCATAGCGGGCGTCAGGATGCTCTATGAACTCGGATTTGAGATAAAAAAATATCACATGAATGAGGGACATGCCAGTCTTCTTACGCTGGAATTGCTGCTCAGATATAAAAGGCCGATAGAAGACGTGTGGGACGAGCGGCTTGTGTGGGATGTTGACAGGGTAAAAAATATATGCGTATTTACAACCCACACCCCTGTTGAAGCAGGCCATGACAAATTCTCGTATGATTTAATCCTGCGGGTAATGGGAGAATTAATACCTCTGAATGTAATGAAGGAGCTTGGCGGTAAAGACAATTTAAATATGACTATGCTTGCTTTACACTTGAGCGAGTTCGTTAACGGTGTTGCCAAAAAGCACAGAGATGTTTCAAAAAATATGTTCCCCGGTTATGAGATATCTGCAATAACAAACGGCGTGCACAGCTATACCTGGACCTGCGACAGCTTCAAAAGACTTTATGACAAATACCTGCCGGGCTGGGCTAACGAACCTGAACTCTTTGTGAGAGTAGACAAAATACCCGAAGAAGAATTATGGACAGCCCATATTGAAGCAAAAAAAGTTCTCATTGATTTTATAAATTCAGAGACAAAAGCAGGCATGGATTACGACACCCTTACAATAGGATTTGCGCGCAGGGCCACCGCGTATAAACGCTCCGACCTGATTTTCAGCGACATGGACAGAATTGAAAGGATTGCATCGGGGAAGATACAGCTTGTCTATTCAGGCAAGGCGCATCCGAAAGACGATAACGGCAAATGGCTGATAGAAAAAATCCATGTCATAAAGGAAAAGTTAAAAGGAAAAATTAACATAGCCTACCTGAAAAACTATGATATGGAGAAAGCGCTTAAGCTCGTCTCCGGCGTTGATATATGGCTTAACACGCCTCTCAGGCCGCATGAGGCGTCAGGCACAAGCGGCATGAAGGCCGCTCATAACGGCGTGATAAACTTCAGCGTGCTTGACGGCTGGTGGATAGAGGGGCACATTGAGGGTTTTACGGGATGGGCTATTGGTCCAAGCCCTACAGAGACAATACTTACAGAAGATGCTGCCGCAATAGATAAAAGAGATGCTGATGATTTATACAGCAAGCTGGAGTCCATTATAATCCCGATGTATTACAGCGACAGGCATACCTGGATAAGAATGATGCAGAATGCCATAGGCAAAAATGCCTACTACTTCAACAGCCACAGGATGATGAGAAGATACGTCACCGAGGCGTATATCAGATAAAGTTTCCAGCTAATTCAATCTCAAAAGACCCTCGCTATTCTCTGACAATTTAGAGTATTTTAAAAAGCATCCTTCAAAATATTGAGCACAACTACCAACCGAGGGGATAGACGTTCAATACATGCACCATCCTATCCCCTGACTTTTAAACCGCAATCTCCAAGGCTATCCGGTCATACTTAGTTACCGGGGCAGTCTTATTGTCTGTCTCTTTTTTCTCTATCAGCCCTGTTTGTTCAAGATATTTCACATCCTCTGCCACATTCTTTACATCCCTCTTTGCCATTCTCGCAAGCTCATTAATTGAAGAAGGTTTCTGAATCTTGATTATATGCAGGAGTTCAAGTCTCTTGGGTGTCAATATCTTCCTGAACGCCTCAAAGCTTGTGAAATAAACGCCTGTTTCCTTCTTGACAGTCTCTCCCCGCTCAATAGCATCGGCACTCTCAGCAAATTCCCTTAAGGCTGTTTTTAAGTCTTTAATGCCTATTTTGATTTTTTTTATTCTCATAACTCACCCCTCCTAAATTTTTCTATGTCTCTATTAAAGTCCTCTATCAGTTTCCATATATTAATAAACTTATAGGGTTTTACCGCTCCTCTGATATGCCTATGGTCTCCCTTGCTTTCTGCATTGTCATAGCCGATTACCCGCTTATCCTCTACAATATAAACTAGGGAATATTTATATCCGTGCGGTTTATCATCTGTAGGTTTTGGCAATTTCCATAAATTAATTTCAGCAGTATTGCCTAATTCATCAATAACCTTTGAATGCTCTATCAATTCAGCGTTCATGTAGTCATGGGTATTATATGCCAATAATAAAATTTAGTCAAAATAAAATTATCCAGCATTATTTTGCAGGTGGCTGGCCTCTTTACGCAATCTCCACAAGCTTTATCTCAAACACCAGATTCTTTCCCGCCAACGGATGGTTGCAGTCCATGATAAATGCCTTTTCTGTTTTGCCGGTAACTTTAACTGTTATAGGCATACCGTCAGCCCTGTACATTTGAAGCTGCTGCCCGATTTCAGGGTCAAAGTTTTCAGGCGCCCTGTCTCTGCCAAATTCAAAAACCTTTTCCTTCGTGTAAATGCCGTATCCTTCTTCAGCGGGGATTCTGATTGTCTTTGCATCTCCGATTTCCATTCCTATAACGCCGCCTTCCAGCCCTTTCAGAAACTCTCCTCCGCCTGCCTTGAATTTTAGAGGCGCGCCGCCTTCAGAAGAATCAAAGACTGTTCCGTCTTCAAGTTTGCCTGTGTAATGAACGCTTATTGTGTCTCCTTCTTTTACCTTTGCCATTTT
>Ga0100377_1005032_pt1 | contig 10000 bp, 5 predicted proteins | sample CryGeymeta201501_FD_83664 | JGI IMG/M metagenome (GOLD analysis project Ga0100377, IMG submission 83664) | Groundwater microbial communities from Crystal Geyser aquifers in Utah, USA - Crystal Geyser metaG 2015-01 | ecosystem: Environmental > Aquatic > Deep subsurface > Groundwater | place: USA... | reverse complement strand
TTGAGAACGGCCGGTCGAGCGGGACGGCCATCCCGCTTGGGGTGGACACGGACGGCGGTGGCGGGGCGATCTACCACCTGGGGGGCTCGGTGCACGCGATCGACTGCGTGTTTCGGGCGAACCGGTGCCCGGAGGAGGGGCCGGACGTGGCCGGCGGGGCGATCTACGGCATCGGGGTGGGGGAGACGGTGGTGGTCGGGAGCGTGTTTACGAACAACCGGTGCTCGAACGGCGGGGCGATCGGGAGCCTGCACACGGCGCTGACGGTGGCGAACTGCGCGCTGTCGGGGAATCGGGCGACGGGGTATGGGGCGAACAGCGTCGACGCCAACGGGCAGCAGGTCGGCCGCGGGGGCAACGGCGGGGCGATCTCGATGGATGGCAGGGGGCGCACGCTGTCGATCCTGGGCTCGGTGCTGAGCGGCAACCAGGGCGGCGCGTTCGGCGGCGCGGTGTTCCGGACGAGCTACGAGGGGGAGCCGACGATCATCGACAAGAGCAGCATCACGGACAACCGGGTGGGGGAGTCGACGGACACGGAGGGCCGCGCTGGAGGGCTCTACCTTCAGGGCAGCCACGTGACGGTGACGGACACGACGATCGCGCGCAACGCAGCCGCCGGGTTCGCGGGGCTGTGGGTGCTGGCGCACGGGCCTGCGGCGGGGGTGGTAGACCTGACGAACGTGACGCTGGCCGAGAACAGGACCTGGACGCGCGAGGACTTCACGACGGAGGGGATCGGGGGCGGGTTGATCGTCGGGGACAACACGACGGGCACGCTGGTGAACGTGACGATCGTGGGGAACCGGGCGCAGTTCGCCTCGGGGATCGCGCGGTCGAGCGGGCTGACGATCCGTAACAGCCTGATCCACAGCATGTTCAGCAACGAGTGGACGCCGATCAACTGCTCCGGCAGCGCGTACGCCTCACCGCCGGGCTCGGGCAGCCCGAACCTGCAGTGGCCGATGGGCAGACAGGACGACATGGACTGCACGGTGGGGATCGTGCGGGCGGACCCGATGATGGGGGAGCTGGGGAATCACGGCGGGCCGGGTGAGACGATGATGCCGCAGGCGGGCAGCCCGGCGGTGGGGATGGGGACGGACTGTCCGTCGACCGATCAGCGCGGGATGCCGCGCGATCCGAACCGGTGCACGCTCGGGGCGGTGGAGCCGTGAGTGTCGTTTGAGGCGGAGGGGATCATGGCTGGTGCGGCGTCGATCGAGGGTCGGGCGGGGTGTGGGCACGCTGAGCGCGTGGCGCGGGTTCGTCGGTGTGGCGTGGTGTGGCGGGCGGTTGGCACGGCGGTGGTGTGCTTTGGCGCCGGGCTCTGGGCGTGCGCCGAGCCGGTGGCTCCTCCGTCGCCGACCGTCCCGGCGTCGGGGCCTCTGGTGGCTCCATCGTCGGGGCCGTCGTCGGGGCCGTCGATGCGTTGCGGGGGTGACGAGGGGTGCATGGCGGGGCTATCGGACGACGTGGTCCGTGAGGCGCGCCGTGCCGGGCGGCCAGCGCTTGCGGGGACGGCGGAGGAGTTGGGCGTGATGTTGCGGTCAGGTCGGTGCGGGGAGGCGCGGAAGCTGGCCGAGCAGCGGCTGGAGCCGTGGGTGTATCCAGGGGACGAGGCGTTGACGACAGCGACGAAGACGTTGGCGCTGGAGCTGGTGGGCGCGGAGTGTCGGTAGGCGGGGCCGTCGCAGGCCGGGGTGCCGGGATCAGGCATGGCGCAATGAGCGCGGCCGTGCAAGCAGAGGTGTGGCGATGAGGCGAGTCGAACGGGTGTTGTGGGTGCTCCTTGTCGGCGTCGTGGTGGGGCTGGCGGCGTGTGTGGTGGGGCACAAGTACCAGAAGCCGGCGTGCCAGCAGGTGTATGACGACTGCACCGACCAGTGTGCGCCGATGTGTGAGCGGAACCAGACCTCGGCGCTGGATCCGGAGGACGCTCTGTACGACACGGGGCAGGGGGCGTGCGCGGACTGTGTGGAGCGGTGCAAGAAGAAGGCAGACGAGTGCGACATGACCCCATGACAAGCGCGTCTCACGCGCGTCGGGCGGGCGCGGTGCGTCGGTGGCTCGGCGGGCTGGCGGTGGTGGTCGCGGTCGGTGGGCTGGCGGGCGCGGTGGCGATCGCGTGGCCGAGGCAGGGACCGGTCGAGGTGCCCGAGGCGGAGCGGGCCGCACCGGAGGCGCCGGGTCAGGTGGAGGCTGCGCTGGACTGGCTGGTGTGTGGTGGTGGCCCGCAGCCGGACGCGAACCAGGCTTCGCTGGAGGCGGATGCGGGCAAGATCACGGAGCTGCTGGGGGGGCACGGCCGGGTGCTGTTCGCGGGAGGTCCGGGCAGCCAGGGGGTCCAGGTGCGGGACCGGTCGCGGGCGGTCGACCCGCTGATGGTGGAGCTCGGGGAGCTGTTTTCGCCGCGCGGCGGCCGGGATGGGTTCTATCGCCGGACGCGGATCGCGGTGGACGGCGCGGCGACGAAGGAGGAGGTGCTGGCGGCCTTCGCCGAGGCGGTGCAGCAGGAGGGTGGCGCGCCGTTGTTCGCGTGGCTTGGCGGTCACGGTGTGATGGGGGCGCGGGCGGATGAGAACGCGGTGGCGCTGTGGGGCGGGGAGAACCTGGCGGTGTTCGAGCTGGCCGAGGTGATCGAGCGTGGCGCCCGCCCGGTTCGGCTGGTGGTGACGACGTGTCACGCCGGCGGGTTCGCGGAGCTGGCGTTCGCCGACGCGGATGTGGAGCTGGGAGCGACGTCGCAGGACCGCTGCGGGCTGTTCGCGACGACCTGGGATCGTCAATCGGGTGGGTGCGATGCGGACCCGGACCGGCGGGAGCACGACGGCTACGCGGTGCGGTTTCTCCAGGCGCTCGCGGGGCGGGACGCGATGGGACGTGCGCTGGAGGGTGTGGACCTGGACGGCGACGGGGTGGTGAACCTGCTGGAGGCGCACACCCATGCGCGGATCGCGTCGGGGAGCGTGGATGTGCCGACGACGACGTCGGAGCGCTGGCTGCGTCAGGTGGCGCCGACCTCGGGGCCGACGGTGCCGGTGTTGCTGCCGGAGGAGGAGCGGGTGATCGCGGCGCTGTCGGCGCAGCTGGGGTGGCGCGGCGGCGAGGAGCAGGTGACGGCGGAGGGGGAGGCGTTGGAGCGGGAGGTGGTCGCGCTGGAGGCGCAGGAGAAGGCGTCGTTGGAGCAGGAGGGGCTGTGGTACCGGCGCGTGGCCGGGGAGCTGCTGGCGCGGTGGCCGGCGCTGGACGATCCGTGGCACCCTGACTTCCGCCCGACGCTGGAGGCGCACGGCGAGGAGATCCGGGCCTATCTGTTGACGAGCGTGACGTATGGGTCGCTGCGTCGCGCGATGGCGGAGGTGGATCAGCTCGGTGAGGCGCGGTCGGCGGTGCAGGTGCGGCAGGCGCCGTGGCTTCGGCTGGCGCAGGCGCTGGAGACGAGGGTGCTGGCGGGCCGTCTGGCGGCGGTGGGCGGCGCGGACCAGGCGCGGTTCGAGGCGTTCCGCCGGTGCGAGCGGAGCCGGCTGCCGGGGCGTTGACGGGGGCGTTGACGATGTGCGTCGGCGCGAGAGGTGGAAGGTTGGAGGCAGGCATGGGTGAGGGGGAGTCATGCGTCGTATCTCATTGATTTCATTGTCCTTGTTGGCGGTTTCGTGCGTGGCGGTCCAGGCGCCGGACCCCTCGATCGCGGCTCGGGAGGCGGCGCGTGAGCGGTGTGCGCGCGACCGCGACGGGGTGCTGGCGAGCTTCGAGCAGGTGGGGCGGGCGTTGGAGGCCGGGGGCGGGCGCGGCCGGGGGCGGCAGCTCAAGGTGGTGGCGGAGTCGGTGGCGGAGGCGCAGCGTCGGTACGCGGTGGTGTCGGAGGAGGCCTGTCGGGCGCCGGGTCAGGAGGTGGTGCGGGTGGGGAGGTCGACGTGGTCGTCGCAGTGTCTCGACGGGGTGCCTGCGGCGCTGGGGGAGCTCTCCGGGATGTTGTGGGTGCCGTCGTCGGAGGTGGAGCCGGAGGCGGCGAGCTGGGCGGCGGAGAGCAAGGCGCTGTGGCTGGCGGGGCTGATGCGTTGCGACGTGCCGACGGAGCCGGCTGGTGCGCCGGTGGGGCTCCAGGTGTCGGCGCTGTGCGAGCGGCGGCAGGAGGGGGGCACGTACGTGGCGGAGCCGGTGTGCGCGGGGGCGGAGCTGGTCGAGGGGGACCGGATCAAGGTGGCCATCGCGGTGGACGTGCCGGCGTGGGTGTATGTGTTGAGCAGCAACGGGGCGGGGCAGTTCGAGGTGCTGTTTCCGGTGGCGGCGGGGGAGGACCACGCGGCGGTCGCCGGGACGCAGGTGGTGCCGGGTGGGGAGGTGTGGTGGGAGCTCGACGAGGTGGCGGGGGTGACCGAGCACCTTCAGGTGGTCGCGTCGTCGGAGCGGCTGGCGGCGCTGGAGGAGCTCGTCGGTGGGGCGGGGGCCATGGCGCGTGGGGCGGGTCCGTCGGCCGCGGAGTCGCGGACGCGGGCGTGGCTGGAGCCGTGGACGACGCGCATCTACCGGGCGGAGGGCGAGCGGACCACGGTGGAGGTGGAGGGGCAGCCGAGGGAGGCGATCTGGATGTCGGCGCGGCGTGGGTCGCCGTCGGTGGTGGAGTTCTCGATCGGGCATGGGGCGCGGCGGCCGCCGGTGGTTTCGGCGTATGTGCAGTCGGTGGCTGGGGCGCGGCCGTCGGCGTGGTGGCGGCTGGGGGACGGGCCGTCGGCGCAGGTCGTGGGGCTTGGGTCGATGGCGGTGCCGCTGCAGGTGGTCGGTGCGCGCGGTCCTGAGCCCTCGGCGGTGGCGGGGGAGGCCGACGGGGCGTTGGAGCTGGTTGAAGGGGGCTACGCGTCGGCGTCGGGGGTGGGGTGTTTTGGTGGCGAGGCGTTGTCGGTGGGGCTGTGGGTGCGGACGCGGGCGACGTCGGGGGCGACGCCCGTGTCGTATGCGACGGCGCTGGAGTCCAACGCTTTCGTGCTGCACGCGCCAGGCAACCTGCAGGTGTTCATCAACGGGGCGCACGTCACGACGGGGGTCGCGCTCAACGATGGGTCCTGGCACCACCTGGCGGTGACGTGGCGGGCGGCGGACGGCGAGCTGCGGGTCTACAAGGATGGGGTGGCGACGTGGGCGGGGCACCTGTCGGCGCGGCGCGGGCTGGAGGCTGGTGGGAGCCTGGTGTTGGGGCAGGATCAGGACTGCCTGGCGGGGTGCTTCGAGCGGTCGCAGGCGTTTGACGGGGCGTTGGACGAGCTGGTGGTGTTTCCGGAGGTGTTGAGCGCATCGATGATCAAGGCGTTGGCCAACGCCGAGTAGGGGGCGCGGTTAAACGCCAGGGGGAGCTCGATCGCCCTGGGAGGCGTTTCCCCGAGCCCTCCTGGACCGTGGTGTGGGCGGCCTTTTGTTCCCGAGGGTGGCGCGCTACAATCGCGGGCATCGTCGTGGACAGATCGCAGGAGCGGGGGCGCTGCGGTTCGGGAAGGAACGCGCTGTGGACGCCATTCGGCTGGGTCAATTCGAGCTGGTCGACCTCCTTGGAGAAGGGGGGATGGGGGAGGTATGGCGCGGGGTGCACCCGACCGAGGGGGTCGAGGTGGCCACGAAGGTGATGACGAGCTCGAAGGCTCGAGTGCCGCGGTTCATCGAGGCGTTTCGGAGCGAGGTGCGGGCCATGGCGGGGCTCGATCACCCGGGGGTGGTGCGGGTGTTCGACTATGGGGCGGTGAGTGAGGAGGTGTCGGTCAGCAGCGGGGGCCGGTTCGTGGCGGGGAGCCCGTACCTGGTGATGGAGCGGGTGGCGGGAGGTTCGCTCAAGGAGTGGGTGTGGCCGCAGCCGTGGTCGGTGGTTCGGGGTCTGGTGTTGCAGCTGCTTCGGGCGCTGGGTCATGCGCATGCGCGGGGGGTGATCCATCGGGACATCAAGCCGTCGAACGTGCTGGTGGTGGGGGCGTCGGCGTCTGTGGGGTCGCAGGTGAAGCTGTCGGACTTCGGGATCGCGCAGGCGGTGGAGGAGCGGATCGAGCACTCGGATGTGCGGGAGACGACGACGGGGACGCCTCGGTACATGTCGCCGGAGCAGCTTCGGGGGCTGTTGCGGGACTATGGTCCGTGGACGGACCTGTACGCGCTGGGGTGCATGACGTACGAGCTGTTGTGCGGGGAGCCTCCGTTCCGGGGGAACTTCCTGCAGCTGATCCAGGAGCATCTGCTGTCGCCGATGCCGGCGCTGGAGGCGCCATGGCCGGTGCCGGAGGCGGTGGAGGGGTGGCTGAGGCGGATGCTGGCGAAGGCGCCGCGGGACCGCTACGAGACGGCGGCGGACGCGGCGTATGCGCTGGAGCTGCTGACGTCGGAGGAGGTGGGGGTGGAGCGTGGGCCACAGGTCGAGCGGGGCCGGCCAGGGCGACGGGTGGAGGGCCTCGAGGCGGTGACGGTGATGTTGGGCGTCGATGACAGCGGGGACGCGACGCCGACGGAGATCCCGTGGGTGGTGGGGGAGGTTGAGGCGGCGCGGGGTCCAGCGCAGGCGATGGCGCCGCGGTTGAGCCCGCCGTGGCCGGCCGATTGGCGGGTGTCGCAGGAGGTGGTTCCGAGGGGGCGGATGTCGGGGGTGGGGCTGGGGTTGTTCGGGCTGCGGACGATCCCTCTGGTGGGGCGGTTGGCGGAGCGGGAGCTGCTGTGGCAGGAGCTGGGGGCGGTGCGTCGGGAGGGTCGTCCGCGGCTGGTGTGGGTGCGGGGTGCGGGGGGGCTGGGCAAGACGCGGCTGTGCAGCTGGCTGACGCAGCACGCGTACGAGGCGGGCGTGGCGACGGGGCTGCGTGCGCTGCACAGCCCGATCCGGGGGCCCGGGGATGGGTTGGGGGCGATGGTGTCGCGTCGGTTGCGGTGCGGTGGGCTCAAGGGCGCGGCTCTGGCGGAGCGGGTGCGGACGTTCCTGGCGTGGTTCGGGGAGGTGGATGCGGACGAGGAGGAGGCGCTGGCGGAGTTGATCCACCCGGAGGGGCGGGTGTTGTTCTCGAACCCGGTGGAGCGGTACGTGCTGGTGGAGCGGGTGCTGCGTCGCCTGGCAGGGGATCGCGCGTTGATCGTGCAGTTCGACGACGCGCAGTGGGGGGCGGAGGCGCTGGGGTTGGCGGAGCATCTGCTGTCGCAGGGCGGGCCGTTCCTGCTGTTGGCGACGGTGCGGGCGGACGCGTTGGCGGAGCGGGAGGACGAGCGGGAGCTGTACACTCGGCTTCGGGCGCACCCGCGGGCCTCGGAGGTGGGGTTGGAGGCGTTGGCGGAGGCGGACCGGGTGGCGCTGGCGCGGGAGCTGCTTGGGTTGTCGGACGATCTGGCGCGGGAGGTGGAGGCGCGGAGCGGCGGCAACCCGTTGTTCGCCATCCAGCTGGTGGGGGACTGGGTGCAGAGGGGGGTGTTGGTGGCGGGGTGGAGCGGCTTTGTGCTGGCGGCGGGCGCGGGGGTGGACGTGCCGGAGAGCCTTCACCAGGTCTGGTCGGAGCGTGTGGCGCAGATCCTGGCGCCTTTGCCCGAGAGCGATCGGGTGGCGCTGGAGGTGGCGGCGGCGCTGGGTGGGGAGGTGGACGAGGCGGAGTGGGCGGCCTCGTGCGGTGCGGCAGGGGTGTCGGCGTCGGGTGGGCTGGTGGAGGCGCTGCAGGTGCAGCGGTTGGTGCGTCCGTGGCGGGACGGGGTGGGTTGGTCGTTTGAGCACATCATGCTGCGCGAGACGCTGGGGCGGCAGGCTCGGGAGGCTGGCCGATGGAGGTCGGCGCACCGGGCGTGCGCGAGCGCGCTGGGGGCGCTGGGCGTGGAGCGGGGGCGGGTGGGGCGGCACTTGATGGAGGCGGCGGCGCTGGACGAGGCGGTGGAGGCGCTGCACGACGGTGCGTGGGTGTGTCTGCGCCGCGGCGAATATCGCCGGTCGAACCAGCTGCTGGACGAGGCCGAGCGCGCGCTTGCCCATCTGGGGGTGCCCCAGTCCGACGTGCGCTGGGGCGAGGGCTGGTTGCAGCGGATGCGTCAGGCGCGCTTGATGGCGGACCTGGACGTGGCGGCTCGGGTGGGGGAGCGGCTGGCGGTGGCGGCGCGGGAGCATGGGTGGGCGTCGCTGGTGCCGGAGATCCTGATGGAGCAGAGCCTGAACGCGCGCAAGCAGGGGAACCTGAAGCTGGCGCAGCGGAAGATCACCGAGGCGCAGGGCTATGGGCCGACGTTGGGTCAGGAGGCGCGGGCGCGGCTGAACCGGGGGCTGGGGTTGATCCTGGCGCAGCTGGGCGACTTCGACGGTGCGCGGAGGGCGTTCACGGAAGCGCTGGAGTTGCACGCGCCCTACCACGATCCGGAGTTCGAGCTTCAGTGCTACCACCTGCTGGGGTTGATCTCGCGCAACGAGAGCGATCTGGAGGCGTCGACGGCGATGTCGACGCGTGCGCTGGAGATGGCTCGCCAGTACGGTTTTCGCGGGCTGGTGCCTGTGTGTCAGCTGAGCCTGGGCGAGGACGCTCGGGTGACGGGGCGTGCGGAGGAAGCGGAGCAGCATTATCGGAAGGCGGCGGAGGCGTTTCGGGCGCTGGGGTCGCAGGACGAGTCGTGCGCGCTGTTGAACGTGGCGTTGGCGCAGATCGATCAGGGTCGGTTTGACGAGGCGCGGGAGCAGCTCACGGCGCTGCGTCGTGTGTTCGCCGACCAGGGCCGGACGATCTTCCTGGGGGGGACGCACATCGCCCTGTTGCCGTGCGAGGCGCACCGGGGGGCGTGGGAGCGGTTCGAGGAGTGCTTGACGGTGGGGGCGGAGATCCTGGAGCGGATCGGCTTTGTCGAGCACGACATGCCTCGGCTGGCCGAGCGCGGTGCGGAGCTGGCGATGCGCGCGGGTGAGCGGGAGCTGGCGCGGCGGGCGTACCGGTTTGCGCTGAAGCAGGTCGAGGCGATGGGGAGGGGGGAGGAGGTGGTGCGGATCGGGGGGATTCTGGCGGGGCTGGAGGCGTGAGGGTCGCTGTGTGAACGCGCCCTTTGGTGACTACTCAACCTGCTGATATTTAATGTCTTTTGTTACTTTCGCCGTCTGCGGGAGGACTTCACGAGCGGCTTGACGGCGTCGATGAGGTCTTTGGGCTCGACGGTGCGGTCGATAGAGCTGCCGGAGCGGTTGTCGGTGATGGCGCCGGGGCATGGGGCGAGGGGCTCGCGGGGTTCGAGGGTCTTCCGGAGCACCTCCTGGCCGGAGGCGGCTCGGTAGACGGTGAGGTCGACGGGGAAGGACTTGCGTTGGAGGGTGCCGCCGAGCTCGTAGAGGCAGGTCTGGTGGGCGACCTCGCGGCGGTTGAGGCAGACGACAAGGTCCACCTTCGAGACGGCGGTCGTCTCGAAGGTGGTGAGGGCGTATTCGATGCGACCGTCGTCGGTGATGGCGACGATGTTGGGGCGTCCCTTGTGCTTCTTGCCGGGCTTGCGGGCCCTGGGGTCGGCGTGGGGTATGGCGCAGTAGTCGGCGAAGTGGGCGCGGACCTTCGCCATGGCCTCGACGCGGGCCTCGGCCTTGAGGCGTTGGGTCTCTGCGGCGGCGAGTCGTTCGTGGACGGCCTTCCAGCGGTAGCCAAACAGGCCGCCTGCGGCCAGGGGGGGCAGCAGGAGGATGGCGAGGCCGACGGCCGGCTTGCGCATGACGAAGGCGGAGAGCGCCGAGACGACGCAGCCGGCAAACGAGAACATCAAGACGGTGCGCGCGGCGTCGATCATGCGCTCCTGCTGGTCCAGGGGCCAGGTGGGATCGACGTCGTAGAGGGCGGAGAAGACCGCGGCGCCGACCCCGACCATGCCACCGAGGAAGAACAGGATGACGAGGAGGGGGTTGTGGGCGCCGCTGAGGATCCCGGTCGGCTCGGGCCGGGGGGGATGTGGCGGTGCGTGCATGGGGGGCGGGGGTCGGGCCGGGGCCAGGGGTTGGGTGATCGGGGCGGAGGGGGGCCAGGGATGTTGCTCATACGGACCT
>Ga0100377_1005021_pt1 | contig 10008 bp, 9 predicted proteins | sample CryGeymeta201501_FD_83664 | JGI IMG/M metagenome (GOLD analysis project Ga0100377, IMG submission 83664) | Groundwater microbial communities from Crystal Geyser aquifers in Utah, USA - Crystal Geyser metaG 2015-01 | ecosystem: Environmental > Aquatic > Deep subsurface > Groundwater | place: USA... | reverse complement strand
GCTTCATGGCGATTTTGCGCCCCACCAGGTCGAGCGCCTGAATGCCGTTGGTGCCCTCATACAGGGAAGCGATCTTGCAATCGCGCAGGAACTGTTCCACCGGGTATTCGGAGGTGAACCCGTAGCCGCCGTAGACCTGGATGGCCGTCTCGCACACCCGAAAACCGAGATCACTGCCCATCGATTTGCAGATCGGAATGAGCAGGTCCACGTAGTCCTGGAACAGTTCCCGTTCCTCATCACTCTGGGCGATCCGGACCCGGTCCAGGCAGTAGGCCGTGAGATGCATCATGGCCCGGAGCCCTTCGGTGCCGCTCTTCATGAACATCAGCATCCGGCGCACGTCCGGGTGCTCGATAATGGCCACCCGCTTGGCGTTGGGGTCTTTCAGACTTTCGATCGGAGAACCCTGGACCCGGTCCTTGGCGTACTGGAGCGCGTGCAAATAGGCCGTGCTGGCATGGGCCAAACCCTGCATCCCCACAAACAGGCGGGCTTCGTTCATCATGTCGAACATGATGCGCATGCCACTGTTTTCCTTACCCAGCAGGTAGCCGATGCAGCGCCCGTTCTCGCCGAAGTTGAGCACGCAGGTGGCCGATCCGTGGATCCCCATCTTGTGTTCGATGCCGCCGCAATTGACGTCGTTGTCCACCAGTTGGCCCTGCTCGTCGTAGCGCAGGCGCGGCACCAGAAAAATCGAAATGCCGCGGGTGCCCTTCGGCGCCCCTTCGATCCGGGCCAGCACCATGTGGATGATGTTTTCGGTGAGGTCGTGCATCCCCGATGAAATGAAGATCTTCTGACCTTCGATGTTGAAGCTGCCGTCCGGGCGACGCGCCGCCTTGGTGCGCAGATTGCCGACATCGCTGCCGGCACCGGCTTCGGTGAGGCACATGGTGCCGCCCCACTGACCGGAATACATCTGGCTGAGGTAAAGTTCCCGCAGTTCCTCGCTGCCGTGGCGCTCGAGCAGGCGGGCGGCGCCGTGGGTGAGGCCCGGGTACATGAGCAGTGCCCAATTGGCGGCGGCAAAGAATTCGATGCAGGCGTTCGCCACAACTACCGGGAACCCCTGCCCGCCGACCTCCGGCGCATCGCACATGGCCAGCCAGCCGCCTTCACAATACTTCCGGTATGGCTGGTGAAACGCCGCGGGCACATGGACCTGGCCGTTGTCAAACCGGCAGCCTTCGCGGTCACCGATTTTGTTGGCCGGATAGAATTCATTGTCCGCCAATTTTTCCGCCTGCTCGATGGCCATGTCGAACATCTCCGGCGAAAAATCAGCGTAGCGTGGATGGTCGCACAGGCGATCCACCCGGAGTTGCTCATAGAGGACAAACTTGACATCCCGTTCATCCACCAGTCTTTTCATTGCCTTCTCCTCTGTTTGCCGTTGATCCAGTGGCCCTATTTTGAATGCCGCCCAAAAACAGATCCAGCAGGGGTTCGGCCAGGCCCTCGAGATCATAGGAACTGCCCGCCGTCACCCAGGTGGAAACCACTTCGTCCAGGGTGCCGAATATCATCCGTTTCACCAGGCTGAGCGGTAGATCTTGGCGGAACAGCCCTTCCCCCTGGCCCTGGACCACAATGTCGCCGATCAAATCGAAATATTGACGCAATTCCACCTTTTCATATTCGCGCATGAACCGGCTGCTCTGACGCAGTTCCACTTGCAGCACCGCGGCCAGCTCGGGATAGGCCTGGAACCCCTCCAGGTGCATCCGGATCAGGCAGCGGAGGCGGGCCCGGGCATCGGTTTCCCGAGCGATGGCCGAGCGGAAACTGGCGATCACCTGGCGCATCTTTTCTTCAAAGATGGAAATCAGCAGGTCGTCTTTGTTCTTGAAATAGAGGTAAATGGTGCCGTCGGCGACTTCGGCTTCCCGGGCAATTTCCGCCACCCGGGCCTGGAAGAAACCCTTGCGGGCGAAGACCTTGACCGCCGCATCGAGGATGCGCGGGCGCTTATCGGAATTTTTGCCGCGCGGTGAGCGAGAAATGGGAGCGCCTCCTGAACGACCGAGCCGAAGCCGGCAACCGCGGTTGAAAACATGAATGAACAATCATTCAATAACTTTCTAACGGTATTTAGGACCCCAAGTCAAGCAAAATGTTCACCCCAACCACACCGGTTCCACAGTCATGGAAAATCCCTTGGTATGGGCTCTTTCCTGGGAGCGCGGGCATCTTGCCCGCTTTTGGTAATGAAAGATCTCATTTTAAACCGGCATGGATTTCTTCTATGGAAACATGGTCCGTGGCATACGCGGCTTTAGCGCATGCTGGGAAAGGAAAGCTCTTGAGCTAGTGATCGTAACTATATATAGTCACAACATGACAAGGAGGGATAAACTCCTGGCCCGCGCCATAAACAACCCGAAAGGGCTGTCTTTTGCGGAACTCCAGACGCTTTTGCGCCAAGCTGGGTGGACACTCGATCACCAGAAGGGCAGCCATCAGATCTGGTATTCACCAAAGGGGCGGAGGTTCGCCATCCAGCAAGCCGAAAGCGGCACGGCAAAAGGGTACCAGGTGGAGCAGTTCCTTGTGCAATATGAGGTTGAACATGAAGAAACATGATCGGTTCGACGGTTACACCGTCAACGTATTTTTGGATGAGGAAGGGGATTATGTGGCGCATTTTGTTGAGTTGCCTCAGGTATCCGCATTCGCGAAAACGCCCGAGGAAGCTCTGGGAGAGCTGGCAACTGCCTGGGAAGGGGTTAAGGAAAGTTATCAAGAGCATGGTGAACCGGTTCCGGTTGCACCGGCACGGAAGATGTACAGTGGCCAGTTCAATGTGCGGATCGATCGGCGGTTACATCGCGCCCTTGCGATTGAGGCGGCGCAAGCCGGGATATCGCTCAATGCCATTGTGTCGCAAAAGCTTGCCAACATCACCAAGGTTCGGCGAGAAGCCGAATAGTACGAACAGCCTTGATTTCGCCAAATCCATCAAGACAGCCGGGCGAATCCTGTTGTTCCGGATTCAACACACCAAGCCGACAACGGCGGAGAAGGGGTTTGCTGCCTGGGCTGCCATGCGCTCTGAAAGCGCCTAACGGCGCCAATACCAGCCTCAGGTTCGCCGGCATCATGGCCCGGGAGCGCACCGAAATTCGAGATGGGACGCCAGGAGGGTTTGCGGTGCGAGCAGCGAGGCCGGTAGGGGCAAGCACGACGGCCTGCCCCTAGGAGGGTGTTTTTCACTGCGCTGGGGTCTGCCCTTAATGGGGATACTTGCGATCACGCCTGGGGATCGGATCAGTCCGAATCCTTTGTTACCCCGGTCGCGGCGCGTTCCAAATAGAGCTTGACCATCTGATGGGCGACGGGCGGGGCGGCGAGGATGTGTTCGTCGATCCGTTTGGCTTCCATGTATTCATTCAAATAGAACTTATCGCCATTCACCTTGCGGATCTCTCCTCCGGCCGCGTTCAGGATGATTTGCGCCGCGGCGAGGTCCTGGTAGGACACATTGGACAGCAGTGCCCCCTCGGCGCGCCCCGCGGCGACGTAGCACAGATGCGCGGCGGTGCAGCCGAGATTGCGGATTTTCCCCGGAAAGCCGGAGCGGTAATGATTGTTGAAGCGGGAATAGGTGAAGAGCAGGCTTTCATTGCTCACTTCCCGGGATTCCGGGATGGTGATGCGGCGGCCGTTCCAGTAGGCGGCTTTGCCCGCTTCGGCGTAAAATAGATCGCCGCTGGCCGGCATATAGAACATGCCGAACACCGGCCAGAAATTTTCCAACAGCGCGAGTGAGGTGCCCCAGAGCGGGATGCCGGCCTGGAAATTGGCGACCCCGTCCAAGGCGTCATAGACCCAGAGGCACCCTTCCTGATCGTGAACATACCGAGTCCTGAGCGGCACATCGCCAAACACCTGATGGGCCGGGAAACGATCCTTGAGCCTCGAACTGAAGAATTCACTCAGGCGCAATTCCGCCTCGGTCACCAGGTTTTCATCAAAGCGGATTTCCGGGTCCCCCTTGCCGTAAAAGTGCATGGCTTCGGTGCCGGCCTGACGCATGGCTTCCTCGGCGAATGTCCGGAGTTCATCGATTCCCGGAAGGTCTTGACCGGTCATATTCCCTCCTGTCGTTGACGGGTGAACTGGTTACCAATAGCTTTTGACTCACATTTTCTATTATGCTAGCAAAGCGGCGGCGTAAAGCCAAGGTTCGGGAACAAGCGCTGGATATTCAACATCGCGACTTCGTCCGGCGGACGCCGCACGGGATCGCGGCAGGCGCTCCGATGCTCACCGGATGGAGCATCACAACCGTAGGTCAGGGTGCGCGCAGCGCTCCCTGACTTGTGTGAGGATGCCAGGTCGTCAAGAGTGTCAGGTAGCTCCCGCTGGTCGCAACCTGACCTACAGCTACAGCGGCGAGATACTGTGTTTTTGCCCTGGTCCGGTTTTTGGGTCGAATATCCAGGAACAAGCGGATCGGTTCCGTTGCCCTCGGGTCGCTCCCGCTTGCGATGCCGGCGTCCGCTGGGAATCGCAGCGCGCCGCTTTTTCCATCACCATGAAGGAAATCATGTCCACCAAAGATATCTCCGCGATCCCTCGTCGTGGTTACTTTTTCGTGGTTCTGGCTGCTCTGTTGTGGGCTGTTTCCGGTTCCGCGGGGAAGTTTCTTTTCAACCACGGCGTCTCTCCGTTCGAAGTGGTGCAGATGCGGGTCACCATCGCTTCCGTCCTGTTGTTTTTCTTCCTCCTGCCGCGGGCCCGCCGCCTGCTTTCGATCGCGCGCCGGGACATTCCCTATTTTCTGGTTCTTGGGGTGGTGGGCATGGCGATGGTCCAGTTCACCTACTTTTTCACCATCAGTAAGATCCAGGTGGCGGCAGCGATTTTGCTGGAGTACCTGGCGCCGACTTTCATCGCCATCCACGCCGTCGTCTTTGCCCGGGAACGGCTGACCGCCGTCACCGTCATCGCCGTCGTTGGGGCCACCCTGGGCTGTTACCTGGTGGTGGGGGCTTACAACCTCGATCTGTTCGCCATGAACCGGCTCGGTATTTTGAGCGGCCTGGCTTCGGCTGTTGCCTTCGCCTGGTATTCGGTGCATGGCGAACGGGGCATGCGGCGCTATCATCCCTGGACCGTGCTGTTCTATGCTCTGTTTTTTGCCGCCCTGTTCTGGAACGCGGCCTATCCGCCCCTGCGCGCTTTCATGCGGCCTTACAGCGCCGTCGAATGGCTGTGGATTCTCTATATCGGGATCTTCGGGACCTTGATTCCGTTCGGCTGCTATTTTGAGGGGATCAATCTGATCCGTTCGACCCGAGCCAGCATCACCGCGACCCTGGAACCGATCCTGGCGGGCCTGTTCGCGTTTCTGTTCCTGGGCGAATCCCTGGCCGGGCTGCAGATTATCGGCGGCCTGCTGGTGATCGGATCGGTGGTGCTGCTGCAACTGCGCCAGGAATACGACAACCTGACTCCCGCGTTGATCCGCTCGGGTCGAAATTGATCGCCGCCGCGAGGAACTCCATGTCCGATTCGTCCTGCCCCGTGATCACCCTACTCAGTGATTTCGGCTTGAGCGATTCCTACGTGGCCGCCATGAAGGGCGTCATTCTCGGGCTCTGTCCGCGGGCTCGGCTGGTGGATGTGACTCACCTGGTTGCGCCCCAGGCGGTCTGGTCGGCCGCCTATCTGCTGGCGTCCTGCTACCGCGATTTTCCACCCGGAACCATCCATCTGGCGGTGGTCGATCCGGGCGTGGGCAGTGCCCGCCGAGCGCTTGCCGTCCGGGCCGGCGGCTACCTTTTCGTGGGGCCGGATAACGGTATTTTGGCCATGGTTTTGGAGCGCGAACCGGAGTGGGAAGCGCGCGAATTGACCCATCCGGAACTGGTTCGCCGACCGCTCAGCGCCACCTTCCATGGCCGCGACCTGTTCGCTCCCGCGGCGGCGCGGTTGGCCCGCGGTTGGCCCTTCGAACAACTCGGCCCACCGGTGACGCCGATCCGTCCCGATTGGCTCCGGGCCGTCATGGACCAGGACGAACTGCGCGGCCGCATCATCCATTTCGACCATTTCGGCAATGCCGTCACCAATATTGGCGCCGAGCAGTTGGCAGCGTTCGAGGGCGGATTCACGGTTCGGCTGGCAAGCGGCGGAAAGCCGCTGCCGCTCCACCGTACTTACGCCGAGGTGCCGGTCGGCCAGCCGCTGGCCGTCATCGGCGGCAGCGGTTATCTGGAACTCGCGATCAACTGTGGATCGGCTCGGGACACGCTGCAACTCGACTGGCTGAGCGATCTGCGCCTGGCGGCGCGGGAGACCGGGTCCAAACCTCCGTCATCCTCCGACTACGGTCCCGGCGTTTGAAGGCCATTTGCACGACGAGGATGTGGGCTGGGAGGTTTCCTCCGGGTTCGGGACCCTGCCGCCGTCGGCCTTTACTTTAGCAGGCTTGATGATTACTCTGCGCCCTGTACTGAACTGAAGCGAGCCAAGGAGGCGCCAATGAAAGACCGATCGGGAGTGGAAACAATGCTTGAATACTACAATGGCGAAGAGGCTGGTCGGGACCCGGCGGCGGCCGGCTTTGTGGAAGATAGCCCGGAAGCTCGAATCAAGCTGGTGGAAAAGGGATCGGAGCAGCCGGCCATCGAAACCGGTGGCGCGGACCCGGGCCACGATCAGGCCCTGGAAAAAATAATGGCAGACGTTTTGGGTTTTATCCGTAAGATCGATCTCGATGCCCTCTGATAAATTGTGCGCTGGGCACCGTTGCCAATCGCTATGCAACCTTCCCGGCTGAGCGCCGCGGAAGGTTTTTTCTTGCATGTCGACCACACCCTGACCGCAGCCGGGGAGAATAAGCTTGAGGGGTTGCCGGCAAAGGTGTAGACGAATCCCGAAGTCATCCTGGTGGACGCTGACCGGACGTTTTATGCTCGTTAACCCCCATGACCGGGGGCGGTCACAACGAAGCATGAAAATGTAGGGCAGCAGTAGGTCGGGGTGTGCGTAGCACTCCCTGACGATCCGGTGCAGGGCTGCCGATTGCGATGCGTTGCCGGAACGTGGTGTCGGGTAGCTCCCGCTGGTCGCAACCCGACCTACCAATTCGCTCCTCCATTTGGTTACACGCAACCAGCTAGAATGCTTTGCATAAGGGACCATTTTCATATAAAGGCTAGAAGCTTCATTTCCGCTCGGAAACGCAGGGACGCAGAGGCTGATTTCAGGGGTCTTCTCCGCGCCCTCCGCCCCTCCGCGGGAATCTAAAACATAACTTCTCAAGCTAAACCGGTATACAGACGAGGAGGGGGCGATGGATTGGTGGTCCGCGGTGATGCTCGGCCTATTGCAGGGCATTACGGAATTCCTGCCGGTGAGCAGTTCCGGGCATCTGGTGATTGCTCAACAGTTGCTGGGCTGGAGCGAACCCAATCTATTTTTTGACGTGAGCCTGCATGTGGGCACCCTGGCCGCGGTGCTGCTGGTGTTCCGATCGGACGTGGCCGATCTGATTCGGGGTGGACTGCTCATTTTGGGCCGTATCCTGTCCCGTTCCCGCGAGCCCCTGAGGCATCCGGAGCGGTTGTTCCTGCTGGTGGTGGCGGCTTCCATCCCCACCGCGCTCCTGGGCTTTTTCGCCCGCCATGCACTGGAACGGCTGTTTGCGTCGGTCGCCACGGTCGGCGTCAACCTCATCATCACCGGAAGCCTGCTCTGGCTCACCAGGAACACCGGCCCTCGACCGGGTCTCAACCCGGCCCGCACCGGTTTGGGGCGGGCGCTGGGTATCGGTTTGGCGCAGGGGCTGGCCCTGGCGCCGGGGATCTCGCGCTCCGGGTCGACCATCGCGGTCGGCCTGCTGCTTGGTCTCGAACGCGACTGGGCCGGGCGTTTTTCGTTTCTCCTGTTCGTTCCGGCCGTGATCGGCGCGGTCTTGCTCGAAGCCCTCGATCTGAAGTATGATCCGGCGATCATTTCAAGCGCCTTCGCCGGCGCCGCGGTTGCCGCCGTTTCCGGTTATGTGGCCTTGCGCTTGTTGCTGCGGGTGGTGCATCGAGGCGCCTTCTACCGGTTTGCTCCCTACTGCTGGTTGGTCGGCGCACTCTCTCTGGTTTATTCACTGTTCTAGCGCACGGCGCCGGTCCTGACCGCGCCGACTGGATCGAACGGAGTGTGGCTGTGGATGGTTTCTTGACTGCAATGATCGATTGGGTCCTGGGTTGGGCGCACACGCCTTACGCCGACCTGGCCCTGGCCGTGCTGGCCTTTGCCGAGTCGTCCTTTTTCCCGATCCCCCCGGATGTGCTGATGATTGCCCTGTGCCTGATCCACCCAGCCGGCGCCGTTGGCTATGCCCTCATTTGCACGGGCGGTTCGGTGCTGGGTGGGGCCGTTGGCTACGCCCTGGGCCGCTACGGGGGACGACCTCTGGTGAAGAAATTCCTGGCCGAGGCCAAGATCGCGACGGTGGAACGCTACTATCAGCGCTACGATGTGTGGGCCGTGGGCATCGCCGGATTCACCCCGATTCCCTACAAGGTGTTCACCGTCACCGCCGGGATGTTTCTGCTCAATTTCAAACGCTTCGTCGTCGCTTCCCTGGTCGGGCGTGGCGGCCGCTTTTTCCTGGTGGGCGGGCTGTTCTATTTCTTCGGCGAACCGATTGCGGCCTTCGTCAAGCAATACCTCAACCTGCTCTCGATCCTGTTCGTTGTTCTGCTGCTCGCCGGGTTCGCCGCGATCCATTACTGGAGCCGCGCCCAGGGGGGGGCGCCGGCCGTGGTGGTTCAGGGCAGTGACGGTGACGGCAAGTGAGCGCCTCGGGAACCGAGCGATGATCCGACGGCGGTTGCAACGCTGGGCCTGGCGACTCGGCTGGCTGCTTGGCCTGGTGCTGGCGGCGGCCTGTGATGCGCCGACCCGCGCTCCCGAAACCAGCGCCTGGCTGGTCCATCATCTGGGCGCCGAACCCGCCACCCTGAACCCGATCACCGCCACCGACGCCTACGCTTCCAAAATCGACGAATACATCTATGAATCGCTGCTCAAGCGCGATGAAAAGACCCTGGAACTGGTGCCGGTTCTGGCCGAATCCTGGGTCGTTTCGGAAGATCACCTGACTTACACCTTTCACCTGAAGAAAGACATCCGCTGGCAGGACGGAGCGCCCTTCAGCGCCGCGGACATCGAGTTTTCCTTCCAGCGCATCCGGGACCCCAAGGTGGATGCGGCGCATCTCAGAAGCTATTACCGGGACATTGAAAAGCTCGAGGTGATCGACCCTTTCACCGTTCGCTATCATTATCGGATGCCGTACTTCCGGGCGCTGGAGTTTTGCGGCAGCATTCCGATCGTGCCGGCCCACCGGTTCGCTGCGGAGGACGATTTCAACCAGCACGCGATCGGGCGCGGTCCGGTCGGTACCGGCCCTTACCGGTTCCATCACTGGGATACGGGTAAAGAAATCGTGCTGGAGCGAAACGAAGCCTACTGGGGCGAGAAGCCGGCCATCACCCGAATGGTGTTCAAGATCATCACCGACAGCACGGTGGCGCTCCAGGTTTTGAAAAAGGGCGGGCTCGATCTGATGAGCCTGCGCCCGATCCAATGGGTCAAGCAGACCGGGAGCGCGCGCTTTCAGGACCGGTTCCAAAAGCTCAAGTACTATCTGCCGAACTACAGCTACATCGGCTGGAACCTCAGACGACCGCCCTTTTCCGATCGCCGGGTGCGCCTCGCCATGACCCTGCTGCTGGACCGCCAAATGATCCTGGACCGACTCTTGTTCGGCCTGGGCACCGAGGTGACCGGCAACTTTTACGTGAACAGCCCCGACTACAACCGGGACCTGCGGCCCTACCCCCACGACCCGGCGGCGGCTCGAGCGCTGCTGCGCGAAGCCGGCTGGGAAGACCGCGACGGCGACGGCTTGTTGGACCGGGACGGGGTGCCCTTTCGGTTCGAATTCTTGATGTCCGCCGGGAGCAAGTTCGCCGAACAACTGGCCACCAT
>Ga0100377_1005000_pt1 | contig 10038 bp, 3 predicted proteins | sample CryGeymeta201501_FD_83664 | JGI IMG/M metagenome (GOLD analysis project Ga0100377, IMG submission 83664) | Groundwater microbial communities from Crystal Geyser aquifers in Utah, USA - Crystal Geyser metaG 2015-01 | ecosystem: Environmental > Aquatic > Deep subsurface > Groundwater | place: USA... | reverse complement strand
TCGATGTAGGCTTCCTTGCCCGGCTTGGTGGAAAGCATGAAGGTGGAAACGAGCGGCACGTCCACCTGCGCGAAGGCCGGGTTGGGGCTTTTCACCGTGCGCGCCCAGAGCCAGGCGATGACGGTGAGTTTTCGGCCCACGTATTTCCTCAGGTCCGGACGAGCGGGCGAGACGCCCGCGCTCCCAGCCACCATCTCCGGCGTGATCTCGACCTTGGGGTAAAGGTGGCCGATGCGTTTCTCGGCCTCGTCACGCATCCAGTTACCGTAGTAGCGCACGTCCTCGGCCAGGCCCTGGGCGCCGTGCCAGGTGCGCCCGAACATCGACTGCTGCTCCCGCACTTCGGGGTTCACCGGCGGCTGGCCGGCGAATTTCGGCGGGATCTCGATCATCGCCTTGTTGATCAGCACCGCCACCGGATTGAGGTCGCTGGCGTAGCTCTCGAGGCCCAGCCGCTGCGCCTCCAGCGGCAGCGAACCGCCGCCGGCGAAGGGATCGTGGAAAGCGGGCAACCGGTGGCGGTCGAACAGGTCCCTTGCCCGCGGATGGTCGGCGTTCTCGGCGCAGGTATAACGCCAGCTTTGCCGGATCTCGTCCCGCGCCTGCTGCAGCACCTTTTCGTTGGTGGTGTTCTCCCAAAGGACCAGGTCCTCGATGATACGAAAGAGACGCTGCCGTTCCTTCTCCTGGGCCTTTTCAGTGGGGAAGAGATCGGGATGGGCCGACGGATCGTCCACCATCTGGGCGAAGATCACCGCCCGCGCCGCCGCCAGGGGTCGCCGCGCCCACCACAGATGCAGCGTGCTCGGGTGGCCGTGACGGATCGATTTTTCCCGCGCGCTGGCCTTGTTGATCGCATCGAGCGGGAGAGCGACTTCTATGAGTTTCTTCTTGTTGGTCATGCTGTCTCCACAGGGCATCGGATGATTATCTCAAATCGTCGGTTGCTTTCGGATGATTCGTATATCTCCGATGTCACTGTCGATGGTTTGTGTCGTTTTCTCGATGGATTGTCGATGGATTCCAGGGCTGCTGAGTTGACGATTAGTTTACGATTACGAAATGCCATTACTTGTCCCCACCCTGACCTCGCGGTTTACGATTAAGGGAATCTACTTTACGATTATTTAACGATTCCCCCAGCCCACTCAGACGGTATCGAGTGGACCGTCCGGCACCCAACTTCTCAACCAATCCCAGCTTGAGCAGTTTGCCGAAGTCCCCTGCGGTAATCGGACGCGTGACGCCAAACTCTGCTTCACACTGCCGGCTGGTAAGTTCCTTTCCTTCGACGAGCCATTGCATCATCTTCCTTTGACGCTCGTTCAGTTGTGCTTCCGCTGTCGGCGTGACCAAGAGTCGTTTCTCCGGCACCCGCAGGCGCTCGATGTTATCGGCCGGCCCCGGAAAGGTGACCTGGAAATACCCCATTTCGGTGCCGAGTAGCGGCTGATCGAGACCGTGGTCCAGCATCTGTTCGCGCATGCGGCGGAAGCCGCTGCCGCGCTCTTCGATACGATGGAAGTATGAAAGACACTGGGCCAGGACCGGATTGCGCGAGCAGGGGCGGTATTTCCCCTTGCGCAGACTGGCGAGCGTGATCGGCTTGGGCGGAAGGCCCGGACTGGAGAGCACTACGCGGTCGGCAAAGACCTCAAGGAGGATCTTGCGTCCGGCATCTTCGTACTGGCGGTGAGCCGCCGCGTTTACCAGTGCCTCGCGCAGACCATCTACGGGGTACTCGTCGAGGCGCACGCGGTTGAGGCCCACGATGCGCATCGGGTGACGGGTGTTGCGGTCGATGAAGTCGATGGCCCGCTCGATGGCTAGAGGCATCGGACCGCGGATGTCTTCGTGGTCTCGCGGATCGCCGTCGGGCTCCGTGCTCCGATAGGCGTCGGCCAGAATGCGGCATTGGGGGAAGACCGCCGACGGGTCCCTGGCCAGCAGCACGATCCCGGCGGCGGTGGCATAGTGTTCGTCAGAGACTGCATCACGCCAAACGAGACCGCGCAACATTGCGCCGGCCAGCAGGTCCTCATTCGTGAGCTCATCCGGCTTTTGCTTTTCGGCCACGGAGATGAGACTGCGTGCCACGGTCAGATCCAGATCTTTCCACCGCACCCGGTTGAGCGAACGAGACTCAAAAAGCGAGGTAGCCTCAATGGTCTGTTCGGCAATCTCGTTCTCATCGCTGGTCGGCGCGATGCCGAACCGATCCCGCAAGAGCTTCACCAGTGCCGCACGGACTTCCTTCTGCAACTCGATTACATTGCCGAAGCGCTTGTATTTGGGGCCGTCTGTATTGAGCTCCGCGAGCAGGGCAACCGTTCCTTCCTCGCGCTTCACGTGCCGTTCGCCCTTGATGAAGGCGAGTACGGGAATCCCAGATTCCTTTGCTCGACGATATTCGGCATGGGTGATGGAGATCTCCCCTACCAGCGTACCGTACTGGATGCCCACTATGAGCAGATACACGTTGCAGCCGCCGAGGGCTTCGAGGCAACCATCCAGGGCCTTCGTCGGAGAGGCGGGCTCGATCTCGTAGAGCACCGACACGCAATGCGCAGACAGAAACGGGTCGGTGCTCACCAAGTTCTGAACAATGAGGCGCTCGTCTTCGAGCTCTTTCTGCACTGAGCTTACAAATATCCGGAGGGTCGCAGTCATCTTCGCGTCTCCGCCCGCGCCTCGCCCAAGACCGACGACGTCCACGACATGCACAATGTGCTCGCATGTCCATGCCGTAAGGACATATGCTCCGCACTGGCCTTGTTGATGGCGTCCAGAGGGAGGGCGACTTCGACGAGTTTCCTATGAACGTAACCAGGTTCAGTCATGACGCCGGGCCCCTCGGTATTCTAGCGGTAAACAGGTCCCGGTCATGGTCCGATTCCAGCCATAGTGCCGGGACGGCCGCCAAAGCGCGGCGAATTCCCGTCCCTATCCCACGATAGGGCAGTTCCTTGGTCGCAAACGAGGCAATCAAGGGATTACGCACATTGGAAACGCCGTTTCGGATGTGCTCGACGGTCAGGTTGTTGGGCAGCGCTCCGGGGTTGATCAACTCTATCCGGTCGTCAAAGATCATCACACGCCACGGCGCGGAGATGAAATAGTCCCGATGCAGAAGCATGTTGACCACCAGTTCCTCCAAGGCGGCCTCCGCTACCTCTAATCTGCCCTCCGTGTTGAATCCCTGTCCCGCCTGCACCCGGCGCAGATTGCGCAACAGAAACGACATGGTCCGCGCATGCAGGTCTCTCAGGCATCCTCCGATATCCTCGCTGTCGCGATAACGTTCGCCTGCCGGGTCGTCTCCAACGAAACATACTGCTTTCACCACGAATGCGGGCCTGCGTCGTTGGGGGTTGCGGGCAAACAGCAACAATCCCGCCAGATTGAGAGCACCGGCCTTCACCAGGTTGAGGTTCGAAAGCAATTGGGTCAGCGGAGCAGCACCATCCTCCAACGGCTCACCGTAATGCTTCTCGAAGAATGTCCTGAAGTGGTCAAGGTCCACATCCGCTATAGTCGCATCTTCAACCGGGACCTCATCGGCGTGAACGAGACCGGCGCTTTGAAGCATCCGTTGAATTTCCTCGCGCGAGGTCACCCGGCGCTTGTCCGCTCCCGACTTCACCCAGAACACTCCGGTGTTGTCAGCATACGGTTTCGAGATTCCTTCGCGAACGGTTACAACGACCACCAACTTGTCCCCCACCGGGACGTTTTCTGTTTCAGGATTGATGGCAGGTCTGACGTTATTCGTCGCCGTGTTGGAGAGCAGCTCATTGAGTCTTCGCACATCCGCCGATGATACTCCGGTGACCGTTCCCAAGTCGGAAACTCCGATGAGAATTCTGCCACCCTTGCTGTTCGAGAAGGCAACCAGTTCACCGGCCAGCGATTGGGCGTTCGTAACGTGCTGGCTTTGCTTGAACTGAGTGCGGCTGTCCTCGCCCCGTCCAATCAATTCGATGAGCTCTATTGCTTCCATAACTGATAAATCTCCTTACGTCGGGCAAAGGCTTCATGCCCGCCCTCCATGATGGACACAATGGCCTTCTGAATCCCCGGCTCGTCGATGCTGCCGACCTGAATATCGGCGCTGCCGCCGGCAAAGGCACATGCGCCCACTTGCTCCGCGTCGCCCAGTACGGGAAAATTGGCGTTGTGTGTCGCGAAAATGAACTGGATGCCTTTCTTGAGAGAGCGGATCAGTTTGATTACATCCTCGAAGATGGTCTGGTTGTCCAGGTCGTCTTCAGGTTGATCGATTATGATTACATCGTTGTCGCGCTGGCTCAAGATGAAGAGGATCAGCGCCGAGGCCCTCTGCCCCAGCGAATGGTCGCGCAGGTCCTTTCCATGATACTCGATTTGGAAGAGGTTCGGCACCTGCCAGGTCAGCAATGATGCCCTGGCCTCATTGAAGTACCTGCGGAACACATCACCCGAAACGCCGAGGCTGTTGCAGATCGTATCCAGCGTTTCGTAGACCGAGATGAAGTCAGCGTGCGAATCCAGTACGCCCTTCAGCGTTGTCTCCCGGAGCTTGCTGCCACGGAAATGATCCTGCAGTTCTTTGAGGAAGGCGGCCTTGTCACCCTTGTACCGTGGGCTGATGCGCAGGGCGGTTTGACTGTCGTTGAGCTTCTTGATCTCGGCTTCTATCTCTTTGAATTCCTTGTGCCACAGGTCCGAAAGCCGCTTCAACTCTCTCAGAAATTCGTCCCGAAGAGCGTTCTTTCTGATTCGGCCTTTCGCGATCTCGGCGAGCGCCAGTTTCGCCTTCTGCAATTCGGCATTCAGCTTGACAAAATCGTCAGGTCGAACACTGACGCCGCCGGTCTGCTGGAATTGTTCGCTCAGTGTCCGCTCGATGGCCGCGAAATCATCCTTGAGCATCTCCCGGCGACGCTCCAGTTCCCCAAGCTTCTCACGCAGCGCGCGCGCATCGTTGCGAGCCTCGGTCAGAACTTGCCGCGCCTTGTCGGGGGCCTTGCGTATCCGATCAAGGATGCCATTGATGTCCGCGATAACGTCGGCGTTTTCCTTGGACTCAAGTGTTGACTGCGCAGCCAGTTCTGACTCTTGCTCCTTTAAGAACGTATCGAAAGATCGGACAAAGGAATCCGCCACGTCAGCGACGCGGCGAGCGTGCGTCACGTCGGCGTTGAACTCCACCTGACGCCGGAGCTGCTGCTCGACACCGTACTTACGGAAAAGCTCCAAACGAAACTCTGTGTCCTTTTTCTTGGTTTGATATTCCTGTTGCAGTGTGTCCAAGTCTTTCAGCTTGTCGAGGCTCGCCAGCACGTCCACAACTCGTTGGCGTTGGACGGCAATACCGTCACGGACGGCATCGAGCTTCGAGCCCAGCAAGCGTTCCACAAGTTCACGCTCGGAACCCTCGCCTCTCTTCACCAATTCCTTTTGGCCGAAGAACAGGGGGCTCTTGAGAGGGATGCGCACGCCGGGCCGCAAATCCCCGTCGAAGTATAGGTCCGCCCGCTCGTTGAGTATCCGGCGGATTTCGTAATGCCGTCCTTGTGCGTCTTCCACTTCGACTACGACCTTTCCGCCGCTTCCGAGGGCAAACCGGACAAGGTCCTGCTTGTACTTGAGGTCCAACTCCTCGGCGGATTCAGGCAACGGCAATTCAAGCGCAAAGCGCAAGCACTCGAGGACGGCCGACTTCCCGCTTCCTCGTATGCCGATCAGGCAATTCATCTCGTCGGAGAAATCAATCCGCTTTCCATCCAGGATGCCTCCCTCAAAGCAAAGCGAGCGTACCCAAGAGTGATCTTGCTTCCGGGCTGCCTTGTCGGACAAGCGCTCCGCCCCGGGTTTGAGGGCGAACTGTACCGCCTCAAAGGTAAGTGCGCCGATCTTGATGAAGGTCGGCTGCCCGTGTCCTATTTCATCCGTTGCCTTCGGGTCCGAGCCCTCCACTTCCGAGGGGTACCAAGCACCGAGCCAGTTCTTTACTTTCTCTCGCTTGCCTCGCGTCCGGACTTTCTGGAACGCCGCCGTGCGGGAGCGGAATAATTCATTCTGCCCGAGCTCCTCAATCCGGCCACCGTCAAGCCCGCCCCATAACCCGTTTTTCTCTTCGACATGCGCAAAAACAAGCATGTAGTCCTTCTCGAACTTGTCCAATTCGCGAATCGTGTCCAGGAGATCGTGATTCGATCGGGCATTGCTGTTGTCATAGCCCGTCTGGCCCGCGAAGGTCAGGCCGATGAAGCTGTTAATGTGGTCTACGTTCTCGCGGTTATCGATCCAATTTTCCTGGAAAACAACGAGCGTGTGGATACCGTCGCGACCGTCCTTGACCGACAGCTCAACTCCAGGCACCAGGTAGATCTCTTCCTTATTTGCTGCTTTCCGGAGGGCCTTGAATTCTTCCCGGTCAAACTTGTTGTGGTTCGTGATGACGCCTACGCGGATGTCCGCTTGCTTCAGAGCCCCGATGTAGCGTGTCACGAAGTCCTGCTCGGTGCCCGCGTCTTTGAATTCCTTGTCCCGTCGGGTGTGAAGATGGAAGTCAGCCCGCACCCATCGAGTTCCATGGGCGAAAAAACCTGTTCCTTCAGTCATGATCTATCTCCTTCCGTCCCGTCACCAAGGGGTGACGGGCATAGTCACTTCTCCGCGCTTTTCGCGTCTCCGCGTGAGACCCCCATCACCTCCGCCCGTGCCAGCAGTTCGGCGAAGTCGTAGTTGACGCTGGTTACGCCGAAGTCCGGTTCGCGCTGGAAGGGCCGGCGCAGGTAGTACACGCGGTGGTTGTCGCCGTCGAGGAATTCGACGATGGCGAGGATGAAGTCATCGGGCTTGTTGAGCGAGTAGAGGATTTCGTTACGGGTTACGGTGATGGTCGTTGCACCGGTGATGCGGCCTTTTACCTCGATGAAACGCAGCTTGCCGGTGCCGGGAACGCGACTTTCGAGGTCGTAGCCGAGCTTCTCCAATTCGCGGTCGACCGGTTCGAAGCCGAGGCCGCGCTCCACTTCCATGACGATGGCGCGGGCCTTCGCCGCAGCGGCCTGGGTATCGGTAGCGGATGCTGGAGTGGGAACCGGCAGGCCCTTCATCGTCGCGAGCAGGCCCATCGGCACCACCAGCAGGCCACCGAGGACCACCGGCGGCAGGGGCGAAATCCGGGCTTCCAGCTTGAGTTCGTCCAGCCGCTTTTGCAGCCGCGCTTGCAGACTGTCGGCGCGCTTGCGGGCCTCGCCCGAGTTGAGCCTGGCATTCGGTTTCCCAGCCTGCTCCTGAAGCTTGAGCTGCTCGGCGCGGTGATCCCAGTAGGTGATTTCCTTGGTCAACCGATCCTTCACCGCCGCCTCGGTCTTGGCGATGAGCGCGAGCTTCCCGGCTCGCACCTCGGCCAGGTGTTCGGGCACCACGTTGGCCACGGCATGGCCCAGCGCCTTCTGTTCCAAATCTCGGGTGATCCAGGCGCATTCGGGCCGATCAAGGATCGCGTCTACGTCCGGTTCGCCCTCGGCCGGCGGCCGATAGTCGAGATAAGGTGCGTAATGCAGGTGGCGCGTGGTGCCGTCGGCGTCGAGTTCGACATAGAGCATTCGCTTGGAAATGACGCGGCGTTCGCCGGAGCGGGTGAGGCCCGCGTCCTGAACTGAATGTTCAAGGTAGAACAACACCCGCGGCCGGGCGCCGGGATCGCGCTGATCCACCAGCAGGGTCCCGCGTTTTAGGAGATCGCGATTGCGTTCGAGGGTGAGATCGATAACCGAATCGAGCAGCGGATGCCCCGGGCAGACAAAGGCTGCCAGCGGTTGGCCCTGCGGTGCCACCAGCGATTTTTCGAAGGCGATGCGTTCGTAGCGCGGCAGCACCGGTTCGCCGATTCCGATCAGGCGGTCGCGAGCCCGGACCGGGGCGGGAACGTGGGTGATCTCATAGCGGCGCGGTTCCCGCTGCCTGGCGGTTCCGCCCAGGCGGCGGAAAGATTCGAGGAAAAAGGATTCGATGTAGTGCGGTTGCAGCCGGCGGGCTTCGGCGCGCTCCATGTCTTCGCGAATGCGGCGCACCCGGCTCGCGTCCATGGCCTCAACGGCGAGTGCGTGTTCTTCCAGCAGGTCCTGGAGCCGACCGCGGTCGAGCGCGTGATCCAGCACCGTGGTGAGGCGGGCCCGCACCTCGGGCTGATCGCCGTAGCGGATCGCCTGAATCAGCAGATCACGCAGCGGCTTGCCCTCGAACTGAAGCTTCCCGAGCACGTCGAACACTTGGCCGCCGAGGCTTTCCCGGGCCTGCTCCAGCTTGTCGAGCAACCGGCGATAGACGTCGCCTTCGCGGGTCTCCTCGGCCACCAGGTTCCACAGGTGGCACACCTCGGTCTGGCCGATGCGGTGGATGCGGCCGAAACGCTGCTCGATCCGGTTGGGGTTCCAGGGGAGGTCATAGTTGACCATCAGGTGTGCCCGCTGCAGGTTGATGCCCTCGCCGGCGGCGTCCGTGGCCAGCAGCACCTGGACCTCGGGGTCGTGGCGGAACGATTCCTGCGCCTTCATCCGATCCTCCCGGCCCATGCCGCCGTGGATCATGACCACGGCATCCTGGCGGCCGAGGTGCGTGGTGATGCGGGTTTCGAGATAATTCAGGGTGTCGCGGTGTTCGGTGAAGAGCACCAACTTCTGGCGGGGCGACGGCGTGGGCCGAGGGATCGGGCCGGAACCGCGAGGGGCGACCGGTTCGGCCACGCAGTCGGCGATGGCCGTGGGGGTGAAGATCTCGCCGAGGAGACTGGCCAGTTGGCGCCATTTGGTGTCGGCGCCGCTGCGTCGGACTTCCAGGGCGAGGGATTCCAGCCTTTTCAGGGTTTCGATTTCGGCTTTCAACTCGGCGATGGATCTCGCCGCGGTGGCCTGATCGAGGAGCCTTTCCTCGGCGGCGGCGGCTTCATTTTCCGGTGCGTCTTCGAGATCTTCGAGATCCTCGGGGGACAGGTCGGAAAGAGAGGCGGGCAGGATGCCCGCGCTCCCAGGTGACGATGCCAAGGCGGGCAGGATGCCCGCGCTCCCAGGGAAGGCGGTCCCGGGTGGCGTGCTCCCGGGGGAGGTGCCGCGCTGGAGCAGTTCGAGTTCGCGCAGCCGGCTTTCCAATCGTTCACGGCGGCGGCGCAGCGACTGATGGATCGCCTCGGGCGAGGACGCCAGGCGCCGCTGCAGGATGGTGAGGGCAAAGCCGACGGTCCCGGCGCGCTTGTCGTTCGCCAGCGCTTCGGCGCGGTTGAACTCGTCGCGCACGTAGTCGGTCACCTCACCGTAGAGCCGAGCTTCGGTCGCCGAGAGCTTATACGGCACGGTGTAGGCGATGCGCTCGGGAAACAGCGGGGTGCCGTCGAACTTGAGCAGGTTTTCCTTGACCATCCGACGCATCAGGTCGGACACATCGACCACATGGACCCCGTCACGGAAGCGGCCCTCGAAACGGTCGCCATCGAGCAACGCCATGAACAGTTGGAAGTCCGTTTCCTTGCCGTTGTGAGGCGTTGCGGTCATCAGCAGGAAATGCCGGGTGAGGGTCGAGAGCAGTTGGCCGAGGCGGTAGCGTTTGGTGTACTTGGTTTCGGAGCCGAAGATCGTGGCCGCCATCTTGTGGGCTTCATCACAGACCACCAGGTCCCAGCGGCAATCCGGTGCCTGCAGCTTGTGCTGCACGTCCTCGTTGCGCGAGAGTTTGTCGAGCCGGGCAATGATCAGGTTGGTTTCCAGGAACCAGTTGCCGGTGCGCGCGGCTTCGAGCTTGTCGTTGGTGAGGATTTCGAAGGGCAGCTGGAAACGGCGGTAAAGTTCGTCCCGCCACTGTTCGGCGAGGCTTCCCGGGCAGACGATGAGACAGCGCTGGAGAGCCCCGCGGGCGATCAGTTCCTTGATCAGCAAGCCCGCCATGATGGTTTTACCGGCGCCCGGGTCGTCGGCTAGCAGGAAGCGCAGTGGCTGGCGTGGCAGCATGGCTTCATAGACCGCGGTGATCTGGTGGGGCAGCGGATCCACCAGC
>Ga0100377_1004998_pt1 | contig 10043 bp, 10 predicted proteins | sample CryGeymeta201501_FD_83664 | JGI IMG/M metagenome (GOLD analysis project Ga0100377, IMG submission 83664) | Groundwater microbial communities from Crystal Geyser aquifers in Utah, USA - Crystal Geyser metaG 2015-01 | ecosystem: Environmental > Aquatic > Deep subsurface > Groundwater | place: USA... | reverse complement strand
GCCTCGCCTAGCAAAATTGAATATTTCAATCTCATAAAGGAAATTATCGCTTCATCCATTTCATCCCCGGCTATCCTTAAACATCGTTCAATAACAATTCCGCCTAAAGAAATAACGGCAATTTCTGTTGTTCCTCCACCAATATCAACAACCAACATTCCTTCCGGTTGGTCAATTGGTAAACCAACACCAATCACCGCCGCCATCGGTTCCTCAATTAAATAGGCTTTTCTGGCTCCGGCTGATAAACAGGCATCTTGGACTGCCCGACGCTCAACCTCGGTCACCCCTAGGGGAATTCCAACTACCACCCGAGGTTTAGGAATTTTAGGGATAATGCCCGGGGATTCATGGACCTCGCGGATGTAGTGGGTTAACATTGCCTCAGTGGCATCAAAATCAGCAATCACTCCATCTTTTAGGGGTCGAATCACTTCAATCATTCCCGGCGTCTTGCCAATCATTTTTTTGGCTTTACTTCCAATTGCTAAAATTTCTTTGGTCTTTTTTTGCCGGGCAATGACCGATGGTTCGCGGATAACAATCCCCTTGCCTAAAACCAAAACTAAGGTGTTGGCTGTCCCAAGGTCTATGCCGATGTCATGGGAGAAAAAAGAAAAAATTAAATCCAGCATCAGCTGAATTTTATCACACCCATAATTGATATGATATACTTGAATTGATGTTAGATATTGTTAAAATTTGTAATCGAGTCATCGAATACTCCTTTTACACCTTATTCTTTCTTGTGCCTTTAGTTTTAACTCCTTGGAATTACGAGCTTTTTGAATTCAACAAAATGTTAGTTGTTTACTTTTTAACCACCATAATTGTTGCTTCCTGGTTTGTCAAAATGGTTATTACCAAAAAAGTGGTTTTTCGCCGTTCTTTTTGGGACATTCCCTTAATTTTATTTTTGACTTCTCAAGTTTTAAGTTTTTTGTTCTCAATTGACCACCACACTTCGCTTTGGGGCTATTATTCTCGCTTTAATGGAGGGTTGCTTTCAACAATTTGCTATTTATTGTTGTATTGGGCATTTGTCTCCAATTTAACTAGACGCCAAACTCTATGCACTATGCTCTATGCTCTATGTTCTGCGGCGCTCGTCGCCGCCTATGGCATTGCCGAGCATTTGGGGATTGACGCCCAATATTGGGTTCAAGATGTCAAAAATAGAGTCTTTTCCACTTTGGGCCAGCCAAACTGGCTGGCGGCATGGCTAGTCACCCTCGTGCCCCTCACCTGGGCACTCGGGCTGAACTCAAAACTAGAAACTAAAAACTCAAAACTAAAAGAGCTCACATTTTACATTTTACATTTTACATTTTACATTTGTCTTTTATACACCCGTTCTCGCTCTGGACTTTTTGGCTTTGCCGTCGCCTTCGCGGTTTTCTGGCCATTAGTCGCTTGGGTTAATCGGAAAAATATCAAAAAAATTGTCGCTCCGTTTTTAATTTTTACTTTTTCCATTTTACTTTTAAGTTTTATTGCCGGAAGAACCTGGATTCCTGGTCTGGATCGGCTTCAATTTCCCGGTTCGCCTCCCCAAGCCGCACCCCAGCAACCAACCAGCGAACCATCTCCGTTTTTAATTAGCGAATCAGGTGATATTCGCCGGGTTGTCTGGAAAGGAGCGGTCGATATCTGGCGCCATCATCCAATTTTAGGTACTGGTCCGGAAACTTTTGCTTATTCTTATTATTGGTACCGCCCCCGAGAACACAATGACCTTTCTGAGTGGGATTTTTTGTACAACAAAGCCCATAATGAGTACTTAAACCTTCTAGCCACCACAGGCACAGTTGGGCTTGGGACGTATCTTCTTTTGATTGGCACTTTCATTTTTTGGAGTCTAAAAAAATTTTCAATTTTCAATTTTCAATTTTCAATTGCATTTTTTGCTGGCTTTGCCAGCATTTTAGTTACCAACTTTTTCGGTTTCTCCGTCGTCCCAATTTCTCTGCTTTTCTTTTTATTTCCAGCGATGGCGGTGGTTTTGACCAGAGTAGAAGAACAGGAAGGTGAAAGGGTAAAAAAACAACATCCACCAGATAATAAACAATACGCACTTATCGCCCTAATTTTACTTTTTACTTTTTACTTTTTACTTTTTACTTTGAAATACTGGTACGCCGATACCCAGTTTTCCTTAGGGGAAAAATTTAATAAAGCCCGCCAATATAATAAAGCTTTAGTTGTCCTTCAAAAAGCTGTCCAACTTTGGCCTAGTGAGCCATTCTATCATGATGAACTTTCAACCTCTGTCGCCAATCTAGCCGTGGCTGCCTTCCAACAAAACCAAGCCACTTTATCCGCCCAATTGGCTGATTTTGCTGTTTCTGAATCAGATAAGGCGATAAAGACAAGTCCCTACCATCTTAATTTTTGGAAAAACCGAACAAAAGTTTTTTATACGCTAAGCGAAATTGACCAAAAATATACCCAACTGGCAATTCTCTCTTTAATTAGGGCAGCGGAAATCGCTCCTACCGACGCCAAGGTTCAATACAATTTAGGGCTTTTATATGCCGGGGTCGGGCAACAACAAACGGCGATTAAAAGTCTAGAGAAAACGGTGGAACTAAAACCAAATTATATTGATGCCCGTTACGCCCTAGCCTTATTTTATGAACAGGCGAAAGAAAAAGAAAAGGCAGTCGCTCAGCTAAAATATATAATCGAAAAAATAAACCCAAATTATCCGCCGGCATTGGAAAAATTAAAAGAACTGTGAAAGAAGCCCTTCTTTATCAAAAATTAAAAAATAACACCGCCCGTTGTAATCTTTGTTCTCATCGCTGTTTAATTGCCCCTGGAAAACGAGGAATTTGTTTTGTCCGGGAAAATCAAAATGGAGTGCTGTATTCCCTGGTTTATGGTCTGGCAATTGCCGCCAACGTTGATCCAATTGAGAAAAAACCGCTTTTTCATTTCTTGCCAGGAACAAAAAGTTTTTCAATTGCCAGTGCTGGCTGTAATTTCCGATGTGAATTCTGTCAAAACTGGGACATTTCTCAAATAACTAAGGGTCGCGAAGGGCAAATTATTGGCGAGGAACTTTCGCCTGAAGATATTGTTAAAAAAGCGCTTGAAACCGACTGTCGCTCGATTGCCTACACTTATACCGAGCCAACAATTTTTTTTGAATATGCTTACGATACGGCAAAATTAGTCAAAAGAAAGAATTTGGCTAATGTTTTTGTTACCAATGGCTATCAGACACCTGAGACGATTAAAAAAATGAAAGGAATAATCGATGCCGCCAATATTGATTTGAAGTCTTTTTCCGAGAAGTTTTATCAAAAAACCTGCGGTGCCAAACTGGCCCCGGTTTTGGAATCAATTAAACTAATGCATAAGGCGGGTATCTGGATTGAAATTACCACTCTGGTTGTTCCTAAACAAAATGATTCAGAAAAAGAACTAACTCAAATTGCTAAATTTATCGCTTCGGTTGATAAAAATATTCCCTGGCATATTTCTCGCTTTCACCCAGACTACAAGATGACTAATTCTTATCCAACACCGCTTGAAACCCTGGAAAACGCCTTCCAAATCGGCAAAAATGCCGGATTAAAATATGTTTATCTAGGCAATGTCATAACCGAAACCGGAGAAAACACTTTTTGTCCGAAATGCGGCGCTTTAGCCATCAGAAGGGCTGGATATTTAACCGAGGTTTTAGGAGTCGATAAAGAAGGAAATTGTTCAAATTGTGGTTATGATTTAAATATTAAAATGTGAATTCTTTATGTGTGGAATTTTTGGAATAGTAAGTAATAAAGAGCAGTTAATTGGCAAAAAGCTGGTTATTGGGGGTAAAGGCCTTGCCTATCGAGGTTATGATTCAGTTGGTTGCGCCACCGTTTCCGATAAAAAAATAGACCTCCGGAAAGATATTGGTAAAATTGATGAGGTTTCTCAAAAGCTGAAGTTTTCTAAAATGTTTGGTAAAAGAGGAATTATTCAACTTCGCTGGGCAACGTTTGGTGCTCCCTCAAAGATAAATGCTCAACCCCATTTTGGCTGTCAAAAATCAATCGTTGGCGCTCATAATGGCAACATTGTCAATAATATTATCCTCAGAGAGAGGTTTAAAAAAGAAAGACACGTTGTTCGAAGCACTAATGATGGCGAAACTTGTGTCCATGCATTTGATAAGTATTACCTGGATGGTTTTTCTCCTTTAGAAAGTATTTGCAGGGCTTATCGGGATTTGGAAGGAGATTATGCCTATCTAATTACGACCACCTTGGAAAATAAAATTTATGCCGTCAAAAAAGGCTCGGGTCTAGTCATTGGTTTGGGGAAAGGAGAAAATTACGTCTCTTCTGATCTCCCTTCAATTCTTCCTTTTACGAGAAAGATAATCCAAATAAAAGACGGGGAGGCGGCCATTTTATCTCCAGAGAAAGTTGAAATTTTTAATCTTAAAACCGGTAAAAAAATCAAAAGAGCGGTTAAAAAAATTAAAGAATCCATGGAATCAGTTAAAAAAGAAGGTTATCCCTATTTTTTGCTTAAAGAAATTCACGAACAATCAAAAGTAGCCAAAGACCTACTTCATCTTCTTAAAGCCTCAAGTTATGTTCAGCCTTTTATTAAATCAATTAAAAAAGCCAAAAAAATCTTTCTGGTTGGTTGTGGAACGAGCTTTCATGCCGCCCTTTTGGGTTCCTATTACTTTGATTTATTAGCTAAAGTTACGGCAATCCCTGTTCTTGCCCCCCAATTAATTAGACAATTTGGTAATTCTTTAGATAAAAATTCAGTGGCTGTTTTTATTAGTCAAAGCGGAGAAACAAAAGATATTATTAATGCTGTAAGGTTTGCCAAACAAAGAAAATCTAAAATTTTAGGAATTCTTAATGTCATTGGTTCAACTTTAATATCAGAAAGTGATATTTATCTTCCCCTATCTTGCGGGTATGAGATTTCTGTCCCGGCGACTAAAACATTCTTAAATCAAATTATTCTTCTTTTGTTTATCGCCGCAAAAATGGGGAGAAAAAATGTTGACTTAAATCAACTCCCAGGTTTAATTGAAAAAACAATTAAAAAAGTCAAACCTTGCTGTCAAAAAGTTGCCAGTTTGCTGGAAAAATCTAAAAACCTTTATTATGAAGGTTATGGCATCAGCCACCCAATTGCCCTAGAAGGCGCTTTAAAACTTAAAGAAATCACTTATCTTCACTGTGAGGGAATCTTTAGTTCTGAATTTAAACACGGACCTCTTTCAGCAATTGAAAAGGGATTTCCAGTTCTTTTTGTTTCTGCCCCTAACGACATTTATCATATCTTAAGCCACATTAACGAAGTTTCTTGTCGCGATGGATTAACTTTTTCAGTATCTGAACCAAGTAAAATTTTAGAAAAAACCGTGAATGTTAAAATCGATATTCCTAAAACTAACCAGTTTATTTTCCCCATTTTAGCCATAATTCCTCTTCAGTTGATTGCCTACTATTTAAGTGTCAAAAAGGGAATAAATCCTGATTTTCCTCGGAATCTAAGCAAAACATTAACTGTTGATTAAACAGAAATCTTCAGTTTTTAGAAAATAGATGATAAAATTTAGACTGTATGTTAGTTTTTGCCTGTATCTCGCCTCATCCGCCAATAATTTTGCCCAATGTTGGGTCAGAAGCCGACAGGGCGCAGGTGAAGAAAACGATTTTGGCATTGGAAAAACTTGGAAAGCAGTTATCCAAAGAAAAACCAGAAGTTATTGTTATCTCCTCTCCTCATCCTGATTGGGGAATCGAAGTGCCGTTGCACTTCTTAGTGCAAAGTGCCCCGGCCTCGCCAAGCGAAGCGGGGCGGGCAAACCTTCGTCCCGAGCTCAGGTCGAGGGAGCGCAAAGTGCAAAGTTATATTTCCGCTGATTCTATTGGAAATTGGAAATTGGAAATTGGAAATTCCGCAGTTTTTCCTATTCTAACTACCCTAGACCCTCCAAAACAACATTTTCTATGGGGAAAAAAGTTTGCTCAAGAAGTCCCTCAAAAACTGCGGTGGGCTTGGGTCGCAAGTGGAGATATGAGTCATCGGTTAAAAGAAAATGGTCCTTATGGTCTTCATCCTTCTGGACCAAAATTTGACCGTGAGTTTATCGAACGGTTGAAGAAAAAAGATATTTCGGGAATTTTAAATTTACCCGAAAGATTGGTCGAAGAGGCGGGCGAATGTGGCCTTCGAAGTTTTTGTATGCTCTTAGGCGCGCTGGAGAGGGCAAAAGTTTCCTGGAAACCAGAAATTTTCTCTTATGAAGGACCGTTTGGGGTCGGCTATTTAGTAGCAAAACTCTATGGATAATCCATATATCAGATTAGCCCAACAAGCTATCGAACATTACCTTAGAACAGGTAGGGTTTTGGAAACCCCAACTAATCTTCCTAAAGAGATGCTTTCCAAGCGGGCCGGAGTTTTTGTTTCTTTACATAATAAACAAGATGGCACTTTACGCGGCTGTATCGGAACGTTTCTTCCCACAAAGCCGAGCATTGCTCAAGAGATTATTGCTAATGCCATTTCTTCAGCTGTTCACGATCCCCGCTTTCCTCCAGTTTCGGAAGAAGAATTACCAGACCTTGTTTATTCTGTTGACATTCTTTCTGAACCAAAAAAACTAGACGCCCTGCCTCGCCAGCAGGCGGGTAAACGCTACACACTAGACCCCAAGAACTACGGTTTAATTGTCTCCACCCCAGATGGTCGACGCGGACTTTTATTGCCTGATATTCCCGGAGTAAATACTCCAGAAGAACAATTTCGGATTTGTTGTTATAAAGCTGGCATCCATCCAGAAGAAAAAGTAGTCCTTCATATCTTTACCGTCACTCGCCACGCTGAAAAACACGCTCAATGTTGATATAATGACCCCATGGCAATTCAAAAAATCTTAACCGTTCCCAATCCGATTTTGCGGCAAAAATCCGTCTCGGTTAAAAAAATTGATCCTGAGATTAAAAATCTGGTTGCCCGGGCGGTTCAATTTCTAAAAACCGGAGCGGAGGGAAAACAAATGGGACTTGGTTTATCTGCTCCCCAAATAGGCAAACTTTTAAGAATTATTGTTGTTTGGTCCAAATCTTCTCGTCGATTCCTGCCAATGATTAATCCGAAAATTATTTGGAAATCAAAACGCACCCGGCTAGGAATCTCGGAAAGCAAAAATCCATACGAGGGTTGTTTATCTGTCCCAAATATTTGGGGAAAAGTCAGGCGTCATTCAGTAATTAAAGTTCTGTATCAAACGCCCGCCAATCAGCTAGCAATCCGAAAGTTTAGAGGTTTGACTGGGGTCGTTATCCAACACGAGATTGACCATCTTGAGGGAATTTTGTTCATCGACCGGATTTTGGAACAGAAAGGAAGACTCTACAAACTTGAGAAAGACAAAGAAGGCAAAGATGTTTTTGTCGAGGTAGAGTTTAAATAAGAACCTTGCCTTCGGCAAGAACCTTGTTTTTCGTGAACTCAAAATGAAACCAAAAATAATCTTTTTTGGTTCAGATAAATATTCGCAAATCGTCCTTAAAGCTTTGGAGAAAGACAGGCGTTTTCAGATTGTCAAGAACCTTAAGGACAAACCTGACGTTGGTGTTTTAGCTTCTTATGGCAAAATTTTGCCCTCGGAAATTTTAGCCATTCCCAAATATGGCATTTTAAATATTCACCCATCGCTTCTGCCTAAATACCGAGGGGCTTCCCCGGTCCAAGCAGCCATTTTAGCCGGCGACAAAGAGACTGGCGTCTCGATTATTAAAATGGATGAAAAAGTTGACCACGGACCAATTGTTGCCCAATTCGCTGAGAAAATTCTCCTCACCGATACTGCCGAGTCTTTATATCAACACCTTTTTACCAGCGGCGCTGAAGTTCTTTTAACTATCTTACCTGCTTATCTTAAGGACCAAATCGAACTTCGCCAACAAAATGATTCTCAATCTACTTATACTAAAAAACTCACCCGTGATGATGGAAAAATTGATTGGAAAAAGCCGGATGAATATCTTGAGCGATTTATCAGAGCAATGTCTCCCTGGCCTGGTTCCTGGACAATGATTGGAATTTTACCTATCAGCAGCGATCGCGGTGGATCGGTAAAGTTAAGACAGCTAAAAATTCTTAGGGCCCATCTTGAAAACCTGTCACCTGATACCTGTCACCTGATACCTGATTTGGTTCAGCTCGAGGGCAAAAAACCAGTCTCCTTTAAGCAATTTCAAGAAGGCTATCCCAGTATAAAACTGATTTAAGCAGATTATCAAGCAGATTTAAGCAAATATTTCTCAGGCAAAATTATTCGCTTAACTTCTAACTTCTCGCCTCCAAAATTAATAATCAGACCAACCTTCATCTGTAAAGCGTTCAAATATCGCAACATCTGTATCATCCACTTAGGATCCAGTGTCTTTACTCTTTTAATCTCTACGGGAACCTTATTATCAAAAATAAAATCAATAAAATATTTTCCGAAAATTTTACCCTCAAAGCTTAAATTTATTTCTTTTTCTCTTTCATAAGGAAGTTTTAAATTATCTCTGGCTTCTATTTCTAAAACACGCTGATAATGCTTTTCCTGGTAAGCGGACCCTAGAAGATTGTGGATTTTAAGACACGCACCAATAATTTTGTGGGTCAACTCTTTATGAGGAAAATCCTCCTCTTCATCTGCTCTCATCTGTTTTTACTCTATTCTGCTTATATCAGCTTCTTTACTTTCATCTGCTTTGACATCTGCTTTTATCAGTTTTTTGACTTTCCGCAAGCACTTTGTACATAATTTCCATTTTCCCTTTTTCCCATTCAAAATTCCCCGAAAAGAATGAAGATTCGGCAGGCTTAGTTTTCGGGTTCTTTGTCTTGAATGGGAGACGTACCGCCCAACCAAAACTCCCTTACCACAAATGTCACAACGCATAGCCATATGGTATACTTTAACAAAGATTAATTTTTTTTACAAGATGCTTGATTTTTTAATCGTTTTTCCTATTCTTATCTATTCGGTCATCCTTCACGAAATCGCTCATGGCTTTATGGCTGATCGTCTGGGTGATCCAACCGCCAGGCTCTCTGGCCGTTTAACTTTAAATCCAATTCCGCACATTGACCCTTTAATGAGCCTGTTTTTACCTCTGCTTCTGATTTTTTCAGGCTCGCCAGTTGTTTTTGGGGCGGCAAGACCGGTCCCGATTGATCCTTTTAATTTCCGCGAAGGCCGCAAAGATATTGGCTTGGTTGGTTTGGCTGGACCAGGAACTAACTTACTAATTGCGGTTTTTGCAGCTTTACTTTTTAAAATACTTCTCTTTCTATCCCCAAATAGTCTTTCGTTTTTTCTTCCGATTCTTGTCATCACCACCAAAATCAACCTTATCCTTGCCGCTTTGAACCTCATTCCCATTCCCCCACTTGACGGTTCACGCATTTTAGCGGCCATTGCCCCTGGGGAGGTGGCTGGAGTTTTGGATTCTTTGGAACCTTTTGGACTTTTTATTCTTTTCTTCCTTCTCCTTTTCCCCATTGGCGGTTTTAGCCTCGGCAATCTTATCTTCGGTTTCGTTTCCGTCTGGATGAGGCTCCTGGGCTTCTGAGTTGATACATAAATTTGTACTTTGTTCTCTTGACTTAAGGCTAACGAAGTGGTATTGTAGAATTGTCCTGCCGAGGAAGAGAAGCCGTAAAAGCTTTTTCCTCTGAGATTTATTGGGAATTCAAATTCCCCAAGCCTCGTGGGGTTTGGGGTGAGGATACCCACCTGCTACACATACAGGAAAACAATTTACGGTGAACCTACTTGGCAGGATTGACGTTCTCCTAGATTTTCCCCCAATTTTTTGTTAAAATTTAATCGTGCCGAACTGTTTTGCCTGGGACGTTAAATTCGCTGGGATAGCTCAACGGTAGAGCAACTGTTTTGTAAACAGTAGGTTTCGGGTTCAAATCCCGATCCCAGCTCAGAGTAGGCTTGCCCTCCTAAAATCGCAGCACGAGCCGTATACGGATAGTATTGAAAAGGCGAGTGCTAAGAT
>Ga0100377_1004997_pt1 | contig 10043 bp, 12 predicted proteins | sample CryGeymeta201501_FD_83664 | JGI IMG/M metagenome (GOLD analysis project Ga0100377, IMG submission 83664) | Groundwater microbial communities from Crystal Geyser aquifers in Utah, USA - Crystal Geyser metaG 2015-01 | ecosystem: Environmental > Aquatic > Deep subsurface > Groundwater | place: USA... | reverse complement strand
TTCATCGAGTAATGGCTTAAGTTTTTCTTTGCCTATATAGTGCTTTTCTCTTTCATCTCTTAGCCATTCAATGATTCTGTAATCTACTATCATTTCTCTTTTTTGTTTGGGGCTAGTTGATTTTGTAAGAGTCCATAACATATTGGACTTTTGGGGTAAGATGAAATTATTCAAGAAATATTTTAAAGGTGGTTGTTTGTTTAATGACCTATGAGCTTTTCTAGTATTATACCAGATTAAGTATTGCATCAATCCTCTGCTAAATTAAACTCTTCTGTATCACACAGGTTTTCTCTGTGCCAGTTTATGTATTGCTCTTTTAAGGTTCTATTGAATCTCTCCACATAAGCATTTTCCTTGGGACGTCTTGGGTAGCTATTAAAATGAACTATGTTGTTTTTCCTAACATATGTCCTAAAGTGCTTCTCGAACTCAGATCCGTTGTCTGTCTGGATTCTTTTTCCAAAGAAAGATAGTTGATCTTCCTTTATTGAAAGCTTCTCTGGTGACCATAGGTCCAAATTCGTCAAAGAACTTAAGAATTCTTATTCTTTGTTCGATTAACTGCTTTTGCTTTAGAGAATAGTGAGATATATCGTATATGTACTTCATAAGACGATTATATCCCTTAAAGTAGCTTGCAAGATAGATTTGCTACATTTAGACTCCTTACCTAGAGTCCAATATGTTTCTGAACTTATGCAAATATTTCACCTATATTTTGTATTTATAACAAAATATACAAATAAAATTTAAAAAACAATAACTTTTTATATTAATATAATTACTAACTTTATTATTATAAGCATGAATAAGCTTAATTAAACATTTAGAAAAATATAAAAATCCAATATCTTTGATAAGAATAAATTACACTAAATATTGCTTAAAGATAGATAAAATAAGCCACGCCTAAAAAAGATCACAAGCACTTTTAAGGAAGTTCTGGAAAAAATGAACATGACTTCTATAAAAAATAGAGCATAAATGAATTACAGAATATAAAATGATAAAAAGTAAAAAAGGCAAATAAATAAAATAAAGGAGGTATTAATTATGGCTAGAATGCCAGGAGAAAAAGAACCTATGACTACTGCAGAAGCAGGAAGAAGGGGCGGGACCAGCACATTCAAAAAATATGGTCCAGAATTCTATCACAAAATAGGCACCAAGGGTGGCCATAGAGTAAGAGAACTTATACAGAAAGCTAAGGGAGGTATGAAATAAAATTATAAAAAATAAAGGGGGATTAGTATGGCTAAAGAAAAAAAATCTATCACTACCGCAGAAGCAGGTCAAAAGGGAGGAGCAACAACTTCCAGAAAGTATGGGCCTGAATTTTATCAGGAAATTGGTCAAAAAGGGGGAAGGGTTGTAAGCGAAAAGTATGGGCCTGATTTTTATCATAAAATTGGAACAATGGGTGGACATAAGGTAAGAAACCTTATTAAAAAAGCGAAAGAGAGCTCAGAAGGATAAGGAGGAAAAATGGCCAAAAAAGCTAACGCTAAGCCTGCCATGACTACTAAAGAAGCCGGGCGAATAGGAGGCAGAAAAACAGCAAGAAAATATGGAAAAGAATTTTATCAGACAATAGGCAAAAAAAGCGGTCAAGCAGTAAAAAAACTTATACAAGAAGGAAAAAACCTTAGGAATAAGATAGTTTGGGATAGTCCTGTATCACAGGACTATTTTTATTTTAAGATAGCCAAAATTTTTGTGCTATTAAAATTTTTATGAATAATTTTTTCAAACCCTTTAATATCTCCTTGAAAAAAAGCTTTTCTAGAATACTATCGCCAATATCTTCTATCAAAAAAGAGATACGATTTGCCTCCCACTGATAGCCAGAGTCTTTAACAAAACCAGTTTTCTTATTGGTAAAATATTGTATTACTCCTTCATTCAAAAGCTTAAAATAATTAATCTTTTTTCCTTTTTTAAAAATCTGGGTATAAAAACCAGATTTTACAGTGGTTTTATCTTTATGTTTATCGATCTTTCTAAAACTTGATGCATGAAGAAGTTCATGATAAAGAATATTAATAATAAAATCTCTATCTAGTAGTTTTACTAAATCCTTATTAAATAAAATAGTTCTTTCCTCATGTTCGTAAAAAGCGGGTATATCCTTTAATCCTCTATACGGATAAACAGATTTTAGTTTATTGGTAAATCCCGAGACTTGAATTTTAACACAATTCAGGTTACTAGGGTTTATATTCCCCTTAAAATCATTCACTATTTTTTTCTTTAGTTTAATAAATATATCTTTAAGATCTCTTTCGGTCATGGTATCATTCTAGCTTCTAAAATATTTGTTGTCAATTTCAACAATAATACGATTTTGTGGATAATTTATTTTGTAGGATATTACAATGATAATGAATTTCTTTTAACTTAAAATTTTAAAGAAGGCTAAATCTTTCCTAGATCTAACATTTAAAAATAAAAGGTTTAATTAAAAACCAGACTAGGAAAGATTAGCAATACGTTTCCTGCTCTTGTTAAAAATGAGGGCAGGAATTTACCACTAAACAAATTTATAATATAATCTAATCAAACTTATTTAAAGGCACTAAGCAAATGGAAATCTCCAAAGAACAAGCGGAGAAAATTCAAAACCATATAATGAGCTTGCTAGGTAAAGAAGTAAGCTTTGTTGATACCGAAAACCGATACATTGCTTCAAGCTACCCTAATAATGTAGGGAGAAAAGCCAATCTTTCTACTAATATTTTTACTGAAAGTCAACCTAAAGAATTAGAGATAAGAGGCGAGGAACAAATAGTAATTCCTATTATTTATGAAGGTAAAAGTTTAGGTGTTTTACTTGTTAATAATGATGATAATAACGGCCTAGAACAGGCTAAAATAATTAAAAGTTTTACAGAACTTTTAATGCAGCAAACGATAGAAAAAACTCGAGCCCTTAAAGATTCAACCGATCAATTTATATCAAAAATGTTATTCGAAAATGATCCTAAAAAAATACCATACCTTATCTCTGAAGCTTCAATATTAGGCCATAAATTAAATATCTCAAGAATAGCTATTTTTATTAAGATAGAGGGATTTTGGGAAAATTGCTTACTAAATGATTATAGATTCGAGGGTGATCGAACTAGAGTAATAGAACATTGGAAAAAAGAAATAGAGAATGCCATTTCGGGCTTCTTTACGAAAGCCTCTGATAATATTATCGCATATTTAGGAGAAGACTATTTTATAATCTTTAAAGATATCTCAAATTCCGATGAAGATAAAGCAATTGAGCTTATTAATAAAAATTTTTCTGAGATATTTAATCCTTTAAAGAATCATCAAACTAAAAAAATAACCGTTGGAATCAGTAAAGCTTACATAGGTATAAAGGGTTTAATAAAAGCTTATAACGAATCAAAAATGACTGCATTATTAGGTGAAAAAATATACGGGGGTGATAAAAGTTATTTCATTGATGATTTAGGAATAGTCTCTATAATAGGCGACGGTGCACGAGAAAAAAATTAACTTTTTCTTCTGAATTGTTAGGTAATTTAACTAATAATGATTTATTAAAAACCCTTGAATTTTTCTTTAAAGAAAACCTTAATCTAACCAGCACCGGGCAAAAACTTCACATTCATAGAAACACCGTCATTTATAGATTAGACCAGATTTCACGAATAATAGGCTTAGATCCAAGAAATTTTGATGACGCTGTATCAATAAAAATAGCCCTCCTAATAAGGCAGCTATTTTCTTAAAATGTCTAAGACAAAATCTTAGAATATAAAATCTATTTTAGAATTTCCTTTACCTTATTTACAACCTGATCTGGCGTATTATAGGCTTTTACAAGATAATCAGTAGCACCCAGAGAAATAGCCAGCTTGATATCTCTATCTGCATCTTTTACTCCAAGATTAGTTAATATAATTACAGGAATATTTTTATATTCATTTTTTGATTTTATGTCTTTTAGGACTTCAAACCCATTCTTGTCCGGCAGGAGAATGTCTAATAGAATAAGATTCATGCTAGAATCAATCTTTTGAATCACTTCTTCGCTATTTTTCGCTACCACCGTATCAAATCCAGACATTTTAAATTGTTCTTCGTACATCTCTGCTAAAGTTACATCATCTTCTATTAAAAATATTTTTTTCATTTTTCCTCCATTAATTTTTATTTATTTTGTGCATGGTAATTGTAATTGTAAAACTAAAGGAATACGGATTTTAAATGTAGTACCCTCACCTTTTATACTAGATGCCGAAAGTTCTCCTCCTATTTCATTAGCCAACTCTCTAGCAATATATAATCCTAAACCAGCACCGGGCACACGTGATGTTAAAGAATCACTCACTCTATAAAATCTTTGGAAAATATTTTCGATATCTTCTTCTGATATACCTATTCCGGTATCACGAATATTGATTATGATATCATCATGATCTTTTACAAGACTAATAATTATTGAATCTCCCCCCGAATACTTAATAGCATTATCTATAATTCCAGATATGACTATTTTAAGACGTTTATAATCAGATGACGCGAAAACAGGCTGGGTAGTAAAGTCTTTTTTAACGCTAATACCTGTCTTTTCAATTTTATAGTTAAGATTAACTATAACATCATTTATAAGCTCGATTAAATCAATTGTTGTTAACTTAATAGAAGATTTATCGCTTTTGATTCTGATAATTTCTAACATTCGCTCAACTAAATCCATTATCTCTTCAGATGATGTATAGGCCCTTTCTAGGTACCGAGTTTTATTTTCTTCATTAAGCCCCTTATTGTTAAGTATCATACTCATATAGCCTCTCACAGCAGTTAGGGGAGTCCTTAGTTCGTGTGTAGCTGAAGTTATAAAGTCCTCTCTTTCTTTTTCAATTTTTTTTAATTTATCTATATCTCTAATTATTTCTACTATAAGCACTAACTTACCGAAATTATCTAATATAGAATAGGCGCTAACAGATACCCACTTAAATTCGCCGTTTTTTTGCTTTAGCCATAATTCATCATTCTTAATTATTTGAGATTTGTGTATTCTTTTTCTTTTTACTATTTCCATAGCAGGGCAGAAGTTGCCTATTTTTGTTTTTGAAAATGGATTATAAAGGCTCCTACTTTCGCAAGCAAGATGCCCCTTTAATTCTTCTTTTTCAAACCCGGACAACCTGCAAAATTCCGGGTTAGTGTCAATAATGATACCCTCAGAGTCATATATAATCATTCCTATATCTACAGTCTGAAAAAAAGTGTGCCATCTCTGTTCCTGCATCTTGATTGTTTGCAGTTTATCAGATAGATCACTCACAACCGATTTTAGTTTATCGCGCTGAGAAACAACTTTATTATGTAAATCATGAATGTTTACAGCTGAAGCAACTTGTGATGAAACTAATCTTAATACTTCCAATTCATATTGTTTAATTAGCTTTGGTTTCTTCCAATGAACTATAACTAAACCAATAACTTTATTCTCAAGAAGAATTGGGCTAATCACTAATGAACCAGCTTTAAATGGGCTTTTAAAATTTAAACGCCAATTATTTTGAATATCAAATACTAAAAGAGTCTCTTTTTTATTTTTAATAAAATCAATGATATCGGCAAAATCTGGTTTTTTTCTATCTATAAAAATTAAACAATTATCAACTCCTAAGTTTGCCATTATTGTTTCTTTAATAACAGATAAATAATCATCCATATCTAAACTCAATTTAGAGACTGCATTGCTTATTTGATAAAGCAATTGTCTTATATCTTCATTATTTTCCATAATTTATATAAGCCTCAAAAATTGTTTTATTTCTAGGGCTAATATTCGGTCCTTCTTCGGGTGGCGACCAAAAAACCGAATCAATTTCATAGTTTTCCATTACCGTGCCTTGTGTTTCACATTCATAAGCAAACCAATCATGGTAATCCGCGCCGGCCCGACAAGAGTTTTTTACATCCACTTCCTTAAAGAATAATTTCGCTTTTTTCACTCGTAAGCCTGTTTCTTCAAAAACCTCTCTATCCAATGCCTCTCTTGACGTCTCACCATTATCAATATGTCCTGCTGGTATTGTAATGCCGAAAGGATAAGTCCTTCTTTTTATAAAAAGTATCTGACCTTTTCCGTTTTTAATGATAGCTTTAACAACCTGATGTTTGATTCCATAATTTGTATTTATTTTCTTAATTCGACCACGATCAAGATAACGAGAAGATTTTTGTTTACAACTTGAACAATAATATTTGACTAAATTTTTCTCAACTATCTCAGTTAAATTATCAGAATTACATATGATACAAACCTTCATAGCGTACTCCTTTAAAGAAAAAATCTCTGAAATGCTAAACTCCAAAGATTTTTGTTATATATCAATAGTTTTTTTATACCCCCTATTTCTATAATTTTTCATCAATAATGCTTTCTATTTTGAATATCGTATCCATTAAGCGGCCGTCTTCATTATTAACTATATAATTTATTATTAGCGGATATAATACATAAGCTAACACATTATAACGCTGCGCGTCTTCAATTGTACGATCAATTCTTATTTTTTCCTGCGGAGTTAAAATATCACGCCTATGTTGCAATCTCTCTCGATCTTCTAATCTTTCTCGTAAATGTTTAATTGGCGTCCTAAGATAGACTATCATCATATTTTTGAATAATTCTTTTTTGAGAACTAAACATGTTATAAAAACTCCAGGAATTAATAATATCTTTCTATGCTTCCTTGCTTCGAATATTTTCGTTACGACTTCTTCCATCATTAGTGCGTAATAATAATCACCCTTAGATCTAAACAATAAAGAGCCATCCATGTTTTTTTCTAAATACTCCCTAGAAGTAAAATAATAATTTCCTATGTCGCTACCGATACTATTTGCATCTTTAATTTCTCTCATTGTCGGATAATCTTTCTGTGTGCCTATCCTGGGTGGCCTAGAAGTATGTAGTTTTAATCTAATAATATCGTCACGAGAAGATTCTAAAAAACTAATTACAGTATCTTTACCCGCACAATTTATACCAGCAAGACTAAGTATGCGCCTGTATTTTTGTCCACTTTTAGAAATTTTTCTAATATTTTCCTCGTTAACTATAGAATAATCATCACTTCTTACTTGTTTCTGATTATCAAATTCAAGGAATCTTTCTATAGGACAAGAATCCATAATAACAGCCCCTTTTTTATAAATATCAAAGATCAATTTATATTAAATATAACAAATATATAATTGTTTTTAAATATTATATTGGTATTTTTATTAATTTGTTTTGTCAAAAATTACAAAATAATTAACTACTAACTATGAAATCCTACAAAATCATTTTTAGCTTTTAAAATTTGCCTCTTTGATTTAAAATTGAATAAGTTATGAAAATACACTTTATAGGAATAGGAGGCATAGGGATGAGTGCGCTTGCCGGCATTGCGGTAAAAAGCGGCTATATTGTTAGTGGTTCTGATATAGAAGATAGTTATAATATAAAACACTTAAGAAATTTGGGTGTAAAAATTTATATAGGACATAAAAGAAGCAACCTTGATCCAAAAACAGATCTTATCATAATTACATCATCAATTAGTAAAGATAACCCCGAGGTATTAAAAGCACGGCAGCTAAAAATAGCTATGAAAGACAGGGGAGAATACCTAGGCAAACTAATGAAAAACAAAAGAAGCGTTGCCGTTGCTGGTACTCATGGCAAAACAACGATCTCTTCAATGATTTCAGTAATACTGGATAAAGCTGGTATGGATCCTACTGTTGCCGTAGGGTGTCTCATAAAAGAGTTTGGCAACCAAAATTGGATAAAGGGAAAGAGTGACTTAATCGTTGTTGAGGCATGTGAATATAAGTCTTCATTTTTAAAACTTAAGCCAAGCATAGCGGTAATATCCAATATAGAAAAAGAGCACCTAGATTATTTCAAAAATATAGATAAAATAATTGATGCTTTTAAAAATTTTTTAAAGTTAGTACCCCAAAATGGCTTCGCAGTTGTAAATGCTGATGATATAAACATTCAGAAAATATTAACAAATACTCAATTTGATTTTCCGATAATAACCTATGGGATGTCAGAAAGCTTGGCAGAATGGAGAATTGAAAATGTTAAAGAAGAAAAGGGTCAGGTATCTTTTGACGTATTTAAAAATAAACAGATTATTGATAATTTTATAATTAGAGTACCCGGCAAACATAACACAATGAATGCCTTGGCTTCTATAATTGTGACTTCAAAGTTAGGCGTTAATCTTAAAACTATTAAAGAAACCTTGTTAGAGTTTACTGGCGCGAAAAGAAGAATGGAACTCAAAGGAGAAAAAAATGGAATTATAGTAATTGATGACTATGGACATCATCCAACAGAAATCAAGGTAACATTGGAAGCAATTAAAAATTTTTACACTAATAGAAAAAGGCTGTGGTGCATATTCCAACCTCATCAATATTCTAGAACTCGGCTATTTTTCAATGATTTTATAAATTCCTTTGACTTAGCTGATAAATTAATCATAAATGATATATATGAAGTTAGAGATACTAAAAAAGACATTCAAGCCGTTAACTCAAAAAAACTAGTAGAAAAAATTCAAGAAAAAAAAGAGATAGATACATTGTATATAGAATCATTTAAGGAGACGGCAAAATATTTATCTAAAAATGCAGAAAATGGGGATATAATATTAACTATCGGGGCAGGCCCAGTTTATCAAATAGGAGAGTTATTTTTAAATGAAAATTGTAAAAAATAAATCTTTATGTAACTATACATCCTTTAGAATAGGGGGGGAGGCTGATTACTTTGCTGAAGTAAACAGTAATGGAGATATATTGAAAGCGGTTAACTTTGCCCAAAAGAAAAATATTCCCTATGTTGCTATTGGTAATGGATCAAATATTTTAGTTAATGATAAGGGGTATAGGGGATTAATAATCAAGATATCTAATATTAACTGCATAAACATAGAAAAAGATAAAATTACATGCAGTGCTGGATTACCTTTGAGCAAGCTGCTCCAAGAAGTAAAAAATAATAATCTAGGCGACATAGAATTTTTAATTGGCATACCTGGTACAGTAGGAGGAGCGGTAGTTGGCAATGCCGGCATGAAAAACAAACATATTTCAAATATTTTATATAAAGCAGAATTATTAAAGTCTAACGGTAAAATAATTGAAGTAGATAAATCTTATTTTGGCTTTGGCTATCGCGAAAGTAATCTTAAAAATAATAAAGATATATTATTAGAAGCTACGTTTAAACTAAAAAAAATATCCAAAAAAATACCAGATAAAATAACGAAAGCAGTCATTAAAAATAGAGTAAATCAACCTATCGGCTATTCTGCCGGTAGTATATTCAAAAATCCTAAATCAATGTTTGCAGGAAAAATAATAGAAGACTTAGGCATGAAAGGTAAAAAGAAAAACAATGCTCAAATATCCCAAATACATGCAAACTTCATCATTAATCTAGGTGGCGCAAAAGCAGCGGATGTTAAATACTTGATTAACCAGATAAAAAGAAAAACGATGAACAAATATGGTATTCATTTAGAAAGAGAAATAAGATACCTAGAAGAAAGGGGATGGAGGTGAAAAAAAAGAATATAGTAGTGTTATATGGCGGCGACTCTAACGAAAGAATAGTCTCGTTAAAAACTGGCTTAATGATATCTAAAAACATCAATAAAAAGAAATATAACGTAAAACTAATAGATACAAAAAAAGAAATTTTCAAAATCATAGACTTGGCAAAGAAAAAAATATTGATCTTGCGTTTATTGCGCTTCACGGAAAAGGCGGAGAGGATGGCTCAATACAAGGATTTCTCGAAACATTAAAAATAAAATATACGGGTTCTGGCATTCTTGCTTCAGTTATTGGTATGGATAAAGAAATAACCAAAACAATTCTAACTGCAAATAAGATAAAAACACCTAATTTTTCTATAATAAACAAAGAGTCTAATATTAAAAAAAATCTTACTTTCCCATCAATTCTAAAACCAATTAATGAGGGTTCCAGTA
>Ga0100377_1004989_pt1 | contig 10051 bp, 6 predicted proteins | sample CryGeymeta201501_FD_83664 | JGI IMG/M metagenome (GOLD analysis project Ga0100377, IMG submission 83664) | Groundwater microbial communities from Crystal Geyser aquifers in Utah, USA - Crystal Geyser metaG 2015-01 | ecosystem: Environmental > Aquatic > Deep subsurface > Groundwater | place: USA... | reverse complement strand
TTAATTCTTTATAATAGCCTTTTTAATGCATGGCACATTGAAATTAATGAGAAAACTCCGTTATTCAATTTATATCCATCTTCTCTTTGGGTCTTTGTGCCTTGGTGGCTGAATAGTTACTTTTTTTATTGACATGCCGAGCAACTATACGTACAATACACGTATAAAGGAGGTGTGCCATGCAGAAGAAATTAACCATAACCGTAGATGAAGAAGTATATACCGGACTCCATAAAATCATAGGACCCCGCAAAATTAGTAGATTTGTCCAGGAGATAGTCCGTCCTCACGTTGTGCGCCCCAATTATGAATCGGCCTATGCCGAGATGGCAAAAGACAAAAATCGGGAGAATGAAGCATTAGATTGGGCCGAAATTACCTTTAAGGACACGGATCATGAAACGATGTGAAGTCTGGTGGGTCAATTTCGATCCTTCTGTTGGTGGGGAAATCAAAAAGAAGCGTCCTGCCGTTATCATCAGCAATGATGCATCAAACAAATTCCTCAATAGAGTTCAAGTTATTCCTCTTACCAGCAAAACAGATCGTCTCTATCCCAGTGAGGCACTGGTGGCTTTTGAAGGCAAAGAGAGCAAGGCCATGGCGGATCAATTGGCCACTGTAAGCAAGTTAAGGCTTTTTAACCGCGCTGGCATTCTTTCTGAGGCAGATACGCACAAGGTTGAAGAAGCCGTTAAGATACAACTTAGCATTAATTAAGAAAAGGCCACCCAGGCAATCCAGCCGACTCGTTATACTCGCGGCTGATTTTTGCGTGTTCCTGTGGCGCTCCGCGCCGTTCTGATATCCGCCCCTTGTAACTTATACCGCTTTATAATTTTGGATATTTAAAAACTCTGTGATAGTATCTAATTGCATCGGTTTTCTGCCTCCTCCGTAAGTTTTTTTATTCGCAAACTTAATCTTACCGAGTCGGCTTAAATCCGAGGTGTATTTTTTAACTTTCTATGCCGTGATGACCTGGTTCAATTTAAACACGAAAAACCAAAGATTTCCTTGTTGTTAGCAATATTCGGCAGAACTGATCACGGCATTGACAAGAGAACTTATCGCCGTGGGATGAGGGAGAGAAGGAGAGGGAATGAGAACATTTTCTGAACTTGACCTCCACTTTGCCCGTTTGATGACGGAACTTGCGGGCCATGATGCGCCGGAGGTCTTTCTAACTGCGGCGCTGGTCAGCAGGGGCACGAGGGAAGGGCATATCTGCCTCGATCTCTCATCCTTCGAGGGGAGGCCGCTGACAGGTGGTGAGTTGGAAGGATATCCTCTAACCTGTCCCTCACTTTCCCAGTGGCGACGGGTACTCGAGGCGAGTGGCGTGCTGGGGAAACCCGGCGACTACAGGCCCCTCATCCTCGACGGGCGGTCGCGTCTCTACCTGTATCGTTACTGGGACTATGAAAAAAAACTGGCCGATTTCATCAGGGACCGCACCGGCAACAGAAACGGTAAGCCGCAGATATTTGCGGATGAGGCCGGTATTGGTCCTGCCCTCCTGAAGGATGGGCTGGATCGCCTCTTTCCCCCTCTTCCCGATGATGGTACCGACTGGCAGAGAGTCGCCGCCATCACGTCTCTATGGAACGGTTTCTCCGTAATCTCCGGGAGTCCCGGGACGGGAAAGACCACTACCGTGGCAAAGATCATGGCCCTCCTCCTCGAGCAGAGCAAGGGGAAGATGTTGCGGATCGCCCTTGCCGCACCGACGGGAAAGGCCGCCGCCCGGCTTGAAGAGGCCATCAAAAAAACCAGGGAGACGCTGCGTTGTCCTGAGTCTGTGAGGGCGGCCATTCCCGAAAAGGCGACCACCATCCATCGCCTGCTCTCGACTATTCCAGATTCGCCTTACTTTTTCTACAATTCCGGAAATCCTCTTCCCGTTGATGTGGTTATTGTGGATGAGGCCTCCATGGTTGACCTTCCCCTGATGTCCAAGCTTGTCCAGGCGATGCCGGGGACGGCAAGGCTCATTCTCCTGGGCGATAAGGACCAACTGGCCTCGGTAGAGGCAGGCGCCGTCCTCGGCGATATCTGCGGAACGGGGTCTTTGGATGCCTTTTCCCGGGGATTTTCTGATGAGTTGAAAAAATATACACGTAATGGCATCCAGGTCGTCTCCCATCCGGGAGAGTCGCCGGTGATCTGTGACAGTCTTGTCCAACTGCAAAAGAACTATCGTTTTGGAGAGGAAAGCGGTATCGGTCATCTTGCCTCTGCGGTGAACGGGGGAGATGGCGACCGTGCCCTTGCCCTCCTGAAATCCGGCGCTTACGGGGACATCCAATGGTCGGAATTACCCCGGCCGGACATCCTCACTCCGGCGCTTAGTGAAAAGCTTATAAATAACTTTAAAGATTATTTGCAAGCCATTGATTTAAAAACTAATATTGAAGAAATATTTGATCTATTCGACGGGTTTCGCATCCTCTGTGCCCTCAGGCATGGTCCCTTCGGCGCAGCGGCATTGAATCTTCTCGTTGAAGAGATTCTCCGCCGTGAAAACCTGATCAGACCAGACACACGCTGGTACCGGGGGCGCCCGGTCATGATTACCCGCAACGACTATAATCTGAGGTTATTCAATGGAGACATCGGTATTATTCTGCCTGAAGGGGACAACGAACTGTATGCCTTCTTCCGTGATGCCGGCGGCGCCTGGAGAAAATTATCTCCCTCGAGACTGCCGGAACATGAGACAGTCTATGCCATGACCGTTCATAAAAGCCAGGGATCGGAATTTGACAGGATCGTCCTTATTTTGTCTGACAGGGAATCACCCGTGCTGACACGGGAACTTATCTATACGGGCATTACGAGGGCAAAAAGGAAGGTGACAATCTGGGGAAGAGAAGATGTTTTTCGCGCCGCCGTTTCCCGGAGGATTGTCCGCACTTCAGGGCTTCATGATGCCCTTTGGGGATGATAGGAGCCGGACAATCGAAAGAACAACGGTAACGGGGATACTTCAGCCGGCTGCCGGTTAAATATGGAGAGATTTTCCCTCCACTGTTAGGGCGGCCTCCATTAAACCCTCTGAGAGGGTGGGATGGGCATGAATAGATGAGGCAAAATCATTAAAGGAGGCTTCCAGTTTTATCCCCAAGGCGGCTTCTCCAATCATTTCGGTTGCATGAGGACCAATGATTCCTACTCCAAGTACTTCCCCATATCGAGGCTCAACGATAAACTTTACCATACCGTCCGTTTCATCTAATATCAGAGCCTTCCCGTTAGCTCTAAAGGGGAACTTACCGATCTTGATATCACCGTATTTTTCCCTTGCCTCTCTCTCGGTCAATCCCACCGCCGCTACCTCCGGTGAAGTATAGACGCAGCGGGGAACCGCCCGATAGTCCATTTCTGAGACAATACCCATTGCATTTTGGGCTGCGCACCTTCCCTCGGCCATAGACTTGTGGGCCAGCATGACATCCCCCACCACGTCTCCGATCGCATAGATGTTCTCTATATCTGTCTCCATCCGGTTGTTTACCACAATGCGGTCTTTCTTGAGAGGAAGGGATAGCTTTTCCAGACCCAGATTTTCAGTGCAGGGGCGCCGCCCCACGGCGATTAAAACCTTGCCGGCAACCAGCCTTTTTTCTTCACCTTTAAAACTGAAAGTAACAACCTTTTCTCCTTTTTCATTTGTTCCGATTTCCTTTACGGTGGCATCGGTGTAAACAGCAACTCCTTCCCGGGTTAATTTTCTTTCTAAGATCAGGGCGATCTCTGCATCCTCGGTGGGTAATAACCGGGGCATCATTTCGATAACTGCAACCCTTGTCTTTAGGCGGCAAAAGAGCTGGGCGAACTCAACCCCGATTACACCGCCGCCAATAATAATCATGCTTTCGGGCAGTTCTTCCATGTCTATCGCCTCATCGCTGGAGATAACACCTTTCCTATCGGCTCCCGCGATCGGAATTGAGGCAGGTTCTGAACCGGTGGCAATTATTATTTTATCCGCTTCTATCATTTTTTCACTGCCGGCGACCTTTACCATCCCCGGTTCGACAATCGTGCCGGTTCCACTGATAACGGAGATATTATTTTTCTTCATCAGAAACCCGATGCCCTTCAACAGTTGTTGCACAACTTTTTCCTTTCGCCTGCGCATCTTCGCATAATCAAAGGAAAGATTTTCTATCGAGATACCGAAGGTATCCGCACGTTCTATCTGACGTAAGACCCCTGCAGATTGAAGCAAGGATTTGGTGGGGATGCATCCCCGATTCAGACAGGTTCCCCCCAATCTATCCTTTTCAATGAGAGTTACCTCTCCGCCGAGTTGAGCCGCACAAATGGCGGCCACATATCCACCCGGCCCCCCACCAATGATCGCAATACGGTTTCTCTTTTCGGACATTTTCACACCTCGATGGCAATTTTCTTCAGGATGTATTGCTTTCCGTCCTCTCAACGGAAAGCAATACAAAACTTAACCTCAGCGTCCTTTGCGTCTCTGCGGTGAACCATTACTTCTTTGTCTTCGCGTAAAGTTCGGCAGCCTTGAAGGAACTCCTTACCAGCGGGGCGGAGGCAACACCGGCAAACCCCATTTCCATACCTCTGTGTTCATAAGATAAAAATTCTTCCGGCGAGACGAATGCCGCCACCGGATGGTGTTGTGAAGATGGTTGCAGATACTGGCCAATGGTGAGGAGATCACAGTTTGCCTTCCGCAGGTCATCCATAACTCCGCAAAGTTCGTCCCCGGTCTCTCCCAGGCCGACCATAAAACCGCTCTTGGTAGTAATTGTTGGATCTAAGCGCTTTATCTCTGATAGTAGTTCTAAGGAGCGCCTGTAGGAAGCTTCCGGCCTGACCTTGCTATATAGACGGGGAACCGTTTCCACATTGTGGTTGATCACCTGGGGTTTCGATTTTACCAGAGACCTCAAGGCTTCAGAAGAACCGCGAAAATCCGGGATGAGGACTTCAATAGTAACCCCGTTTCCCTGTTTATGAAGCGTTTCCACGACCTTTACAAACTGGGAAGCGCCACCGTCAGCAAGGTCATCCCTGGTGACCGAGGTTACCACGATGTATTGCAGGCCAAGTTTTTGCGACGCCTCGAAAAGGCGCTGTGGTTCTGTATCATCAACAGGCAGCGGAATTCCCTTTTTAACCGCGCAAAAGGTACAACTTCTTGTACAAACATCTCCTAAGATAAGAAACGTTGCTGTTTTTCTGGAAAAGCATTCTCCCATATTCGGACATCCGGCACTTTCACAAATGGTGTGCAGATGCATATCTTCCAGGAGGCATTTCATCTCGTGCATGGTTGCCGGAGCGGGAAACCCCTGCCTCAACCAGGGGGGGAATCTTCTTTTCATGAGTGCGCCGTTACCTCTTTAACCCATTAAAATTCCTTATTTGCCCGTAACTGTTCAGGTAGCCACCAAGGCACCAAGACACAAAGAATAGATATGAGTTTTACCCCCTTATCTGAAAAGGAAGAACGCATTGCAAAAAAAGCAGTAGATTAATTTCAATGTGTCCTTCATAAAAAGGGGTATTAAGAGAATAATTCTGTAATCTTAGTGCCTTGGTGTCTTAGTGGCTGAATAGTTACATTTGCCCCACATAAATCGGAAAGTTGGCATATAGCACTTTTATCTTCGTTAAACGAAAATCAATAGAGATGCAAGAGGAAATATTTATTTAGGGATATGCTGGCGACCTTATTACCGGTTAAAGGAGGGACGTGCTCTGTCACGTCCAGAGTAACTTCGGCCACGACGGAGCGTGGCCCTCCATCATTTGGAGGTCCGTCCCTCCTGGTGCATAAAAAGCGTTCCAAAAATCTCTTCTGCTAACTGTTGAAATTCTGCGTCAAGGGGGTTGGCCTTCCCAAAGCAGACCCGGTAACTGGGATCCTCGCATTCGCCTGGTTTTCCGTGTTTATCATCAGAACCCATCCAAACCTTCCTTGCAGAATGTATCCCCTCTTCCCGTTCCCCCCCCTTTTTGAAGACCTGTCGGGCATACGCCCAGGAGGTCTCAGGAAAAAATTTTAGAGGATTTGACAATCCTATCCAGTACTTATGCAGGAGACCTTCAAGTATCTCTTCATATTTTTCCACCGGTGCATATTCCCACACCTCATCCTGTCCCAGGAGGAAACTGCGACGGGGATATTCCCGAGGCGCCACCCCGTTCAGAGCGAGGTGATAGATCCACATCCTCAGATGATCTTTGGCCTTCAACTTCGCATAGCGCCAGTGGATCAGCCCCTCGGCAGAGAGGGAGACGATCTGGCCTCTCAGCTTGAATCCGGCAATATCCAGATTAATATCAAGGGGGCGAAGCCCGCCTCCCGCAAGGTATCGCTGTATCCTGTCGACAAATTCACGTACCCCGGGGGTCAGGCTGTAGTAACGATATTCGCCGACCTTACCATGGGGGAGTTGTCCTGATGCCCTAACGACGGAGAATAAGTCCCTTGTATCCCTTCCGGAAAGCCCTTTTTCCACAAGCATCTCTTCAAGGGTGTATCTTTCGAGACCCTTTACATCAAAGGATTCACGTTCCTCGATGAGGGTCGGGGTCGTATACCCTTCCTCAAGGCTCATCTGTAGACGTCTTTTCAGGAGAAAGCCGGCCGGATTTCTGAAGAAGTTGACTAAATTAACCAACTCAACGGTCTTCCATTCTTCAGGGGGTTCAGAAAGTCCTGTGGTAATGAACCTCGCTGTTTCCTGACGTGGTTCGAGGCAGCAGCGGGCCGCCCTGAGGTTCTCTTCGGAATAGCTGAACAGTTTGTCTTTCCCTCTAAAATACTCAGGGTTGAAAGCCTGGAGGCGATGCGTCGTTACCAGGCGATCCGAAATTCCCCCCCCCTTCTCCCCGGGCAGTTCAAAACCCTGTTCAATGTAATCGAGAAGTTCACTTATGAGGACAGACGGTGGGATGAGGCTGTTGTCATCAATACTCTGTCCGATGTAACTTATTACTAACCTCTTTCTGGCGGAAAGAATCGCTTCGAGGAAGAGATAACGGTCGTCATTTCGCCGTGACCGATCTCCTGGCCTGGGGTATCTTGCCATTAAATCAAACCCGAGGGCCTTTGACCGTCGTGGATAATCTTCGTTATTCATTCCGAGGAGGTAGATTATCTTGAAGGGTATGCTCCGCATGGGAAGCATGGTGCAGAAAGTGACGCCACCGGTCATGAAACCAAAGCCAAATCCCTCTCTTTCAACATAATTTCTCAGGTACGACTTGATGACTTCTACTTCAACCACCTCATCGAAACCAGACAGCGCCTGTTGATCCCCAAGATTCCGGATGGCCCGCCGTAGCGCCTGGATTTCTCTCTCTGTCGTTTCATCGGTGAGGAAGAAACTGTTGAGGAGGCCGGTAAGGGTTTGCGACCATTCGTTGAGGGTACGCGAGCGGCCGAGGGCCGTGACATGGGAGAAGAGCCGATTCGTATATTCGAGAAACTTTCCCAGAAGAAGGGTCTCGCTCCCCTCAAGATGATCATAGGGTAGGATTCCGTTAAACAGATGCTCGTTCTTTCCGGGCATGGCATAGCCGAGGAGAAGACGGTTCAGACCGGCTTTCCACGTGTTTTCCGAAAAATCGGGGAGTCCCATCTGACGGCGGTTCTCCCCGTCAAGTCCCCATCGTATCCTGATTTCTGCTACCCAGTGCCGTATCAGTTCCAGATCCTCTTCCGACAGGCCGAATTTTTCACGTACCGGTGATATTTCAAGAACTGAAAGGACCTGCGATGCCCCGAAGCGGCTCCCGAAGAGAGCGATGATTTTGAGGAAGGCATCAATTATCGTGCTTTCTCTTCTGGCGCTCCTGTCAGCAATGCCGAATGGTATCCGCCGGGATTCGCCTCTGACCGAAGGGACCTCCCCGGGCATGTCGAAGACCGCCTGGATAAAGGGGGCATACGTCTCAATATCCGGCGCCATGACCAGGATATCTCCGGGCAGCAGTTGTTGGTCCTCCTCAAACATCGCGAGAAGGTTGTCGTAGAGCGCCTCGACCTCACGCATGGGACTGTGACAGGAGTGTATCTGTATTGATCTGTCGTTCGGATCCACGGTAGTTTTATTGTTTCCCTCCTGGCCCCTGTCCCGGAGGTTGAGAATATCGGACTGGAGGGAGGTAAGCATATTCTCCTGTCCCGGTTCCACAAAGAGGTCTTCTTCCTCGGCATGAAAGTCCGAAATAAAGGCAAAAAAATCCCGGCCCATCGTCCCCAGGGAGGCCAGGAGGCTGTTTCCCTTTTCGAGGTATAATTCTTCCGGGGAAAGTTTTTCCTGCCCCTTGCCGGTCTTGACCTTCTCTAATTTCCTGACTATCTCCCGGTCTGATCGGATATACCCCCAGAACTCGCGTGAAGGGTTTATGAGGAAGAGGTTGACCTCTATATGCCGTGATATTTCTTCAAATATCTCCAGGTGAAAATAGGGCAGGAATGAGATGCCGAAGAGGGAAATCCGCTCGGGTAGATTTGTTAATGTTGTGGATGGTTCCTGAATCTTTTGGAGGAAGGACTCTCTGTGTGCCGCAGGATGAGAGACTTCTTTGGGCCTTGCCAGCTCTCGACGGACGCGACAGAGCGCGTCCCTCCGAATGATGGAGGGCCACGCTCCGTCGTGGCCGGACCAGAGTTCAGCCTGCCAGCGCTCATCGTTTTTTCCAACCTTGCCTCTCTCCCATTCCATTATCATTTCCGGACGAAAGATCAGGTACTGATCGAAGACAGCAGCAATCCGCTCTGCGAGCTGGAAGAGCTTCAGATTTGTACTGTCATCTTCGAGATAATTTTTGAGGTTTTCGAAACCTTTCCTCGTGATACAGGACGGGAGGAGCTTCATTACCTTCCATCTCATGATCTCGGGTTCAAAGGAGGGATTTTCCTTAAATTCCGGAATGACGGCGCTAAAGATTTCATTCACCGCTGTTCTGGGAAAGGGAAATCTGTAGTTGGCGCAGATACCATGATGCCGGGCAAGTCTTAGAGAAATCCAGCGCTCCATTCCGCTGCTCTGGACCACAATAATTTCCTTTTCAAAAGGGGATGCCAGGGGAACAGATAGGATCTTCGCCAGTTTTTCCGCCAGCATCTCCAGACGGTTGCTGATAAAAAGTCTTAAACCCGTCATGGGTGTTCCCTTCTTTGATAAAAACATTATTTGCCGACAAGGGGGGTAATATTGTATATAACCGTTATCACTACCTCCGTCAATAGACCATTCATGAGAGGAAAATTTCTCGCCAGAGGATTGGGTGAGGAAGGAAGGAATTTAAGATGACTGATGTCCTGTTCCAGAAAATCAGCGGTCCACTGGAGGGATATGTAAAATCTCTTCGTGTTCTTCTCTATCAATTAAAACCGCCTTTTAGCAAAGGGGATAAGGTGGGGATCAAACTGCACTGGGGGGAACGGGGGAACCGGAGTTTCCTGCCGTCGGTTTATGCCAGGGAAATTGTGCGCCGGCTTCGGAAACAGGGAACGCATCCCTTTGTCTTCGACACGACAGTCCTCTATGCCGGAGGGCGACGCACAGGGAAAGATACATTAAAAACGGCGGCAGAACATGGCTATACAGAAGAATACCTCGGCTGCCCCATTGTGGTCGCCGATGGCATGGATGGCAGGGACGTGGTGGATATACCGGCGGGATTCAAGCATTTTGAAACAGTCCAGGTTGCCTCGGTGGTGGAAAAGACCGACGGATTCGTGATCTTTTCTCACTTCAAGGGGCATCTGGCAGCCGGTTTCGGAGGCGCCATCAAGAATATTTCCATGGGCTTTGCATCACGTGCCCAGAAACAGCGGATGCACGCAGACGTCCATCCCGTTCTTATACGGGACAAATGCGTCCAGTGTAGTGTCTGCTGCGATTCCTGTCCTGCCGGTGCAGCGCGGTTGGCCGATGACGGCTACCCCACATATGATCTTAAAACGTGCATCGGTTGTGCCCAGTGTATTGCCCTCTGTCCCGAAGTTGCCCTCAAAATCTTATGGGATACCGATGATACGGTTTTTCAGGAG
>Ga0100377_1004961_pt1 | contig 10090 bp, 8 predicted proteins | sample CryGeymeta201501_FD_83664 | JGI IMG/M metagenome (GOLD analysis project Ga0100377, IMG submission 83664) | Groundwater microbial communities from Crystal Geyser aquifers in Utah, USA - Crystal Geyser metaG 2015-01 | ecosystem: Environmental > Aquatic > Deep subsurface > Groundwater | place: USA... | reverse complement strand
GCTGCCCGACCAGGCCGCGCGCACATCGGGCACGAGCACGACCTCGTCGCCCGTGAGCACGCGTCGCCCGTCGGGATCGAAGAGGACGGCGTGGTGCACCACGACGTGATCGAGGCTCAGCTCGTCGACGCGTCCGATCTCGAGTCGACCCGCCATCTGGGACGAGAGGTAGGCAGAGAGCCCGCGCGCCGCGACGTCTCGCCCGCGCCGGCCCGGCAGGTGGATCACGAGGCAGGCGATCCACAACACGACGAAGGTCAGGATGCACGCGAGGGCGACGGCGAGTCGTCTCAGCCGCCGCTTCATCAGAAGGCCTCACCGATGGTGATGTGAACGGCGCCGGGGAAGCGCACGAAGCCGAAATTGATCTCCTTGCTGGCGGCGGGCTGTTCCCCTCCCACGGCGCCCGCGCCGGGCACGAGCCAGCCGACGTCGAAGCGCAGGGGTCCGACGGGCGTCTGGTAGCGCAGGCCGAGGCCCACGGCGGTGTTCATGTGGCGGAAGCGGAAGTGGCTGCCCTGGGCCACGTCGCCCATGTCCGCGAAGAGCACCACGCCGATGTCCTGCGTCACGGGCGCGCGCAGCTCGAGGCTTGCCAGCCAGCGGCGCAGGCCACCGTCCTGGCTCTCGAAGCTCTCGCCCGGTCCCGCGGGCGCGCCGCTGTCGCCCAGGAAGCCAGCGATGAAGCCGCGATGACTGGTCGGTCCGCCGCCGCGCAGGCGGTAGCGCACGGGGCCGAGGGCGTAGCTCTTCACGTCGAGCCCGGAGTCGGCGTGGCGGATGAAGAGCATGCCGAGGCTGAAGCGCGTGGCGATCACCAGCCCGAGAGGCAAGGGGATGTAGCCGCGAGCTTCGGGCAACAGACGGAAATAATCCCAATTGGAGGGCAGGAAGAAACCCGCCTCGTGGACCGACAGCGAGAGGTAGATGCCCTGGCGTGGTCGGCCGGGGTTGTCGCGCAGATCGAGGGCGGCGAATTCCTCCAGGAAGGTCAGGTAGTAGTCCGAGCGGTTACCTCGGATTTGGCCCAGGGTCGGATCCGAACCGCCCGGGACGCGGAAGACGTTGCCGTGGATGCCCGCGTAGAACTCCAGGCGATCCCGCAGGAACTTGCGCGTGATGCCCAGGCGCCCGTCGAAGTCGTGGCGGAAGAAGCCAAAGGAAGGGTCGGGCCCCAGGTCCCAGCTGGCGGTGAAGCGCAGCGTCGTGCGTGGTTCGATGAACGCCGGCTGGCGGAAATCGAAGCTGAGCGTGTTGCCGGGACGTGGCCCGCGTCCGTCGTCGGGCGAGCGCACGCCGGGGAACTGCGTGGGGAAGATCAGCTTCGGGCGATCCTCGATGCGCATGCGTCGAAGGCCGCCGAAGAGGTTCCGATGCTCGTAGAAGGCGAGTAGATGGAGATCCCATTGGGCGACGTTCGTGGTCTCGTCCTGGCTCGCCGTTCCCTGGAGGATGCCGCTCTGGACGCCCACACCGAGGCCGATGCGGGTGCGCCGACCGGGCGCCACGCGGATGGTCACGTCCACGATCCCCGTGCAGCTCGAGGGATCCTCCGAGTCCTCCGCGCCTTCGCGTCGTCGGGCCTGGCTGACGACCTCGACGCTGGAGAGCCCACCCAGGTCGAAGATGGCTCGCTGCGCGTCTCCGAGGGCGCTCTGCTGGAAACGGTCGTTGGGGCGCAGGTAGCCCGCGCCGCGGATCGGGCGCGTGGGCAGGTCGCCGTTGCCTTCGACGGTGATGGTGCCGATGTGGGACAGCGGCCCGGACTCGACGCGATAGATGATCCGGGTGCGGTGGGCGCGAGGCGTGACGGTCACGCGCGCGTTGACGGACGCGCAGGCGAAGCCGTCCTCGTGCAGGCTGGTGAGGATCCCGCGCTTGGAGGCGTCGTGCAGCGCCTCGTCGAAGCGTTCGCCTTCGTGGAGCTCGATGGCGTCGCGCAGATGGGCGCGCACGTCAGGCGAGAGCGTCTCGTCGCCCACCACCTCGAGGTGGCTCACCATCACGGGGTCGCCTTCGGTCATGGTGACGTCGAGGGTCACGCGGCAGCCCTCCTGGTCGCCGTCCCGCTCGCATACGGGCTGTCCGTCCGCGCCCGTCGTGCGATCGTTGTTGGACGCGACGGGCGGATCGAACGTGGCGCTCACGACGTGGGCTTCGTAGTAGCCCCGGGCTCGGTACCAGCGCTCGATGCGCTCGAGGTCGCGCTCGAAGACCGCGCGGTCGTAGGTGGGCCAGGAGGTCCAGGGCCAGCGCCAGAGGCGCAGGTGAAGCCGACCCGAGTCGAAGGGGGGCACGCCGCAGCTCGGCACGGAGCTGGTCCCGAGGTTGATGCCGAAGGCCGGCCTCTCACGGGTCGCAAGGCAGGCCGCGAGGGACGCCGTGTCCATGTCCTCGACGCCGTGCAGACGCAGGCGCTGCACGCCGTAGCGGTTGGCCGGAACGTGCTCGCAGCCCATCGCCGACGCCAGAGCCACGGCGAGGATGGCGTACACCAGGAGAGGTGCACCGTGGGTGCGGCGCGGCATGGTCCACGAAGTAGCACGGCGGGCCCAGAAGCTCAGCCCCACGCCGGCTGATTCGTCCCTCGAGGCTCTGCTAGGCTGGGGAGCGTGACCCCTGCGCGGCGCTCGCTGCTGATGCTCGTCTGCGCGCTCTCCCTGGCCTTCGATTGGGGAGCGCGCCTGCCACGGCTTCAGCGCGATCTGGCCAGCGGAGACGCCTCGACCCGCCGGGAGGCCGTGCGTGAGCTGAGCACCCTGGACGCCGCGACGGCGGGGCCGGACCTGCTGAGGGCGCTCTCCGACGACGATCCCGGCGTGCGCACCGAGGCGGCCCGGGGCGCGGCCCGGCTCGGTCTGCCCGAAGCCGCCGAGCGGCTCACCACCTGGCTCGCGGACGCGGATCAGGGCCAGAGGCGCGCGGCGATCGCGGCCTTGGGGGAGATCGGCGACGAGCAAGCTGTGGGCCGGCTCCTGCGTGCGCTCGGGGACACGGAGCCCGAGGTGCGCGAGGAGGCGGTGCGCGCCCTCGGACGCATCGGTCACGGCGTGCCGCTCGCCCCCGTGTCGTCGATGCTCGAGGACAGCGAGCCCAGCGTGCGACGCGAAGCCGCGCACGTCCTCGGCCTGCTCGGGGACCCGAGTGCGCTGATGGCGCTGGCCGGTCGTGTCGAAGACAGCTCGCCCGAAGTGCGCGCCGCCGTGGTCTCGTCCCTGGGTCAGTTCGGCGATCCGCTGGCGGTGGGTGCTCTCTCTTCGGCGCTGGGCGACGAGGACAGCGAAGTGCGCCTGCAGGCAGCGCTCGCGCTGGGCCGGATCGACGACCCGCGGGCCGTGCGCCGTCTTTCGGAGTTGAGTCGCGGCACCGACCCGCGCCTGTCCCAGGCCGCGTTGGCGTCGCTCTCGGCCATCGGTGGCGAGGAGGCGATCCACGCTCTGATCGAGGCGCTCGCGCGCCCTTCGCTGCACGCGAGCGCCGTGACCCAGCTGCGCGCCCTCGCGGCGGAGGAGCGCGTGCCGGACACGCTGCTCTCGAGCCTCGCCCAAGCGCTGGACGACGCAGGCGACGATCGAGGCGCCACGGCCATCGTCGATGCCCTGGACGCGCTGCTCGAGGATCACCCTTCGGATCGACCCGTGCCCGCCTTGCTTCGCGCGCTCGCACAGCAGAGAGGGCGAGAGGACCGACTCCTCTCCGCGCTGGCCGCCACCGGCGCCGAGGACGCGGCGCTGCCTATCTTCTCCCGCCTCGAGGACGCGGACGAGCGCACGCGTGCCGCCGCCCTCGACGCGACGGATCGCTACCTCGCGCGCCGACCCGGCGATGGGCGCGTGGCCGATCCGCTGCTGCACCTGCTCTCGCGAGCGTCTGGCGCCATGGGCCCTCTGCCCAGCGCGAGCAGCGCGCCCGAAGGCGACGCGCGCGCGCTGCGACGACGACGCATCCGCTTGATGGATCTGCTGGGCGTCGTGGGTGCGCCGCGGGCGCTGCCGGCGCTTCTGGCCGCCAGCGCGGCGCAGGATCCCGAGGAGCGCTTCGCCGCGGTGCGCGCCATCGGTCGGCTGGGCGTGGCCGAAGGCGCCGCGTCGCTGATGCCCCTGCTCGACGATCACGATCCACGCGTGCGCTTCGAGGCTGCGCAGGCCATCGGCGCGGGCGCCGGGCCGGACGTGGTCGCCGCGCTGCTGGACGCGCTCACCCGTCCTGGCGCGGTCGATCGTCACGCGCGCCTGCTCGCGCTGGGAGGGGCCCTCTCGCGGCCGGGCCATCCGCTGGCGTCGAGCCCCGAGCTCGTGGCGCGCACGCGACGAGCCCTGCTCGGCTTCGGCCAGCACGCGGACCAGCGCATCGCCGCGCGCGCCCTGGACGCGCTCGCGCGCTGGGGCGATCCCGAGGCCCTCGCCGCGCTGGCCGCCGGACCCTTCCCACGCAGCCCCACGCTCGCCCGTTCATGGATCGGCGTTCTCGCCGTCTCGGCCGAAGGCGCGGACGTGCCGCCTCCCCTCGACGCGCTCGAGGCCGAGGACCCGCTCTTCGCCGCCGCCGCCGCCGCCGGCCTCGGGGAGCATCGCGGGCGCGAAGTCGTGGCGCCTCTGGTGCGCACGGTCGGTGAGGCCGCCTTCCCCGTGGACGCCGCCGCGAGCTTCGCGCTGGCGCGCCTGGGTCGACGCGGGCTGCTGCGCGAGGAGGACATCCCCTCCTTGTGCGCGCTGTTCTCGCGTCGCCACCCCGCCACGCGCGCCAACCTGATGATCGCGCTCGCGAGTCTGCACGCGTCCGCCTGCCACGAGGGCCCGGATCCCGCGAGCGTGCTGGCGACGGCCCGCGCGCCGCAGGTCCGCGCCGCCGCCGCGCGCTGGCTCTTCGCGTCCGGCCGAGAGGACGCCCGCGCTCTGCTCGAGCGCGCCGCCGCGACGGAGCTCGATCCCCAGGTCAGCCTCGCCTGTCACGCGCCCGAGCTGCCCGCGCTGAGCGCACAGGCCGACGTCTATGCCTACGCGGCGGATGCCGAGACGCCGCAGACGGACTCGCTGCTGGCCCTCACGCTTGCGGACTCGAGCGTGCTCGTGGCGCCGACGGACGCGCTGGCGCACCTGCGGCTGAGCAACGCTCCCGAGGGCGACCTCAGCCTGTGGGATCCGACCAGCGCCGCGCTCGAGAACTGATGCCCTCGCGCGATCCGGCTGACGCGCGCCCGAGATTGTCGTTGACGCGGGCCGCAGCGACGCTAGGCCCTAGGTGATGGTTTCCGCAGACCCGACATGGTGGGGGCGCTTTCCCGTGGCCCTCGGTGGTTGCCTCGCGCTCTCCCTGGGGCCGCTCGAACTGTGGATCCAGCGCCGGCAGCGGGAGTGGTACCTGACCTGGCGACACGGCGACGATCCCGTCGCCACGGCCTGCCGCCTGGGCACGGGCTCGCGGCCCGCGGACACGACCGACATGCAGGTCACCCGCCACGCCCTGGGCGCGACCGCGGACAGCGTGCTGATCGACGTGGCGCTCACGGATCGGCCGATGGTGCTGGGACTCGACACGCGCCTCTTCCTGCCTCCCGGCCAGAAGGCGACCCTCTACTTCTCCACGCCCCTCTCCCTGCGCTTGAGCGACGGGGACGGCATCCCGCTGACGACCATCGCCTCGGTGCTGCCGGTCGAGACCTGGTTCGGAGCGAGCACGATCGACGGCGTCCTCGCCTACGCTTCGCGCACCAAGGGGCGCCTGGAGTTGGGCGAGCTCCTGCTGCGTCGCCACCGCGCCGTGACGGCGGTGACGCTGCACAACCGCGCACGCGACGCCATGGCCGTGGAACGGATCCATGTGCCCATGCCGTCGCTGGCGCTGTACGTCGCCCAGGACGACTGCACGCTCTGGACCAACGCGCTCACGATCGAGCGCGACGCGGGCGGCACCACGGGTCGCGTCGCGGTCGGCAAGGGCCCGCCCGCGGCCAAGATGACGCGTCTGACCCAGGCCCAGGTCGCGCCCCAAACCGGCGTGCTGCACGCCGTCTCCGCGTTGTTCACATGATGGGAGAACGCATGAACGACGTCTGGAGCATGGTGCGCGGGTGGTTCGAGGATCCACAGCTCAGGCATGGCATGAGCGCCGTGCTGATCATCCTGATCGGCTTCATCGCCGCGCGCGTCGCCAGCCGACTGGTCCTGCGCATGTTCCTCAAGCGGCTCGACGCGCAGCAGCAGATGGTGTCCCGCCGCATCGTCTTCTACGGCATCGTTGGCATCAGCTTCGTCGCCGCGCTGCGCGAGGTGGGGCTCGACCTCAGCATCTTCCTCGGCGCCGCCGGCATCGCCACCATCGCCATGGGCTTCGCCGCCCAGACCTCCGCGTCGAACATCATCAGCGGCGTATTCCTGCTCGGAGAGCGCTCCTTCTCCGTGGGCGACACCATCCGCACGGCGACCGTCACAGGCGAGGTGCTCTCGGTGGACCTGCTCTCGGTCAAGCTGCGCACCTTCGACAACCTCTTCGTGCGCGTGCCCAACGAGCTCTTGGTCAAGTCCGAGATCACCAACCTCAGCCGCTTCCCGATCCGGCGCATCGACATCAGCCTGCGCATCGCCTACGGCGAAGACCTCGCGCACGTGCGGGACGTGCTGATGGCGGTGGCGGACGCCAACCCTCGCTGCCTGGTCGATCCCAAGCCCTTCTTCGCGACCGAGGACTTCGGAGAGTTCGCCGTGCTCTTGCGCTTCAGCACCTGGACCCGGCGCGAGATCTTCCTCGAGACCAAGAACGAGCTGCAGACCGCGATTCAAAGGGCGTTTCGCCGCGAGGGCATCGAGGAGCCGACCCAGCGCCGAGCCCTCGAGGGTCGCGAGGGCGCCGCGCCCGTGCTGGTGCGCTGGGAAGAGGCGTCCCCCGAGGCGGATCCCAAGGAGCCTTCCTGAGCGTGCCCGAGGTGCGCCCCCCCAGGCGGGCTGCTAGCTTCGCGACGTGAGCCGGCGATACATGGTGCAGACCCTGGGCTGCCAGATGAACGTGCACGACTCGCGCCGCATCCATGAGGTGTTGCGCCATCAAGGGTACGAAGAGACGGACGCAGTGGAGCTGGCGGACCTCATCCTGGTCAACACCTGCTCCGTGCGCGAGAAGGCCGAGCACAAGCTGATGAGCCTGCTCGGTCGGCTGCGTCCGCTGAAGGAGGCGCGCCGCGACGTGGTGCTCGGCGTAGCCGGCTGCGTGGCGCAGCAAGAGGGCGAGCGCCTGCTGAAGAAGGTGCCCTACCTGGACCTCGTGCTGGGCCCGGACAACATCCCAGATCTGCCCGCGCTGCTTGCGGACGTGGACGCCGGACGCCGGCGCAGCCTGACCGTCTTCGACCTCGACTCACCCCGCTTCCTGGCCGCCGCGCCCGACCCCGCGCAGCCCGAGATCACCAGCTTCGTCACCGTGATGAAGGGCTGCGACGAGCGCTGCACCTACTGCATCGTGCCGACCACGCGCGGCGCCGAGCGCTATCGCCAGGCGGACGAGATCGTGGCCGAGGTGTCGGCCCTGGCGCGCGGTGGCGTGCGCGAGGTGACCCTGCTCGGTCAGACCGTGAACTCCTGGTACGAGCCCGGCGTCTCGCGACCCGGCCTGCGCGCGCCCTCCGAGTCGGCCTTCGCCGAGCTCTTGCGTCGCATCGCGCACGAGGTGCCCGAGCTTCTGCGCCTGCGCTACACCTCGCCCCATCCGCGGCACATCACCCCGGAGCTGGTGCAGGCTCACGCCGAGCTCGATCTCTTGCCGGCGCACGTGCACCTGCCCGCGCAGTCGGGCTCCGACGCCGTGCTCAAGCGCATGAGCCGTCGCTACACGCAGCGGGAATACCTGGAGCGCGCCCATGCGTTGAAGTCGGCGCGGCCGGGCTTCACGCTCTCGACGGATCTGATCGTCGGCTTCCCCGGTGAGACGGAAGAGGATTTTCTAGGCACGCTCGAGCTCGTTCGTGAAGCCGGCTTCGTGGCGGCCTTCTGCTTCAAGTACTCACCGCGCCCCGGCACGCCCGCGCTCGCGTTGGGCGACGACGTATCCGAGGAGCTCAAGCAGGAGCGCCTGGCGCGGCTGTTCGAGGTCGTGGCGGAGCAGCAGAGCGCGCACCTGCGCTCGCTGGTCGGCACCGAGGTCGAGGTGCTCGTGACCGCCCGCGGCGACGATGGACGCTGGGAGGGTCGCAGCCAGCGCCACGAGAAGGTCCACGTCGAGCTCGGCCCGACGCACACCGTCATGGGTGAGCTCGTGCGTGTGCGTGTGGCCCAGGCCTTCGATCACAGCCTGCTCGCCTTGGGGGAGGGCGGACGGTTGACTCCGCCACGTCGCCACCTGCCGGTGGCGGAGGAGCAGCCCGCATGAACCCGAGTCGACGTCACCGCCTCCTGCTCGGCTGGTCGCCCGCCGCGCTTTTCATGGCCACCATCTGGGTGCTCTCGAGCATGCCCCTGGCCGTGCCCCTGGTCGCGCGCTTCCCCTTCCGCGACAGGGGCGTCCACTTCTGCGTCTACACCCTGCTCGCGCTGATGGTGATGCGCGCCGCACGGATCACCTGGCCTCATCGCTCGGCCGTGAGGGTGGTCCTCTTCGGCATCCTGGTCACCGTGCTCTGGGGTCTGAGCGACGAGCTGCACCAGGCCTTCGTGCCGGGCCGGAACTCCGAGCTGCTCGATCTGCTCGCCGACACCCTGGGCGCCGTCACCGCCGCGCTGATGATGGTCGTCTACTGGGCGAGGCGTGGCGCCCCGGCGCACGAAGCGTCGCTCCCGAGCGTGCGTCCGAGCGCCCCACCCGTGATCTCCGAGGGACCTTCGCCATGAGTCGCATCCTGCCCTATCGCGGCATCCTGCCGCGCGTCGCTCCGGACGCCTTCGTCGCACCCGGCGCCATCCTGGTCGGTGACGTCGAGGTGGGCGCCGAGTCGAGCATCTGGTTCGGCGCCGTGCTGCGCGGAGACGTGATGCCCATCCGCATCGGCGCGCGCACCTCGATTCAAGACAGCTCCATCGTACACTCCACCGGCGGCTGGTGGCCCGTGGACGTCGGCGACGACTGCGTGGTCGGCCACGGCGTCATCCTGCACGGCTGCACCGTCGCCAGTCGCGTGCTCGTGGGCATGGGCGCCATCCTGCTCGACGAGGTGGAGGTCGGCTCCGACACCATCATCGGCGCGGGCTCGTTGCTGCCGCCGAAGATGAAGATCCCGAGCGGCGTGCTCGCCCTCGGCCGTCCGGCGAAGATCGTGCGCGACCTGAACGAGAAAGACTTCGCCAGCATCCGCGACGGAGCCCGCATCTACGTCGGCGAAGTGCACGAGTACCGCGAAGAGTACGACAAGCTTTGAGCGAGCCTTGTATCCACAGCACATGCCGCTCAGACCCGCGGGTTCGGCGGCACGCAGTTTCGGGAGAGGGTCGCCGTGCCCGCCTTGGGGTTTGGTCCCCGGCACTGAGATAGGCGCGCTCGACCGAGTTTCCTGACTCGAACGGTCTCCTGAGGCATGGCACGCGCCAAGACCGACGCCATCGACGCTGTGGGCATCGCGCGCTTCGCGCAGCAGAAGCGACCGGCGGTCACGCCGCTGCCCGACGAGGCGACCCTCGAGCTGCGCGAGCTCGTGCGCCTCCGGGACCGCATGGTGCAAGACATGGGCGACCGCGTCCGCCAGCTGCATCGCACTCTGGACCTCACTTTCCCCGAGTTTCCGAGGCTCGTGCGCGACCTGACGTCGTACAAGGCCACCGGCTTGCTGCTCGCGTTTTCGACGAGCGCAGCATTCCGCGACGGCTCGGTCGAGACGGTGTCGGACATCAAGTACGACGGTCGCCACCGCATTGGCGAAGAGCTCGCGCGCGGCGTCTGCGAGCTCGCAGCACACTCCATAGGACGCCACGACGGTCCCTCGTACCGCCTGCAGACCCGCTATGCCTGCGAGGACATCGCCACGCTGCGCGAGCGCATCAAGGGCCTTGATGGCGACATCCAGCGCAGCCTCGACCAGCACCGCGTCGGCCAGCTGCTCACCACCATCGACGGCATCGGACCCAACACCGCGGCCGCATGATCGCCGAGGTCAACCTGCTGGCGTTTCGTG
>Ga0100377_1004958_pt1 | contig 10095 bp, 7 predicted proteins | sample CryGeymeta201501_FD_83664 | JGI IMG/M metagenome (GOLD analysis project Ga0100377, IMG submission 83664) | Groundwater microbial communities from Crystal Geyser aquifers in Utah, USA - Crystal Geyser metaG 2015-01 | ecosystem: Environmental > Aquatic > Deep subsurface > Groundwater | place: USA... | reverse complement strand
CGATAACAAGAAAAGGCAAAAAAAATCAATTATGAATCTGCTCGCCGGTATGAACATCAAAGTGGTGATTGAAGATATGAAACCCGATCAGCTTTTTGTACCTAAAAGTGCCATAGTATTGCACTCGGGAAAGAAAGTCGTTTTTACTTGTGAAGGCGGATTGGCCAAATGGAATTACGTAGAGACAGGTGTCGAAAACAGCGGTTCTTATATTATCACTAAAGGATTAAACCCGGGTGATACTGTTATTACACAAGGGGGACTTAATCTGGCACATGAGGCTAAGGTGGTGATTAGCGATTAAGTTTGGGGAAGGTGGGAGTTGGCAAAAGTAATTTAATTATGACCAAAGAAATAATATATATGGGACAAAAATATAATGTTGAAAATCCTCTTGTTCACAACCTTACACTTTTTACCCCTGTCATTTAGGGTACTTTAAATCAATTTAGGCACATTCGCACTAATATCCATGGTAAAATTCCTCATACAAAGACCGATCGCTGTACTCATGACGGTTCTTGCCATTTCGGTGTTGGGGGCCCTTGCTTTTCTGACCATGCCGGTTTCGTTGCTCCCGGATATCGACATCCCTGTAATTAAAGTCAAAGTAAACTATCCAACCACCGACGCACGGAATCTGGAGAACATAGTCGTACGACCTCTGCGCCAACAATTGATGCAGGTGGGTGGATTGGCCGACATTGAAAGCGAAACCAATGATGGTTTCTCCAACATTACCTTGCGATTTTCTCATGTCACCAAAATTGAATATGCCTACCTGGAGGTCAACGAGAAGGTAGATGCTATTACTGGTCAGTTTCCGCGCGAAATGGAACGGCCACAGGTCATCAGATCCAAACCATCGGATATACCAGTGTTTTATATAAGTATTGTACCCTCTTCGACCTATTACCAAAACGGAAAAAAATTTGGCGAATTGAGCGAATATGTACAAACGGTGGTGAAAAAACGGCTGGAACAAATAAGTGATGTGTCCATGGTCGACATCACCGGTCTCGACTATCCTCAAATCACCATAAGCCCCAAAAGTGACAAACTGGAAAACATGGGACTGGATTACGATGATATTTCTAAAGCCATCGTCCGCAATAACATCAGTATGGGCAACCTGAGCTTTCGCAATGGGCATTACATTTATCGCCTGCGTTATAAGCCTTCGGTAAAAACCGTGGAAGATTTAAAACAAGTCAGCCTAGGGAATGGGAGCCGATTATTTAAACTTGAGGATATAGCGGATGTGGTATTAGAATCAAATCCTGGTGATGGAATGTTCCTGCACAATAATTCCAGGGCCATTTCAATGGCTGTTTATAAACAGGCTGATGCCCGAATGCAGGATGTCAGGTTAAACGTTGGTGAGGTCATCGGTCAATTGAAAAGCAGCAGCTTGGATGTCGAATATTACTTGGAACGTGATCAAACCCAATTACTCAACTATTCACTCAAAAACCTGGAGCAAACGTTATTTCTAGGAATCCTGCTGGCGATGGTACTCCTGTTCCTGTTCATCAGGCAGCCTAAACTTCCGGTCATCATCTCCATCAGCATTCCTGTTTCGCTGGTAATTTCGTTTTTGTTTTTAAATCTGTCAGGCCTCTCACTCAATATCATCTCCTTATCAGGATTAATCCTCAGCGTAGGCTTGATGATAGACAACTCCATCATTGTAATCGATAACATCAATCAATACCGGCTGGCAGGCCAAAGCAGCTTCGATGCCACAATAACCGGAACCAACGAAGTCATTCGTCCTCTTTTGAGTTCTGTTCTAACTACTTGCGCCGTATTTGTTCCCATGATTGCCCTTAGCGGGATAGCCGGTGCCCTGTTTTTCGATCAGGCCATCACCATTACCCTTAGCCTGATGGTTTCACTTTTCGTAAGCATCATGGTCATCCCCGTACTCTATCATGCGCTCAATAAAAACAGCCCCTTATCGTCAAAAGCCAGGTTGAGTTCTCCGATGTTAATCCTTTACGAGAAAGCGCTTTCCTTTGTAATGAGAAGGAAAGTGTTTTTTACGATTATTTTTTTCTTGCTCATTCCTCTGGGCTTTCTTCAGTTTTCGATGATTAAAAAGGAGAAATTTCCCCCTTTGGATCAAAAAGACCTCATTGCCCGAATTGAATGGAACGAGCCATTAAGTCTGAATGAGAATGAGTTCAGAACGAGAGAACTGCTGAGCAAGATGAGTCCGAATGCATATACAACTTCGGCGTATGTTGGGAAAAACCGGTTTTCCTTGTCAGATGGAGAAAGGCAATCGGTAAACGCTACCATGCTGTACCTGAATTTCGATAGCATCGTTAACATAAGCGAACTATCCATCGGAATCAAATCGCTGTTAAGCAAAGAGTTCCCCGCTGCCGAAATTAGTTTCTCCCCTTCCGAAAACATTTTCCAAACCATCTTTAGTCCTCAGGAAGTCTCGGTTAAGGCAAAATTCAGAGATCACGTCAACCAAAATATCACGTCCACTTTCGTGGAAGAAATAGGTCAGCAAATAACCCATTCAGGGTTGTATGATTTAAATGAAGACAGCCATTTAACCCCTGGTTATGAGTTGTACCCCGATTTTGACAAACTGTTGCTATACAACCTGCAATTAGCTTCAGTAATCAGTAAGTTGGAAGTTCTTTTCGGCGGTTCGGTTGTTGATGAGTTGTCTTCCGGAAACCGGATCATTAATATCATGATTCGCACTGAAAAAAGCAGCATTTTCGAAACCATTGCCAACGAGACAGTCAAGAACGATGAGGGGATCAATATTCCTCTCAGCGCCGTATTGAGTTTTAAACAGGTCTCCAACCTGAAATCTATCAAATCAGATAAACAAGGTGAGTATTTTGGTGTTTCCTTGGACAATACCCGGCTTGGACAGGAAGAAATTGAAGAGGCCGTTACCAAGTCGATCAGTACTCTGCACAACACGGACGTGTCTTTTGAGGGAGGTGCCTACGAGCAAGACCTTCTTTTCCGGGAATTTGCGATGGTACTGGCAATCTCACTCATTTTATTGTACCTGATTCTTGCCGCTCAGTTTGAGTTGCTACTGTTGCCTTTTATTATTTTAATCGAAATTGCTATTGATATATCAGGGGCGTTGTTTTTCTTGTATATTTTCGAGTCATCCCTCAACCTAATGTCGGGTCTTGGCATCATCGTGATGGGCGGAATAGTGATCAACGATTCCATCATTAAAGTCGACACCATACGTCAGGTCTTTAATAGCGGTACACCTTTGTTGGACGCCATTTACGAAGGAGGTAAGCGCCGATTTAAGCCCATAGTCATGACCAGTTTAACCACCATCCTAGCGCTAGTACCTTTGTTGTTTATGGGAGGACTGGGCGTTGAATTACAGATACCTCTTGCTTTATCCATCATTGGGGGCTTGCTATTGGGAACAATTGTCAGCTTGTTCTTTATTCCAATCATGTTCTTCTATTTTTCGGGGAAGCCTGTTCAGGTATAAAATGCTACCTTTGCCCCATGAGTACCGATTTACAAATTACCCCGCTGGATTCCTGGCTCGACACCGGTGGAAAGCCGTTGGTGATCGCCGGTCCATGCAGTGCCGAAAGTGAATTTCAGGTGATGGAAACGGCCCGGAGGATCGCAGAAATACCACAAGTAACGGTGTTTAGGGCCGGCTTATGGAAGCCGAGAACACGTCCGGGCGAATTTAGTGGTGTGGGCGATAAAGGCCTTCCATGGCTGACCCGCGTAAAAGAGGAAACCGGACTGAAAACAACCGTGGAGGTGGCTGATGCTTCACATGTGGAACAGGCATTAAAGCACGGAGTCGATATCCTTTGGCTGGGAGCACGAACGGTTGCCAATCCATTCTCGGTGCAGGCCATTGCCGATGCCTTGCGTGGTGTAGACATCCCCGTGATGGTAAAAAATCCCATTTCACCCGACCTGAAATTGTGGCTGGGCGCCATTGAGCGTATCCATGTCATGGGAATCCGCAAGATGATTGCCATCCACCGTGGATTTCATTATTTTGAAAAATCCATCTACCGCAACGCTCCCATGTGGGAAATCCCGATCGAACTCAAACGTTTGGTTCCTGAATTACCCATTATCGTCGATCCAAGCCATATCTGTGGCCGGCGCGATCTATTGGAATCGATTGCCCAAAAAGCCCTCGATCTCGAAATGGACGGGCTGATCATCGAAAGTCATTTCGATCCCGACAAGGCCCTGACGGATGCGGCCCAGCAAATCACACCCAAAGACCTGCAGGAAATGATCCACAGCTTGGTGATCCGCGAAAAGCGTGGCAATATTGACTTTGAAAACAAACTGGAAGAGCTACGTACCGAAATCGACAAGCTGGATGGCGAGTTGTTGCAAATCCTGGCTAAGCGCATGGAAATCATCGATGAAATCGGTGAGTACAAAAACAAGAACGACATCACCATCCTACAGATGAAACGTTGGGCCGGCATCATCGAAGACCGTCTGGCCATTGGCACTCATTTAGGTCTGGAAGAGACATTCCTGAAAAACCTCCTCAGTCTGATACATGAAGAATCCATCAGGAGACAGACGGTGATTTTTAATGGAAAAGTGGGGGGAAGTTTGAAGTTTGAAGTTTAAAGTGAAAAGTTTCCTGCCTGGTCAGCAGGCAAGAAAGTGAACTAAGGTTAAATATGGCACAGAATACAGAACATTCCCGGAGTTATCTGAACCGAAGTCAAACAAGTACAGAACTTTGACTTTAGGCAATTTCCTGCCTACCATGCCTTGGCAGGAAATCCGGCAGACAGGAAACTTTAGCTCACTTTTAACTAATAATGATCTGGTAATTAATAACATAAGCAAATGACCCACGAACTACTGTTTTGGATTTCACTCTACCTGGTGTTTATCCTCGCCATTTCCATCCGGCATTTGCGTCCTTCCGATCTGGATCAATACCTGGTGAACAACCGCCAGACAAAAACGCTGCCGCTGGTTTTTACCACCCTGGCCACTTTTGTAGGAGGCGGCACTTCCATCGGTCTGATCGCCATGGGTTATGAAGCGGGATTGGCTGCCGTTGGCATCGGTATCGCGTATGTTATCGGGTTTGTGCTGTTGTTTTTCTTCGCAGGCCATATCCGTGATTTTGGTGCTACACATCAGTTGTACAGTTTTCCACACTACCTCAATCATTTGTATACCCATTTTGAAACATCAAAGTTTACCCGGACTTTTTCGGCCACAGTCAGTAGCGTGAATATTTTTATTTTCTTTTTTCTTTTATCGGCACAATTCGTGGCCATGGCCAGTTTATTAAAGTATGGCTTTGAAATAGGCTATACCACAGCCGTGGTGATTTCGGCCATGATTGTGGTGCTATATACGGCCATAGCCGGATTGTCGGGCGTTATTATCACCGATATGGTTCAGTTTGTGGCTATCGTCATCATGATTGTGCTGGTGTTTATCCCGGGAATTATCGATGATACTGAAGTTTTTACCAGATTCTCCCAGCTTCCGGCCAACATGCTCAATGGAACTTATTACGGATGGATTTTCCTGCTTGCCTTGCCCGTTTTTTTGAGTTGGTCGGTGCTGGTGCGGATGGATATCTGGCAACGCATTCTGGCGGCCAAAGACCGCAAAACTGCCCGTCGTGTGAGTTTGTGGTCGGGATTGGGGATGTTGCCTTTTTACATCATCTTCCCCCTGGTGGGGATGACCATCCGGGTAATCAGCCAGGAGGCATTGAGTCCGAAAGATGTGGCCTATGTTTTTATCGATCGCCACAGCAACGGTCTGCTTTATGGATTTGCCATGGTAGGATTACTATCGGCACTCATGTCATCGGGAGACAGCTTTTTAAACATTATTTCCATTTCGGCCATCAAGGATCTGGTGGGCTGGAAGTTGAAAAATCCAAAAACATCCAGGTCAAGCCAGTGGATGCTCCTTAGAATGGCCACCATCCTTTTTGGAGTGATCGCTTTGGCGATGGCGCTGGTATTTCCTTACATTGTCGATTTGATGGTCGTTGGCATTTCGACCATCACTATATTTGCACCCATTACCCTGTTTGCCCTGATAAAAAAGGAGAAAGTGTATTGCTACAGAAAAGCCGCTTTGTGGAGCATCCTGTCGGGATTTGTGTTAAATGCATTGCTGTTTGTATGGGGAATCCTGATCCCCGAACAGTTTGAACCAAAAAACTCATTTGTCCCGGCTTTTATCGTGGCCACGCTGGTATTAATTATTGGTGTGAAATTAACCAAAACTAAAATGAAAGCGATATGACCTTAGGCATATTTTCCGATGAGCATTTTATGAAGGAAGCACTCAAAGAAGCTGAAAAGGCCCGGTGGCAAAACGAAGTTCCGATAGGAGCCGTGATTGTGCACAACAACCGGATTATCTCCCGCGGACACAACCTTACCGAAACCCTGACCGATGTAACTGCGCATGCTGAAATGCAGGCCTTTACTTCCGCCGCCGAATTTATTGGGGGTAAATACCTCAAAGAATGCACCCTATACGTTACTCTTGAACCTTGTGTGATGTGTGCCGGTGCTGCTTTTTGGACGCAAATCAGCCGGGTGGTTTTTGGTGCGTATGATCAAAAACGGGGTTTTACTTTGATCTCCGGTAGATTGTTGCATCCTACAACAGAGGTACTTGGCGGAGTGCTGGCCAACGAGTGTGGAAAGTTGGTAACAAGCTTTTTTCAAACGAAAAGAAAGTGATGTAGGTAAAGTAAACTTTTCCTTATTTACGGCTTCCAGGAACCTGTTAAAAAATAGAGCCGGAATTTTCCGGTGTCATAAAATCTTACCACCTTTGACGTCTGATACCTTCATTTATTAGACTTAACGAAAATGGAAGAAAACTATACGGCGAAAGCCAACCGATACGAAAACATGCAATACAGGCGATGTGGCAAGAGTGGAATTATGTTGCCTGCCATTTCTCTTGGCCTATGGCACAACTTTGGAGGGGTGGATGTGTTTGAAAATGGCCGTAAAATGTTGCGCCGGGCTTTTGACCTGGGCATCACCCATTTCGATTTGGCCAACAACTACGGGCCTCCTCCGGGATCGGCAGAAGAGAATTTTGGGAAAATTATGAAATCGGATCTGAAAAGATATCGCGATGAGATGGTCATTACCTCCAAAGCCGGATGGGAAATGTGGCCCGGTCCTTATGGCAATTTTGGATCGAGAAAGTATCTAATCTCCAGTTGTGACCAAAGCCTGAAACGGATGGGACTGGAATATGTGGATATTTTCTACAGTCACCGGCCAGATCCGAAAACTCCTGTAGAAGAAACCATGATGGCTTTGGATCAGATTGTAAGATCAGGAAAGGCACTCTATGCCGGAATTTCTTCCTACAATCCTGAGCAAACGCAGGAGGCCATCAACATATTAAAATCACTGGGCACCCCTTGTTTGGTTCATCAGCCTTCGTACAGCCTGTTCAACAGGTGGGTTGAGGATGGATTGTTGGATGTTCTGGAAGCCAACGGGGTTGGGGCGGTGGTGTTTAGTCCATTATTCCAGGGTTTACTTACGGATAAATACCTGAATGGAATTCCCGAAGACTCCCGGGCGGCCAAATCCTATGTTTATTTTCCCTCCTCAGCCGTCACTCCCGATCGGGTGGAGAAAGTGAAAAAGCTACAGGAAATTGCCATGAACCGCGGACAAAAGATCTCTCAAATGGCACTTAGCTGGGTGCTGCGCGACCAACGGGTTACCTCTGTCATCATCGGGGCCAGCAAAGTGTCTCACATTGAGGATGCGGTCGGAGTTCTGGATAACCTTTCGTTTACCAATGAAGAATTGATGGCCATCGATAACATTCTTTCCGGGGAGTAATGGCTTCTTTCGGAAGAAAAGGATTTAACATCAAGGTAACTAAAAAATCAGTTTGGCAAAGCAAATGAGTTTTATTTGAATAAGAGCTATTTTTACTCAAGAATGCAGTAGTTTTGTTCTTTATTTGAAATTTTAATATGCTTTTATAATTCTAATTTTCTTCGGAATTAAACAACATTATATTTATAAAATGAAAAAAAGAGATTTATATTATTCTTTGGGACCAAAAGCAAGAAGAATTTTTAGAAGACTTTATTATTTCCCAATTGATTTATATGATAAAATTACCCGGAAACGCGATCAAATGGTACCACCCAAGGGTATGGTCTTCATTGGTTCCGGAGATTTTATTAAACAAGGTCATGATATACTAAGGCAACTTATTGATTTGGGAGGGTTAAAGCCAAATCATCGTGTACTTGATATCGGTTGTGGTATTGGAAGGTTAGCAATCCCTCTGACAAACTATTTGGACGAAAAAGGATCCTATGAAGGATTTGACATTGTTGAATCAGGTATTACCTGGTGCAAAAACAAAATTCAGGTAAAATTTCCAAAATTTAATTTTTTACATGTTGATTTACGTAACGATTTGTATAATCTTGAAACAAAAGCCGAGTCTACTAGTTATTCATTTCCTTACAAAACGGGTGAATTTGATTTTGTATTCCTTACTTCCGTGTTTACTCACATGATGCCGGAAGATGTTAGTTCATATTTGACTCAAATAAACAAGGTGTTGAAAAATGATGGTATCTGTTTCTCAACATTTTTTATAATGAATGAGGAGTCTTCCAGTTTGATGAAAATGAGTGATGGAATTCAAGTTGATTATGTTTTTACTAATTATTATTTGCATAATATAAAGGTCAAAGAAGCCAACGTTGCTTTTAAAGAGGATTATCTTGATCATTTGATTATTTCAAAAGGATTTGAAATAATTGATAAGCATTATGGTTATTGGTCCGGAAGATTAAAAGATGAAACAGTGGATTTTCAGGATATTTATATCTTAAGAAAAAAAAGGAATGAAAACTAATGTGGTATTTTTAATTGATTTTATTTGTCTATTTCAGGATACTACCATAGTTCTCTAAATGAGATTGTATTTGGAAAGTATTTATCCTTTGCTTCTAATATCATATCTGTATTGTTGTATTGAAATATATGATGAAGATCCTTGTTTTTCAAAAGTGAATCTTCTAATCTCTTAGGGGTTAGTTCCCCGAAGCTCAACTTCGCATTAAAAACTATTTTCCACTTCATACCTTATCAGATCTGCTGCGAGGTTGTTGATTTTTGCTCAACTGAAATATATTATGTTTTCCGATAATAAACAAAAACCATCTGTGATTGTGCGGGAAGACTGAAAAAATTTCTGACTTCTTTTTTAAAAATCAGGCAACAAGAATTTTTTCATTAAAAGGTATTTACGTAAAAATAATTTGTATTTTCGTTGAACCTAATGTAATACATGCAAAATAGGTAGAAATAATGCAGCAAGCATATGTTATTTTAGGTTTAACAATTCCTTAATCAACCTTAATTTATTTTTTATGAAAAAAGATTATGTTATTCTCACGATCGTCTTCGGACTCGTATGTGTTTTGCAATTAAAAGAATTAACTGCACAAGAACAGCAGTTAGATGTAAAAGCTTACTACAAACCTTATAATTATGGTAAGTTTCTTTCAACCACAAGTACAAGCGTCGGTTTATTTATGGATCCAATTGACTTCAATGCAACTAGTGCCAGGTTGATGATCCAAAAAGGATGGGGAGATTGGATTCAGCTTTATTCCCAGAACATGAAACATGAGTGGGCATTTCATAATCCTACAGAAGAAGACCAATTAGTAATTTATCATCGTGATGTAGATGCAGGTACTATTACATATATGATGTATTTTAACCCCAAAGGTCAGATAGGTATTGGCACATCTAAGATGCCAATAGATGCGAAATTAGCAGTTGAAGGCAAAATTTATGCTAGAGAAATCGAAGTTAACAATAATTCATGGCCTGACTATGTCTTTACCCCTGATTACAAAATGTTAACACTTTCTGAATTAGAAGCATATGTTAATAGATATAGTCATCTTCCCGGAATCCCTTCTGCCGAAACCGTTTCTAAAGAAGGCATTAACCTGGGTGAAATGGATGGCTTATTATTGCAAAAAGTTGAAGAACTTACCTTGTATGTCATTGAGTTGAAGAAAGAAAT
>Ga0100377_1004953_pt1 | contig 10098 bp, 9 predicted proteins | sample CryGeymeta201501_FD_83664 | JGI IMG/M metagenome (GOLD analysis project Ga0100377, IMG submission 83664) | Groundwater microbial communities from Crystal Geyser aquifers in Utah, USA - Crystal Geyser metaG 2015-01 | ecosystem: Environmental > Aquatic > Deep subsurface > Groundwater | place: USA... | reverse complement strand
GGGCCCTGTACCTTTGTTGCTGAATCTGATCTTTAATGATAACGGTCTTATTCGCCATAGGGTGCTTTGCTCTTCAGTACTAAGTTGTATATGTTATGGTACAGGGCGGGCATCGTTGCCCTTACCGTAACCGGAAGATTCTATTTTCTTAATAAATGGTATGGAAGGATACCGTCTTAATCCATTGCTCTCTCAGGAACAGATTGCTTCCATCGTCCAAGGCTTGGCGAATCAAATCTCGAAGGATTATACTGGAAGAGAATTGGTGTTGGTCTGTATCCTGAAAGGGGCTTTCATGTTTCTCTCCGATCTGATCCGTCACCTCCAGATCCCAGTCCAAGTTGATTTTGTTCGGGTAGCCAGTTATGGGTCTGGGATGAAAACCTCTGGAAAAACTGAGATGACCAAAGACATCGAAATTCCTATTGAGAAAAAGGATGTCCTTATCATTGAAGATATCATTGACAGTGGCCGAACACTCCAGTTCCTAAAAGACCGGCTGGCGCTTTTAAATCCCTGCTCTATCAAGGTTTGTGCCCTATTAGATAAGAAAGCCCGTAGAGAGGTGGAAATGGAGGCGGATTATCTTGGAATCGAAGTGGATGACCTCTTTATCGTAGGTTACGGGATTGACTTCAACGAAAAATTTCGCCACTTGCCTGAAATTTATTATGTCACCCCTTTGGATCAGCAAAAGGAATAAAGGTTAAAATAGAATTGTTTTTCATTTCTCATTTTTTAAAATCCGCAATCCGAAATCTGGAATCAAAAATTTGGCGGAACTTGATCCTCGCCCTCCTTTTCTTGCTCTTCTTGCAAAGCCCTTCCTTCGGCCAGCCCCAGCCCGATGATACGGGTCTCTTCAGAGAAGGAGAGATCCTCCTTTCAAAAGGTGAAACGGAAAAAGCACTTTGGCGCTTTAAAAGGTTGACTGCCGAATTTCCAAAAAGTCCTCTCTTCAATGAAGCAAAATTCAGGATGGGGATCTGTTATACCCAACTCAAAAGACCTCAAGATGCCATTCGTATTCTGAACGAACTCCTCCCCACTTTCCTTTCCCCGTCCAGAATGGCACAGGTTTTTAGTCTGCTCGGGGACAGCCACCTCGAATTAAAGGATCGGCTCACTGCTCTCCATTGGTATGGAAAGGGTCTTCTCATTCCCGGTCAACCCAACGAGGAGCTAAAGAAGAGGGTAAAATCCATCATGGATGCCCCCGAGACTGAAGAGGAATTAAAATCCATCGAATCTCTCTACCGAGGGGCTTATGCAGGAGGTTATGCCAAATTGAAATTGGCCCAAGCGGCCAAGCGCCAAGGAAATGACACTCTGGCAAAAAGATTTCTAACGGAATTGGAAAAAGAATATCGAGGCATGGACTATATGCCCCAAGCCAAAGAGCTCTCGGAGACGATCCCTCTTTCCACCAGATCTAAATATACAGTGGGGGTTATCCTCCCTTTAAGTGGGATCCATCGTCCCTTTGGAGAAAGAGCCCTTCAGGGGATTCAATGCGCCATAAAAGAAGCGGACTCGCCCTTGATCTCATTGGCCATCCGTGATTCTAAGGGGAGCCCATGGGAGGCAGAAAAAGCGGTTGAGGAGTTGGTGAACAAAGAAAAAGTAATTGCCATTCTTGGCCCGCTTCTCAGTATTAATATTGATAGGGCGGCAAAAAAAGCCCGACAATTAAAAACCCCCCTTCTCACCTTTTCCCAAAAGGAGCTCCCTTCCAGCAAAGGGGATTTCGTCTTTCAAAATTCCCTCACCCCCTCAGAGCAGATTCAGACTCTTGTTGACTTTGCCATCAATGAATTGGACCTTCGCACCTTCGCCGTCTTTTATCCTAACTCCCCTTATGGACTTTATTTCAAAACCCTCTTTAATCAAGAGATTGCTCAAAAAGGGGGGAAAGTTTTGGGGGCTGTTGTTTATCAAGAGAATCAGACAGATTTCAGTCAGGAGATCAAGGGATTTTTTAAGATCGAGACCATCCAGAAATACGACTCCAGGAAAAAAAAGGATGATGAATTCAATGTAAGCGTTTCCATAGATGGGCTTTTCATCCCTGATGCTGATGACCGTGTAGGTACAATTCTCTCCCAAATGGCTTACTATGATATAAAGGGGTTGACCTTTTTAGGCACCAGCGCGTGGAATGGAGCAAGCCTGGTCTCAATTGGCGGGAAAGGAGCCGAAGGGTCGATCTTTGTCGATACATTTTTTAAAAAAGACCCCTCTCCTTTGGTCGCCCGTTTTGTAGAAGAATTTCGGAAAACATACCAGAGGGAACCCAAGACTCTCGAAGCCCTGAGTTATGATGGGGCTAAGTTCATAAAAGAAATCCTTCTATCCAAATCAGTATCCTCTCCTTCCCAACTTCAAGAAGCGCTCCGGCAGGTTAAAAATTTTCAGGGAGTTTCCGGTCTAAAAGGTTTTGGAGAAGACGGAAAAGGGATTCGAACCCTCTACATTCTGAAAGTAAATAAAGGTCAAATTGAACTGATTTCACCGTAACAACAATACAATCCCTCTCCCCCTTTGGAGACTGTGTCATCATAATGAGGGAAATGCTATGCTTGTCATTCTGAACCCTTCGCCATGTGTCACCCTGACCCTGAGTGAACCGAAGGGGAAGGGTCTTGGTTTTTGGCTCAGGGTAAACTCCGTGAAGAATCTCATGGAATCAATACCTTAGAAAACAGAGATTCTTCGGCTAACGCCTCAGAATGACATTGTGACACAGTCTCTTGACGGGGGAGGGCCTGTCTTGTGGAGTAGTAAAACATACTCCACAGGGTAAAAGTGGGGGTGAGTAAATACTCTATTATTTGAAATTTGGATTTTGGATTTGTTTAGAATTTTTGATTTGAGGTCTTAGACGTTCTGCGTGATGCGCTATGCGCTCTGCCATTTGCCAAAATCAACTACCGGTATCTTTCCAGATATCTTTTCAGGCGATTTATGCCCTCCTCGATATTCTCCATAGAATTGGCATAGCAAAATCGCATATATCCCTCTGCATTCGTTCCAAAATCAATGCCGGGCGCCACTCCAACCTTTGCCTCTTCGAGGATATCGAAGACGAATTGATAGGAATCGTTTGAAAATCTCTTTGCATTGGCCAAGATATAAAAAGCCCCTGTGGGTTCTACCGTGATTCCAAATCCCAACTCTCTAAGCTTTGGAATTAAAAAACGCCTTCGCCGGTCATAGGTCCCTCTCATTTTTTGAATATCTTTTTCGGCTTCCTTCAGGCCGGCCAAGGCGCCCCATTGGGCAAAGGAACTTGCAGAGATGAAAAGGTTCTGCTGGATTTTTTGCATAGGTCGTATGAACTCTTTGGGCGCGATGATATATCCCAGTCTCCACCCGGTCATCGCATAGAGTTTTGAAAACCCATTGATGACAAAAGCATGATCTGTGAACTCGAGAATCGTATGAGCCTCTCCTTCATAGACCAGTCCATGATAGATTTCGTCAGAAATAATAAAAGGAGAGAATTTGGCAATCTCTTTCATCCTTTCCTCAGACATCACATTTCCAGTGGGATTGGAAGGAGAATTGATCATGATCCCTTTTACCCTGGGGCCCAGTTTCTCTTCGATCATCTCGGGAAGATACTGGAAGCCCTCCTCTTCCAAGACCTCGACAAAAACAGGAGAGCCATCAACAAACCGAATGATATTGGGATAACAGGGATAATAAGGATTGGAAAGAATGACTTCTTCGCCGGGTTCCAACAGGGCAGAAAAGAGAATAAGCATGGCTGGAGAGGTTCCTGAGGCAACAAGAATTTGTTCGGGCGACACCTTCACCTGATATTTATTCCAGTAATCCTCTGCAATGGCTTCCCTCAGTTCAATCAAACCCAGGCTGTGCGTATAATGGGTCTTGCCTTCACGGATCGAACGATAACAGGCCTCACTGATACATTCCGGGGTGTCGAAATCTGGCTCCCCTACTTCCAGATGAATGACACGCTCGCCATTCCTCTCCAGTTCTTGAGCCTTTTCCAGAACATCCATCACAATGAACGGAGGAATCTCCTGAGCTTTCTTTGAAATCATCATTTACCCCTTGTTTGTTTTTCGTAGTTCATCGTCCATCGTCCATCGTCTATTTCAGTTGGATTCTGATCGGATCTCCCCTCTTCACTTTCAAAACCTTTTGGGCATTCCCCTCATTAACAGATATCTCTAAGAAACCGCTACTGCCCAAAAGGGCAATCAGTTCCCCTTTCCTCCCTTCCAAATATCCTTTCTTCAAACCCTGGATGGCTTTCCTTCCTGCACGGATTACAAAAGGCCGGCCTTTAATAAACTTGAAAAGTTTTTCCTCATCAATATTGCTGATAAGGTTACCAAAGGCATCGATATGGAGAACCTCTCCTAATAATTTCCCTTCTTTATTAATAGGTTTTTGAAACCCAAACTCTTGCAAAGAGTTAGTTCTATATCCGAAAGCATTTGGCTTGATCCCCAACGAGAGGTGGGCCGCTATTGGGGCAAAGATGTCTCTTCCATGGAAGGTCATGCTGACTTTCGGAAGAAAATATTTCTGCTTAGTGAGGACGACCATCTGCTTCACCCTTTCCCTCTGCGCAACAAGAGTGAAGAGGCCATTGTCAGGACCTACAAAAAAATGATTTTGAGTCACAATAAGAATAGGCTTCCTTCCCCCCCCTACCCCAGGATCCACTACAGAAAGATGGATCGTCCCCTTTGGGAAATAAGAATAGGTATTCGCCAGGATGAAGGCTCCTTCTTGTATATCGTGCGGTTTTACTTCATGGGTAATATCAACAAGGATACACTGAGGATTGATATTCAAAATCACCCCCTTCATCGAAGCCACATAGTGGTCTTTTTCGCCGAAATCGGTCAGCAGAGTGATAATAGGCTTCCTCATCAAACCTTTATCCTTTTTAGATTTTTTTCAAAGGGTTTTCGAATGAGTCCTTTCTCTGTGATGATGGCATGAACCAGTGAATGGGGTGTCACATCGAAGGCGGGGTTAAAGGCTTTCACCCCTTTGGGAGCGATGGGATATCCCCGGAAATGTGTAACTTCCCTTATATCTCTTTCCTCAATGGGGATGTCCAATCCAGAATCTAATGTAAGGTCGAGGGTGGACGTTGGAGCGGCCACATAGAAAGGAACGCCATGCCATTTCGAGAGAACAGCAAGGCTGTAGGTTCCAATCTTGTTTGCTGTATCTCCATTCCGGGCAATCCTATCTGCTCCTACCAGGACGAGATTGACTTGGCCCTTTTCCATCAGCCATCCTGCCATATTGTCAGTAACGATTGTCACGGGGATCTTCTTCTGAACCAACTCCCAAGCTGTCAGCCTGGCTCCCTGCATCTGAGGCCTCGTTTCATCTGCAAAGACACAGAACCGTTTTCCTTCAGCCCATGCTGCATAAATCACTCCCAGCGCTGTTCCATATCCAGCCGTGGCTAATGCCCCTGCATTGCAATGTGTAAGCACTCTATCCCCATTTTTGATGAGCCTCTTCCCAAACATCCCGATCTTGCGGTTGATTTCGATATCCTCTTTAAGAATATTGAGAGCCTCTTTCACTAACCTCTCCTTGGTCTCGTCAACTCCATGAGTGTAAACTTGATCCAATATTTTCTTCATTCGATCCACGGCCCAAAAAAGGTTGACAGCCGTTGGCCTGGTTTGCCTCATCTCACGACAAACCTTTTCAAGGCTTTTACGGAAGGCTTCAGGTTGATGGGACAGAGTCTTCTTCGCGGCGAGAGCAATTCCCATGGCGGCAGCGACCCCGATGGCTGGCGCACCGCGGATGGCCATGGTTCGAATGGCTTGCGTCACAGAAGAGGCATCCCGGCAATCCAAATACCGGACCTCCTGAGGAAGCCTCCTCTGATCAAGGATCCTCACCCGATCTCCCTTCCATTCAATCGTTTTAAATTTCATATCGTCTAATCGCAGGTTGAGGTTAAGGTTTAGGTTCAGGTAAAAACTTATTTTGCTTTTACTCTCAGCCTTAGCCTAAGCCTCAACCTTTTAGTTTCTTTCTTAGTAATTCATTGACTAATTTGGGATTCGCCTTCCCCTTGGTCTGTTTCATCACTTCTCCTACGAAGAAATCGAAGAGTTTCTCCTTGCCTTTTCGATAATCCTCCACCTGTTTTGGATTGGCCTCCATCGCTTTTTCGATGGCTTTTTCGATCTCCCCCTCATCCAGAATTTGAACCCAGCCTTTGTCTCGAACGATCTTCTCCGGGCGTTCGCCTGTTCGATACATCTCTTCAAAAACATCTTTGGCGATCTTTCCGCTGATCGTCCCTTCTTTGATCATCGAAAGCATCTCTGCCAGATGTTGAGGAGGTATGGGACATTGATCAATCTCTCTCTCGTCGCGCTTTAACTCCCTGAGAAGGTCTCCCATCATCCAGTTGCTGACAGTCTTATAGTCAGAAAAGGAACCGACCGTTTCTTCATAGTATCCAGATAATGGTTTTGTCGAGGTGAGGATTTCGGCGTCATATTCAGGAATCTGATACTGCCGGACAAACCTTTCCTTTTTCTCATCGGGGAGTTCAGGAAGGCTTTTACGAATCTCCTCGACCCATTTTCCATCGATCCTCAGCGGAACAAGATCCGGGTCAGGGAAATAGCGATAATCATGAGCCTCTTCTTTTCCCCGCATTGAAATCGTGATCCCCTGATCAACATCCCAGAGTCGCGTCTCCTGAACCACTTTTTCTCCGTCTTCCAAGATCGCAATCTGACGCTTGATCTCATGCTCTAATGCCTTCTCCACATGGCGGAAGGAGTTCATGTTCTTCAATTCTGTTCTTGTCCCGAATTCTTTCCGGCCTTTTGGCCGGACGGAAACATTCGCGTCACATCTAAAAGTTCCCTTCTCCATATCCCCTGTGCAGATTTCAAGATATTGCAGAATCGATCGAAGTTTTCTTAAATAATCACCTGCTTCCAGTGGAGATCGGATGTCAGGTCCACTCACAATCTCAACTAAAGGAACGCCTGTGCGATTGAAATCCACATAGCTGAACGAAGCCGTCTCCGGTGTCTCACCATGCTTCAGCTTCCCGGCATCCTCCTCCATATGAATCCTGATGATATGAATTCGCTTCTTTTGTCCTTGCAACATGATTTCGATAAAGCCATCTTCCGCCAAAGGATACTCATACATGGAAATCTGATACCCTTTGGGGAGATCAGGATAAAAATAATTCTTTCTGGCAAAAAGACTGTAAGGAGCAATTCGGCAGGAGGTGGCCAACCCCAATTTAATCGCAAACTCCACAGCCTTCCGATTCACCACTGGAAGAGAACCGGGCTGGCCGGTACAGACAGGACAGGTTTGTGTATTAGGCTCTTCCCCAAATGTTGTGGAACACCCACAGAATATTTTCGATCGGGTCAGGAGCTGGGCATGGACTTCTAAGCCAATGACAGGTTCGTATTCCACAAAATCCCCCTCTACTTTTCGTAATATCTAATTAAATATAATAAAGGGCACTCCATGTCAATTATCCTATTTAATGAATGGCTATGCCCTCAACCCACCATGCTTCATGGGTACACCCTGAACCCCACGTGGTTCAGGGTTGACAAACCTGATTGATTCCATTACCTTAATCCAAAATGTTTAAAAATATCCAAATTCCTCCCTCGTTTTCCCTGATTGAAAAAGGGAAAGTCTCTCTTCTACTTAAGGAGGAGTATAAAAACCTTCTTCTCAAGCAAGGGATTGATGATTTAAAAACTTTTCTTAAAAATTGCCAAACCTCTCACTATCTCAAAGGTCGAACTCCCCACCCCTCCATCCTCCTTGGGGATGGGAAGCGGATGGTTCTTCGCCAATATTCACATGGAGGACTGCTACGAACCATCACTGGAAACCTCTACTTCTTCGGGGCGAGATCTTTCCAAGAACTGACCTTAACAGAGGAGATTCGATCCTGTGGAATTTCCACGATCCCCTCTGTCGGCGCCATCCACCATCGCATTTTCTTCCCCTTCTACCAGGCTTATTTTCTTTCCTTAGAAGTCCCTCGCGCCTTGGATCTGATTCAATATTTTAAAGAAAGGGTTGCCCCCCCCTCCCGCGAAAATCTTTCATTGAAGCTAAAAACTATTCGCTCTGCCGGCCTCCTTATTCGACAATTTCACCAGGCCGGATTTTTCCATGGCGACCTTCAGCTTAAAAACATTCTGGTAGCAGGAGACCAACTTCTTCTCATCGATTTTGATCGCTCCTACCGAAAACCGAATCTCTCTATCCATAAAAAGATGAAGAATCTTTTTCGCCTCAATCGTTCTGTGGAAAAGTGGAAACGCCTGGGGTTGCCGATCACTCGCACAAACCGCTGGCGTTTCTTTCTGGCTTATGCAGGGGATGACAGAAAGATCCGGGAAGCGATGGAAAGAGCGCTTCGAACCTATTCTCATCGCTTTTTATTCTACCGATTCGGCTGGGCGGTTGAAAAAATTATGGGGTCCTAGGGGTCTAGGGTTCTAGTAGATCGATCCCAAATTAACGTGTCAACAAATCTTTGTAGCCGCAACCTTTAGGTTGCGCCATTTTCGTTCCGGTGATACCGGAGCGGCTACCGTTTATGGTTTGTAATTGTATTTTGGAATCGCTCTACTAGGGTTCAAGGGGATAAGCAAATTATTTAGACATAGGCCAATGAGTCATTGAGTCTATAAGACGTAAGGACGCTACGATGCAAAGACATTTTTTGAAAAAAACCACTTAAACCCATGAACCCTTGAATCCTTGAACCCTAAATGGTTTTAAAAAACTCCCTCAAGGGTTGAATAAGATAACGGGTGTGAAAAAAGAAGATAAGATCCTCCACTTTCACCCACCCCTCTGAAGTTAAAACGAAGCGTTGAGAACCCCTCTTGAGAGGCTGCTTCTGCCGCGGTCGTGATAACAGGATGGCCCATATCTCCACCATACTGCGGATGAGGATGGCAAAGGATGACTCCGCCTCTAAAAGAAGAAGCCTCTTGAATACTCAAGAGGTCTTCCAACTGAATCCCGGCAGATGGAATAAATACTTTTTCTTTCATCCTATTTTAGACAATGGCATAATTTCCTGACGAATCTCTCGGAATATCCCTCTCCTTTCTTTTTTTATGGGTTTCTCTTTCTCAGAAGATTCGATCTTTGCATCGACCTTCCCTTTTATCCATTCCAAGATATTTCTTAAAATCTCTAAAAACCGAACCTCAAAACGGGTGACGTCTTCGCTCTCAATCCTTTCATTGAGCGATTTCAGCCATTCGTCCAACTTTTTTTGTAATTCTTTTAAAACCAGAATTAGGTGAGGATCCGTTTCTCCCTTTTCCTTTTCTTCCTGGACAAGGATTATCCGGTATCCCTCTACTCTTGTCTCCCTAAATATCTCCTGTTTCAAAAAGGAAAAAGAACCGAAACCCAAACCAATTCCTACGATAAGGATCAGAAAGAAAGATATGAGAGGAACAAACCATTTCTTCATTGTCTACAAACACCTCGATCCCAAAAAAAATGGCGGGCGATGCGGGAGTTGAACCCACGGCCTTTGGTTCCGGAGACCAACGCTCTATCCAACTGAGCTAATCGCCCAGATTCGAATTCTATTTATCACAATTTGACAGAGACTGTCAACCCTTCGACTCCCCGGCCTGAAGGCCGTGGCTTGCCTTCGACCCGAGCTCAGGCCGAGGGGCTCAGGGTTGACCCTGCACTTCGATAAACTCAGTGTCCTGAGCTTGCCGAAGGAAGCAGCGCTTCTTTACCCCGCCTTCAAAGGCGGGGCTTGGCGCCGCCGAATGGGTCAATTTTTTCTATTGACATAAAGCGATTCGATCTTATAAGATGAGGCCATTTCTAATTCCTTCCTCTCCAAAAGGACAAAAAGATTTCTGCCAAATTAAGAGCCAATGATATCTGGTTGAATTTTGGGGGTGTCGCTGCCCTTTCAGGCGTCAGCTTTGATGTCAGAGAGGGAGAGATGCTGGCAGTCATCGGGCCCAACGGGGCTGGGAAAACCAGCATCCTCAACTGCATCAATGGATTTTATCGCCCCCAAAAAGGGGAGAT
>Ga0100377_1004952_pt1 | contig 10098 bp, 8 predicted proteins | sample CryGeymeta201501_FD_83664 | JGI IMG/M metagenome (GOLD analysis project Ga0100377, IMG submission 83664) | Groundwater microbial communities from Crystal Geyser aquifers in Utah, USA - Crystal Geyser metaG 2015-01 | ecosystem: Environmental > Aquatic > Deep subsurface > Groundwater | place: USA... | reverse complement strand
CAGCTCGACGCGGACGTCCGCGCCCGGCTCGATGTTCGCGATGTCCAGCGTGAACAGCTCCGGCCGCTGCTGCTCGACCAGCGCGGCGAGCTCGCCCTGGCTGCGAGCGCGCGTCCACACGCTTCGGGCGGCCTTCCGCTCCTTCACCACGCCCCGCACGCATCGGTCGCCGACGTGCACGGCGAGGTGGCACAAGGCGCCGGTGTGGGACAGCGGAAAGAGGTAGACGGCGTCGGTCGACTCGGGGGCCGGGTTATGGAAGTGCTGTTCGATGCGCACCCGGGCGACGGGGCCCTGCACGGTCACATCGACATCGACGCGGACCAGGGGGAGCCCCGGTCCATCAGCGTTAACAGCGCGCAAGGGCTCGCCGGAGAGCGCGAAGAGCGAGTCGAGGGCAGAGGTTGTCATGGGGGCTCCAGTCCAGAGGGTGGCAGCAGACATCACGTGCGGAGGTGTGTACGCTGCTGATGAGGCCGGTGAGGATAAGACGTGAGGCGCGGCCTGTCACGTCGACCGACGTCACGGCCGGCGCCCACTGCTGGACGGGGTCTCATGATGGTCTCACGACGTGATGCTCTTGTGTGCTATGTTGTTGTAATTGCAGCAGTTTTGATTGTGTCCCTCTCGGTGGGGCAGGCCCTGGCGGAGGGGGACCGGTGCCAGAGCGACGCGGAGTGCGCGCCGTTCGAGCTCTGCACCGTGTCGCTCGGTGACTGCCACTCGAGCGGCGGTGATGGTGAGGTGTGCACGGGGGTTTGCGTGCGCGGGGAGACGTGGCAACTCGTGCCGCGGGTCGGCGCGGTCGCTGCGGGGAGATCCTGGAGCGACGTGGGCGGTGGCGGTGGGGGCGGCCTCGACGTCATCCCCCCGGTGCTCGGCGGCGTGTTGAGCGTGGTCGCGGACGGCTGGTCGCAAGGGCTTGTGCGGCTCGGCGTCGCTGCCTCGTTCCCGGTGCTGCCGGGGCTGCTGACCGGTGTGCGCGTCGATGCGGCTCGCGCGGACGGAGCGTGGGGCGCGGCCGGGGCCGTCCGACTGGAGTGGTTCCCCTGGTGGCCCTTCGACGGGTGGACGCCGTCACATGTCCTCTCCCTCCTCGTGGAGGGCGGCGCGGCGACCCGCGCTGACGCGCCGAGCGCCTTCGCTACCTTCGGCCTCGGCCTTTGGTGGCCGCGCTTCTGAGCGCGGTCGTGGGGGGCGCTCTGCCTCAGGGGGCGCACAGCGACGCCGTCTCCACACAACCAGCCCCAACAGCATCAGCCCAGCGACCACGCCTCGCGCAGGACCCGGGTCGCGGCCTGGCTGAGCGCAGCTGCACCCGCTGCCGCTGACCTTCCCGCCACCCGGTGCCTCACCATTGTTCGTCCCGTTGTTCGAGCCGTTGTTCGTCACGCCGTTGTTCGTCACGCCGTTGTTCGTCACGCCGTTATTCGTCACACCATTGTTGGATCCGTTGTTGGATCCGTTGTTGGATCCGTTGTTGGATCCGTTGTTGGATCTGTTGTTGGATCCATTATTTGTGCAGTTATTTGTGGCATTGTTGGTGCTATTGTTGGATCCGTTATTTGTGCCGTTGTTCGTGCCCGACTCGCCGGCGTCGCAGATGCCGTCGCCATCGGCGTCGATGCCGTCGTTGGCAGGGTCGCCGCCGCTGTGGTTGGCGCCGGTGACGGCGCAGTCGTCGCAGGTATCGTTGTCGGTGTCCCGGCATCGGGCGGGATCGGCGGGATCGATGTCCAGGCCGTCCTCGACGCCGTCATCGTCGGCGTCGGGGTCGACGACATCGAGCATGGCGGTGGCGGGATCGTTGACGCCGAAGTTGGAGGTGAGCGGTCCGGCGGTGACGAGCCAGGTGCCGGGCGTGCTGGTTCGAATGTCGGCGGTGACGGTGCAGGTCGCCCCGGCGGGGAGCGTGCCGTCGGCAAAGGTGACGGAGGTCCCGTCGGACGCTGCCGTGAGGACGCCGGCGGTGCAGGTGGTGGCGAGGTTGGGCGGCGTGGCGAGCGCGAGCTCGGCGGCGAGGGTGACGGTGAAGCCGATGGCGGAGGGGGCCACGGTGTTGGCTTCGGCGCTGACGGTGAGGGTGAGGGTCGAGACGGCGCCTTCGAGGACCTCGGAGGGGGTTAAGGCGGCGGTCAGGGTGGGGGGCGGCTCGACTGTGAGGGTGGCAGAAGCCTCGGCGGCGCCGAGGGTCGAGGTGAACGTGGCGGTGTGGGCGAAGGCTCCGGTGCCGACGAGCCGGGCGGTCCCGCCACCGTGGATGTGCTTGACGATGCCCTCGGTCAGGAGCACCGCGAGGTCGAGCTCGCCCGCGGCGAGCGCCCGGCACATATCGCCCGTCCCGCCGGGGTAATCCCTCCACTGAAGCGACGCGCCCAGGTCAGGCAGCACGTCGGGCCGAAGGGCCATGTGCCACGGCAGGTTGAAGTGCTCAGGGACTCCGCCGATCACGATCGGCGCCGGATGCTCGGTCTGCATGATGTCGTGCGCTCGCGCTTGGGGTGGACAAGGGACGGAAGGCGTAGCACAAGCGTGTGGGGGCGGGCAAGGATGGTCGCCGCGTCGCAGCCCCGCCTCATCGCGATCCATCCCTGGTTTGGAGCAGAGACATGGTCCTGAAGATCATCCACGCCGTGGTGCCCGAGGGCGCGCGGGACCTGTTCGTGGAGCGGCAGCGCATCTGGACGGCGGCGATGCTGCGTGAGCCAGGCTTCGAGGCGGTCGACGTAGCGCTCGACCCGACGAGCGACCGCCACGTGACCGTGGTCATCCGGGTGGCCTCGCGCGCCGACCTCGACCGCTTCATGGCCGGTCCCCATGACGGCCTGCTGGAGGCCACCCGGATGCGCGCGGTCTTCGAGCGGCTCGACGTCCACGTCCTCGACGTCGTGGACCACACCGTGCGCAGCGCCGACTGAGCAGCGCGCGAGCGCCAGGCGGTCAGGGGCGCTCGCGGGCCAGCCAAAGGGCACGGGCGGAGGTCTCCGCGTCGAGGCCCCAGCCGAAGGTGCGGACGGGCCGGAAGCCGACGTCGTCGTGAACGCCGAACGGGTCGAGGGGCTCGCGGGAGGCGAAGCGGACGAGGCGAACCTCGCTTCGCCAGCCGCCGCCGCGGGTCACCCGGCTGCTGCCCAGGCCCGGACCGGTCGGTGAGACGGCGCGGGTTCCCGGGTACGGACCGTACCAGTCGCCCGTCCACTCCCGCACGTTGCCCAGCATGTCGTGCAGCCCCCATCCGTTCGGGGTCTTCTGCCTGGACTCGAAGGCCGATCGGCTCTTGAACATCGACCAGTTGTTGAACCAGGCGATCGCGTTCGCCTTGCCGTACCGGCCGAGGGTCGAGGCGAGGCCGGCGCGCGCGGCATACTCCCACTCGGCCTCGGTGGGCAGCCGGTAGCCGGGGCCGCCGAGGGGACGGGGGTCTCGGCCGTCGAGGGCGTAGAACTCCGGCAGCCCCTCGCGCCTGGACAGGGCGTTGAGGCAGGCGACGGCGTCGAACCAGCTCACGCAGCGGATCGGCTCGAGCGGCAGGGGCTTGTTGAGCTGCTCGCGCTTGATGATGTCCGACAGCGCCGCGGGCAGCTCCGACATGAGCTCGAGCCACTGCGCCACGGTGAAGGGCGTCTCCTGCATCAAGAAGGGGCTGGCGACGAAGACGTCGTGCAGGGTCTCATCACCGCCGCGACCGACCTCGTCGAGCGGCGACCCCATCACGAAGGTGCCGGCGGAGACCAGGACGTAGCCCTCGTCCTGCTGGAAGATCCGCTGCTGAAGCCGTGGCACGTCAATCGGCGGCGGTCCGCTCCTCGCCGGTGCCACCGGTGGCGCCGCGGCGACCGGCGGTGGCGTCGCCTCGACCCCCGCGCCTCGTCCAGACGGCTCGCCGAGGGCCATCCGGAGCTGAGCTGCGTCGGCGAAGCGGTTGGCGGGATCGGGGTCGAGCGCGCGGAGGATGGCCGGCCCCATCGGCCCGGACACCACCGAGGGCGGCAGTTCCGGCGTCGGCGTGCCTGCCAGCACGGAGGTGTGCGCGGGCATCACGGGCGCGCCGGACAGCAGCTCGGCCCACACCAGGCCGAGCTGAAACACGTCGGAGGCTGTAGACATCGGCGCGCGTCCGGTCAGGGCCTCGGGGCTGGCGTAGCGGTTGGCCGCGCCGGCGGCGATGCGCTGGCGCTCCGGCCCCGTCAACGTCGGCGCGACGGCGAGGTCCACGAGCACGGCGCGCTGCTGCACGGTCGCTGGCGCCAGGATGATGACGTGGTCCGGTCGGATGGCGGCATGGACGAGGCCGCGCTGATGCAGCGCGCTGGCCCCCGCCGCCAGATCCCGCATCACCGCCAGGGTCTGCTCGGCCGGGATGGGCACCGTGATGGCCCGGTCCAGTCGCACCCCCTCCAGCCACTCGGTGACCACGAAGGCCGCCTGTCCTCCCTCCAGCAGCCCGACGTCGTAGATCCTCGCCAGGTTCGGGTGCTCGACAGCGGCGAACGCCTGGAGCGCGGCCTGAATCCTGGCTGCGAGGGCCTGGGCCGCGTCGCCGGCGGCGCCAGCGAGCCGGGCTGTGTCCACGACCTTCACCGCGACCGCGCGACCGAGCCGCTCGTCGCGGGCGCGGTAGACCACGGCGTAGCCCCCGCGCCCCGCCACCCCGCTCTCCACGACGTATCGGTCCGCCACGCGACTGCCCGCGCTGAGCTGCGTGACCGGAGGTCCGACGAACGCGCTCGCCGGCCCGGCGACCACCGTGGCCGGGATCAGCACCGAGGCCCGCGTCGGAGCCGCCGGGACGGGCTCCGTCGACGCGACCCGCGGTGTGGCCACGGGCTCCTGCGGTGCCGACGCGGGCGGCGGGCTCGGCGCCGCTCCCTCCAACTCCGCCTCGGCCGCCGCGCCAGCCGGCGCCACCACCAGGGGGGTGGGTGAGGGTTCGGGCGGCGTCGGCGCAAGGACGGTGGACGCAGGGAGGACGGCGGTCGGAGGCGGGGTGGTCTGGACGGGCGCTGGCTCCTGCGCTGGCTCCGGGGTCGCGGGCGCCGGCGTGGGGACCTGGCGTCGGAAGCAGGGCCGAACCCGGTTGCGGAAGTCCTCTGAGACGGTGTCGAGGTAGAACAGCGACCGCTCCTCGAAGGCCAGCGCCTCGTCGTCGCACAGGGCGAGACCGCGGGCGTACTGGTCCACCGCGAGCGGATGTCGCTGGAGCTGCCAGGCGACGCGGGCCCCCTTGAGCCACGCGGTGGGGTCGTTCGGGAAGCGCTGCTCGGCTTCGAGCAGGAGCGCGAGCGCGCCCTCGGGGTTCTTGAACGTACGGCGTGAGGCCTCAGCGAGCGTGTCAGTGAGCCATGTGTCCATAGTGATCGACGGGGCAGGGGTGGATCGAGCAGGGGGCGAGTGCGGACCGGCGCATCATAGCCGACCGGCGCCCTCGACGCACCACCGGGGCGGACGGGCGGCCACGCGGACGACGAGGCAGCCCTGGCGTCAGGGCACCTCGCAGACCTCGTCATCGCAGGCGGCTGCTGCGGGGACGGCGGTCTCGACGGTCCGGCGCAGGACGTTGAGCAGGACCTCGGCGCTCTGGGCGCCCGACACGGCGAAGCGCTCGTCGAACACGAAGAACGGCACCCCGTGGATGCCGAGCTGACGCGCCCAGGCCTCGTCGGCGCGGACCTCCTCGGCCATGGCGTCGCTGCTGAGCGCGTCGCGTGTGGCGTCGGGATCGAGGCCAACCTCCGCGGCGAGCTCAAGCAGCACGTCATGATCGCCGATCGCGCGCGCTTCGGTGAAGTAGGCGCGCAGCAGGCGCTCCTTCATCGCGCCGGCGTGGCCCGTCCGGCGGGCGAAGTGGATCAGGCGATGGGCGTCGAAGGTGTTGCCGCTGTGGGCGGCCTCGAGGTGAAACTCCAGGCCGTCTTGAGCGGCGGTGCGGGTGACCTGTTCGCGGGTTTGCCGGGCCTGCTCGAGGGTCATGCCGTACTTGCGCGCCAACAGCTGGTCGAGCGGGATGGGGTTGGATCGTGGCGCGCGCGGGTCGAGCTCGAAGCTGTGCCAGTGAACGTCCACCTCACCTTCGAACGTGGCGAGCGCGGCTTCGAGGCGGCGCTTGCCGATGTAGCACCAGGGGCAGACGACGTCAGACCATATATCGATACGCATGTCCATGATTCCTTCGTGAGGGGGTTCCAGCGTCGAGCCAGAAGGATGGGGACGAGACGGGATTCGGCCAGTGTCGAAACAGATTTCGTTCGATCGATGAGCCGTTCGGGGGAGTCGGGGCGTCATTGACCGGTCAAGGGGGAGGGTGTTATCCACTTTTCCCTCCGCGCGCGGTCCTGATCCGCCGCGTGACGCCTGGCTGGCGACGACGATGGCGGTCTGTTTGGCAGACCGCCCGTGAACGTGTAGAGGACCATGGGGCTCCGATGTTGATGGCCGCGCCCGGGGCGGCCAAATCGTTGTTTCTCACCTTGCTGCTTTCGCTCCTGGCGCTCCTGGCGCTGCTGACGCTGCTGGCCGCGGGTGTGCGTCCCGCTGAGGCGACGCCCCTGTACATGGCACGCTCGGGGCGAACCTGCGACAACTGTCACAGCCTGCCCAACAGCTGGTTCAATCCTCCAGAGACGACGCTGCGCAAGTGCACGTTGGGCTGCGCGTCCTGCCACGTCGACCCGAACGGGGGTGGGCTGCGCAATGTGAGCGGTCGCTACTATGGGGCGAGCACGCTGCCCATGTTCGCCGCAACAGGACGTCCGTACAAGGATGTTCGGCGCGAGCTGGCGTGGCTGTTCGGCGGAGACGCGACGCGTGGGGAGCCGTCGTCGGAGCCGTCGTCGGAGCCGTCGTCGGAGCCGTCGTCGGAGCCGACCTCGGGGCAGGGCGCCGAGGTGGCGACGACCCCCATGGATCCGCGTCCGGCCGGCTCTCCCGAGCCGAACGACGGGCCGGTGTGGGGTCGGCCGATCGGTCGCGGCTCGAGCGATATGGCCTGGCTGGATGGCCGCTACGGGGACCAGAACGCGGACCCGTTCGTGTTGTTCGGCGCGGACGTGCGGCTGGGGGTCTGGCAGCAGGGCCCGCTGGTCTTCCCGATGCAGGCCGATCTCGACCTGGCGGTGCACCCTGTCGAGCACTTCACGCTGGCGACCGCGACGGGCCTCCGAGGCCGGGCCAGCTCACGCGGCTCGGACCGGGACGATGGTGCGCCGTGGGTGGATCTGCGGGACCTGTGGGTGATGGCGCACGAACTGCCAGCGCTCGCCTACGTGCGGGCAGGGCGCTTTTTGCCGGCCTTCGGGACGCGGATCTCGGACCACACGGCGTACACGCGGAGGCCGTTCGGGCTGAGCCAGGAGTTTCCGAGCAGCCGCGTGCTGGGCGCCGAGGTGGGGTTCAACGCCAACTACCCCTATGCGAACGTGACCGCGTTCGTGCCGACCGCCTCGGACGCCGCCAACCCGTTCGAGGTCGCCGAGGGGTGGGGCGGCGTGGCGAGCGCGGGCTGGTGCGACCTCGGATGGTCGCTCGGCGGCAGCGCGATGGTCCGGCGCCGCGCGCTCGACAACGACGGGGACACATTCGACCTGTCGGCGCAGTGGTCGTTCAATCCCTGGTTCTACACCGACGCGTTGCCGGTGACGTATCTCGGCGAGGTGGCGTTCGGGACGTTGCAGCGTCGGTGGAGCGGGGTCGAGATGGCTCAGCTCGCGGCCTATCACCGGCTCGTGTGGACCGCCCTGGCGGGCGTGCAGTTCGAGGGGCGCTACGACTTCTGGGACCCCGACCGCGAGGTCGTGGACGACGACGTCCACCGCCCTGGCGTCGCCACCGAGCTGACGATCGTGCCCGGGCTCACCGTGCGCGCCGACGTGCGCTTGCTGGTGCCCGCGCGTGGCCAGGCCGGGGCGGACCTGTTCGTGCAGCTTCACGGGTGGCTGTGATGGAGGTGATCATGTCGAGGAGACGCTGTGCGCTTCGCCAGATCGCTGTCGTCGGCGCGAGCGTGGTGGGCCTGGGGCTGGTGGCGTGTGGATCGGGGGCAGACGCCCTTGAGGACGTGGACCCCGAAGCGGCGCCCCAGCTGCCGGGCTATACCGAGCACGTGGCGCCGATCATGGATCGGTACTGCACGGCCTGTCATGCTGAGGATGCCCAGCCGGGGATGACTGCGGGTTTCGGCTTCGAGACCTGTGACGACGTGCGGCGCGGGTGGGGCGGCATCGTCATCACCGTGTTCCGTGGCAACACCATGCCGCCCGGAGGGGCGTATCGGATGTCCTCCGAGGATCAGCTCACCCTTCAACGTTGGTTCGACCAGGGAGCGCGCTGTGATTGATGTGTATCGTGGTCGCGTGGCGCTGGCCGCGTGTTGGGTGGTGTGCGCCCTGGCGTGCACGCCGGAGTACGACCTGGGCCACGTCGAGAGCGACGTGCCATGGGGGCAGGGCGCAGGTGGGTCGGGTGACTTCCTTGACGACAGCCGCGACGCGGGCACCGGGGACGACGCGGGGCGGCCGGGTGAGGATGCCGGCCCGGCCAACAACGGCGGCGCCAACAACGGCGGCGCCAACAACGGCGGCGCGAACAACGGCGGCGCGAACAACGGCGGTGCGAACAACGGCGGCGTCAACAACGGCGGCGCCAACAACGGCGTCAACAACACGCCCGTCGACCAGTACCATCCCGACGGCTACGACGAGTCGGAGGTGCACTCGGTAGACGCCAAGCTGCAGGTCGAGGACTGTCGGGAGTGTCACGGGGCGGACCTGCGCGGGGGAACCTCTCGGGTGAGCTGCGACGAGTGCCACGACGACGGCTGGCGGACCAACTGCACGTTCTGCCACGGCGGAGAGCTGAACAGCACGGGCGCGCCGCCGCGTGACCTGGACGGAACCACTGACTCGCGGCTCATCTCCTTCGCGGCGCACACGGCTCACGTGACAGGCACGCGGCACGGCGCCACGGCCTGCCGCAGCTGCCACACCGAGCCGACGGATGTGCTGACGGCCGGGCACATGTTCGACAATACGCCAGGCGCCGTGGAGGTCAGCCTGGCCGGCGGCCTGAGCCCGCATGGCGTGTGGGACGGCGACGGAGGGTGCACCAGCCTGTATTGCCACGGCAACGGAAGGAGCGAGAACGGCACCTCGCATGCGGGCGACGCGTCGCTCACCTGCGACTCCTGCCACCCGTCCCTGGCCAGCGGCACCGCGGGTTGGAGCACGATGAGCGGCGATCACAACCGCCACCTGCGCAAGGGCATCACCTGCTCGGAGTGCCACAACGCGGTCGTGCGCAGCGGGGAGTCGATCAGCGGCCCCTCGCTTCACGTCAACGGGCGTCCCGATCGGATGTTCACGGCCAATGGGTTCAATCAGGATGCCTCGGGTCGGTGCAGTGGCTTCTGCCACAACGAGTTCCACTTCTTTGAGGGTTGGTGATGATGCGCTCATCGAGGTGGTGGTGCGTGGCGTTGGTGCTCGGCGTGCTCGTCGCTGGATGTGAGGTCGACTATCATCCACCCGGGTGGGCGAAGTCGTCGGAGCACGGCCTGGCGACCAACGAGCAGACCGAGGACTGCCGCATCTGCCACGGCAGCAACCTGCGCGGAGCGATCGCCAGGGACAGCTGTGACAGCTGCCACAAACCCGGCTGGCGGTCGGACTGCAGCTACTGTCACGGGAATACGCTGACCGGCGGCGCGCCGCCGCGGGATCTCGATGGGCAGACCAACCCCAGGCTCGTCCGGTTCCGTCCGCACACCGTGCATGTTCGCTCGGAGCGTCACGCAGAATACAGCTGCGATCAGTGCCACGCGAACCCGGCCGACGCGACCTCCCCCGGCCACATCTTCGATGACTCGCCGGGCCGCACGGAGCTCGTGTTCTCCGGTGGCCTGAGCCCCGGCGCGCGCTACGACAACGCTGGCACCTGCTCCGAGGTCTATTGCCACGGCGACGGCAACCGGATGGCCGGCACCGTGCGGGACGAGGGCCGCGCGTTGAGCTGCGATGGCTGCCATGCAGACGACCGGGGTAGCCTGAACGACTGGGCCACGATGAGCGGCGAGCACAGCCGGCACCTCGTGGAGGGGATCGCGTG
>Ga0100377_1004951_pt1 | contig 10099 bp, 9 predicted proteins | sample CryGeymeta201501_FD_83664 | JGI IMG/M metagenome (GOLD analysis project Ga0100377, IMG submission 83664) | Groundwater microbial communities from Crystal Geyser aquifers in Utah, USA - Crystal Geyser metaG 2015-01 | ecosystem: Environmental > Aquatic > Deep subsurface > Groundwater | place: USA... | reverse complement strand
CACATTTTATCTTATATTGTAATTTAAGTTTTTCAGCAAACCCTAGTTAACAGCGGTGCAAATGTAATATTTAAAGCTGCCAACCAAATTATTTTAGAGCCTGGTTTTGTTGCAGAACAAGGTAGTGATTTTCAAACCATCATCGAACCATGTAATATTAATACTGCAAGAGAAGACAACACCATTACCATTATTGATGACAAAACCATACAAATTGGAGATATCATCATTTATGATGATAGAGTAGAAACTTTAGCCTGTAATGATACTTTACGAATTTATGGCTTAGATGGTGATACTACTTCCTTTATAAATTATTTTTGGGACTTTGGTAACGGACAAACTTCAGATAACCCTATCGGTGAAGTTTTTTATGAAACCCCAGGAGAATATACTGTAACATTGGCACTAACAGATTCATCTGGTGTTACCGATACATTGTCAAAAATTTACATCCAACCCGATTGTAATAGAAAATCAAGTGCTACAAACTCAACAAATAATGAAAATAGTTATTTATCAAATATAATCCCATCTATCTTCCCCAACCCCACCTCAGGCAATTTCACCATAACCCAATTAGAGGAATTTGCAGGTGGCAACATCGCAATTATAGACCTCATGGGGCAAGTGGTGTTGGAGCAAAAAATCAATTCCTCAACACTAACCATTAGCCTTTCTAACCAACCTAAAGGCATTTATTTAGTTAAAATAAATTCCCAAAAAGAAAGTGTGGTGCAAAAAGTAGTGGTGGAGTAGGAAAAAGTACTTAGGAGTGCATTGAGTACTTAGGAGTACTTATAAGTTAAAATCTCTGTGTTCTCTGTGCCTCCCGAAAAGTCTCCGAGAAATCGGAACGACTTGTACCGATTTCTCGGTAGGCTGGGACAAGTTCTGTGGTAGAAAAAAGTATAATTAGTGTCTTTTTAGTCGAGAGGCTGAACTATAATGTTCGAGTTCGAGGCATTCGAAGTTTTGAAAATCAGGAGTTTACTTTTGTAAATGACTGGTTTTTGAAACAAGAATAACGAAGAAATCGGACATTATAGACAGCCTCTAATTAGACTTCAATTACCCTCCAGCAAAAGGAGGCAACAAGGCAATTTCATCATTTTCGTTCAACAATAAGGAGTCATCTGCTAAGGTTTGGTTCACAGCAATTTTGTAATTTATTTCTTTCAAAGCTGGGTATTTATTAAAAAGCAACTTATTCAAATCTTCAACAGAAAGTGGATTGTTTCCTGCATTAAGAATTTCTTTGGTTGTAGCTGTTTTTTCGGCTATCATGCCAAAATAATTAAGATGTAGATTCATGTTGTAGCGTTTTTTATATCTATTGGGGTATTTATATTCATAAAATTAACATCAGCAAATAAAGCTGCGTCCACAATATTCAATTTCATTTTTTCTATTGCCAATTTTACTTTTAATTGTTGATGTTTTAACTCATTTTTAAAAACAGGCAAACAAGCTTGCGTATAAACACCAATTAATGGATGTAACCTATCCTTTTTTTGAGGAATTGTAACATCAAAATCGCTACTTTGTTCTAGTAAAAAAGTGATGAGTGCTGCACTCACATAAGGCACATCGCAACTCAACACTATGTTTTGGTGTGTTTTTGAATGAAATAATCCTGTGTAAATTCCTGCTAAAGGACCAGATTCTTTAATCCTATCTTCAAAAACAGGAAAACCAAACTGAGCATATTCCTTTTGATTGGAAACAATAATAATGTTAGTAGAAATAACACGAACAACATCAATAATATGCTGAATCATAGGTTTTTCATTTACCAACAACAATCCTTTGTCAGCACCCATTCGGCTACTTTTACCTCCTGCCAATAAAATTACGGTTATACTATTTTTTGCCAATGTCATAACGTAATGCTATTTATGCCCACCTTTTTTACAACAAGTAGGTAATTTTTGATACGCCTCAGGATTTGCCAAAACCTCATCAGCATCATAACCAACATCACTTACAGCTTTTTTAATTTTTTCTGGCGATGTTTTTTTAGGACTGTACTCCACTGTTAAAACCGCTGTTTCTATATCTAAGTTCGATTTTTTAACTCCTTTTTCATACGCCATTGTTTTTTCTATCCTTTCTTTGCACTGATCACACTGTGCTGAAGTTTTAATTTTAATTATTTCTGTTTTTTTAACTTCTTGCGAAAACACAACAGTACTCATTGTTATTGTTGCTAAAAGAAAAAGTGTTTTTAGTGAATTTTTCATGTTTTTTGTTTTTTGTTCTTATTTAATTCTATATCGAAATCCTATATAAGCCATACTGCCATTAACTGGACCCCAAATCATTGATGCATCAAACTCCGAATCAAATGGATTTTGGGACGACACAATAGGCGATGATTGTTTATAATTGGTAATATTTTCAGCACCCAAATATATTTCATAATGTTTAAAAGTCCTAGTAATTTGAGCATTTAATGTCGCAAAGGCATCAGATGTTGATGCAAGTTGATTTTCAGGAAGATTATCTGCCGTAGAAGGTAATCTACTTGTGCCAAACCCTTGTAATGTCGCATCAAATTTCCATTTGTCAAATTTAGTAAAATAAGCTACATTAAGCAAAACACGATGTTTTGGTACAAGGGGTTTTTCTTTCAAACCATCTTGATAGTCCGTTTTAATGCCATACCATTTATACGCTCCTTTAAATTCTAATTGCTTTGTTATTTGTATAAAATATTCTGCCTGAAAACTATGAGAATAGGATTTCCCTTGCAGATTATAGAAACTAACTTCTCTTGGATTTTCAATATCTACCACCACTTGGTTCTCAAAATCTGAATAAAAATAGTCAATATCAACTGTCATTTCTTTATTAAAAAGATGAAAATTATGCGTTAAGCTAGAGCCATAATTCCAAGCCACTTCGGGCAATAAATTTTGATTTACAACCACCACCCTGGCACTTGACATAACAGCAGCATTTTCAATAAAAGGATTTGCTGTGCGATACCCTCTTCCAGCAGAAAACCGTAATGCTGACTTGTCTGTGAAATTATATTTATAATGAAATCTTGGTGTAATAAAGTCTCCAAATAAATTATGATAATCATACCTTAATCCCATTACCAATGATGATTTCTTTTTTTCTAAGTGATACTCCGTAAAAACACCAGGAACCACTTCTTCCCTACCAAAAAGAGAATCATTATAGTTATTCTCATAATTATCATACACTAAACTTGCTCCTGCACGAATGGTGTTGAATGTATTTCCAATAATAGTCTGATAAATAGAATTGAAATAACCACTTTTTTGAATGGAATTAAATGTTTTTAATCCATAAACAGACTGATGTTCATGATACTTGGAACTAGTAATAAATCCTATACTTTTATATGGTTTAGAAGGAAACAAAATACCGTTTTTTGTGAAAATTTCAGCTTGTTTTGTTTGCACATTAATTTTAAAAGGGTTTGAAACCTCATCGCTCACTATTTGTCCCGCATATAAATCTTCGTAAACTCCCCTAAAACCAAATTGTGCAATATGCTTTTTTCCTGAATATTTCCATCGGTTCAGAAAATTATATTGCGTTTTAATTGGCATATCCAAAAACGTGTCATCATTATGGTCTAATTCCCACGATTGATTACTAATATGTGCAAATTGAGCCGTACTCCATTTAGTATTTAATTTTTGAGCCGCTTGTATATTAAGTTCAGCTCTGGAAAATTGATTGAGGTATCCATTAATAAAAAGTTTATCAGCCTCATCTGGCTTTTGAAGTTCAATGTTAATTTGCCCTGTAATGGACTCATAACCATTAACAACCGAACCTGCTCCTTTTTTAATTTGTATGGAATTTGCCCATGTTCCTGGCACAAAAGTTAATCCATAAGCAGAGGATAATCCTCTAACAAAGGGTATGTTTTCAATTTGTATTTGAGTATAAAACCCATCTAATCCAAGCATTTGTATTTTTTTAGTTCCAGAAACGGCATCCGTAAAATTAACATCAACAGAAGCATTTGTTTCAAAACTTTCAGAAATATTACAACAAGCAGCTTTGCCCAACTCTTTTTCCGACAATGTTTCAATATGAATGGGTGAAACCAAACTCACCGCACTACTTTTGTTGCGTTCAACAACTTCAAAAGCGGCTAAATTGATGGTTGGAGACAAACTTATTGTAATATTATTTTTGTAAGCAACGAAAATCAGTGAATCAGATTGATACCCAACATAACTAACAATTAATGTTGCTGGATATGTTGTAGGTGACTCTATTTCAAAATAGCCGTTTTCATTGGTAATAGCTCCTAAGGAGGTATTCTTCCAATAAATAGTTGCTCCTGGTAATGATTGTTTTGTTTTGCTTTCTTTGGCTTCTAATTCATAAACCTTACCTGTAATTTTTTGAGCATAACCCCATTTTACAAGTAACATTATCAATAAAAAACAGCATATTATTTTTGATTTCATTTTAATAGTTTTTAGTGAATAAAATAATTCATTTTGCTAAAACAATTTATTGTTTAGCAACTTCACTAAATACTACAGTCTAAAAATTTGAATGAATTTTAATAAATCTATGCCACTGAGTGATTGTGGCGGGGAGGTGTTTGTGCAATAATTAACTTCTTGAAAGATTCCAGAAAATTGAAACCCATATTTAAAAACAACTGGAACAGAACAAATAAAAGTATTGATTATGCTAAAAGTTTCTTGTAAAGTAGTATCATAACGATAATCTAGAGTGATTTTATCAAAATCGCAACACTTTTTTTGAAACGAATTAGCTTCTTTTTGACGAAAAGAACAATCTTCCATTTCTTGCAAGCCATACACCACATTTCCGCTCAAAAAACAGGTCATTTTAGTAACACTCATATTGGTAGTAGCAACCAACACCAATAGCACCAATAGATAAGAAGTAATATGTTTTAAAATAGTTTTCATAAATCAATAATCAAAATTAAATAAAAATCTCAACTTTTAGTTAAAAAAATATCATTTTAATAACTTTTATGGAATTTGAAATAATTAAGCATCTTTAAAATATAAACATCTTTGAAAAAGGTATATTATTATTAATTCTAAAATTAAAAATATCAAATAATATTTTTTAACTTTGAAGCTAACTTAACATTAAAATGTTTTTTTATTATGGAACCAAAGAAAAACCCAAATGCAGACCTTGAAAAACTTAGAAGCACTCTTCTCTTAGGAGGATTAGTTGTTTCATTGTTAATTGTTTTTGCAATGATTAATTTTAAATTTTATGATGTGCAAGCATCTGAATTAGGTCAATTAGTTGTGGAACAAGTGGAAGAAGAAATTATTCCAATCACTGAACAAAACACACCACCTCCACCGCCACCACCTCCTGCTGCACCCGAAGTATTAGAAATTGTTGAAGATGATGTGGAAATTGAACAAGAAATTGAAATTGATACTGAAGCCGATGCCGAAACTGTTGTTGAAACTTTTGAGGTGGTTGAAGAAGTGGTTGAAGAAGAAATTTTTACTATTGTGGAAGATATGCCTTCTTTCCCCGGTGGAGATGCCGCTCTTTTTAAATATTTAGGCGACAACACAAAGTATCCACCTGCAGCGAAAGCGAACGGAATTGCTGGTAAAGTATATGTTAATTTTACTGTAGCCAAAGATGGTTCTATTACCGATGTTAAAATACTTAGAGGCGTACATGATCTTTTAGATAAAGAAGCGATTAGAGTGGTAAAATCATTCCCAAAATGGAAGCCCGGCAAACAAAGAGGTAAAGCTGTTAAAGTATCATACAATATGCCAATTAATTTTATTTTAAATTAATTAAATGAAAACCATACAACAACTCTTTTTAGTTATGCTGCTCACTTTTATGGGCAGCATTTCTTTTGCTCAAGAAGTTGAAGTAAAAGAAGAACCTCTCGAAGAAGATGTTTACACTATTGTAGAAAACATGCCCGAATTTCCTGGTGGACAAGATTCTATGTTTTACTTTTTAGCTAAAAACATCATTTACCCTAAGGAAGCAAAAGAAAAAGGGATTGAAGGAAAAGTATATGTGAATTTCACAGTGAATAAAGATGGTTCTATTGGTGATGTACACGTAATTAGAGGTGTTCATCCTTTATTAGACAATGAAGCTGTTCGTGTGGTAAAGTCATTTCCTAAATGGAAGCCAGGAATACAAAGAGGGGAACTTGTTAGAGTGAGTTACAATCTGCCTATTACCTTTAAAATGAGTACTCCTGAAGAAAAAAAGGAGCTACTACAGGAAAAGAAAAAGAAAAAGAAAAAGAATTAAACTTGAGTTTTTGTTTGTTGCTCAGTAGTTGGAAATAAGGAATTAAAAATATTTTGGACACAAGACAAAATCCAATCAAAATTAAACGAAATAAATAAAAAATCAGTTTTCAACAATGCATATAGCTTATGGCAGGAAAATGCTAAGGAATAGGTATTAAGATTTTGTGGCAAATTCTCACCATTTTTTCATTAGTACCCGAACAATAACAAATTTTTTAACTATCCAACACCTCGACCAAAAATCAAGGTGTTTTTTTTTATCTTTACCGAAAAAAAGAAAATGGCAGAACAAAAAAAACTATTCTTACTCGATGCTTTTGCACTAATTTACAGAGCTTACTTCGCTTTTGGCAACAACCAACGCTACAATTCTAAAGGATTAAATACTTCTGCCATGCTAGGCTTTACCAATACCTTATTAGAAGTGTTGGAAAAACAAAAACCTACACACATTGCTGTAGTTTTTGATGCTCCTGCAGTAACCAACAGAGAATTAGAATTTTCCGATTATAAGGCAGGACGACACGAAATGCCCGAAGATATCAGAATTGCGCTACCTTACATCAAACAAATTATTGAAGCTTTTAAAATTCCAATGTTGTTAAAAGATGGTTTTGAAGCCGATGATGTAATTGGCACCATAGCCAAAGATGCTGAAAAATAAGGCTTTATTACCTACATGATGACTCCCGACAAAGATTTTGGTCAATTAGTTACCGAAAAATCATTTATATACAAACCTGCGGCTTATGGAAAACCTGCTCAAGTATTAGGAATTAAAGAAGTGTGTGAAAAATTTGAAGTGGAAAACCCGTTACAAGTAATAGACATTTTAGGATTGTGGGGCGATGCTGTGGACAATATTCCCGGAATACCCGGAATTGGTGAAAAAACCGCCAAGATACTCATTAAACAATATGGCAGCGTTGAAAATTTGATTGCCCATGCCGAAGAGTTGAAAGGCAAACAAAAAGAAAATGTAATCAATTTTGCTGAACAGGGTTTACTCTCTAAAAGACTAGCTACCATTATTGTGGATGTTCCTTTAGAATATGATTTTGAAGACTTGAAAATGGAAAGTCCTGATGAAGAAAAAATTACAGCATTATTTGCCGAATTAGAATTTAGAAACTTAGCGAAAAGAATATTGGGAAAAGAAATTCAAATTCAGCCTGCAGCAAAAAATCAGGTAGGAGCTCAAATGGATTTGTTTGGAAATACAGAAATGGAAACCGAAGTATTGGAGGAAACTTCTTCAGCTTCTCCTGAAGAAACTAGCTATGAGCTCAAAAATATAACCAATACCAACCATACGTATCATTTTATAAACGAAAAAACGCAACGAGCAGCATTAATCGAAAAGCTTAATGCACAAAAATCATTTTGTTTTGATACCGAAACAACTAGTATAAATGCATTAGAATCTGAAATAGTTGGTTTATCTATTGCTTTTAAACCACACGAAGCCTACTATATTCCTTTCTCTAAAAATCAAGAAGAAACGCTTCAAATCTTAAATGAATTTAAGCCCTTATTTGAAAATAAAAACATCGAAAAAGTAGGACAGAACATCAAGTACGATATGAATGTATTGAGCAATTATGGTATTCGTATTAAAGGACAATTGTTTGATACTATGGTGGCTCACTTTTTAATTCAGCCCGACATGCGACACAATATGGATTTGTTGGCAGAAACCTATTTAGGTTATAAAACCGTTTCCATAGAAACCCTCATTGGTAAAAAAGGGAAAAACCAAGGAAATATGCGTGATATAGCTCCTGAACAAATTACTGATTATGCTTGTGAAGATGCGGATATTACCCTTCAACTTAAAAATGAATTGGAAACAAAAATGAATCCCACACTAAAAAAATTACTTTTAGAGATAGAAATGCCTTTAATTCCTGTGTTAGCAGCCATGGAACAAGAAGGAATTAAGCTAGATGTAGAAGCTCTTAACCTATTTTCTAAAGAGCTGCATATATTAATTTTAGAATTAGAGAAAAAAATTATTGACTTGGCAGGTACCAAATTTAATATTGATTCACCCAAACAATTAGGCGAAATTTTGTTTGATGTATTGAAAATTACCGATAAAGCCAAGAAAACCAAAACAGGACAATACCAAACCAACGAGGATATTTTATCTAAAATGGTGCATCTACACGAAATTATTCCTCCTATTTTAGAATATCGAACGCTAAAAAAGTTAAAATCAACGTATGTAGATGCACTTCCCGAATTGGTAAACAAAAAAACAAACAGGCTGCATACAAGTTATATGCAAACTGTGGCATCAACTGGTAGGTTGAGTTCAAATAATCCGAATTTGCAAAATATTCCTATCCGAAGTGAAAAAGGTAGGGAAATTAGAAAAGCATTTATTCCCAAAAACAAAGATTACACGCTGTTAGCAGCCGATTATTCTCAAATAGAGCTTCGCATTATTGCTGCATTAAGTGGTGATGAAAACATGCAAAACGCATTTAAAAATGGAGAAGATATTCATGCTGCCACCGCAGCAAAAGTGTTTAATGTTCCGTTGGACAAAGTGGACAGAGACATGCGAAGTAAAGCCAAAGCCGTAAATTTTGGAATTATTTATGGTGTTTCTGCATTTGGATTAGCTCAAAACCTCAACATATCCAGAACTGAAGCCAAAGAAATTATAGATACCTATTTTGCTCAATATCCAAAAGTGAAAGCCTATATGGAAAACAACATCGCTTTTGCTAAAAAGAATGGGTATGTAGAAACCATTATGCAACGCAGAAGAGTGCTGAAAGACATTACTTCTAACAATCCAATTGTGCGAGGACATGCTGAACGAAATGCTGTAAATGCCCCAATTCAAGGCTCTGCTGCCGATGTAATTAAAATTGCCATGATTCATATTTTTGAAGCCTTTGAACAACAACAACTGCAATCAAAAATGTTGTTACAAGTGCATGATGAATTAATTTTTGATGTTTATAAACCCGAATTGGAGATAGTAAAAGCCATTGTGAAAGAGAATATGGAACATGCAGTTGAATTAGCTGTGCCTTTAGATGTGGAAATGAACAACGCTGCGAATTGGTTGGCGGCCCATTAATTTTTGATTATTAAAATGAAGAAATTTAAAATCTTATATTGGTTTATAGTTTTTTGTCTTGCTTGCAATCATTCAAGTACATTAAATAATAAAAATATTGAAACTCCAAATAAAGACTCATTACTTAGTGAAGTAAAACCTGAAACAAAAGGATACTTTACAATCTACGAGCGTGATTTGTCCATGTATAATGAAAAATACTTATTGAAAATTACGCCCATTATAGATTCAGTAAATTATAAATATGAAACTTATATTCTCCTGACAAAAAAATCTGACACAATTTTCAATAAAAAAATAAATGTAGATTCATTAGGACAGACTATAATAAAACATAAAATATTTGTAGATAGTACTGAATATTCTAAAATAGCTATTGATTATGAGTTGAGAAAAGTAGTATTTCATAGCGTAAGGAATAATAATATATATTTTGAAGCTGATTTAGTATCAATAACTAGAGAAAAAAGATTAAAAGTTCTATTTCAAATATCTTATCTAAATAAAAGCGAGATAGGCAATTTATTTGTAAATGGATTTAATGAAAAAGGCTGGAAGATAACTCAAGAAAATTAAAACATCTAAAAAAAGCATTACAAAAATATGAGACATTTTTGAATATGAAAAACTTGTTGAATTTTCTTCTTTAAAACTAATTTCTAAAAAATTTATTATTTATCCCAATTCCTAAATAAGAATTATTATCTTT
>Ga0100377_1004949_pt1 | contig 10104 bp, 3 predicted proteins | sample CryGeymeta201501_FD_83664 | JGI IMG/M metagenome (GOLD analysis project Ga0100377, IMG submission 83664) | Groundwater microbial communities from Crystal Geyser aquifers in Utah, USA - Crystal Geyser metaG 2015-01 | ecosystem: Environmental > Aquatic > Deep subsurface > Groundwater | place: USA... | reverse complement strand
GCGTCAGATGTGGCTTTGAGGAGTCTCCATTGGGGCAGCGCCCCATGGGGACGACGATAAGCCGCAGATGGCGTGCATGGGGCTCGTCAACGACGGCCATAACTTTCCGGACGGCTTCTGAGCACAAAGCCAGCGCGCGGTCGCCGCAGACCGCCTCTCATACGGACACAGAGCAGCATGAAACGCACCCGCGCCCTCACCCCGTCTCTCCTCTTGATCGCGCTCTGGCTCGCGCCCGCGCTGGCCTCGGCGCAGACCGGCGTCGACGACGACCGCGTCTCCCTCCCCGAAGGCCCCGGCAGCCTCGAAGGCGTGGGGGAGAACGTCGAGATCGATCCCAACATGGCGCTCATGCGCTGGAACGTGCCCATCGAGGTGCCCCGAGGCCACGACGGCCTGACGCCAGCGCTCGCCCTGAACTACAGCAGCGGCAGCGGCAGCGGCATCACTGGCCTCGGCTGGTCCATGTCCATGCCGACGATCGAGCGCATGACCTCGCGCGGCGTGCCGCGCTACACGACCGCCGACCGCTTCGTCAAAGACGGCGGCACCGAGCTCATCTACAGCGGCGACCTCACCGGAGACCGCGTCTACCGCGAGCGCTACGAGGAGTCCTTCAGCCGCTACCGCTGGGTCAACGCGGGCGCTGATGGATACTGGATCGTCGAGATGCCCGACGGAATCCGCGCCTTCTACGGCGCGGACAAAGACGGAAATCTCGCCACCGGAGCCCGCACCCACGGCCCGGATGGCACCTACCGCTATCACCTCGTCGACATGGTCGACGTATTCGAAAATCGCACCCACTACGTCTATGACAGCTTCAGCGGCGACGTCCCGCTGCTCACCGACATCCAGTACGGCTTCGTCGGCGACACGGCCCGCTACGTCGTCCAGTTCTCGTGGGAGGACCGACCCGACCTCCTGAGCGACTGCGGCGCCGGCTTCAACGAGCTCCTGCGCTACCGCCTCGGCTCGGTCCGGGTCCTGTCCAGCGACGAGATCGTCCGCGAGGTCGTGCTCACCTACGAGGACACCCCCGCCGCTGGCGGCGCCAGCCGGCTCGGCTCCGTGCGCACCTACGGCGCCGGTGGCGTGGCCGGCGGCGAGCTCTACCCGGTCCGGTTCGACTTCGGCTACTCCCGCGCCCTCGGCGCGACCTGCGACGCCAACGCCACCGACTGCGAGCGCCCCTACCTCGTCGACATGGGTGCCCTGACCGGCTCGGTCAACCTCGCCGCAGGCAACGCCACCCTCATCGACATCAACGGCGACGGCCTGCCCGACGTGCTCGACACCAGCGGCGCCGGGCCGCACCGCTTCTTCATCAACACCTTGACCCCCGACGGCGCCGGCTTCACCCACGGCTTCTCCGCCCCCCTCGAGAGCCAGATCGCCACCGGCGCCAGCTTCCAGCTCATCGCGCAGAACGTCCAGACCCTCGACATCAACGGCGACGGCTACGCGGACCTGCTCGACACCACCAACGGCAACTACCTCCTCAACGGCGGCCAGTCGACCGACTGGACCGCCCCCGGCACCGGCTTCGGCACCGGCACCCTGCCGAGCTTCACCGGCGACGCCTTCCAGAGCCTCCGGTTCACCGACTACAACAACGACAAGAAGATCGACGTCATCCAGTCCACCGCCGGCGAGACGCGGGTCTACCGCAACAACGACGAGGACTTCGTCAACGAGCTCGTCGATCAGATCGGCGCCGGCTTCGACGGCTCCAGCCTCCAGCTCTCCGACATGAACGGCGACGGCCTCAACGACCCCGTCGAGATCCTGTCCGGCGGCTCGGTGCGCTACAAGCTCAACCTCGGCCTGGGCCACTGGGAGCCCGCCGCCCCGACGGACTGGCTCACCATCCCCGGCATCGACATCCCGCCCAGCGAGCAGGATCAGGTCGACCTCGAGGATCTCAACGGCGACGGCCTCTCAGACCTCGTCATCGTCACGACCACGGCCATCAAGGTCGCGCTCAACCGCAACGCCAACCGCTTCGATCCGTTCGTGACCATCACCTCCGCCGACATCGACGGCGACATCCCCGAGCGGGCCAGCGGCGTCACGGTCCTGTTCGCCGACATGAACGGCAACGGCAGCGAGGACGTGGTCTGGTTCGACACCAACGGCGGCGTGCGCTACCTCGAGCTGTTCCCCATCCGGCCGCACCTCATCAGCCGCATCGAGAACGGCCTCGGCATGGTCCAGAAGATCACCTACGGCGCCAGCGTCGAGCACGCCGCTCGCGCCGCGGCGGCCGGCCAGCCCTGGGAGCACAGCCTGCCGAACCCGATGCTCGTGGTGGACCGCCTCGACATCTTCGTCACCCTCACCGGTGACGACGACGGCAGCGGCGTCCACGAGGTCATCGACTACACCTACCGCAACGGCTTCTACGACGGCGACGAGAAGCAGTTCCGAGGCTTCTCCGACGTCGTCACCCGCCTGCACGGCGACGACTTCCAGGAGGAGGGCCTGACGACCACCGTCTACGACAACGGCGTCGACGACCCCTACCTCAACGGCAAGCTGCTGCGCCAGCGCGTCGAGAGCGCCGGCCGCGCCCTCAGCGCCTTCGCCGTTACCTACGCCGACTGCCTGGTGGCCGAGGTACCCACGCCCGCCCAGATGGAGGCCATGGGCCGCCCGCCCATCCGGCACCTCTGCGAGACGGCCCGTGAGACCGTCGTCATGGAGGGCGCCCCCGACGCCGACCACCTCACCACCCGCACCGAGCAGACCTGGGACGGCTACGGCAACGTCACCATCGACGCCAGCCTCGGCGTCGTCGCCCGCGGCGGCACGGCCTGCGGCGCCGACTGCCTCGGCGACGAGGACTACACCGCCACCACCTTCGTCACCCCCGCCAACACCGGCGGCCGCTGGATCCTGCACGAGCCCGCCACGGTGAGCACGTACACCGACCCCAACGATCCCTTCAAGACCGAGGAGCGGTACTACTACGACGGCGACGCCTTCGCTGGCCTGCCGAGCGGCCAGCTCACCCACGGCTTCCTCTCCCGCATGACCCGCCGCGTCTCCCCCGCCAGCGACGCCGTCGTCAACGTCACCCGCCAGCGGCGCGACAGTTTCGGCAACGTCGTTGAGCGGCTCGACCCGAACGGCGACCCCGCCGAGCCGAACGCCCATCGACGCCTCACCACCTTCGACGACGCCGGCATCCTGCTCACCTCCACCACCCTCATGCTCACCGACGACGCCGGCCAGCCCTACCAGCTCAAGAAGGAGTACCTCTACGAGCCGCGCTTCCAGAACATGGCCGAGGCCTCCGACTGGATCATCCTGCGCGACGGCGCCCTCGTCTCCCAGCCCAACGCCGTGCGCTACCGCTACGACGCCTTCGGCCGCCTCACCGACGTCCTGTGGCCCGGCGACACCGCCGCCGCGCCGACCCAGCACCTCGCCTACGACCTCCGCGCGCCGGTCAGCCGCGTGACGACGGTCACCCGCGCCCAGCAGGGCCCCGACCTCATCCAGCACCGCTGCTTCGATGGCCGCGGCCGCCTCGTCCAGACCCGCGACCGCACCGCCGAGGGGCACTGGCAAGTCGACGGCTTCACCGTCTACAACAACCGCGGCACCCCCGTGCAGGAGTTCCAGCCCTTCACCAGCGAGGACGACCCCTGCTCGCTGGCCCCACCCACCGGCGTCAAGGTCGCCAGCTACCGCTACGACGCCACAGGCCGCCAGCTCGAGATCACCGCCCCCGACGCCGACCTCTACGGCACCGCCTCGATCTCCCGCACCGTCTACGGCCCGCTGACCGAGACCATCACCGACGCCGAGGACAACGACCCGACCAGCCCCCACGCCGACACCCCCACCGTCCGCCAGACCGACGGCCTCGGCCGCCTCACCGCGGTCTCCCGCAGCCTCCGCGACGGCCAGTCCACCGAGGCCGCCCGATACACCTTCGACTACGACAACATCGGCAACCTCACCGCGTACACCGGGCCGCTCGGCCACACCTTCCACCAGACCTTCGACCTGCTCGGCCGCGTGGTCGAGGTCGAGGACCCCAACATGGGCACGACGCACCTGACCTGGGACGACGCCGGCAACCTCCTGACCCGGACCGACGCCCGCGGCGACACGGTCGTGCACACCTGGGACGGCAACAACCGCCTCGCCAGCCGCTACGAGGAGGGCGCCCGCGAGGCGACCCTGATCACCTGGCGCTACGACGCCGACCCCGACTGCCCGCTGACCGACTGCACCAACGGCCAGGGCCGCCTCGTCACCGTGACCTACCCGCTGGCCAACGGCGACCTGGACCTGGGCCGAGCCGTCGAGCACACCGCCTGGGACGTCCGCCGCCGCGCCATCGCCGACACCCGCACCTACGGCGACATCACGCTCCGCGAGACGACCACCTGGGACGGCGCCAACCGCGTCGCCAACCGCGTCATGCCCGACGGCACCGAGCTCTCGTACACATGGGATGGCCTCTCCCGCCTGACCTCCGTGGCCGGCTACATCGATAGCGTTGAGTATGAGGAGCGCGGCCTGATCGGGCGCATGAACTTCAGCAACGGCGCCATTCAGGAATACACCTGGGACGACCTGCTCCGCCTCGCCGGCCTCGCCCACCTGGACGCCGACGCTGGCGTCATCGCCGCCTGGGAGCTGGGCCGCGACCGCGACGGCAACCTCGTCGACATCATCGACGCCGGCCCCGCCGTCCCCGGCTTCCCCAGCCAGGACGCCCACTTCACCTACGACGACTTCTACCGCCCCACCACGATGAGCCTCTCCCCCGCCACCGACGCCGCCGAGACGCTCACCGCCCGCTACGACCTCATCGACCGCATCATGGAGCGGAGCTCCTCGCTCGGCGCCGCCAGCCGCGCCCACATCGGCACCTACGGCTACGACGGCGAGTCGCTGCAGGGCGCGACCAGCGCCGGCGCCCTCAGCCTGGGCTACGACGACGCCGGCCACGTCATCGAGCGCGCTGACCTGGACCTCGCCTGGGACTACCAGGGCCGGCTCACCCTCGCCGCAGGCGTCCGCCCGTTCTCCGCCCTCTACGGCCCCGACGAGCGGCGCGTGATCAAGATCGACGACGGCACCCTCACCTTCTACGGACCCGGCGACTTCGCGGTCGTGGACGGCGTGGGCGTCACCTACGTCCGCCTCAACGACCAGCGCGTCGCCCGACACGAGTCCACCGACTTCGGACCGGCCATCTACCCCGACCTCGCCCCCGGCGCCGACGCCGCAGGCGCCTGGACCCCCGCCCCCGACGCCGAGATCAACGCCGCCGACGCCTGGATCGTCGCCGCCCTCGACGCGGGCGTCCTCACCGGCAACGCCCCCACCATGGACGTCGACCTCATCCTGGCCGCCGCCGCTCGCCGCCTCCTCGCCGAGCTGGACGGCCCCCGCGCCTTCTTCCACGCCGACCACCTCGGCTCACTGATCGCCGCCACCGATGAGAGCGGCCACGTCCGCGGCCGCGCGGCGTGGTATCCGTTCGGCGAGTCGCGGGGAGCGACGGGGTACGTCGACCGACGCGGGTTCACGCAGCAGGAGCGCGACGAGGCCACCGGCCTGCTCCACTTCCAGTTCCGCTCCTACGACACCTCCATCGGCCGCTGGCTCTCCGCCGACCCCGGCTTCGCCACGCTCGCCGCCGAGACACTCGCCGACAAGCTCGGCGACGCCACCGCCGGCTACGCCTACGTCGGCAACAACCCCATCAACGCCATCGACCCCCTCGGCCTCGAAGGCAAGTCGAAGAAGTCCAGCAAGTCAAAATCTAAGGACAAGAAGGCCAGGAAGTTCAAGAAAGGCTCCGTCAAGGAGACGAAGGCCGCAGTCACCCACGAAAACAGCGTGGCCGGCAAGATCACCATCGGCGGCAGCCGCGGTAACTCACAGGAGACGACCGATCAGATCTCAAGACACAACGCGGAGCGCGCCGGGCAAGCAGACAAGAACGAGATCAGGAAATACACCAACGCGGCCGGCAAGCTCTATCAAGCCACTTTCCCCTACCGCAGAACGAAGGGCACCAACAAGGAGCAGGCCAAGAAGGCCAACAACCGCGGCGCGAAGCTCCTGACCGCCGTGCTCGGCTCCGTCGGGAGCCTGGGCGCCGCCTTCGTCGGCGTCTCTGTCTCCGGCTTCAACGACAACGAGGGCGACGACGCAGACACGGAGCGCCAGGACACAGGCGGCTTCTCGGACGTGTTCGCCCAGTGAGCGCAGACCATCCGGCTCGACCGGCACAATAAATCCTATTTCGCATCAACAACTTACGGCGCGGGAAGCAGCTCACCGCCCCCGCAGCGACCATCCGAGCTGGTCGTTCGAGTCCACATCCCCGCCCAGCAGGATCAGGTGGAATCGCCCGTCGCCCTGCGTGCTCGTGCACCGCCGCCCGGACACCTCCCCCGAAGCCGCCCCGGGGCACGGCCCCCAGGTCGCGCTCCCGTCCGCCGGACCTCCGTTCGAGTCCGCCCACCCCAGGAACACATCCACCGATGCCTGCACCGACGCCGCCCGCGCCGGATCCGCGTCGTCCCGACACAGCCACGCGACCCCGAGCTGGTCGTTCGAGTCCACGTCGCCCGCCAGCCGCATCGCCCGGAACAGGCCGTCATAACCCGTCGAGGTACACCGCAGCCGCCCGTCATCCCCCGCCGCGGCCGCCGGACAGTCCCCCCACGTCGGGCTCCGGTCCACCCCCAGCCGGCTGTCCGCGTGCCCGAGGTACAGCGCGCAGTGCCCCTGGACCCAGCGCGCCACCTCCGGTTGCGTGCCGTCGTCGCACAGCAGCGCCACCGCCGCCTCGTCGTCCCCGTTCACGTCCCCCGGCAGCTGCAGCCGCGCGAAGTTGCCTTCCCGACGCGTCCCCACGCACCGGACGTTCCCGCTGTTGACCCGATCCGCCGCCGGGCACACCCCCCAGCTCGCCGACGCCCCCGCCGGCCCGGCCTCGTTGTCCGCCCACCCCACGAACAGCCGACACCGCGACTGCACCCAGGCCCCGCACACCGGCGCATCATCGACCGTCCCGTTGCAGTCGTTGTCCAGCCCGTCGCACACCTCCGCCGGCGGCTCACCGCACGTCCCGCACACGTTCTTGACGCCCTCGTCCACCTCGCCGTCGCAGTCGTTGTCGACGCCGTCGCAGACCTCCTCGGGGGCCGGCCCGCACGTCCCACACGCGTTCGTCAGGCCCTCGTCGACCATCCCGTCGCAGTCGTTGTCGACGCCGTCGCACAGGTCGATCGCGCCCGGGTTCACCCGCCCGTCCCCGTCGTCGCAGTCCAACCCGAGGCAGGACGCCCCCGCCCCATAACCATCGCCGTCTCCGTCCACGCAGCCGGTGCAGCTCACCGCCGCCGAGGGCCGACACTGCGCCGCGCCCCCCTCCACGGCCACGCAGTCGAAGCCCTCCGGGCACGCCCGCACGACGCACGACCGCCCGCAGAACATCCCGTCCGCCAGCGCGGCGCACCGATCGTCCAGCCCGCCGCAGTCGAGGTCCGACGCGCACGGCGCGCACAGCGTGTCCACCTCCGGGAAGCACAGGAAGACCGCGTCCTGCCCCCCGTTGACCACCCCGTTGCACGCCCATCCCTCCGGGCACGACCCCTCGGTGCAGAAGTCGGTGCACACCCGCGGCCCCGGCCCCACCGAGATGCAGTAGCCGCTCGGACAGTCCCCGTCCACAGCGCAGGACTCCCCGATCCCCCGGTCCGCGGCGTCCGGCGCAGCCACGTCCGCCGCGTCGCCCTGCCCGTCCGCCACGTCCTCCCCGTCGCGCCCCGCGTCCATCCCCGCGTCTACCGACACGCATCGGCCCACGTCGAGGTCGCACCGCTCCCCCTCCTCACAGTCCCCGTCCACCGCACAGCTCGCCGGCACCGTCGACACCGCCGACTCCAACGCCCCCGTGGCGCAGCCCGCCAGCAGGACCGCGATCATCACGGTCGAGCGCAGCGTCGATGAAAGAGCTTGGGCGACGGACATGACTTCCCCATTGAACACGGTCCTCGATACCCCCGATGGTAGAGAGATCGACGCGAAGCGCAAGTGCCCCCCTCCTTGACTTTACCCCGACACAGCCTACCTCTCTCGGCCCACCGTGCGTTCGTCCGCTTCACCCCCAGGAGCTGTCATGTGGACCGCCACCCGCACCGAGCTCGCCGCCCACTGGCTCCACTCCCTCTGCTGGCGCGGTGACACCCTCGTCGACCTGCTCGGCCACGGCACCATCTACCACCTCGACGGTCAGGTGGAGCGCCGCTCCCGCGCCTACGCCTACCCCTTCGACGCCGTCGTCGCCTGCGACCGCTTCGCCGTGCTCACCCAGACCCTCGGCACCAAGGCCCTCCTCGTCGACCTCGACACCCGACGCGACCTGCGCGAGCTCAACCGCAGCTACTACCACGCCACCGACTACGACTACCCCATCACCCTCTTCCACCTCCCCGACGGCCGCGTCGCCATCGCCCACTGCCCCGACGACTACTGCACCCTCGAGCTCGAGCTCGCCGAGACCGGCGAACGCCTCACCCGCCGCGAAGCCAAGAGCGCCGACATCTTCCACACCCGGCTCGCCGCCAGCCCCGACGGCCGCTTCCTCGCCGAGAACGCCTGGGTCTGGCACCCCTGGAACATCATCGCCTGCTTCGACCTCGAGGCCGCGCTGGCCGACCCCACCATCCTCGACGCCCAGGGCCTGCCCATCCCCCAGAACGGCATCTGCGGCTGGGAGCCCGACGGCGTCACCATCTGCGGCCACCGCGTCGTCTACTCCAGCATCCTCGAGCACCCCGAAGACCTCGACGACGTCGAGGAGGAAGACCGCTTCGAGGTCCTGCCCGCCGAGCCCGGCGTCCCCTACACCGGCGAAGAGGCCGACCGCGTCCGCCGACTATCCGTGTCCGAACTCCAGATCGTGGACCCCGACGGCAACCCGATCCCGCCCGCGCCCACTCCCCGTATCCCGCCCCGCACGCGCTCGCTGCTGCAGGCCTTCGACCTCGACACCGGCGCCCTCCTGAGCTCCCGCGAGCTGGCCGAGCCCCTCGGCCGGATGATGCCGCTCGGCCCCGACCACGTCATCGCCTTCTACGACCACCCCAAGCTCATTGAGGTCGCCACCGGCCGCATCCTCGCCCGCTGGCAGGACCTCGACCCCGGCATCGAGCGCGCCTCCCCCAGCGTCAACCTGACCGCGCCCACCTGGCCCTGGCTCGCCATGGATCCCGCCCACCACCGCTTCGCCCTCGGCTGGACCGACCGCATCGTCGTCATGAGCTTCACCCCCGCTTGACACACCTCGCCGAATCGCGAACCCTGTTCACTTCACGCCGCGGCGGCCCACGCCCACCCTCTCCCTCTCTCCCCACCCCACCCACCATGCCACGCACCGACCAACGCCCCATCCAGATCGCCTTCGACACCGCCGGCACCGAGGGCTCCCCCGTCCTCCTCGTCATGGGCTACTGCGTCCCGGGCAAGGGCTGGGTCAACCAGGTCCGCGACCTGTCCCTCCACCACCGCGTCGCCTGGTTCGACAACCGCGGTATCGGCCGCAGCGACCGCCCCCCCGGACCGTACACCATGGCCGACATGGCCGCGGACGCCGTCGCCGTCATGGACCAACTCGGCTGGCAGGAGGCCCACCTCGTCGGCGTCTCCATGGGCGGCATGATCGCCCAGCACGTCGCCCTCACCTACCGCCACCGCCTGCTGAGCCTCTCGCTCCTGGCCACCCACGCCGGCGGCTTCGTCAGCCGCATGCCCACCCTCCGCGGCCTCCGCCACTTCATCGGCGGCATGTTCAGCAAGACCACCGACGACCGCCTCGCCTCCCTCGAGCGCCTCCTCTACCCTCCCGACTGGCTCGCCGGGTCCGACCGCGACGCCGTCCGTCAAGCCCTGATCGAGCAGTTCGGCGACCCGGTCCCCCAGCGCACCCGCACCGCCCAACTCGCCGCCGTCTCCGGCCATCACACCCGCGACCGCCTCCACCGACTCGCCGACCTCCCCACCCTCATCATCCAACCCACCGACGACCTCCTCGTCCGCCCCGCCGAGAGCGAGCGCCTCCTC
>Ga0100377_1004944_pt1 | contig 10108 bp, 10 predicted proteins | sample CryGeymeta201501_FD_83664 | JGI IMG/M metagenome (GOLD analysis project Ga0100377, IMG submission 83664) | Groundwater microbial communities from Crystal Geyser aquifers in Utah, USA - Crystal Geyser metaG 2015-01 | ecosystem: Environmental > Aquatic > Deep subsurface > Groundwater | place: USA... | reverse complement strand
TCTCTCAATTGATAGCCGCTGAATTGGGCCGGAAACGGCACTCCTCCGGCCAGGCGACCATGATAAGGCTCCCCGAAAGATTTGGTGACTGCCGCCGGTACCGTGCTTGCGAAGACGAATGGGAAGGTTAGTAAGAAGGTGCAAACGGCCATTTTCGCCGCATACCTTGACCGTAAATAAGGCTCTATATGGTCCATGTATGCCTTGTATCCCTTCCAATCAGGGTTTTAGGTAGGGCGCGGCATGGGCCAAACGCCAGGTTTCGGGCGAGGTTCCTTTCTTCTTGGGTAACACACATGAAGCCATGTCTAATGGAGAAAAGCAATCATGTCAACGCAATTGTGCGCAATACCGGAAAACATATAAAATCGGTCATCATTCAAGAAACTTAAACGGTTTTACAGGGGGAAGCCGCGGCCGTGGCTGTCGATCAGGCGACCGTAGGGATCGCCAATAAAGATTAGGCGCCCTTCCGGGGACACGGTCACCGGAGCATACTCGACGACGATCGGCAGCGGAGTCACCAGTTCGATGAAGCGCTGGCTGGTCCCGGCCAGGTAGCCCGGCACCTTGGCAAGGGCCGGGTTTTGATCATCGCGAAGCAGCATTTGGGCGAGATCGGTGGCTTGTTCAACGCGGATGCAGCCATGGGAAAAATCGCGTCGCGCCCTTTGAAAAAGGTGCTTTTCCGTGGTGTCATGGAGATAAACGCCATAACGGTTGGGGAATTCAAATTTGACCTTACCGAGCGGATTGTGGCGCCCGGGTTCCTGGTAGATGCGCGATCCACCGAAAGAGTATGCGGATTGCATCGACACAAACCCGTGCTCGCTCAGGTAGCTGGGATCGGCCGCGATCCTGCCGGCCAGTTCCAGGCGGATTCGTTCCGGCACATACCATCTGGGGTTGATGATGACTCTCTGAATGCTGCTGGAAATGGTGGGGGTGTGATTTTCTCCCACCCAAACCGAACCATAACGAACCCTGCGGCCCGACGATCGTCCCACCACAATTCGGCGTTTGTCGAACAATTGACCGTCTTTGTAATATTCCAGGGTGTACTCCGGCACGTTGATCCGGAGAAACCGCGTCTGCCGGCGCGCTTCGCTCTGCCTCATGGTGCGCATGCTGGCGGCAATCAGCTTGGCCTTGTCGGCAAAGGGCGCATTGAGCCAGGCCCTGGTTCTCTCCCCCACCACTCCATCGGCCGGCAGCAGGTGGTGCTCCTGAAAATCCTTGAGCGCCGCCCGCGTCGCCGGGTCAAATCGACCGTTTACCGGTCCCGCGTAATAGCCTTCCAGGTGCAGACGATTCTGTATGCGCTCGACCATCCGGCCGGTTGCCCCCGGGCGGATGGCCCCCGCACTCTGGATGGGTGGCAGGGGATCCGTGGTTGCCAGGTGCAGATAGCGGCCGAGCGCCTGTTCGATGGCGCCGTAGCGCTGATCGCGCGGCTTGAGTGAATCCAGAAAATCGGCCAACGATGGAAAACGGCCAATCGATTTCAGGCCTTCAAATGGCTCGAATGGATTCATGTCCTCGACCCAACGCGCCAGCAAGGTGAGCAGCGTCAGGTCCACCTGGGCGGCGGCCCAATGGAGCGGCTCGCGGGTCGCCTCGTCTTGATCGGACCAGGCACTGTCGGTAACCGTGGTGGCGGCCGCCGCTTGCATGATGTAGCGAGGCGCGGGCGGCCTGCCGGCGACGATCGCCGGGTTTGCGGTGCGGACGGTATCGAGGTTTTTCAGTTGATCGTTCAACCGGGAGCGTGGAAATCGGCCACTGTCGAAGCCTTCGCTGGTGAGAGAACTCAGACGATCGAGAAAATACCGGCCGTCCGGGGTGAGTTGAAAGCCGGAGTCGATGAACAGCGGTTCCCAGTTGTTGCCCTGGTACAGTGCGCACAGACGTTCCGCTTCGTGTTCGCCCAGAGAAGCTTCAGCTATGCTGCGCTGGAGCTGGTAGATCCAGATGGATGGCGCTTCGTCAGCGACTGCGGGGGGTGCCTGGTCCTGGATGGTGGCCACATGAAAACCGGCGTCGGGAGGAGGCGGATTGGGCTGGGCGGCGGCGCGAGAAATGGCACTGCCGCCGACGGTCAGGCACAGCATCAGCCAAGTTACCAAGGCGCGTGCGGGTATCCGCAACTGCTTGGCCATCTGAGCTGATTGGTCCTGATCAATGGGCTTCAGCGAAAACTGCCGCAAGGCTGCCCGGGTAGCGGAGCTAGGATGCATGGCGCATGGGCTTTCGTTATGGTTTGCACTTCTGATCGGCAACTTTGGAGCGCTTGTTGATCCGCTCGAACAACCGGATTTGACCTTCCATGCCGAGCTTACCTTTCGCCGGCGGGCCCGGATTTGAGCCCGATCTTCGGCAGGCCCGGCAGCGCACGTCGCTGCACCCCTGGCAATGATGACAGTCCGAACACGGATGCTTCTTTACGACCGCGGAGCTGGGCTGGTAAACTTGAGCCAGTCCCCCAATCGAGCAAAATACTAGCTCATTTTCCGGATTCAAGGGTGTCATTTTCAATCCTTTTTCAATCAATTTCAACCAAAAACCTGCTATCCTAGTAAAAATAGGCATCGTGGTTCCCACTTCCAATCCCTGCAGGCGAAGAATCCGATGATCGGCAGCGCCAAAGCATGGTCTTGCTCACCCCGATCTGGTGCCGCAACGGCAAGCGGGCGGCAGGATAGCCCCCTGGGCGGAGGTCACCAAAAAACTTCTCTTGTGATCGGTAATGTGCTATTGGCTGCTGCGCCTGCGCGGCAGCGATCAAGGTGACCAATCAGAGAACCCACGGAGAACCCACAGATCACCCGCTGGCGGGGGTGCTGGTGTTGGATCTGGATCATGCGCATTTCATGGGGCTGGCCCTGGAGCAGGCCGAGGGCGCTTATCGCAGCGAGGAAGTGCCGGTGGGGGCGGTGCTGATCGCCGGCGACGGCATGTTGCTCGGCGCTGCTCACAATCGCCCGATCACCGCGCGCGATCCGACGGCGCACGCGGAAATCGGTGCGATTCGGGAAGCTTGCATTCGGTGCGGCAATTACCGACTGGCGGGGACGATCCTGTACGTCACCTTGGAACCCTGCGCCATGTGTTTGGGCGCTCTGCTCCAGGCCCGGGTGCGGCGGCTGGTTTTTGGCGCCCGTGATCCCAAGGCGGGTGCTGCCGGGAGCGTTGTTGACTTGACAAACGTAGCGGTTTTCAATCATCATCTGGAGGTGGTGAGCGGGGTGCGCGCGGCCGAATGCGCAGCCCTGCTGCAGCGGTTTTTCGCTGCCAGGAGATAGCTTCACCACGCGGAGAGGTACCGAAGTGGCCGTAACGGGGTCGACTCGAAATCGACTTGTCCTGTGAACAGCAGGGCACGTGGGTTCGAATCCCACCCTCTCCGCCAAATTTATGCCTTGCAAGGCCGGAGCGGCGATCGCCATACTCCGGCCCGGTCGCGGAGAGATGTCCGAGCTGGCTGAAGGAGCACGACTGGAAATCGTGTGTACGCCCAAAAGGTGTACCGAGGGTTCGAATCCCTCTCTCTCCGCCATTGTTTTTTCCCCACTGCCGGTATGATCCAGCCGCATGGGTCCGCTGGGCCCCAGCGACCCCTCGGATCTGGCGCACCTGCCGGCGCGATCGCAGCCATTGATGTCCTACCTGGTGATAGCCCGCAAGTGGCGGCCTCAGCGCTTCGATGAGGTGATCGGCCAGCCGCACGTTGTTCGCACCCTGGAAAACGCCATTCAGTCCAATCGCGTGGCCCACGCCTACCTGTTCACCGGCGCGCGCGGCGTGGGCAAGACTTCGGTGGCCCGGATCCTGGCGAAAGCGCTCAATTGTGAACAAGGGGTATCCAGCACGCCTTGCAATCAGTGTGCTAACTGCCTGGAAATCACCCAGGGTAATTCGCCCGATGTGTTGGAAATCGATGGTGCCTCCAATCGGGGCATCGACAACATCCGCGAACTGCGGGAAACGGTCCGCTACCGCCCGTTAAAGAGCGCGTCCAAAATCTACATCATCGACGAAGTGCATATGCTCACCACCGAGGCCTTCAACGCCCTGCTGAAGACCCTTGAGGAACCTCCCGCACACGTTCGGTTCCTGTTCGCCACCACCGAACCGCATAAGATCCCTGCGACCATCGCCAGTCGCTGCCAGCGCTTCGATTTCCGCCGCATTCCCACCAGCGTGATACTGACCCACTTGAAAAATATCGCCGCCGCCGAACAGGCCGATCTGTCCGAAGCCATCCTGTACACGGTGGCCCAGGAAGCCGACGGCAGCATGCGCGACGCGCAGAGCCTGCTCGAACAGTTGCTGGCGTTTCGCAATCAGGACCTGGACGACGCCGAGATCCTGGAAATCCTGGGGGTGATGGACCGGGGCAGCATCTATCGGGTCGGCCAGGCGATCATCGCCGGCGATGCCGTCGTCTGTCTCGAAGTGGTGGAAAGCGTGTATCAGAGAGGAATCGACAGCAAGCGCTTCTGCCAGCAGTTGTGCGACTACTTTCGCAATCTGCTGTTTCTCAGCCTGGACCACTCGGCCGGTAAATCCTGGCTCGATCTGCCGCGGGAAGAACAAGACCGGCTAAAAGACAGCCTGAAAAGCACCTCCAGCGAAACCCTGCACCTCTACTTCCAAATGATGCTGAAGGGCGAGGAAGCGATCCGGCATGCGGCTCAGCCTCGAATCACCCTGGAAATGCTGCTGCTGCGACTGTGTCAGTTGCCGCGGTTGCAGACCCTGGACCAGATCCTGAGCCGGCTCGGGGAGCTGGAGAGCCGCTGGGCTTCGGCCCCGACCGGCTTCGGCCCTGACCGGGCGGCGGCCGGCGCCGCTGCCGCCGCCGACGGCGAGGGCCAGGCCGCTTCGCCGGTGGGGTTGGAAGAAGGCCAGCCCCGGTTGGCGCGATCCCCGGCCGGCGAACCCGCCCCCGTGGCTGCGCTGATTCCACCGCCACTCGATCCGCCGATCACGCTCGCTCCCGGGCAGGAGGTGGACGATTGGCCGGCTTTCGTCAGCCGGCTCCAGACCGATGATCCCATGCTCGGAGCCAAACTGGGGCAAAGCCGCCTGCGGCTCGATGAGCACGGCCGCATGCATCTGCAAATTCTGGAAATGTACGAGGAGCTCTTGAAAGCTCCGGATACCCTGATAAAGTTAACCGGCCTGTTGCGGCGACGTTATGGAATCGAGGGTGAACCACTGATCGAAATCGGTGGGCCGGGCGCTGCAACGAAGGCCCGTGCCCGGACGGAATCGAACCGGCGTGGCCAATCCAGATCCCTGGTGATGGACCACCCCATGGTGCGGCAGGCGATCGAGGTGCTGGGCGGCGAACTGGTGGAGATAAGAGAACTCAAACAATGAGCTCTGCTAGCCATCCTGACCTGGGCGGTCACAACGAAGGATAAAGATGTGGGGCTGCCAGTAGGTCAGGGTGTGCGCGGCACTCCCTGACGATCCGGTGGAAGGTTGGGGATTGGAAACGCTGGCGAAGCGTCGGGTAGCTCCCGCTGGTCGCAACCCGACCTACCAATCGCTCATCCACTTGGATGAGCTCAACGATTTGAAATGCTTTACATCGTGTCCCATTTTCATTTGAAGGAGCGGATGATGGCAAAAGGGTTCAATCCCATGCAGCAGATCAAATCGCTGCAGCAGAAAATGGCCAAAATGCAGGAAGATCTGGCCGGAAAAACGGTGGAATCCTCGGTGGGCGGCGGTATGGTGACGGCGCTCGCCAACGGCCGCCAGGAACTGTTGAAGATCACCATCGATCGTCAGGTGGTGGACCCCGAGGATGTGGAGATGCTCCAGGATTTGATCGTCGCCGCCGTAAACGATGTGTTGCAGCGTTCCCGGGAACTGGCCGCGGCCGACATGCAGAGCCTGACCGGCGGACTGAATATCCCCGGGCTTAATCTGCCGGGCCTGTTCTAGGGGGTCGAAGGGATTTCAGCGATGATCACCAACGCCTATCCCGCCTCGCTCCAGGAACTGATCCGGCAACTGGCGAAGCTTCCGGGGCTGGGGGAAAAAAGCGCCACCCGCATCGCCATGCACCTGCTGCGGGCCGACCGCGACGCGGTTGAACGACTGGCCGCCTCGATTCAGGAGTTGAAACAGCGGATCCGGACCTGCGAGCGCTGTTTTCATTTTACCGATCAACCGCTGTGCGCCATCTGCGCCGATCCGGCCCGGCAAAACGGCGCCTTGTGCGTGGTGGAAAGCAGTGCCGATTTGCTGGCGCTGGAAAGCGCCGGGATTTTTCGCGGCACCTATCACGTGCTCCAGGGTACCCTGGCGCCGCTCGACGGGGTCGGGCCGGATGATCTGCGGATCAAGGAACTCATCGAGCGCCTGCAACGGGAACCGATCAGCGAGGTGATCCTGGCCACCAATCCCACCAGCGAAGGCGAGGCAACCGCTCATTATTTGCTTCAAGCGGTGAGGCACCGCACGCTCAAGGTGAGTCGGATTGCCTACGGCATTCCCATGGGGGGCGATCTGAAGTATACCGACCGGGTCACCCTGGAGCGGGCAATGGAAGGGCGCCGAACCATCCAATGAGCGAGGCTGGTCGCCGCGAACCCAGGCCTAACCGAGCGTCGGCGCGGGCGAGACCGGGACCCAATTGGCGCCGATCAAGGCATAACTACTTGACACTTTTTGCACAAAATCGCTATACATTACGCCGGTATTGTTAGCTTGGCAGATGGTTGGCGAGAGGTCCCCCATGACTGACCGAACGGGGTGGAGTTTGCGGGTGCGAGTTCCCCCGAGGATGATCTCGCCAATAACCTCGAAAACGGAGAACAGCCGATGATTGAGATTCGCTTTCATGGTCGTGGTGGCCAGGGCGCGGTGACGTCCGCAGAACTCACCGCCCTGGCGGCCATCGAGGAAGGGAAATTCGCCCAGGCCTTTCCCAGTTTCGGGCCGGAGCGGCGTGGTGCGCCGGTGATGGCCTTCGTGCGGGTCAGCGATAAGCAGATCCGCACCCGGGAAAAGGTCTACAACCCGGGTATCGTGGTGGTTTTGGACCCATCGCTGTTGAAAATCGTCAATGTCGAAGCGGGCCTGGGCGCCGACGGCCTGGTGGTGTTGAACACCAAGCTGAGCGCCGCGGAGGTGCGGAAGCAAACCGGACTCAAGGCCCGGCTGGCCCTGGTGGATGCCGCCACCATCGCCATGGAAGAGATGCGGGTGCCGATCACCAACACCACCATGCTCGGGGCGCTCCTCAAGGCCACTGATTTCATGCCGGTGGAGGCACTCCGGGCGCCGATCGAAAAGCGCTTCGGCCCGATTGCCGCAAAGAATATCAAAGCCTGCATGCGGGCCTATCAAGAAACCATTGTGGAGGGTTAACCGGTGCCTAAGGAAGTTGGAAGTTTCAGCTGGAAGGAATTGGAACTGGGATGCGCCTTGCTCGAGCCCGGCAGCGCCGGCCAGCTCAAGACCGGCGACTGGCGTTCCATGCGGCCGGTCACCGACCTGGAGAAGTGCGTCAAATGCGCTCGCTGCTACGTGTTTTGCCCGGACATGGTGTACAGCCAGAACGAGGAAGGTTTCTACATTCAGAACTACTACTATTGCAAAGGGTGTGGGATCTGCGCCACGGAATGCCCTGCCGATGCAATAACCATGGTCGAGGAGGGCGATTGATATGTCGAAGCGAGTCGGAATGGAAGTGTCCATCGCCGCCGCCGAGGTTGTGGGGATGACCAATGTCGATGTGATCGCGGCGTATCCCATCACGCCGCAGACCCACATTGTGGAACACCTCTCGGAACTGGTGGCGGACGGCCAACTGGATGCCGAATTTGTGCCGGTGGAATCCGAACACAGCGCCATGAGCACCTGTGTCGGCTCGTCGGCGGCCGGGGCCCGCACCTTCACCTCGACCAGCAGCCAGGGCTACGCCCTCATGTCGGAAATCTGCTACATCGCGGCGGCGCTCCGGTTGCCCATCGTGATGGCGGTGGCGAACCGGGCGATCAGTGGCCCGATCAATATCTGGAACGATCACGCCGACATGATGATGAGCCGTGATACCGGCTGGGTGCAGACGGTGGCGGAAAACGGTCAGGAAGTGATCGACTTGCTGCTGCACGCCTTTCGGGTGGCCGAAGACCACCGCGTGTTGCTGCCGACCATCGTGAATCTCGACGGGTTCACCCTGAGCCACATGATTGAACCCATGTTTCTTCCCGAGCAGGCGGAAGTGGATCGCTACCTGCCGCCTTACGTGCCCAAGCTGCGGCTGGATCCGGCCAAGCCCATCACCATGGGCCCGGTGGGCATGCCGGACGTTTACACCGAAGCGCGGAAGGCCCAGGATGAAGCGCTCAAGGCCTCGAAGCCGGTGATCCTGGAAGCCTGGAAAGAGTTCGCCGACCAGTTCGGTCGCCAGTACCATCCGGTGGAAACCTACCAGACCGAGGGCGCCGAACACCTGCTGCTGACCATGGGGAGCATTTCCGAAACCGCCATGACCGCGGTGGACGCCATGCGCGCCGCGGGGAAAAAGGTGGGCCTGGCGCGCATCCGGCTGTGGCGGCCGTTCCCGGCCGATGAACTGCTGGCCGCGGTGCGGGGCGCCAAGACCCTTTCCGTGATCGATCGGGCGCCGGCCTTCAGTGGCGGCTGCGGCCCCGTGTGCTGCGAAGTGAAGTCCATGCTGTTCGATGGCGGCTGTTCTCCTTACGTCTGGAACTACCTGGCCGGTTTGGGCGGGCGCGATGTGACGGTGGAGGATTTTGCCGATATGGTGGCAAAGACCAGCGCCTGTGCCGATCGCGGTGAGCCGATGGGATACGAATTTCTGAATGCGAGGGAATAAATGGGAATCGCAGCTGAAGCATTAAAAGATTTCAAGGGGTTCAGCCTGAAAAAGCTGCCCGTGGAGGAACCGCTTTCCCCGGGTCATCGGGCCTGTCAGGGTTGCGGTGAAGTCCTGGCCCTGCGGCTGATCATGAAGGCCATCGGCAGCAACGTGGTGGTCTGCAGCGCTACCGGTTGCATGGAAATCATCACTTCACCCTATCCCCAGACCGCCTGGCGGGTGCCGTGGCTGCATGTGGCGTTCGAAAACGCGGCGGCCGTGGTGAGCGGGGTCGAAGCCGCCTACAAGGCGATGAACCGCAAGGGCATTATCGACAGTCCGGACACCGTGTTCTTCGCCTACGGCGGCGACGGCGGCACCATGGATATCGGCTTGCAGGCGTTGAGCGGGGCCATGGAACGGGGCCACAACTTCGTCTACGCCTGCCTCGATAACGAAGCCTATATGAACACCGGGATCCAGCGTTCGTCCGGGACCCCCTACGGGGCCATGACCACTACCTCGCCTCCGGGCAAAAAAAGCATCGGCCAGGGCACCCAAAAGAAGAACCTGCCGGCCATCGCCGTGGCTCACGCGATTCCCTATGTGGCAACGGTATCTCCGGCCTTCCCGGTGGATCTCATGAACAAGGCGAAAAAGGCCGCCATGATTCCCGGCCCCGCCTACCTGCACGTGTATTCGGTCTGCCCCACGGGCTGGCGCCACGCCGCGGACCAGACCATCCAGGTGGCCAAGCTGGCGGTGGACAGCAAGGTGTTCCCGCTCTACGAAGTGATCGACGGCGAATATAAACTGTCACGCAAGGTGGCCAAGCCGAAACCAGTGGCCGACTACCTCAAGGCGCAGCGCCGCTTCCGCCACCTCACCGAGAGCGAAGTCGCCAAGATCCAGGCCAAGGTGGACGCCGATTGGGACACCCTGGTGAAGCGCTGCGGCGCAGAGGAAGCGCCCGCGCCCGCCAAGGAAGACGAATAGCCGGCGTGATGCCCGCATCCCGCCGCATCCCGAAACCAACTTTCCCTTGACAAGCAACCGCGCGGTCTGCTACTAGCAGACCGCGTTTTTCGATGATCCCCGGTAGCTCAATCGGCAGAGCGGGTGGCTGTTAACCACTAGGTTGATGGTTCGAGTCCGTCCCGGGGAGCCAAAATTCAATCCGCTGATTTCAGCGGTTCTTGTTTAACGCAAGACCCCGTGGGGTGATCCCCTCGGGGTCTCGTCGTTTCCGGCGTGTCCACGCCG
>Ga0100377_1004942_pt1 | contig 10109 bp, 6 predicted proteins | sample CryGeymeta201501_FD_83664 | JGI IMG/M metagenome (GOLD analysis project Ga0100377, IMG submission 83664) | Groundwater microbial communities from Crystal Geyser aquifers in Utah, USA - Crystal Geyser metaG 2015-01 | ecosystem: Environmental > Aquatic > Deep subsurface > Groundwater | place: USA... | reverse complement strand
TTTATTGTCACTCCTTCTGTATCCCAGCCCCACTTTTCCTTCAACTCCTTGAGGAGACGGACCTTCTGCCTTACAGGCAGGTCGGACGCCGTGGTAACAAACCACTGCCAGTCATCGGGGAGATCACCAAAGTATTTCTCATAGCATGCTATATAAGGGGTGAGCGAGAGGAGCCGCATAATAGAGACGGAAGCCCCCGGCTTTTGCAGAAGACCCCAGTAGACAGTCAGCGCTTCCTCCTTTGTCTCCACGGGGATAAGTATATGCTCCTGTCCCGGTTCAGTCTCCACCTTTCTCCCGCTAGCGGTGTCCCATACATACCACTTGCTCCTATCAAAATGGTTGCCCACCAGATAGCGTTTCCATGCAAATCCAGCATTCGGTCCGACGATGACCTGATGGCCAATGCGTATAAGACCTGCCGCTACCGCATACATCCTCTCAGGGCACCTCCCCCAGATGATAACCGGCGGCGCCATCAGCCTGTGTGTTATATCTGCCACCTCAGTCCAATTGGCATAATGAGAGATATGGACACCTGTCCTCGCCCAGTGGGCGCTTGCCTCCTGCAGGAAAGTCATGGCCGTACAGCCTCCTAATGAGGAGATGTTCTTGACGGCATATTCGCAGGTAAACTTCTCAAAGAGAAATTTCCCCGCCTCCCTGTCGAAATAGCGGGCGGCCTCTACCGCGCCGCAACCTGCAATAAGGGAGAGACATCCTTTGCCTGTAAATTCGTTGGCAAGCCAGCCAACATCCTCCATGTCTTTGCTGCCCCCGCAGGAGAGGATCCAGCAGAAACCGGGAGAGTTCATCAGTGTAAAGGCAGAACGGGCTATCTCATCCTCCGGCACAGAGCCCCTTCCGGAACGCATTATGAACTTATCGTCGGGAACTCTCTTCTTTAATGCAGCGACAATCAGATCACGGATCGGGATCTTCTCCGGACATTGCTGCTCACACTTTCCGCAGAAGTAACACCCCTTCTCTATGGGAGTTAGAGCGGAAAGACCTTCTTCCCTTGCCTTTCTTACAGCCTGGCCGATGAGGAGGCTGTTGGGGCAGGCATTAAAGCAAAGGTCACAGTCCTCTCGGCACCTCTTTGCCTCTTCTTTAACCTTTTCCTCGGACAGAAGATAATTCCCCCTTCCCTTCAACCCCTGAGCCACTCTTACCGCTATTTCGCCAACTTTATCTACATCCCTCACCCACACTGCATCAAGCCCACCAATTAGATCGTCGATAAGCTCCTCACCAGGGGAGTCCGTTCGGTCTGGAAGTCCACCCAATCCCTGGGGACTCACCCAGATCACCTTGCTTTCCACCCTTTTTGCTTCCCCAAGGATATCGAGGCGGCTGCAGCCGGTTGATGCGACGATTACATCGGCAAAACCCAGCCTGATCCACTTGCCAGCATTTACCATTGTACCGACAATACGAACCCTATCGTAGAATCGTGCAATGTCGAGACCTACAGGGCCCGGTGCACAGATTTCAAACCTTTCTGTCAATCCTTTGTCTTTGAGGTGGTTGATTGCACTCCAGGCGGGGAGGAAGTTATCTCCCACAAAGGCAATAACCGGCTTGCCCTTCTCGATATTCCCCAATCCACCAGAGATATTCGGAGGCGGCCAGTGGTCCATCTCCAGTTTATCCCTGTCTGCGCCCCGCTGGAAGCCAAAGCAGGAACCCTTCACCAGCTCCGAAACTCCCTGAACGAGCAAGAGGACAGAACCGCAATGGAAGGTCATATTTTCAAAATCAAATACGCTTCCCGTCCCCTGGTGGCTTGCCAGAAAAAGCTTATTCAATTGAGCTTCAGCATAGGCGAGCGCCCGCTCAAGGTGAGAGAGATTCCTCACGTATTGGCCCGTCAGGATAGCGATACTCAGGGCCTGGTCAGAGATATCGTGGCGTGCGCCCAAGCTTACCTCTTTATCCAGGCCAAACTCCTTTATGGCATAATCCAGCAGGTCACGGGTATCCATAAATTGAGACTGGCATCCCCTGCAGGCTACCCTCAGGCTCAACCTGGCCTGGAAGGGATCGAGATCAAGCCCACAGAGCCCCTTTCCATTCTCCAGGTCGCAGGGACCGTTGTCGCAATCACTGCAGACGGTCTGAATATCGGTGTACAGGGGGGGATAGTTGTTGAGGAGGACGTCATCCTGTACCACCAAATCGGATGCCTCCGCAAAGGGATAAAGCCTGGTGTCCCAGTCATTATAGCGTGCCTCTCCCCAGTCTTCTTTTATCGCCTGCCTAAGGTCATCCTCCACACCTCGCGCGTCCCGGCAGAGCCGGGCAAGGTCAATCTTTGTCTTTCCCAGTTCCATAAACCTCTTCTCAGGGTCAAATCTCTTTTTGATCAGTTTTTCTTCCATAGTCTCTCCTTATATCTTTGGATTTGCATAACTCCATAAACTACGTAACAGCTCACAGGGGTCAGGGGTCAGAGATCAGGGAAAACTTTAATTTTGAAGTGTTATCAACATCTTGATGTTGTCCGATAGTTTAATAATCCGGGAAGTCTTTGAAAAAAGGTTGTCTGACAACTGATCCCTGACCCCCGTGAACTGTTACAACTACGGTTACGGTTCTATGGTTCCACATCTATATCTACCATGCACTTCTCGCATAACTTCCTCGTTATTATCCCCTGTCGAAGGGTGGAAAGGGATGCCCCGCTGGTTATCCCAATGTTCAATTGCTGCTCAGCAGGGTTTCCTGATTGGAGCTTGATCTTGCGCAGGCAACTATCGCATAATGCCACGTTACAAACCTCACATATCTCCGTTGCTGCATTCTTTTCGCAAATCCCGCATGTTTTTTCTTCAGCCATTTTTTCTTCACCCCCTTTTTGTAAACTATTTATTTACTTATACTATATTGATTTATATTAGGATTTAGGCATATGTCCTCTCCTCCAATATGTGGCGCGGATTATATGCCATTGCAAATAAGGGACATAAAGAGTACTCACAGGTCAACGACAAGTGAAATCACTCAACGGACACCATGAACTGCCACTGCTTCCTCAACGAGGGTTGAGGGCAGATCTTCTGCCCCAACGTAGTAAATCCTCCCTTTACCTACCGTGGCTATTCTTCGCATCAACTCCAGGTCTGATGACTGCTGGGCAATGCACACGGAGGAGATGGTGATCCCCCGACGCCTCGCTGCCGCAGCCCGCCTTAAGGCATGCCTCTGTGGAGACGGATGGGGGGCTGTTGCATCCCCGTCGGAGATGAGGATAATGTGCTGCTTTGCCTCCCCCTTGGGGTGGTGAGCCAACAAGGTGCATGCCTTTGATATCCCAAAACCAATATTTGTAAAGGCATTCTCATGAAGTTCCAGGTCGAGGACCTTACGGGTCACATGGTGGGGATTACCGCTGAGGTCAACCACAACGTCGGCCAGGTTAGAAAAAGAGATGACTCCCACGTTATCCTTATAACGGCTCGTGGCCAGTGTCAGAGCGATGGCGCTCTGTTTAGCGTACCACAGTTTCTTCAACTGGCGCATGGTTCCCGAAAGGTCTATGAGCAAGACGATGTTCATCCTGGTGCGGATATCCTTTGTCTCCACCATAATATCCTCCCTGGTTAACGTGTCCCTGCGATTACGGATGACCTCCCGCATGGTCTCTTTGAGGGATATATCCCGATATCTGTCCCCGAAGCGGAAGTGACGGTTACCAATAACCTTACCCTCACCAAGCACAGACTTCTTTCCAGTACTGTGTTTCCCGTATCCAAAGAAATAGTTATCCTCTACCAACCTGGGCATCAACCTCTCAAGCAAGAAGGTAATGCCCTGCTGACTCAGTTTCCACCCCATGCTGTCCTGTTTCAGTATATTTCTTTGTTCAAGGAGTTTAATCATCTCCATCAATGCTTGCTCTTCAAGCACCCGCTTCAATCTTTCGTCTCTTTTCCTCTCCTCTTCATATTCCTGTAATAACTCCTCGGTGACGTTGTCCGTCTTCCAACGTTCGGGGTAAAGCTCCTGGATATTCTTCAGCGTCTCCCTGTAGAGTTGAGCCAGTTTGGATTCCGGTAGGTCATGAAGCCTTTTTAACAGCAGGTCAAAGGCACCATACTTTAGAGGTATCCTGAATGCATCTTCGCTAACCATCTCTTCTACTAAAGTAAGGACATCTTCTTTGGAAAGATCAACGAGTTCCTCCTTTGCCTCCCTGACACCGATTACCTCACCCACTATCTCATTAATAATCCGTTCCCTCTTCCCCGGTGTATCAGCCTCAGAGGAAAGCCCCAGGCGATGGGGGAGGGAAATAAGCGACCCCTCTTGAATCATCCTTCCTTCCTCATCAATCTTGAGTTCGGGTAAGGAGGTTAAGAGCTCGGCATACTTGATCATCCCCCGGGTGCTTATACCCCTCTTCACTTCGATATGCCCCCTGGTTCGGTTTATAATATCAACGACCTTCTCCATTGTTCCCTCATCTACGTCTTCTCCCTTATGGCACCGCTTAAGGTTGGTCATTACTATCTGCTTTTGAGGGATGGGATCGTCTATATAGTCGAGGTGGATAACGTCAAAACAGTCGGCTATATCCAGAGGCAGGGACTTTAATACCCTCTCACTCCCTGTGGAGACTATCAATGTATCCAGTGTAAGCCCATGGTCAAGGGCGCCAATAGTTATCGTGTCACCCTGAAGGGCACACAGGATCGTGTTAAACACCCTCTCAGGCACCCTGTCAATAAAATCGATCATCAGGATGCCTCTATTAGCCCTTAAGAGTTTTCCCGGGACAAATGCCCGTGGTGAATAGAACCCTTCCTTTAGTGCTGTCTCCGGGTCCAGGTCACCTATCAGATCTTCAACAACCAGCGCACTGCTCCCCTGTACCTTCTTTGCCCTTTCCGACCCGGGAAGGATAGAATTGGACAATTTAATGCCGCGACCTCTTCTGTCGAGACACCAGGGGCACGAGGCATCCTCTAAGTGGCAGTTCAGGGGGCAGCCCTCCACTACCTCAATATCATCCAGTATCCCTCCGATCCTTGTTGCCACATCCGTCTTTCCGCTTCCGGGTGGACCGAGGATGAGGAGGTGATGACCACTGAGGAGGCTCGTCAGTAGAGCCTCCTCCTCTTTATCCCCTATCAGGAAGCCATCGAATATATACTTCTTAAATTCCTCTACCCCTCTTTGATTAAAAGCAGCAACGATCTCTTCTCTGAGCATCATAATCTATAGCTCCTTCGCCCTTTTTACCTTTTGGATCTCCCGCTGCAAATCCTCTTCACGCCACGGCTCAGATGGTTTTGGCACCCTCACCGGCTGAGGTTCACCCTCAACCCAGAACTTTCCCACAATAGGATGTCCCTTCTCTCGTAAGAATTCGAGAAGATCATCGGGGTCCAGACAATCCTCTTCTGTAGCGATCTTGTCATAGGCCTCCTCAGGGATTGCATCGGCTATCTCGAGCTTTAGATCCTTTGGCATCCAGACAACCCTATTCCAGCCGCCGTCTCCGCGAAGGATATCCCTCATCATCATATTGCGGACACTCAGTCCCTTAAAACCATGATTCTGCTCCCCGCCGCTCATAAACCCGGCAAGGGTGGAGAAGGGTATCCCTAAAGGTGTTTCGCCGGTGTAACGGCGGTTTACTATTCCTATCCCATCCACTTCAGGGATATAGAAGGATGCAGCCTCAAAACAGCCGCAATTGGTGGCCGGGTAGAGGATGGTGCTATTGAGGAAGAAGTGGTGGTATTTATGGTTTGACCTCTCCCATATCTCCTCATCCACACCCTTATACCAGCTCATATCTTCATCTATCAGTTCCCCTCTATGACAGGGGAATATATACCCTCCTGGCTCAACCTCATAGGTGGTCTTCATGCCAGCCCAGGAAGCAAAACCGCAAAAGGGTACATTTGAGGGGGCTACCACGCAGGCATGGTTAGGGGCAATCATCTTGCACAGGGTGCATCCATAAAATGTATCAACATCGGCATCCTGCATCTCTTTTGACCATGCATCGTAAACCTCCTGTCTTTTCTTGAGCCTCTCAGATATCTCTGTTATGGCCTCTTTAGGCACACCCTGTGGGGCGCCTTCTATCACCCCTCCAACCACAGGGGCCCCTACCGTTATAATCATCTCTACCTTCTCCAGCAAAGGAGAAGTCGTCCGGCTGTATGCCCTCATAATCTGGGCAAATTGGTAAAACCCTTTGTATCTAGGACCAGCCTTCTTCGACAGTCTGATCCAGGGCTCAAAAGCTGCTCCGGTTATCATCCATCCCTCTGTGGTCATACAGGCCGTCATCACCTGTCTGCCTATATATTCAGCGTGCAGGTGTGACAGGTCTTTTCCATAGACCTTCCAATGCAGGCCAAAGGGGATGGTGGACTCTGGAAGTATCTCGTGGATATCGGGACCATACAAAACGACTTTCCCATCATCAAGATCATCAGGGCTTTCACAGATGTCTGTATAGTAGAAGCCGGTGTAAGCCGTCTTTGGCCCCCCCAGATCAAGGAGATACTCTCCCTTCCGAATATGGCTGAAGTATTCGGGCCCCTGTCCTATCTCGTCCAGACCGTCATAGGCATGCTCCAGATCTGGTAACTGCCATTCCCGTGGAGGTGACATATTGTACTTATCGATTATCTCTTTTTCCACAAAGGCCAGACTGGGGCCTGCATGTTTAAATTTTACTTCTCTTTCTGCCATTTTACTTCCCTCCCTTTCTTAAATAGAGATTCCCTTTTTGGATACCAGATGAACGATACATGCATCCTATAATCTATAACTCGTTACTACCTGCGTTAAACACCCCCTTTCCAAGTTCTACCCTCTCCTTCTTTAACACATCTAGCGCGGTTCAGAAATCATCGCCTCAATGCTAGTTGTCGAATAAGCCATAATTCTCTCATAGACCCTACCCACCGCTGCAGAGAGAGGGGAATCTGTTGATAGGTTTACTACCGGTTTCCCCAGAATGCTAAGATGGGCTATCTCTTCCTCAAAAGGGATACAAACATCTACCTCAAGCCCATTTTCCCTCGCCGTTTTATCCAATAACGGTTTTATCCCGGGGGATACCTTATTTGCCACAACCATAATCGTCCCAATATCGATGGAGAGTTCTCTTGAAAGCTCAATGACTCTTCTGGCAGTCAACATGCCGTTCTTTGTTGGCTCAGTAACTACGATCAGGACATCGACTCCTTTTGTAGTCCGCCGGCTTAAGTGCTCTAATCCGGCATGGCAATCGATCACTGTGAAGTCATAGCTTCTCGCTCTAAAGTCTATTACCTGACGGATAATATTGTTGAGAAAGCAGTAGCATCCACTCTCCTCCGAGCGGCCCATCACCACTATGTCGAATTCGGCGAATTCCTCGATAACCTCGTGTAAAGTCAGTCTTACAAACTCTTCCCTGGTCATTATTGTCTTACTTCGTGCAGGCGCATCTATGATAGACTCTCTCACATGGCCAATACTCTTTCGAACTGTCACCCCGAGCGCCTGGGGAAGATTGGAATCAGGGTCGGCATCTATTGCCAGCACACTACCAATCTGAGACAGTCTTCTGATTAGAAGTGCGGCCAGGCTTGTTTTTCCTACACCACCTTTACCCGATACAGCTATGGTTGCCCCCTTCAATTTTTTACCTCCGAGACGGATGCTACTCCCTTTACAAAATCAGATTTGGCTTGGAAAGGCTTATGGGATAGACTGAAAGTGGATCAGAGATGGTTATCACGTAGGACTAAAGAAAGGGCATGAATTTTCAGCTTTTCCCTGTGCCTACCGAACACGGGTAGAATTCTTGATGACAGCTCAGGTAAAGCCGAAAAACTTGTACACGTGGGAACTCCTAATGTGGCAATGAAAAGATGTGGCTATATAATAATCGAGCGTATTCCAACATGTCAAACTGGAAATTCCGATACTCAAAAAGGTTTTGTTAGGTGAAACCGATTAAGAATCAGTATCCTTTTTTTGGTTTTCTTCAGAAGCAGTTAAGAGAAAATCAAGCATTGCTTGACACATGGGAGATGCGACTCTCCTTTTGTTTCTAATCAGATAAAAGGAGCGGAACATGGGAATGCCTTTTAGTTGCAGAGTCTTGAGTACCTTCGCTTTCAGCTCTGTCTCCAGCACCCTTGAAGACAGGATGGATAAGCCCGAGCCCCGCCTTTATACCCTCTTTAACCGCAGTGGTTGTGCCAAAGCGGGCCACCACATTGAGGGAATCGATCCCGTTTGATACGGATTCCCGGAGATAATCCTCCATGCTTTTTAATGTGCCTGAGCCGACTTCTCTCAGTATAAAGGGCTCCCCGGAAAGTTCCTCAATCGTGATCTTACCCTTATTGGCCCAGCGGTGATGAGGAGAAACGACCAGAACGAGCTCATCATTCCAAAGTTCATGGGATACAATACTATTGTGGGAACTTTTGGACCCAACCACACCCAGGTCAAAATCTCCATGAAGAACCCGGGTCTCGATTTCTCTGGTATCTGAGATAGTCAACGTGATGAGCACGGAAGGATATTCTGCATTAAAACGTGCGATGACTTTTGGAAGGATAAATTCACCCGGCACGGTGCTTCCGCCAATATGAATCTCCCCCCGTTTTATACCAAGAAAATCCTGCATTTCCAGACACGCCGTTCTCTTCATCTCTAAGAGCTTGGTTGCGTGTTTATATAGAAGTTCTCCAGCCCTGGTTGGAACTACTTGCCTGCCCAGACGATCGAGTAGCCTGGTTCCAATGATGGTTTCAAGGTTAGCTATTCTTTCGCTGACGGAAGCCTGGGCCAGGCAAACCGCGTCAGCAGCCTTTAAAAAACTCTTGAGTTCAATTACCTTGCAGAGGATTTCCAAGTGGCGGAGGTCAAAATCCATCAACCTTACCCCTTGCCGTTATTCTTTAACGGGCAGCACATGGATTGCTTTGATGATCAGTTGAACATTATCATCCGGTTTAAGCTCCATTGCTTCAACTGATTCGGTAGTGAGAACCGATACCATCTCAGCGGGATCAGTAACTTCAAACTTTACCATTGCCATTATATCGCCTTTTTTACCGACTTCACTTTTGCTTTGATAGCGTTTCTTGCACCGTATTTCATTCTTATTCCCTCCTCTCCATTAAAGTGGTCAGGGACCAGTTACCAGAAAGGCTTTTCCTGACCCCTGACAACTGAACCCTGTAACCCTTTACTACGATATTTGTTCAATAAAGGCTTCCACCCTTGTCTTCAACTGCCCCACATCACCTTCGCTGTAATCCGTTTCAATCTCCAGCACAGGGACATTAGCCTTTTTTAGTGCCTCCTTAACCCTGACAAACTCAACGTTGTAGGTATGGCAGAATTGAAGGGTGTAGTGGATTACCCCGGAAGCGTTATAATCTTTGACATACCGAAGTATATCATCGATCCGCTCTTCATTTGGGCTGAAACAACTACAGTTAATCTTCATGTAGCGTTCCGCAATGGCTTTCACCTTGTCTTCCAGGGTGGGACGTCCTTCTTCTACCGAATGGGTAAAATACCTGGTGCCTACACAACTCTCCTCACATACTACCACTCCACCACTGTCTTCTATGACGTTGTGGAGCTTCCAGTTTGGTATTGCCATTGGACAGCCGGAGACCAGTATCCTGGGTCTCTTTTCATCAAATACCCCTTCTCCTTTTTTATTGCGTTCCTCGAGTTCATCTGCCAGTTCGTTGACCTTAGTGGTGAACCTTTCAGGGTTGTCATAGAAGGCAATCTGGGATATCAGTAAGGCATCTTTCCCGCTTATGGGGACTGGATTTGCTTTCCGGGTATCAAAGACCCTCTGTATGGCCTTTCTCTTTTCATTGACGAGTTTGATCTTCTCCTCCAGTGCCTCAGGGGTTATTTTGACACCAGCCTCTTTCTCCATCTTTTCCATAAAGGCTTTAACTTCATTAAACCAGAGAGCCTTATCCATCTCTCTCTTCATATTAGGAATCTCCATCACATAGGTAGGGATATGGTTATTGAGAAGCTCCCACACCTTCTTTTTGCCGTCGCAGGTTGTCTCACCAATAACAAAGTCTGCTGCCTCAAAATAGGGACAG
>Ga0100377_1004936_pt1 | contig 10118 bp, 10 predicted proteins | sample CryGeymeta201501_FD_83664 | JGI IMG/M metagenome (GOLD analysis project Ga0100377, IMG submission 83664) | Groundwater microbial communities from Crystal Geyser aquifers in Utah, USA - Crystal Geyser metaG 2015-01 | ecosystem: Environmental > Aquatic > Deep subsurface > Groundwater | place: USA... | reverse complement strand
ATCGCGAATCGTTATTTGAATTTCGCCGCTGCCATGAATATAAAAAGTGCTGCCGGAGGTCTTAGTTACAACTCCGATGACTGATATATACTGACCCTCAAGATTCTCTCCAACCTGATCAATCACAGTTGACAATGGCGCCGGCGGTGGGTGAGTTGAAATAATTGATATGTCAGACGCTTGGGTAATTTTTATTCGCCGCTCATTGCTGGTTGATCCCAATTCTCCGACAACTTGTATTTCATCGCCAACTTGTAGCGCCGGAAAATTTTTGCCGTAATTATAAATTTGGATGCCGGAATTTCCATCCTGAATGTAGAAATATTGGCTTGATAATTTGCCGGGTGTGACACTAACAACCCCGGTTACTTGAACGGTCTCACCATCGGGCTGACTTCTGGCACCAGAGATGTCAGTTGTTAAAATTGTTGCATCCTGATCGGGGGTTTGAATTTCGACGGTTAAAATATTTTCCCCTCCCGGCGTCAGAGCCGTTGTCCACTGCCAATTATCCCCAAATTTAGAATATGATTGGCCGCGATTGGATTTTCCATACGAAATTTCGCTTTTGACATCGCCGTTCGGATCAATTAGACGCGCCGAATCGCCAGAATCATTGAGGGATATGTGATCAACAGTGTTATAAAATGATAAATAGCCACCAGCAATAATTATTGTGCCGACTGGAACCGTGTAGGGCGACGAGCCGCCGCTGGCGATATCATCAATTTGCCAGCCGGAAAGATCAACCTCGACTGATCCGGAATTATAAAGTTCAATAAATTCATCCGCCGATCCGCTTGCCGGCTGCGGCAGAATTTCGTTGATAATAATTGAATTAGAATATACCGGCAAAACATTTTCTAGATCTTTCGTCGGTGCCAAAATTCGAAAATCGGATTTGTCATTGTCGCTATCAGAACCGTTCGGAATTCTCGATAATGACTTTCCCTGCGCTGGCACTGGCGCGTTATTATCTGGATTATTCGTTTCATCGTCCCACTTGCCATATACCACTTGATCAACAACAATACCAGCATTTTTCAGAATTAAAATTTCACCATCATCATTTAAAGCAAAACTAAAACCGCCTGCTGTTTTCTCGATAACAAAATAACTAAGCGCCGGAATTGTTTTGCCAGCCAGGGTTTTTGGTTTGTGAGTTCCATCTTCAATGGTATATGCCGAAAGATCGATATCCGCTGACGTCGGATTGTAAAACTCAATCCATTCATTTCCTCCACTATTTGGGTTTGGATAAATTTCATTTATAACAATGTGATCATCGATGTGATCATCGGCGGCCTTAACTTTCGGCGCGAAAACAAAAATGACGCCGATAAAACATAGCGCCATCATCGCATAAAGAATATACTTTCGCTTTGTCATTGCGGGGCTGCAGGCCGTGGCAATCTTTTTTAGTAAATTACTCTGCCCCCACTTACAATGACACAAATTGATTTTAATCTTACCCCACCTCTGTTGCATAAATTAATTATATCAAAGTAATTTCTACCAGTGCAAATTAAAAACATAATTTATGATATAATTTGTCTAGATTGTTGTCGATCGACAAATCATTAGACAAATTGGAGAGCAAAATAAGAGAAGAGAGAAAAGAAATTATTAAATTAACTTCAGTAAAACTTTTAATCAGTTTGTTTGAAGCTGTTGAAATTACTGCGAAATCTTTCTTTAAAGCCAGCCCGATCTATCGCCAATCGATGAAAAAATATTACAATGATGATCGATACGACAAAGCCGAGATTAACGACCGCATTCAATACTTAAAGAGCATGGGTTTCATCAAAACATTTACGGAGAGCCGGGAAAGATTTGTCGAACTTTCGCCAAAAGGATTTAAGAAACTAAAAAAATTATCAGCTGAAATCAAAATTGATCGCCCAAAAAAATGGGATAAGAAGTGGCGAATGGTAATATTTGATGTTCCGGAAAAATTTCGAAGCTCAAGAAATAGTCTCCGCTTCAAATTGCTGTCTTTGGGATTGATTAAAATTCAAAAAAGTGTTTATGTCTATCCCTTCCCTTGTACTGATGAAATTGTTTCTCTGTCCAGATCACTAGGTATAGAAAAATCTGTGACTGTTATGGTTGCGGATATTATTCAGGGAGAAGAAGAAATTATCTACCGATTTTTAAAAACCAAGACACTCAATCAAAAAGATCTGGAAAAGTGATCTTGATTTTGTCTAGATTGTTGACGATCGACAACAATCTAGACAAAATTTCTATCACGTTTTTTTATCATATCTTCTTTATTGTATCTTTATTGTATCTTTTTTTCCAAGCTTTCAATTATTACAATATCATCATTGCGTCGCCGAAGGAGTAGAAGCGATATTTTTTCTGTGGCTATGTAAAGGATTAGTAATTTTTTTTAATTAAAAAAGAGCTACTTTGGGAGATGATTTCTGAAGAGAAATCGTCCCAGAAGTAGCTCGGGGGCTCCATAAGCTATCCTGCTAGATAACAGTTAGATCAGCTCTTCACACCTGACCGGGAAAACCCGATAGGGGCGAAAAACCTCGGCGTACTGACAGCCGGACTGAAATCCGTGCCAGCGGTCTTTGGTCTCGGTATAAGCCAAGAGATCAAAGCCATCATGCTCCTTGAGCCATTCAATCTGGCTCTTGTGACACTCTAGCATTGTCAGCTTCTTGGTAAAGAACGGGGAGATGTCTACCCAAATCTCGGGGGAGAAGCCAATTCCGCCATGGGATTCATAGAAGTAGATCTGGGGTGGCGGACAGGCTTCGGAGTCCGTTTTGAGTTGGGGGACACCGAGCAGATAGGAAGCATCCGTGACCAATCTTCCCACTTCCCGGTGATCAACATGGTAGTCGTTGAGGTCTGGGCAGAGAACCAGATCAGGTTCGATTCCTCTTAGCGCCTCGATGATTTGCTGTCGATTGTCCAAATTGGCCTCGACCTGGGTATCTTCCCATCCCAGCCAGACCAGTTCGACATCGGCAATTACAGCCGATCGGCGAGCTTCGCTTTCCCGGATTCTAGCCAGCTCTTCGGGTGGAATCGTTAGATGGCCACGGTTACCTGAAGTGACACAGATAATCACCGCTCGAAAGCCTATAGCCAGATACTTGAGGATCGTGCCGCCACAGAAGATCTCGGCATCATCAGGATGTGGTGCAAAAACAACCAACGTCTTTGTTGAGGGAATGGGGATTGCCATTGTCTTACTCATTTGCTTTACCTCCTGACATCTAGCTCTAACCTTTGGATGCATCGCTCCAGCTCCGGCGGAATCGGTTCTCCGCGCTCTGCATACCTCGACCTGATTAACGACGGGTGTGTCGTCTCAAAGGTATAACCGAAGACACGCACCTTGCGAGTGTCAGGATTGAATATCGCCCCACAATCCCAACACAACAACTCACCCGGCTCTGGTGCGTATGTTGGGCCAAGGTCATCGACATACCAGCAGGGATCCTTGTCAACGTGTAAGCTGCCGCAGAAAGGACAGTTGACCATTTCTCATCACCTTTCTGATCTCGAGTTTTTCATCTTGGTATGAAAACAGGACGAGATCGGCTGGAGCACCTTCTTTGATTTGAGCTTCTTCTGCTCGTCCCAAGAGTGTTGCCGGGTTATTGGTGACCATCCTGATGGCACGGTCCAATGGAATTTGGCCGAACTTAATCGCTCGGACAATTGCTTGAACCAAGGTCAGAGTGCTGCCGGCTAGCTGAGCCAGGTTGTTGGGATCTCGCGCCACGCCGTCTATAACGCTGACTTCAAGATCTCCAAGTCGATATTGACCATCGGGCGCTCCGGCTCCGGCCATTGCATCGGTGACCAAGATGATTTTGTCGAGTGGTTTGACCCGAAAGGAAATCGCCAGAGTATCGGGGTGGATATGATGGCCATCGGCGATGAAGGAGGCATAAAGCCGATCAGACATCAGCATCGCGCCGACGTGTTCAAGGTTTCGCTCCAACTCTTTCTTGCAGGCATTCCAGAGATGGGTCGCCAGTTTTGCTCCTTGTCTAATTGCTTCTGTGATGATTTCTTTTGAGGCATCGGTATGCCCACAATACCAACAACAATCCCATCTCCAACCAAACGCGGAATAAGATCTAGAGCTCCTTCAGCTTCCGGCGCCAGAGTGATGATGGCAATCTTGCCACCAGAAATCTCTTGCCAATGCCGATATTCCTCCCAGCTCAACTGCCGAATGTGCGCGGCGGGATGACAACCCTTTCCATGACCACTTGAGATCATTGGTCCCTCAATGTGGATTCCCCCGATTCGGGCCTGGTACTCTCCATCCCGAGCTTGACTGATTGCTTCAATTGTCGCAGCCATGCGTTCGGGGGAATCAGTGATAACAGTTGGAAAGACGACTGTAACCCCGTATTCTAGACAGTGACGGAGGAATACCTCGACGCCATGACTTGTTGCTGATAGCAAATCAATTCCCTCAAGGCCGTTGAGCTGGAGATCCCAGAAGCCAGGGGTAAGGTATTGGCCATTGCCTTCGATGACAATTGCAGTGGCTGAAACCATTTTGGGAAATTCTCTGCTGATCTCGACAATCTTGCCTGCCTTGATCGCGACAAAATGCGGCTCGGTGGCAAAGTGGCCAACGAGGTACGGACGAACATTACTGAAGACGATTTCCGAACCGGTTCTCACTTCCATCACCTTTTCTGATTGTTAAAGAACTAACTCAATAGTAGAAAACGAAAATAAAGAAAAGAATTGAAGGCAAAAGAAAAACCCCCTTGCGGGGGTCAGGAGTTCCAGCTCTTGAGTCATTAACTCGCGAGAAGTTTGATGATTTGATCAACCCAGTAAGGGTTGCCAGAGACAAAGGGATGGCGCTCTTCAAGTTGTTCTGCCAGATCTCCGGAGAAATCGATCTTGATTTGCAGCTCTTCACCACTTTGAAGAGCGACATTTAGACCGCCGGCACCTTTGAGAATCGCCGCCGGTCCGATAACATCATGTCCCTGCCCGCCATAGAGATGAAGCAAGGCATCGATCGCTCCGTGAGCGGCGCGGCAGACACCCGGAGAGCCGCAATGCGACTTGGAAAACCGGGCGCGAGGATATTGTTCAACCAACCACTTAAGCACCTTGTCATACTGATTCTCAAACTTTAGCTCCATCTGTGGCTTGATTGAGACAGTAGCAAAAAACGGATCCTCTCTCGGCTCTTTTGGCATAACAAGTGGCTGGGGCGCCGGCAGAAAAGCGTTTTGCCAGAATGAACCAACCTCTGCTCGCCAGCTCCAAATCAGATTGGCAGAGCTAACCAAATCAACAACAACAGCCGAGAGTAGTTGTCCACTCCACGGATCGAACCAGGCAAGTGATATTGCACCGAAGAGCTCCCGTCCGCGGAGAATCAGATCGGAGCCATCGACAGCGTCAATCAGGGCAAAAAGGCGCTCATTTCCTTGGAAGACCAGCCCTTCCTCCTCGCCGTAATAGCCGAACTCCAAGGGAATACTGGTTTGCAGTCCGGAAAGAAGGCGCCGTTCGGCTAGAAGATCAAGTCGGCGGCAAGGATTAAGTACTTCCTTTTTGCTCGGGATCAGATCAGCCGATGACGGATCCCAGATCTGACAACGAACAAAACTGCGAACGTCTATCATCGCTGAAACCGACAGAGTCGTCAACTCTGCCAGCTGACTGCCTGCCCAGGGGCTCATCTTTTTCACCTTCCGGAGACAACGGTTTTTTAGGTGCTGTTTAAAATATAAAAAAATACCCTCAAGAAAACAATTGAAAAATTACCAGAAGAGTTCTTTTTGGCTGTTCCCCAAAGCTAGAAAGGCCGAGTAACAATCCAAATTCGCAGATTAGTCGGATCAAAATTTATCAAAAAAGAAGAAATCCCGCCCCGAACCTTAAGCCGTAATTCCTTGTTTAATTTCTTTCTTATGATTCTTTGCAACGGCAGGAGAATTTTACCAGCAAAGTCATAACGGTTGGTTGAATAAGATGAAGAAGGAAGCTGCTCGCTAGACAATTTTCCTCTCTTTTTTAAAAGCTCGACGATTACCAAAATCGTCTCCTTGGCCGAACTAATTTCTTTTGAAGTAAGTTGCTTTCCTCGCAAATATATCCGCTGGTTAGCTTGATCAAAAACAAGATCAATACTAGAAAGTTGCCTGTCATATTCATCACGAGAGAATAAGCGTTTTATACCTCTCATCGAAGCGAAATAATCAGTAACTTCCAAGTCCTCATGGGTAACAAAAGGAGAAAAAATTTTATTTTTCAGATCTTGCTCGATTTTAGCCGCGCCATCTTCGGTTCCGTCAAGCCAAGAAAGATAACCAAGATGTGCTTGCGGACCGAGTTTTTTCTCAATTTTTTTCTCCACTTTCTCCTCTTTATCAACTAAAGAATATTTTGGCACGCTAAAAAGTAAATATCCGCCACGGCCAATGCTAGCGATTTTTATTCCCGAGTCCTTTCTGTCGGTTTTTTTCAGTTGGCTGCGAATGACCTTGGCCAGCAGTTCAAATTCTGGAATATTAACACCTAAAATATTATACAAATCCCAATGTTTGTTAAGCGAACTAAACAAAAATGATAAGGTTTTCTCTGACGAGCCAAATTGAAAAATATTTTTCAATCCGATAAGGATTTGAAGAGAAATAATATCAAGTGTTTCCATCAATGCCAGCCATAAACTTCGTTCGCGGCCGTAATGAGAAAATAAGGCCGAAATTTTTGACAAATGCAAATCTTTAATAACCGCTTCATTTTTTATTTGGTCAAAATCCGCTTGAATCTCCCGTATTGAACGATTGCCGGCGCTAGTACTTTTGCGCATCCCGGAGCAAGCCAGACCAAAATCAAAATGCCAGGCAAGATCATTCTTGAGCAGATCAGACAATCTTTCGCCGCTGTAAGATAGAGTTTTGATTTTTTTATCCCAGGATGGAAGGTCTGCTTGTGTCGAATAAATGATTGGAAAACCGCCAGAATTTATCAAGCCGAGGAGGGCATAAGTACCACTGGAAATCCCTTCTCTGGCAGCGGCAATAGTTCGCCAGGCAAATTTGAAAATCCGATCAAACCAAGTGTCCTTTTTAATTAGATCAGAAATTTTTGTTTTCGTCCACAAATCGAGGTTTTGTCTTTTAAAAGGAAAATAATAATAATGAAGAGTCAAAGAGATTAAAGCAGCAAAAGTTCCAAGCGACCCCCAGCCCTCTTCGGCCGGCGCCTCGGAAAAAAAAGTGATTTGGCAGCCACCTTTTCTTTTAACTTGAATCTTTAACTGATCGTTAATAAATTCACTAATTTTCTTTATCTCTTCGGGAAGAAAAAAGATAGGTAAGAATTTTTTAATCTTACGCTGATAAGCCAGATAACTTTCATTAATAACGATCTTTTTTTCTGCTATTGGTTCGACACCGGCGTAGATCCTAAATGGAACCTTTTGGCAGATTGAAATACCGCCAAAATAGGCCGAATATTCGCCTGTCCACATAAAACTATCGGCAACGGAAACAACGAGTTGATGTTTAGAAAAAAACTCCCGGTATATACTTGGAAATTTTTCTTTGAGGATCTGGGTATTAATTTTATTGATCTTTGCGATAATCACCGCCTCTAAAACATAATTTAACAACAACAGCGGTGGAATGTCAATGGTTTTTTAAGTATATACCAAAATTTCTTATAAAATCATCATCGCGTCGCCGAAGGAGTAGAAGCGGTATTTTTTCTCGCTGGCAATTTTATAAAGTTCTAGCAATTTTTTCCGGCCGTCTTTTTCGCCCCTGAATTGTAAAAATGCCGTCACCAGTATCATCAGAGAAGAGCGGGGGAGATGAAAATTGGTGATTAGACCGTCAATGATTTTAAATTCAAATCCCGGTTGAATAAATAAATCCGTTGAACCGGAAATTTCTTTTTCAGCGGAGAGAATTTTTTTCGATACTGATTCAAGAGCCCTAACGGTTGTCGTGCCAACCGCAATAATTTTACTGCCGGCCTTTTTTGTTTTATTAATTTTTTTAACAGTCGAGTAGGGGATTTGGAATTTTTCCCGATGTAACTTTTTCCGACGAATATTCTCTTCGCTTACCGGGGCAAAAGTCCCCAATCCGACAGCCAAATTAATTGTCGCGATTTCGACACCCTGGTGCTCTAACTCCCCGATCAATTTTTTCGAAAAATGCAAGCCGGCTGTTGGAGCCGCCGCTGAACCGGGAAGTTTAGCATATACCGTTTGATATTCCCGGCGTAAACTTTTCTCCGACAACGGCGTATTTTTAATGTACGGCGGTATCGGGGTCTTGCCAAGTTTATTTACCTGACACCAAAAATTTGCGCCGGAAGAATTAAATTTTACTTTTGCCTCTTTCCCAAACAACTCTACTATATAGCATAATAGTGATTCACTAAATGATATTTCATCTCCAGCACTTACTTTTCCACCGATTAAGACCTGCCAAAATATACCGTTTTCTTCCAGCAAAAGAATTTCAACTTTCCCGCCGGTTTTCTTTTTTCCAATCAGTCGCGCTGGAAAAACTTTGGAATTATTAAATATCAGAAGATCTCGCGGATTCAAATATCGGCCTAGATGATAAAAATTATCATGAATAATTTCATTAGAGCCATTTTTATAGATCAAAAGCCGGCAGTGACTGCGTGGTTTTTTTGGGGAGTTGGCAATCAGCGCCGGCGGCAAGTAATAATTATATTCATCAATTTTCATCATCAAGTCGAACCTCTCGGCCTTCAATTAGCTCCCGAAGTTCACTCTCGCGTTTTTTTCGTTGATCGGAAAGAGCAGACAATGCGACTTCCCTGGGTTGATTATTGGATTCAAGTTTTTTCTCATCTCCACTAGATACCCCGCTCACTTTATTTTCAGCAAGAGTTGCCGTTTTCTCCGAATATTCCTCCGGACGAAAATCATCAATTTCTGATTTTGTTGAAATCGATTTTCGACTACCATCTTCTTCAGCAGCAAAAGTCATTTTATCCCGATCAACTTGTGCCTGATGAAGTTCAATGATTTTTTTTGCCGTGGTGTAGGGATGGGGAACATCTTCAAAAATAAAATTCTCCCGCTCGCCGGCGGTTTGAATGTGGATATTGCCATAATGAAGCAAGGTCCGGAGAAAGCCCTCAACCCTGGCCTCGACATCCTGAATTTGCCGTAGATGTAATTCGGCAATATCACGGCGGAAAAAACCGTTTTGTTTAATATCAACAAGCCGTTCATTTGTAACAATATAGACATCAAGATAATAATTGACAAAACCGTAGAGTATTAAACCAAAAACAATCAGCGTATAAGTACTGCCGAAGATTAAGGCAAAATTGCTGACCTCGCCGACAAAAGTTTCCGGCGAGTAAAACCAATAAAAAATCAAGACAATCGGCGGAACGAGTAGGACGGCCATAAAAAAGAAAATGGCAAAAAAGACAATCCAGTGGCGGCGAATTAGCAAAAATACTTTTTCTTTTTTTGATTGTGTCGGGAAATATCGTCCAATTATCGGCATAATAGAAAATTTAAAAATCAAAATTTAAAATTGACACCTCAGTGTCATCCTGAACACAGTGAAGGATCTCTTTAGATCCCTCGCAAGCTCGGGACGACTTCGTCGTTTTGATCTTTGATTTTTGCATTTTGAATTTATAATGTTGCCGGCCAGGGGCGAAAAATCATACCAATCAAAGTTAAAATTATCACGGCCAGAGAAGCAAAAACATAAATTAAAATCGCCGGTTTTGTCAGATCGCCGACATAACCAAAACGCCAGAGATGATAAATCCCAGCGGCAGAGTAAGCAAAAAATCCAACTAAAAAAATTAGATAGGAAATTAAGAGAATTATCATAAATTTACTCCAACATTCTCTCGGTTATGCTAAAGGTGCAACCACAGTATGATGGTATCATATACTTATGCGCCCGGCAATAATTTCGACCCTGCCAAAAACCCTTGCGAAGATCGAGGTAAAGAAATTCCAATCGATGATCTTTCGCCAGTTGGCTGGAGATATAATCAATAAATTCATGATCCTGATACGGCGAGGTCAAAAGGGTGGTGGAAAAATATCTAATCCGCTTTTTTTTCGCTTCCAGAGCGGTTTT
>Ga0100377_1004928_pt1 | contig 10128 bp, 8 predicted proteins | sample CryGeymeta201501_FD_83664 | JGI IMG/M metagenome (GOLD analysis project Ga0100377, IMG submission 83664) | Groundwater microbial communities from Crystal Geyser aquifers in Utah, USA - Crystal Geyser metaG 2015-01 | ecosystem: Environmental > Aquatic > Deep subsurface > Groundwater | place: USA... | reverse complement strand
GTGTACTACTTTAATACAACACTAATTCAGAGCCATGGGCCGAAAGTCAGGTAGTAGAAAAATGGGCGAGAAAAGCGCAGCGCCTCACTACCGACCCGGGCCTGCAGCGGCTTGCCGCCGTTCTGCGCTCGCTTGGGGATGCAACGCAGACAGAAGATCGATCCGCAGCTTCATTCCGTGCCGCCAATACCCTGTCAGCAACGACATGTTCTGTCGCTGGCATGGAGACAATGAGGTAGCAACGGGAACCGCGCCATGTGGATTGAAGACTTCCAAAACGAGCACGGCGAAACCGTGCGCATCATCGCCGATGCGGTATCGCGGCCACTGGTCGAATGCGCGTTGGATCGGTCGCCGAACCATCGACAGCGGTCGCAAAATCCCCCCGAGATCCTGCTGATTTTTGTCAGCGACATTAGCACCGAACTGCAGGCCTTGGTCGAGACGCATCTCAGCGCCGTAACCCTCAACATTCTGTGTCGGTGTCATCCCGCTCCAATCACCGCAGCGGACTATGGCGACCGCGCCGCCCAGATCGAGACCTGGCTTGAGACTTGGATCGACGCCTGGTTTGACGATGCCGACGCCATTGCACCGCTGCTCAGTCTGTGCTTGCAAAGTAGCGGCTGCGAGGTCCACACCCGCCATGCGCAAGGCCTGCAGCAGGTGTTGGCGGGGATCGGGCCGTGTCGCTGGCAGCGCTATGCGATGGCTTCGGGAGATTGTCGCGGCGACCAGGTTCGACGGCTGCCCGCGATCGACCCCGCCATTCTCGACTCGCCCAGTGTGCTGTGCCTGGTGCGTGGCCCCAGGCGGCGCCGACGGTCGATCTTTGCAACCTATTGCGCCTTTCGTCGATGTCGCGGCCAGGGTCTGGACAAACTTTTCATCGTCATGCCGCAGCGTTATCGCGGCTTCGAACTCACGCTGTTGTATGCCACGGCGGCGCACGACGACAGCGTCGATCCAGTCAAGGCAGCCGCTACCGAACGGTTTTTACAGCGCTTCGAGGGCGACTGTCGCGGCGAACTGCGTCGCTTTGCGCGCCTCGACGGCGCCACCGATCTGCTGGCCAGCAACCCGGCATTGGCGCTGGCACTGGCCTGCTGGCCAGCGTTCCGTCGGCAGCCCAGCCGCCCACCGCAAGACCGCTGGTGCGGGTCAGAGCCCTACCGCAGTTTTGTCAGCGGCCGCACCCTGTGCATCGAAAAACTGCGTGCGCCGCAACGCGCCGTGTTGGCCTGGTTGGGTTTTCCGGACAGCGCCTCGTGTCGGCGCTGGCTCGCCACGTTGGCCCCGGAATGCCTCAGCATTGCGCTGTTGCAGCAACTGCGAACGGTCATCCAGGATCCGGCCCGCTACGCCAAACTGCGCCACACCCGCGTCGGCTCAGTAGCCGAACTGGCGGCGCTGTTGGATCCGTTGATCGCTGATCGACTCTCGCTCAGTTTTATGCAATCGCTCCAAGTGCCGCCTGCGGCAGGCGCGCCGGACTGGTCCCCCGCCGCCAAGTTGTTGCGCAAAAATTGCACGGCACCGGCGCTGTTCAACTCGGTCGCCGACTTGCTCGACTGGCACTCGGCGCAGGTCGGCGCCGATACTTTGCGTGAGCCGGTGGCCGACACCAGCGAGCGCCAGCGCATCAGCAGTGCCCCGGGTCTCGCCGCCGAGGGCAGTGACATGGCGCACTGCCTCGGTACGGCGACCTACGAACGGCTGCTCAGCGCGGGTGACGCGCTGTTCTATCGCATCCTCAAGCCAGTGCGGGCCACCGTCATGTACCAGCGCTGCCATGGCGGTTGGGTACTGAAGGAAATCACCGGCCGCAAAGGCCGCAAGTTGCGCCCCGGGGAGATCGTGCATTGCCTGCAAGCAATGGGCAGCAAACCGGAACCAGACCAGAAGCATTGACAATGACGCACAGATATGGCGTACGCGCCATTGTGGTAGCCAAAACGTTGCCGTCGCCAGCGCCATCTTGATCGCCAGATCACGACCACCATCGGCGCCGCCAGCGCCCGAACGGCCAAACGTGGCGCGATATTAAAGACATGTTCTGTCGCGGTGCGGGCCGATCCTATCTCCCCCAACCACTGGAGACCGCTGATGCTCGCTCAACGTCGCCGCCAACCGCATCGAATCACCCGCCTGAACCATGCACCGCATCCGCTGGTGCTGCGCTGGGCCTTGCGCATTCTGGGACCGCTCGGCGGCGCCCGGGCGCTGGTCACCAGTCGCTGCATTCCAGAATCTATCAGCGCGCTGATCGGCATCAAAGACAGCGAAGTAGATCTGTCGGCGGCGGCGATCATTGCCACCGTCAACAAGACCTGCAAACGCGCCGAAGCCAAAGGGCCACTGCCCGCAGCGCCCGCCGATTTACTGGCCAATGTCGCCGAATTGCAGTTGTTGATCGGGCTCACCGATCTCGATTGTCGCATTCTCGAGTTCGCTGCCCTGATCCATTCCAACACGCTGCTCGATGAAGTCGGTGAGCTATTGCAGAACCTGACCACGCAAAAGCTGGTGCGCGTGCTCGCGGTCTGCCTGGGTCGCGCCGAACCCGCAGTGCAAGACGCGCTGAAGAGCGATAGTGCGCTTGGCAGAACCGGATTGGTCGACGTCAACCGCGCTGGTCTGGTCAGCCTGCGCTACAAACTCGACGTGCTTTCCGAAGCGTTCGTTGATCGCTTGCTGTCGGCCGCCGAGAGTCCGCTCAGTCTGCTCCGCGAATCGGTGGTACCGGCCGATCCTGGGCATCTGGCCTTGAGTGACTTCAGTCATATCGAGCAGGACCTGCGCATCGTGCGCCCCTACCTCAGACGCGCGCTCGCCGAACGCCGCCGTGGCATCAACATTTTTCTCTACGGCGCGCCCGGCACCGGCAAGTCACAGCTGGCGCGGGTGCTGGCGGCGGATCTGGGAGTCGAACTGTTCGAGGTTGCCAACCAGGACAACGACGGCGAGGCGCTCTGCGGCGAGGCACGGCTGCGTACTTATCGGGCGGCGCAGAGCTTCTTCGGCCGCCGCAGCGCTCTGCTGCTGTTTGACGAAACCGAAGACGTATTCAACGACGGCGGCCTGCTCGCCCGAAGCACCGCGCAAGTGCGCAAGTCCTGGATCAACCGGGTGCTGGAAGAAAACCCGGTGCCAACGCTGTGGCTGTCGAACTGCGTGGCCTGCATGGACCCCGCGTTTCTGCGCCGCTTCGATCACATTATCCAATTGAAAATCCCGACCCGTCAGCAACGCCAACGGCTGGCGCAGGCCGCCTGCGGTGACCTGCTCAGCGCCGATGGTCTGGAGCGCCTGACTCAGGCCGAGGCGCTGGCGCCGGCGGTCATCACCCGCGCCAGTGCCGTCGTCCGATCGATCCGCGCTGAGCTTGATCCTTCTCAACTGTCAGCAGCGGTCGAGCACTTGATCGACGCCACTTTGATCGCGCAACACCGCAGCGGCCTGCCGATGCTGGATGCCGCCCGCTTGCCCACGCACTATGACCCGAGCTGGGTGCACACCGAGGGCGATCTCAGCGCCATCGCCGACGGCATCGTTAGCGCCCCATCGGCACGACTATGTTTGTATGGCCCACCCGGCACCGGCAAGACCGCCTATGGCCACTGGCTGGCCGAACGCCTGGATCGGCCTTTGAATCTGCACAAGGCCTCCGACCTGATCGACTGCTACGTCGGTAATACCGAAAAAAATATCGCCAAGGCCTTCGCCGAAGCCGAAGCCGATCAGGCCGTGCTGCTGTTTGATGAGGTCGACAGTTTCCTGCATGACCGCCGCAATGCCACGCGCAGCTGGGAAGTGAGCGCGGTCAACGAAATGCTTGCCCAGATGGAACGCTTTAGCGGCGTCTTTGTCGCCTCGACCAACTTGATCGACGGCATCGACCAGGCCGCGCTGCGCCGCTTTGATCTTAAACTCAAGTTTGACTATCTGCTGCCGGCGTCGGCTTGGGCACTGTTCTGCGCGCACTGCCAACAGTTGCTGCTGGGCGAGCCGGACCAGGCATTGCGCACCGCCCTCGCGCACATCCGCGTGCTCACTCCAGGCGATTTTGCAACGGCGGCCAGGCAACATCGGTTTCGCCCACTGACCGATGCCAACGACTTGCTGCGAGCACTGAATGTCCAATGTGCACTCAAAGCAGACCACCCTGCGCAGCGCATCGGATTTGTCTAAGGCCGCCCAAGCTATGCACGCCGACGGCGCGGAACATCAACATCACCGGCCCACCGCAGCAGATTGGTCAAAGTACCCCGCGCCGACTAAGATCAAAGCCCCCACGACAACTTGAACAGATGCCCGACCAATCCAAATTCGATGCCATTACCCGGCAATGGCAATTGCTGAAATTGCTACCCGGTGCAGGGCATAGCGGCCAACCAAAATCCGCGCTCGCACTCAAGATGGCGCTGGACGCCGAGGGCTTGAAAAATGTCAGCAAGCGCACCATCGAGCGCGACCTGGTGCAACTCTCGCTGCTGTTTCCGATCGAGTGCGACGAAACGATGACACCGCACGGCTGGCACTGGACCAAGGGCTGCGACCTCAATTTGCCCGGGTTGGACCTGAGCGACGCGCTGTCGCTCAATCTGCTCGAACAATTTCTGCGGCCACTGCTGCCGGCCTCGATTCTGCGCACGTTGGAGGCGCGTTTCCATCTCGCCAACAGCAAGCTCAAAGCGCTGGGCAACCGGGGTGCGGCGGCGCGTTGGCTGGACAAGGTGCAGGTGGTAGCGCCGATGCTCAATCTGCTGCCGCCGAAGATCCGCCCCGGCATCCTCGAAACCGTGCAGGAAGCTCTGTTCAACGATCAGCAATTGGATCTCGATTACCGCAGCGTCGACCAACCCGTCGCCAAAGCCATGCGCGTACATCCGCTCGGCCTGGTGCAGCGTGGGCCCGGCGCCTACCTGGTGGCGACCGTATTCGATTACGCCGAACCACGGTTGTTGGCCGTGCATCGCATCCACCGCGCCCGCTCAATCGAAGAGACCGCAAAACGGCCCGCAGATTTTTCATTGGCCGCCTACATCGCCTCCGGCGCACTCGAATTCGGTGATGGCGAAGCAATCAAACTGCGCGCGCAGATCAGCCCAGCGCTCGCCATCCATCTTGCCGAAACGCCGTTATCCGGCGACATGCAGCTCGACCCACACGGCGATCACGTCCGCCTCAGTGCCAGCCTCCGCGATAGCTGGGCGCTGCGCTGGTGGATTCTCGCGCAGGGCGAGGGCTTCGTCGTCAAACACCCGGTCGCCCTGAAGCGCGACATCCTCGCCGAACATCAGGCAGCGGTTGCTGCGTATATCGTCAAAGCTTGAAAAGTCTCGCCATCGTAGGTCGGCTCAAAGCGCGCAGCGCTGGAGCCGACACTATCGCCATCGCGAAAGTCTCAGTCGTAGCTAAACTTCGGATGTTGCTCTCGCCACGCATCGGCACCACGCAACCGCCGAGCTAGCCAATGCCTGTGGGCGATGCCTGGCAACTTCTCGCCATACCGCTTCGGGCACCCGCACTTCGCGGAAATCCGCCAACAAGGCGATGCACTGCAATTCATCCAGGTGGATCAACGGCCCCGCATCGGCGACAACGATAGAGGCGCTCACGCCATCAGCCATTGCCTTGAAGGCCCCAGGTGACATCCTCTTGGATAAATTGTTCGGTCAGTATTTCCTGATGGGACTCCAGATAGCGACGCAGAGATTCGGCAACAATCGCCTCGACATCGGTCGCCCAACCACGCTCGACCATACGTTTCGCCTGTAGTGCGAGTTGGTCGGGAATCTCGGCATGAACCAGTGTCGTCACTTCGCGCTCCCATCAGCAAGGCTTGATCGATTCAGTATCTCCGGGAAAATGCACTGCAACGACCCAGAGACAAGCTCACACGCTTGCCATGAGGATAACGGTTTTTCTTGACCCGGGCGTGATTTGCCGAAGTCCAATCCATGCTCTACGCACAACCTCGCCTGTAGCCGGAGAAGCGGCAAAACATGGCAATGCATCACTTCTGGCGCAAAGCGTGCAGCGCTGGCGCCGCGTCTTGCCTTTACCGAAATTGCAGCCGGGCACCAATGCGCGCCGCGTCGGTCCCTACCTGTGCCGGTGAAGCTGGGAGATACGCAGGAAAAGCGACACAAGCTGTCGCGGCATGCCGACAGAATGCGATTGCAGCCCGCGCCAATTCAAGAACGCCATGCAAACAAGCATGTGCCAGCCAAGCCGATCAGGAAAATCCCGATGACCCCACACCTGTCCAAGTCCCGCATCCAGTCCGGCCGTCAGTGCGAAAAACGCCTGTGGCTGGAACTGCACGGAGCCGCTGCCGCCCGCTGGGACGAGAGCGCGCAGACCCGACTCGATCAGGGCACGGCATTCGGCGAACTGGCGCGCGAGTTGCTCGGTGGCGGCGTCTTGGTCGAAGCCGATCATCGCCACGTGCGCGAGGCACTGGCCGAAACTGCAGCAATCCTAGCCAAACCGCTGCGCGGCGCAACGATGCTGTTCGAGGCTGCATTCGAGTATCAAAACGTGCGCGTTCGCGTTGATGGCTTCAAGCGCCAGGCCCATGGCGACACCTTGATCGAAGTGAAGTCCACCACCCAGGTCAAACCCGAACACCTGTGGGATTGCGCGATCCAGACTTGGGTCGCCGAAGGCGCCGGCCGCAAAATCCAATCGATCCAGCTCGGGCACATCGACAATCAGTTCATCTACCGCCGCGAAGGAAATTATCGCGGCCTGCTGATCCTCCAAGACATCAGCACCGAAGTCCGCGCGCTATTGCCGGAAATCCCGGCCATCGTCGCCCGGCTGAAAACGGTTGCGGCGTGCCCGCAACCGGATATCCACACCGGGCCACACTGCTCGCAACCCTATGGCTGCCCGTTCATCGACCATTGCCGCGCGCAAGAGCCAGCACCGCCGGCCTACCCAGTCGATCTGTTGCCGCACGCGGGCGCGCTGATTCAGCAATTGATCGCGGCGGGCTATCACGACCTGCGCAAAGTGCCGGCCGCAGCACTCGGCAACGCCAAACACCGGCGCATCCTCAGCGCCACCAAAACCGGCAAGCCGTATCGCTCAATCGAGCTCGATGCCCTACTGGCCAGCATTCCGTTCCCACGTTACTACCTGGATTTCGAGACCATCGCCTTCGTCATCCCGCGTTGGCTCGGCACCCGCTCCTTTCAGCAGCTGCCTTTCCAGTTCTCCTGCCATATCGAATCTGCCGACGGCCAGCTCAAGCACCGCGAGTTCGTGGATATTTCCGGCGCATCGCCACTCGAAGACTTCGTGCGGCAACTGCTGCATTCGATCGGCAGCAAAGGCCCCATCCTGGTCTGGAACCAGAGCTTCGAAGCCACCCGACTGCACGAACTCGCCGAACGCTTCCCCGAACACAGCGGCGCCCTGCACGCCTTGATCGAACGCATGATCGACCTGCTGCCGATCTACCGCGACCACTACTATCACCGCGACATGCTGGGCTCCTGGTCGATCAAGGCGGTACTGCCCACCATCGCCCCCGACCTGGCCTACGACGACCTGTCGATCACCGGTGGCAGCGCTGCCCAAGACGCCTACCTGCAAGCCATTCACCCGGACACCAACGAATCCGAGCGTCAAATCATCCGGCAGCAATTGCTCGCTTACTGCTGCAGGGATACACTCGCCATTGTGCGGCTGGTGCGGCCCGCTGGCACTCGATAGACCGCTCGCAATTGCTGGTCGAAGCCGCAGCAACCACAGGAAATCCAAGCATGTTGCATGCAATCGTCCAAGGGAAAAGCAAGATCTACAGGCGTTACCTCGGTCACCGTGATGGTGCCGAAGTTCACGTTTCCGAAGAGGACGAGATTACTTCAACCATCCTGGGACCCTTGTGCCTGCTCGATCCGTCGGATGTTGCAAGCTTTTGGCGGGAAGTGCTTAAACCGACTCACCAAAAGGACTTTCTTATCGATGAAAAGCCAATCACCGCCAAGGTCTCACTATGGCCGTCACGTTGGGTCAGCGATTCATCCCGCTCGCGTGTCGAACCCGATTTATTGATCGAACTGAGCTGGAAAGGAGAAAGTGAAGGGGACCCAGACCGGAAACGCATGCTCCTGTGCGAACTGAAATGGCGAGCGAACCTGAGCGGTGACGATCAACTCAAGCTCCAGTGGACTAAATTCCTCTGCCAAAAAGAAAGGGACGATGCCATACACATTTTCCTTGGATTGGAACTTTCCGCTGGGATCAGCGCGTTCGAACGTGACAAAGTCTGGGGCGACGCGCCCGAGCATCGGCTAGTGCTGTTGTCCTGGCTTGGGGTTCGCCACTCCCTGAAGTGCATCCGAAATGAGACCACGCCGCTCGGGCGCTGGGCGGATCTAAGTGATCGATTTCTCGAGCGCTTGCAGGTTCGACAATTTCGAGGCTTCCACTCCATTGAGCCTGTGCCAAGCCTTCCTCAAGTGCTGACCGAACAGCCGATTTTCTGGCGACCGTCCACGTTCAAGGGGCTGATGTCGCGTATTCCCCCAACCACTGTTCCACTTTCAAATCTCCAACCGATTTTCTTCGAGCGAGGGTGACAGACCATGGCAGACCGAATTGACGGCAAGAGTCTCAGCGAAATGTTCGCATTCGTTGCGCGGTGCGGCAGCGAGATCGTAAGTTTGGGCAGTACTATTTCAAACAAAGTGGAGACGGCTTTAGCCAATTCTAAACTGGCCTATGTTCTGGCCGACAAAGTTGCTGAGGTTGCCCGAATGGACGAATCCGGCTGGATCTATACCGATGTGGCATGGAGCTTTCCATTGAAGAGCAGAGGCAAGGGCAACCGAAAGTCTCAGATGCATCTAATCTTTCAAGTAAGCATCACCGGCGATGGCGTGCCCGGCGTCGCCGCCGCACCCGTGCTGCACGTTTCCTTGTGGGAACACAATTGCGACTTTGACGAGGACTACTGCGTTGGTTTCCCTCCTGAACCAGATTCCGCACACACTATTTTGTGTGAGCGCCTCATTGTTTGGCCAGGTGCCACTTCTGACGAAGCATGGAAGAAGTTCGAATGGACATTCACCGTGCTTCTTCTCTCCATGAATTCCACCGACGAATTGGAGAAGATGATCATCAAGCCAGCGCTAATGTTGCTCCAAAAGGGTTGTACTGCCGAAACAGTCGAAGAGGCCTTACCAAACGAGCTGTTCGAGCAAGGGTTGGTACGTTACGAGAATCTGGAGGCAGTTTTCGGATCGTAAGCTATGCCTCGCGCACGAACGGACTTGACCCACCATCAAAACCGCGCCTCCACATACAGCCGCCCATCGTCCGTCCACTGCGCCGTGTAGTGGGCATCGGCTTGCCCGGTGTCGCCCCCGCGCAGTTGCGCAGCGCAGGTGGACCGATGAGTTTCGGTGTCGCGTTTGATGGTGCGGATGCCTTCGTACCTGATTTCGGGGACCGTCGCCAACCTGCCGTCGATGTAATCGACCACTTGCTTCGACTGCGGGTCTTCCGCCATGGTCGCCTTGAACGATGCGTAGGTGGCGTCGCCAAACATCGATGGATGCACGCCAATGACCTGCATGATTGCCAGTGGCACCAGTTGATCGCGAATGTGGTTGTGAAAGATTTCGGTCACCAGGCCCAGCACCTCGACGTTGTCGCATTCGGGCGGTGCGCTGTTTCCGCAGCCGTAGAGCATTACCGTCGACATTGCGATGAAGGATGCAGTTTTGACCTTGCGCATGGTCTTTCCTCAGTCAGTGATTGGTGTGGGTGGCGTGTTCCGGTGCCCACCGGTGCTTGTGTCCGTGGGCGATCGAAGGTGGATGCCACCAGCACAGCATGTCACTGGCCTGCGACAGATCATGTCGCGTCGGCGACAGGTCAGCCGCCTGTTCGCATGTGCAGCGAACCGGGCGCCATTTTCATCAATCTGCGGTAACTCCGGATGACGGCCCTACCTCCGCCATCCATGACGTCGCAAAGTGCGCAGCGCTGGAGCCGACACTATCGCCATCGCTGAAGCCACACCATGGCGCCGAGACGCGCCGCTTCGGACTTTGTCGGCTCCGCGCTGCGCGCTTGAGCCGACCTACCTCATGGCGCCGCAGGTTT
>Ga0100377_1004927_pt1 | contig 10129 bp, 6 predicted proteins | sample CryGeymeta201501_FD_83664 | JGI IMG/M metagenome (GOLD analysis project Ga0100377, IMG submission 83664) | Groundwater microbial communities from Crystal Geyser aquifers in Utah, USA - Crystal Geyser metaG 2015-01 | ecosystem: Environmental > Aquatic > Deep subsurface > Groundwater | place: USA... | reverse complement strand
GTCGCCCCTGCGGGGCTCCCGAGCATGCTCGTTCTTGGGGTGGACCGGAAGGATCGAGCCGAGAGCCCCGAATCACTCCAACCGAGAGCCCCGCAGGGGCGACTCCCATTATTGCCCCTGGCGCCAAGGCCGGCGCAGTGAGCGTAGCGAACTGCGCAGTACGGGCGAGCGCAGCGAGAACGGACGTAGGCCGGAGTTTGTAATGGCGCGCAGCGACCGAGCCTGGGGTCTTCGATGGTGGTTCTCGACCGCCAGCCTTATGGATAGAAATCAGCTTCGAGCGCGTCCCCTTGCCGCCTCCCCCCCCTGCTACCTTCCCCGTCTTCAGAACGGTGCAAGAGACAACCCACTCGCCATCGCGCGAGGGCTGCGGACGAAGCGAGCCCGCCACCTCGAGCCCCCACAGTCAATCGGAGCGCAGCTGATGGATTCAAAGCGTTGGCGGATCTGGTCTGTTGCATCGGTGGCCCTGGTGATGGGCCTCGTCGGTTGTGGTGGTGAGGAGGGCGCGGAGGAGAGCAGCGGGGCCGGGTGCCGCCTCCACAGCGACTGCGCTGCCGGCCAGCTTTGCGTCGACGGCGCTTGCGTGGAGGCCGGTCCGTGCGAAGGTGAGTCTTGCCCGTGCACAGCAGACGCCGCCTGCGGCGATGGCGAGTTCTGCGACCTCGCCACCGGGGTCTGTCGGCGCTCGATCTGTGACGCTGACAGCGATTGCGCGATCGGCGAGGTCTGTCTTGAGCGCCGCTGCGAGACCGATCTGAGCGCCGACCGTGACAGGGACGGCCTCCCCGACCGAGAGGACAACTGCTCGCGGGTCACCAACCCCGGCCAGGACGACAACGACGGCGACGGCGAGGGCGACGCGTGCGACGAGGACGACGACAACGACGGCGTCCCAGACAGCCTCGACGTCTGCCCGTTCGCCCCGGACCCCTTCCAATACGACCACGACGGTGACGGCGAGGGCAACGCCTGCGACGCGGACTGGCGCGGAACGACCGTGAGGGGGCAGGTCGTGACCGATGAGCTCGTCGCGCCAGACTACACCGAGGCCACCGTCACCCTCAGCGGCGCTCCCGCCTCCCTGCGCCCAGACACAGACGGCCGCTTCGCCTTCGAGCACGCCCTGGCGGACGGCGGTGCCGTGGGCGTGCGGGTGGTCTGGCCGGGCTTCGCCACCGAGCAGCGCGTCGTGACCGTGCCGGCGGGCGTGGCCGAGGTCGACCTGGAGCCCATCGAGATGGTGCTAGCGGCGCGCGGCGAGGAGGCCGTCACGCTGGCGGGTCGGGTGGAGCTTGCGGGAGCCAGCGACCACAGCGGGGTCGTGGTCAAGCTCGAGCGCGACGGCGAGCCGGTCTCCTCCACGGTCACCGATGATGAGGGCGTCTTCGTCCTGTCGGCCTCGCCGGCCTCGGCCACCCTCTCGCTGAGGCGGTCTGGCTACCTTCCCGCCTCGGTTGAGGTCGTCTACAACCGGGCCGAGGCCCGCTTCGAGCTGGGCGGCAGCCCGCTGGCCAGCGAGGTCCTCCAGATGGCGGCCGAGCCTCCGGTGGGCGTGGTGAACGTGACCGTGCGGGTCGAGCCGGACTGGCTGCCGGGGGGCGAGAAGTGGGCGAAGGTGAGCCTGGCCGGAGAGCGCTACGCCGGAGAGCGCCAGCGCGCCTTCGAAGGCGGAGAGAACGTGCAGTTCACCGCCGTCCCTTACGGCGTCTTTCGCCTCAGGGCCGACAGGGAGGGCTTCGAGCCCCACGTCCAGGACATCGTGCTGACGGCCGGGGCGCCCGAGGTGGTGGTGGAGGTCGTCATCGAGCTGGTGGACCTCGCCGCGGCTCGCCTGGATCTGACGGGGCAGCCACTGACGGAGGAGGACTTTACCTGGTTGAGCAACCACGCCATCAACCTCACCAACGCCGACCTCGCCAGGATAAGCCTCACTGACGATGTGGACCTGAGCGGGCTGAGCGGCCTCACCTCCCTCGGCGGAAGCCTGAGCATCATCAGCAACGCTGCGCTGACCCACCTGAGCGGGCTGAGCGGCCTCACCGCCGTCGGCGGAGACCTGGCTATCCAGAGCAACATTGCCCTGACCGACTTGAGCGGGCTGAGCGGCCTCACCGCCGTCGGATACCTGAACATCCAGAACAACGCTGCCCTGACCGACTTGAGCGGGCTGAGCGGCCTCACCGCCGTCGGCTCCCTGACCATCCACAGCAACGCTGCCCTGACCAACCTGAGCGGGCTGAGCGGCCTCACCGCCGTCGGCGGAGACCTGGCTATCCAGAGCAACATTGCCCTGACCGACTTGAGCGGGCTGAACAACATCACCTCCGTCACCGATCAGCTGCACATCGCCTTCAACGATACCCTGACCGACCTGGGCGGGCTCAGCGGCCTCACCTCTGTCGGAGGATACCTCGTCATCGACACCAACTCTGCGCTCCCCACCTGCCAGGCCCAGGCGCTGGTCGACACCATCGGCCCCGCAAACATCGGCGGTCCCGTCACCATCACCGGCAACGACGACAACGCCACCTGCCTCTGAGGGACACCCCCGCCTCGCCGACACCCACGCTGACACCCACGCCGTCAGGCGTGGACGCATCACGGGTCCAGCGCCAGCCCAGAGAGACCGCTTCCGGCCTCACAACGGGTGCCCCGACACGTCGGGCACGTGATGTTGCGCTCCAACATCACCCGCCCGACGGCTCGGGCGGGTGATCTGGAAGCGCAACATCACCCTCCACTCGCCTTTTGTGGGTGATGCCGAGCCCCGACATTGGTGCCCCGATGCTCGCCCCCCCCATCACCCCACCCGCCCACCCCGCAGCGGCGACTCCCACCCTGGCGTGGGGTCTTCGATCGTGGAAATTCGTCCACCAACCCACTACACTGCGCTGGACCGCACGTGTCCCCTCCAACCAGGTCCTCACCGACGGTGATCCCTCATGCCATCCTCCACTCGACATGCCCTGCTCGCCGTCCTCGCGGCCGCTACCCTGCTCTTCGCCGCGGCGTGCAGCCCGACCGAGGGCGCGATCGGCGCCAACCGCGACCTGAGCGACGTCGACTTCGGTGACAACAACGGCGAGGACACCTCGCCGGACGTCGAGCCCGACGCCACGAACAACGCCCAGCCGGACGTCGTCGAGGACGACGGCTGCAGCCGCGATGCCGACTGCACGGACGAGCTCTGCATCGTGCACCGCGACGACGGCGAGCACCCGACGGCCTGCGACAGCGCCGCAGGGGCCGGCGGCTTCGGCGATGCGTGCACGACGGACGCCGACTGCCAGTCCAACCTGTGCGAAGACGGCCGCTGCACGGGCCCCTGCGGTAGCGACGCCGACTGCCCGGACGGCTTCCGCTGCGCGTCGCAGATGCTGTCGGACGCCGTCACGCTCGACATCTGCGTGCCCGACACCTGCGGCAGCCTGGGGGACTGCGGCGCGCCGGAGGTGTGCCAGGCCAACCGGGGCGAGCAGTCGCTCGACTTCACCTGCCACACCCAGGCCAACGCCGACGGCGGCGACCTCGGCAGCTCCTGCACCGAGGACGCCGACTGCGCCACCAACTTCTGCGAGGGCGGCCGCTGCTCGGCGCCCTGCGTCGATGACGGCGACTGCGACGCCGACCTGCCCATGACCTGCCAGACCCAGAGCGTCGAGGTCGAGGGCGGGAGCGTCGACGCCCGGATCTGCGTCGGCCCGGACGACTGCGACCGGTCGGCCGACTGCACCGACCCGAACGTCTGCTTCTTCCTGCGCACCCCTGCCGAGCTCGTCACCACCTGCGACGACGGCAACCCGACCCCCGGACACCCCTCCGGCTACCTGTGCAACGGCGACACGGACTGCCTCAACGGCCTTTGCCTCAACGGGCAGTGTGCCGAGCCATGCGTCGCCACCGCCGACTGCCCCACCGGGCTCGTCTGCGGCGCGCGCGTCGTCACGCTCGACGAGGGCAACATGGAGGTCAGCGTCTGCGTCCTGCCCCCCGAGGACGCCTGCGCCCGCGACGCCGACTGCACCGCCCCCGACCTCTGCGTCGCGCGGCGCCGCGGTGACCGCATCGACTTCGTCTGCGGCGATGGCAACGACGGCGGTGGCGACACGGGTGACACCTGCACCACCGACGCCGACTGCTCCCACAACCTCTGCCTCAGCGGCGAGTGCACGGCCCCGTGCGGGGTGGACAGCGACTGCAGCGCGGCCAACGGCGAGCTCTGCGCCACGCTGCGGGCGACGGTGGAGCTCGGCACGGTCAACGTGAACGTCTGCACCTTCCCCGAGCCCTGCCTGGCCGCGCGGCAGTGCGACATGAACACCACCTGCTACGTGCGCCAGCTGGCCAACGACGCGATCGACACGGTCTGCCTGCCCCCCAACAGCGGCGGACGCGGCCCCGGCGGCACCTGCACCGAGGACGTCAACTGCGCGGCCAACCTGTGCTTGACCGACTGGCTCGACACCGCCTGCTCGGTCCCCTGCGAGACCAACGCCGACTGCACCGCGCCGGGCTACACCTGCCAGTCGCGCCAGCTCACCGCCAGCCCCGACTCCACCACGACGGTCTGCGTCCCCCCGGACCACGCCCCTTGCCAGGCCTCCAGCGACTGCGCCGGCAACCAGCTCTGCTCCATCGTGGTCAACCGGGCCGGTGACGGCCTGGAGACGGTCTGCATCGCTCCGGTCGGCGGCGGCGCAGCCGAGACCGCCTGCACCACAGACGCCGACTGCCGCACCGGCATCTGCCTGCTCGGCACCTGCTCGGCCGTCTGCCAGGACCGCGCCGCCGACTGCGGCGCCAATCAGATCTGTGAGTCCAACACCGTCACCGAGGGCAACCTCTCCGAGTCGTTCAACCTCTGCCGCACGCTCGCCGACACCCCCTGCGAGGCCAACGATCAGTGCGACGACGGCGTGCGCGTCTGCGGCAACATCCGCTTCGACCAGCCCAACACCGCCCAGCCCTACTGCACCTGGCCCAGGGACGGCGGTGATCCCATCGGCACCGCCTGCACCGGCACCCGCTCCCCGAACGACCAGTGCTACGACCGGATCTGCCTGACCCCCTACACCAACGAGTGCACCACCACCTGCGTCGACAACCAGGACTGCGCCGACGCCGGCGCCCCCGGCGGCTTCATCTGCACCGACTTCCGCCTCAACAGCGACACCGTCCGCATGTGCGCCGAGGGCTGCCCCAACGACGACTCGTGCGTCCGCAACAATCACCTCTGCGGCCTGTCCCGCAACGTCACCGACGACCGGTTCGAGTTCATCTGCCGCTCGTCCATGGGCGACGATCCGCCCGGCACCGACTGCAGCCAGACGATCAACTGCGACCACGGCATCTGCTTGATCCGTCGCCAGAACAACATGGTGGTGGAGCAGGTCTGCACCCTGCCCTGCATCACCGACGCCGACTGCCCCGTCGAGCCCGCCAACCCCTGGGTCTGCGGCGACGCGACCATCGCCCGCCCGAGCAGCTCGACGAGCCAGACGCTGCGCGTCTGCACGCGGCAGCAGTAGGCTCGGGCTCCCCCGCGGATGCAGCCTCGGGGGAGCCTATGGCTGTCCCGGCCCTGGCACGACCTGCCCGGCGCCGTTGCGCAGCTCCTTGCAGTTGTCGTAGTAGGTGGGCTGGCCGAGCTCGTCGCAGGAGAGGTCAAGAAGGCACTCGAACACGTTGCGCTTGCCCGTGGCGGTCCACCCCTCCGTCTCACTGGTGCAGTCGCTCTCGCAGTTCACCTCATCGATGTTGCACGAGCCGATGTAGTCGCAGACGCCCGCGCAAGAGGCGCCGTGGTCTGGCCCGGTCCCGTCGAGGTCCGCAGGATCGACGCAGTGGCTGCGGTAGCAGAGCAGGTCGCCGCCGCAGTCGGTGTCGACGTCGCACGTCTCGCCGATGCCGCCGTATTTCACGGAGAGGGTGTCACCACACGCGGCCAGGGACGACAGCGCGGCAAGGGAGAGCAGCAGGAGAAGCCATCGGCGGTTCATCGGAGCCTCGACGCTGGGGGCATGGCACGTTCAACAGGCCGCTCCCGACCTGGGGTGGCCGGAGCGAACAGACGGTGCGGGCGGACCGAGCGCGTCCGCGCCCTCCATCGATACCAGATCCGCGGGGCAAAACGCCACAGGTGGTGCACACTGCGGCGGTGACGTGCCCGCCTCAGGGCATGACGCAGGCGGTGAAGGCGTCGGAGGTGAGCTCAGCGCAGGTGAGCGACGAGGCACAGATGACCAGCCGGGTCAGGGCCGCGTCGTCCCAGGTGGCGACATCGTCGAGGCACGAGGACACACATTCGGCGAAGACGGCGTCGTGCCGGCCTGCGACGCAGTCGGCAAACGCGAGGCAGACCTGGCGGCAGGTGGCGTCGAGCGCACGTCCGCCAGGCGGCTCAGGGTCGGCCGTCGCGGGGACATCGTGCGTGGCGCAGGCTCCACGGGTGCAGGTCAGGGGCTCTCGGCAGTCTCGTGGCTCGAGGCAACGCTCGCCGGGGGCGCCGCGACGAACCTCGAGGTCGTCTCCACAGGCCGCGCTCCACAGGCACAGCGCCGTCGCCGCGATCCACAGCCGGGGCCATCCCTGTGCGGTGCGGGCGACGTGCCGAGCGTTGGCCGCGAGGGGCGAGGAGCTCGGCGAGCGGGGCTCAGAGGCGGTCACGGAGCATCTGGGCCACTTCGAGCGTGTGCGACTGCTTGGCGAGTTGGAGCACGGTGTCGAGGCGGAGGCGGAGCAGCGCGCGCTTCTTGAGCGGGCGACTGCCCTCCATCTCGAGCAGGATGTCCAGGGCCGCGTGATGCATCGCCTCGTCGTCGAGGTCGAGCATCCGGATCAGGAGCTCCTCGTCCTCGGGGAGGCTGTAGTCGGCGATGAGCTGGCGGATGATGACCTCGAAGTCCGCCGACGCCTCGGCCAGGCGGGCCTGGCGGATGAGCTTCTGGCGGTCGGCCGACTGCCCCGAAGCCGACTTGAGCTCTGCCATCACGGGTTGAAAGCGCTCCGGCACCTCGCCGGTGTTGAACATCTTGTCGAGATCCGACTTGTAGCCGCGCGGGGTGGCGGGGGTGTGGACCCTGCGCACAGTAGGCGGGGTGGTGCTCCGCTGGCCGTCACGGCCGCGATCGATCTCTTTCCAGCTCTTCTTGTTGTTCATCGGTCGTCTCGATAAGGACGTCTGGTCCCGCGCACGGCCTGCCCGTGGCGAGTTCGGATGGCATCTATGTTGTGGGGATGGCTTCCGGGAGGAACACAACGCTACCAAGGTGACGACCAATTCGCTCACGTCAAGACGCATCTTGCAACGGTGGGCTGGTGGTCGGCCTCGTCGCGGGGCGAACTCCACGGACGCGGTCCACGATCCATACAGGGCACAATCCCCACGCGTGGTTGGATGAGCACGATCCAGGCCAGATCGTGCCCGCCAGCGGCGAGCTGCAAGCAGAAACCTCGGTGGGTGCGGCCTGCGCGGCCGGCCCTGGAATTTCTTGACAGCGTCTTGGGGCTCTCTTACGGTGCGACGGCGGGTGTAGGATACCCACGGTGACTCACCGTACGTGGTCGCCCGCCGTGCTCGGCGCCTCTGGCGCACCGCTCCGTTCGGACCCAGGGGGGCGAATCGGACATCGGGCCGGAGACCAACGCACCATCTAGCGTGGATCAGGAGACTGCCGAATGTCAATCCTTCACTATCTCCTCGCAGGAATTGCCGGCGGGTTGATCGCAGGTGCGCTCGCCGGGTTCGGCGAGGGCCTGAGTGTGTTCGTGGGCGACCCCTCGGCCGGTGCGATGGCGCCGGTGTATGGGGTGGTGTTCTATGCGGTGCTGCTGAGCGTGCTCGGCGGGGGCGTGGGGCTGGCGGGCTTCGTGGTGAGCCGGGTGAAGGACGCTGAGCGGTTCAGCGCGCGCTGGACGTGGGCGGTGAGCCTGCTGGTGACGCTGGTGCCGGTGGCGGTGGTGGTGGTCCGGTTCCGCGTGGTGCGGGACGTCTTCCACGAGAAGCTGGCGCTGGCCTCCGGGGCCGGCATCGGCGTGCATGTGGGGCTGCTGGTGATGGCGGCGGCGCTGGTGGTGGGCCTGTGGTGGCTGCTGCGCCCCGTCGACAAGGCGCCGCTCGGGCGGGTGTCGTGGCCGATGCTGACGGGGGCCGGGCTGGTGGGGCTGCTGGTGCTGTCGGGGCCGTTCGCGCTGCTCGGGACGGAGAAGGAGAACACGGCGGCGGCGGCCTTGGACGGCAAGGCAGGGGACAAGCCTCCGGTGATCCTCATCATGGTGGACACGTTGCGTGCGGACCGCCTGGGGAGCTACGGCTACAGCAAGGCGGCGACGCCGAACCTCGACGCGCTGGCCAAGGACGGGGTGCAGTTCGACCTGACGTTCGCGCAGGCCTCCTGGACGCGGCCGAGCACGGCGACGCTGCTGACGAGCCTGCCGCCGTCGGCGCACAGCACGATGTACAAGGCCGACCGTCTGCCCGAGAGCGTGGAGACGATCGCGGAGGGGTTCAAGGCGAGCGGGTATCGCACGGGCGGGCTGGTGACGAACTACAACATCGCGCCCTACTTCAACTTCGCGCAGGGTTTTGACGACTACCGCTACCTGGACCCGGACTACTTCTGGTGGGCCGACGAAGGCTCGAGCAAGCTGTCTCTGTACAACGTGGCGCGGGTGGTGCGGGAGAAGGTAGCGCCGGACAACGACAAGCCTGCGGCCTATTACCAGGACGCCCAGGTGACCACAGACACGGCGATGGCCTGGATCGACGGCAACAAGGACCGCCCGTTCTTCCTGTATGTGTCGTACATGGACCCGCACGACCCCTACTTCGCCCGGCCGCTCAACGGCGAGGCGTACTCGCGGGCGGCGACCATCGATCCGGACCCGAAGCTGGCGGCGCGGCTGAGCGACATCTACGACGGTGAGATCGCGTACTTCGACACCCACTTCGGTCGGCTGATCGCGCACCTCAAGCAGGCGGGGCTGTACGACAAGGCGGTGATCGCTGTGACGAGCGATCACGGCGAGGAGTTCCAGGAGCACGGAGGCTGGTGGCACGGGACGACGCTTTATGAGGAGCAGATCCACGTGCCGCTGGTCATCAAGCGCGCTGGCAGCAAGGAGGCGGGCAGCCACGTGGGCGAGCTGAGCCGCCTGCTGGACGTCACCCCGACGCTGGCCGCCGAGGCCGAGGTGGCCCCGATGCCGACCTGGCGCGGACGCAACCTGTTTGAGGGCCACGGGGCACCGGACGCCGTGTTCTCCGAGGAGGACCACCAGGGCAACGTCCTGCGCAGCCTGCGAGGCAAGGACTGGAAGCTGATCGAGGCCAACGCGAACAACCCGCGCGGCCTCGCCCCGGTCGAGCTCTACCGGATCGACACCGATCGGGCCGAGACGAAGAACGTCGCTGGCGAGAACGCCGCCGTGGTGCAGGAGCGTCAAGGGGTGATGAAGGACGTCGCCAGCGGCGCCGCGGACGGCGCCGCCAAGCGCGACCAGCACGAGCTCGACGAAGACAGCCAGAAGATGCTGGAGAACCTCGGCTACATGGAGAAGTGACCATGGGGTCAGGGGGAATGGCCCTGGAGGCCGGCGGCGCGGACCGTGTCGTGGTGCTCGGGCTGGACTGTGCGGCGCCGGATTTCTTGTTCGAGCGGTGGCGCGACCAGCTCCCCAACCTCTCGGCGCTGATGGCGCGCGGGGGCTGGGGGCGGCTCAGGAGCTGCCATCCGCCGATCACGGTGCCGGCCTGGCGCGTGATGAGCAGCGGCAGGGATGCCGGTCAACACGGCGTCTACGGCTTTCGTAACCGCAGCGGAACAGGCTACGCGGACCTGGCGCTGGCCCGGGAGGTCGACTTCGTGGACCCGGTCTGGGAGCGGCTGGCGGCGCGTGGCCTGCGCACCACGCTGGTTGGCCTGCCGGGCACCTACCCGGCGCCGCGCCTGCACGGCGCGTGCGTCTCGGGCCCGCTCTGTCCGGGCCTCGACGCCGACGGCGTCTGGCCCCCTGCCCTGGCGGCGCACCTCCGCAGCGCGTGGCCGGATTACGCCTTCGATGTGGCGGATCACCGCTTGATGGAGCCCGAGGCGCTGCTGGAGGCCGTCGAGGCGATGATCGCAGG
>Ga0100377_1004924_pt1 | contig 10137 bp, 6 predicted proteins | sample CryGeymeta201501_FD_83664 | JGI IMG/M metagenome (GOLD analysis project Ga0100377, IMG submission 83664) | Groundwater microbial communities from Crystal Geyser aquifers in Utah, USA - Crystal Geyser metaG 2015-01 | ecosystem: Environmental > Aquatic > Deep subsurface > Groundwater | place: USA... | reverse complement strand
TTACAGAAAAAAGAAAGTCATTGGGGGTCCGGGGGACAAAGTCCCCCGGCGGGTCAGGGCAGAGCCCTGCTTCCCTGAAAGGCCACGCTCATAGGCACGGACACATGTGAAGCGTTACACTAGTTCGTCGGCTCCTTGTACACAGCGCGTTTGAGGACGACCCATCGGTTCGGGTAACCCTCGGACTGCAAGAAAATGCCGGCATTGTGCACCGCTGTTAGCCAGCGAGGTGGTTTTGCGCTACAAATTGACCTCTACGAGTTTTGCGCTGGTAAACGGCTGAAACTTCGTGTTGGGCCCGCAGGAGACGCTTGCGGTCCGATGGCCGAACCAGGGCTCTCCGAGAAGCGACCCGTCGCGCTCGAGGGAACCTCGATGTCTTGGAAACCGAGTGGAAGTCATGCGCAGTAAAAGCAACTTGTGGTTTGTCCTCGCCCCGCTCTTGGCTCTGCTCGCCGGGTGCGACGACGGCATCCAGCAACGTCACGCCACCGATGCGACGGTCGCCGACACCATCACCACCGAGGTCGACGGGGTTGTCGATGTGACCCCCGACGCGTTCGAGGGGTTCCTCTTTGGCCCTGGTGTGACCGGCAACCTCGAGCCCGCTGGAAGCAAGGTCGAGGCGACCGGCTCTGAGCAGCTCGACCTCGAAGGGGCGGCGGTGTCCATCGACGGCGAACAGATTTCCGCCGCGCGCGAAGTGACCATCAGCGGCAATGGCGTCGACATCGTGCCCGAGGGTTTTATTGCCGTCGGACCCGCGGTGCGCTTCGCCGCGGACGCCCCCTACTTTTCGAAAGAGGATCTCACCGGTGACGGCATGTTGAACCAGGTGTGGATTCACCTCACGCTGCCCCTGCGCTCCGACCTGATGCCGACCAACGCCGCCCCTCGTCACCTGCGCATCTTTACGCAGCGGTTGAGCAGCGGACGCATCTACAGCGCCCCCTTCTCGAACATCCAGGAAGACCTGGACGCAGGCCGCGTGACGTTCCGTGCCACGGAGCTGGGAGTCTTCCAGCTGGCGGTGGCGGCCAACGCAGGTCAGCCCTATCAGCGGCACATGACCTATCGCTCCATCACCGGCATCTCTATGGGCGCTGGCGCGGCCTTGATGACGGGCCTCCGGTTCCCCGACAAGTTCGACTCCATCGGCGCGCTCGGTGGCGCAGCGGACTGGATCTACCTCTCGCACTACCTGCGAGACCAAGGCCTCGGCGGCTTCTGCAACGCACCAGCGTTCGGCGCCAACTGCCCACCGCCCCTGCACACCCAAGAGCACGAGCTCTCCATGAGCTTCAACGGCTGGCATTCTCCCTCAGGGGAGGGCAACGGCGGCAGCTTCGATCGGACTGAGTACGTCCGTATCTTTCGCGACCTCGCCTACGCCTTCGGTAACACGACGTCTTACAACCCAGAGAGCCCTTACCGGCCGGCCGGGGTGCCGCGCTCAGAGCTGCTCCGACCTGAGGCCGAGCGCTGCCTTGAACTGCCAGGAACCACGTTCACCATCGCCACGGGCTACTTCGACGATGAATACAATCCCGATGGAACCCTTCCGGTCATCGCCTTCTGCGACGGCGAGGACGGGGCTCCCAACGGGTTCTTCGACGACTCCAAGGCACACGACGAGGCGGTGGACGTGCTGCTCGCCGTCGACCTCGACGGAGACGGCCGTCGCGACGCCAACGAGCCGGTGATTCGCAACTCCTACGAGCCCTATGAAGACCTGGGCAGCGACGGGTTGGCCAGCAAGAGCGAGGCGGGTTACGACCCAATGAGCAACCCCGACCCGGCCGACGACGACTACGATTGGCTGACGAACCCACACGGCAGCGAAGGCAACTGGCTCTTCGACGAAGGTGAGCCCTACCAGGACTTTGGCTTGGATGGCGTCGAGGGCACCTCGGACAGCCCCTACGACTTCGGCGAAGGCAACGCCAAGTTCGACTACAACCCAAATCTTCAGAAGCTCTTCGAGGAGTCCCCTCGATGGTCGCTCGAGGCTCTCGACCCAGACGCTCTGAACCATCTGACGCTCTACGTCGATGGCGGCGTGCGCGATTTGTTCAACTTCGACGTGGCGGGCCTGCAGCTCACCGGGGCGCTCCAGGCCGCCGGTGGCAACGTGCGGATGTACGACACCTTCAACGAGCTGGCGCAGCTGCAACCCGGCGACTCCTACAACATCACCCGACTCGACTTCGACAACCTGGGTGACCACGTGTTCATGCGCTACGGTGACCCCTACGCGGCGCTTCCTCTCATCGAGGATGGCGACGGCAAGCACGTGGGCTCCAACAGCCAGGCGGTGCAGCGTTTCACGACGATGTTCGGTTACCTGAGCAACCTCTGGGTCAACGGCGACTACACCATCGTCGAGCCGCCCTACACCACGCCGAGCGAGGTCGGGAGCTTCATCAGCCCAGCGATGAACGGCGCGACCGTGACCTATGGGATCAGTCTGCCGCCAAACTACGACAAGCCCGAGTTCGCCAACGTCCGCTACCCAGTCCTCTACCTGCTCCACGGTTACGGTCAGGGGCCCGAAGACCTTCCCATCACTGGTGTGTTGCTCGCAAACTTCCAAGCGATTGGCCAGTGGCCGAAATCGATCATTGTCTTCCCCGAGGGTTTCTGCGGCAAAGACAAGGTGGACCAATGCAACGACGGGCTCGACAACGACAATGACGGCGTCACCGATGCCGGCGATCCAAACTGTGCCACGACGCCTTTGAACGAAGCGGGGGACACGGACGTCCAGATCTGCAACGACGGACTCGACAACGACGGCGACGGGATGACCGATCTCACCGACAAGGGGTGCAAGGACGCCAACGACGTGAGCGAGGCCGAGTGTGTGAAGGGGACGTTCTTTAGCGATCACGTGGCCTATCCGGACGGCGAGGCTCCTGGCCCTGCGTTCGAGTCCGCGTTCTTCGATCTGGTTGACCACGTCGGTCGGACGTATCGAGTGAAGGCACCCGAGGACGTGACCCGCTACTATTGAGAGGTCGACATCGTCGACACCCACAGGTAGGCTCGAGGTCCAATAGCGAGACGGGTACATGGCTCGAGGAGCAGGAGTGAGCGCGAAGTGATCCCCTTTCAAAAGGTAATGAGCGCCGTCCTACACGATGTCCTAGCATCGATGTCGAAGTGCCTCTCACTCGATTTGAACAAGGGCGCGGCAGGACCGGAGTTCGACCTCTTGTACAAGCAGCTGCGAGAGGAGCTGACCCGGGAGGGGGCAGTCGAGCTGCAGATTTCCGCGTCTGGGGAGATCAGCATTGGCGCAGGCCACCTCTCGCAATCCGCCCTGGGGACGGCCTTGGCCAACGCCGGAGTCCGAGAGGTCATGTTTCTCCCGGATCTCGAAGTGGACGACCTCTTGGAGTTCCTGCAGGTTACCACAGCGCTCGCCGCCAAACCCTCCACCCCCGAGGCCGACCTCATCTCGTTTTGGTACGAGATGGGGCCGCGCTCCATCCGCATCGTCCGGACCAGCCTCGAGGCCAAATACCTGAGCTCTGCAGGGGGAAAGGAGAAGCACATCTCTGAGCTCTTCCTGCACTTGGTCGGCCGTGGCGAAGCGTCGCGGCAGCAAGCGCTCAAGACCAAATTGGCCGAACTCGAAGGGCGTCCTCCGTGCGCGATTCAGGCGTTGCGCTACGACGATCACTCGGCCATCGAGACGATGCTCGACGAGATGAGGGAGGAGACCGAAGGCTCCTTGCGCCGGCAGTTTACGGCGACGTTGATGGCCGCGATGAGCGTCCATGATCCGGTTCTCGGCGGGCAGGACTTTGTCTTCTTGCTGCGCCGCGTGGTGAACGACCAGATGGCGAGCGGCGACTGGAGCGACGTGCTCAAGACCATTCGCAACCTGGAGTTTCTGGTCGAAGGCTCGACGATGCGCAGTGAATACACCCTTGAAATGGCGCAAGCCTGCAAGGTGCGCCTGCGCTCACCGAAGACGATCATCGAGTTCTCGCTCAGGGTTCACGAGCAAGAGGACGCCTCGCTCGTTCCGTTCAAGCTCGTGCGCTGGTTCCTCGGGGACGATCCTCGTGAGACGTGGAAACAATGCGCCACCCTCGCGAACGATGGAGCCCTTCTCGCGCTGCTCCAGCTCTTCGAGGTGTGTTTCGCACTCGAACATCCGTTCTGGGGCGAAGCCTTCGAGACACTGGACCCAGAGGTCAAGCGCCGCTCTCAAACGGCGATGACTGCCGTCAAAGCGCTAGAGAAGGACGAACCGTCCATCAGCTTCGAGATGCCCGTGGAGGAGCCCGACTCGGCCGATGGCTCGGCGTTCGACGCTCTAGATTGGCTAGACTTCGAGGCCGATGAGGAGCACGTCAACGAGCTGGACGCGTCTCTGGTCGCGTTCCTCGATGGGACGAACAGCCGCTTCAAGAAGGACAAACCGGGTCTCTCTATCAACAAGCGCGGAGAAAGCGTTCCCGCTCTGATGATCGAACACCTCGAGGCGCTCGAGAAGAGCCTGATGGGCGCCGGCAAGGGCAGCTCGAGAGGGCGAAATGACTCGTAGCCCCCTCGAAGATCACCTCGCCGAGCTCCTCGATGCCAACCGGGCTTGGGGCAAGGCGCACCAGCTCCTCAGCCCCATTTGGGCTGGCAATCCCAACACCCCTCGCTACGTCTCCAAGCGCGTGGCGATCCGTCTGTTGGAAATCGCCGAGCAGCGCAGCGACCTACTCCTAGGAATGTCCCTGATGAACGCAGGCGAGACCGGAATCGCCGCGCACTCGCTCAAGGTCGCTTCGGTGATGTCGGGGTTGTGCACGTATCTTGGGCTCTCGCCCAGGCATCGTCTCGACTCGGTCATGACCGCCTTGCTGCACCACCTCGGACAGAGCACAGGCGTCGTGGGACAGCAGTCCACCTCGGCCGTCGCACAGCGCAGCCTGATGGCTCTGCTGCTCTCGAAGCACTCCGACGAAGGGCATTACCGGCAGGTGCTCGGTGCTTTCCAACATGGTCTCACCATGGATGGAACCGGCGTGCCCAAGATGGATTTCCCCGTCAAGCAACACCCCATTTCACTCCTGCTCACCGTCGCCAACGACTTCATCGAGCTGTGTGCGGACTCGGTCGCCGGAATGGACATCAACGACGCACTGCAACACATGTCCGTTCAGGCCGGCAAACGCTACCACCCCAACCTCATCTCACTGCTCAAGCGCGTCGTTGGCCCGGCTCCAGTGGGCAGTGTGCTCCAGCTCAAGTCTGGCGAGCAGTTGCTGGTGACCCAATACACCGCGTCCGATGACGACTGGACCCTCGAGACGGTCGCCCTCTCCGCACGAGTGGAGATGCGAAGGTTGAAAGACCTCTCACTGATCCACTCCAGGATACAGCCCAAGCAGGTCTTCGAGGTCTTCAATGCGGTCTGAAGTGCGCCACCCGTGAGCGCCGCGACGAAGACCCTTAAGATCGTTCACGAACCCCTTGCCAAACTCAGGCATTCTGGTTTTCAAATGGGGCTGACGAGTCCTTGCTGTGAGCCAAAAGGTTGCGCAAGCATGGGCAACCCTCTTCAACGCGGCGGTTTGTCATGAGCGTCATCAAAGTCACAAACTTGGCGAAGACCTTCTCGCTGGGATTCCGCCGAAAGAGAGTCCTAGCGGTGCGAAGCGTCTCGTTCTCCGTTGAGAAGGGCGAGGTCTTCGGGCTGATTGGGCCCAATGGGGCGGGAAAGACCACGACCATCAAAATGATGATGGGACTCGTGAGCCAAGATCACGGCACAATCGATATTCTAGGCAAGCCAGTGCCAAGCCTCGAGAGTCGGAGCAAGGTCGGGTATCTCCCAGAGATCTCCTACTACTACGACTACCTCAAGCCCGAAGAGTTCCTCGACTTCTACGCTCGCCTCTTCGGCATCCCAGCCAAGGCCAGAAAGCGTCGCGTCGATGAGCTCCTCGACAAGGTCGGCCTCGCCAACGCCAAAGGAAAGCAGCTCCGCAAGTTCTCCAAAGGGATGCTGCAACGCATCGGGTTGGCCCAGGCCCTCATCGCCGACCCTGAGGTCATCGTCCTCGACGAACCTCAGTCAGGTCTCGATCCCATCGGCCGCAAGGACGTCGCCGACCTCATCGATGAGCTCAAGGCCGCAGGCAAGACCATCTTCTTCTCGAGCCACATTCTGCCAGACGTCGAGCGCATCTGTGATCGCGTCGCGGTCATCGTCGAGGGCAAGATCGTCGATGTAGGACCGCTCAACAGGCTTCTGAACCCGCGCACCTTGTCGACGGAGATCGCCACTTCACTGGTCCCTGAGGACCTCGCCGAAAAGCTGCGGGCCGACTTCCAGAATCTCGGGGAAAAGCAGCACGATGGACTTCGGACCTTCGTGCTGCCCGAGAGCAGCGACGTCTCTGCGTTCCTGACACACCTCCTCGGAGCCAACGTCGAGGTGCTGAGCGTCGTACCACAGAGAGAAAACCTCGAGGACGTCTTCGTCCGCGAAGCCCTAGCCAACACTCAGCCGAACGAGGAGCAGCCATGATCGGTCGAGTCTATGCCATCGCCCTCAACACCTTCAGAGAAGCCGTTCGGAGCAAGGTTCTTTACGCCATTCTCTTCTTCGCCGTCCTGCTGATCCTGCTCTCGCTCGCCTTCGGAGAGCTCTCGCTCTACGAGCAGGAGCGCGTCAACAAGGACCTCGGCATCGTGGTCATCACGGTCTTCGGAGCGCTGATCGCGATCTACACCGGCATCAGCCTGCTCTTCAAAGAGCTCGACAAAAAGACGATCTACACCATCGTCTCCAAACCCATTCATCGTTGGCAGTTCTTGTTGGGCAAGTACCTCGGAATCCTGCTCACTTTGGCGGTCGAGCTGGGAATCATGTCCGCGATCTTCGTCGCCCAGCTCGCGCTCAAAGACATCGAGCTGAACGCGACACTCTTTCAAGCCCTCGTTCTTATCTACGTGGAGGTCTCCGTCGTCGCGGCCATCGCCATGCTCTTCACGACGTTCTCGACTCCCTTTCTCAGCGGTCTGCTCACCGCCTCTTTGTTCTTGCTCGGAAACGCGCACGAAGCGATCCGCACGTTCGCGGACACCCACAAGTCCGACACCATGCGCGGGATCCTCAAGATCGCCGAGGTCTTCGTGCCGGATCTCACCCTCTTCAACCTATCCCGCGAGGTGACCTACAACCTGGAGGTTCCTTGGAGTTACGTCGCTTATGCGGCCGGGCATGGAGTCTTGTACGCCGGCGCTCTGCTGGTGATCTCGGCAGCCGTCTTCGGGCGGCGGGACTTTATCTGACCGGGGCAGAAGCTGGACCGGCCTTTCGGACTTGTCGAACAGCGGAATCCAGTCTGGAGTCCGGAGCCCGCGGCTGGCGTCAGTAGTCAGTCGAACTTCAGCAGGAGACAAGGCAGCAACCGGCAGAAGCTCCAGACTCCAGACTAGACTGGCCAGGAGCAGAAGCTGGACCGCCTGTCGGACTTGTCGAACAGCAGAATCCAGTCCGGAGACGACCTCGCTTTGGCGCTACCTCAGGCGCTTCCACTTGCTGCGAGGAAAGTCCGTCGTCTCCCCTGGGGCCGAGTTCGAGAGCAGGTACACCGCGCGTCGATTCTTCTCCTCGTCCACGCCGTCGCTCGTCTGCACCGACAGCGCGTCCTCACCGAAGCCTTGGTAGCTGATGGGCAAGGCGACGCTCAGGCGACCTTGGAACCAAACCGCGATGGCTTTGGCTCGACGTTCGCTCAGCTCGACGTTGTCGGCGCCGCTGCCCACCGTATCGGTGTAACCCGCCACAAAGAGCTCCATGGAGACCTCGTCGTAGGTGCGCCGCGCCTCCTCGATGGCCTCGAGCGTCGCCTCGAGCTTGACCTCTTGGTCGGCGCGAAGCGTGGCGTCGTTGCTCTCGAAGACCACGTCTTCGTGTGGGATCTCCAAGCTGAAGAGCTCCAGGAGCGTGGTGTTCGCCTCGTTTTCGTAGACCTGCAGCCGGACGTACACCGCCGCAGAGCCCAAATCCTTCCAGCCGATCCCGACCTCACGTTTCCCACCGTCGAACCGGTCGCTGGCCAGGAGCCTTCGACCCTCGCCGTAGACCTCCATCTCGACGAACGCGATGGGGCGTTCCGCCTCGAGGAAGAGCTCTCCCTCGCTCAACGAGCTGCGCTTGGTGTCGAGCTCGACCTTCAGCTCGTCGAAGCTGCTGACCGCGAAGGTGAGGGTGTCGTCGTAGGTGTCACCGTCTACCGGGATCGCCACGACCTTCATGCTGTACTGAAAGGTGCCCGAGGGTTGCTTCCACTCGAAGTCTTTGGTCTCCCCGGCCGCCAGCTTCTTGGTCTTGAAGGTCCAGGACGCGCCATCCTTCTCACGTTTGACCTCGAGGCTCATCGATTTGAGGTCCACAGCCGCGACCACGCTCAAGGTGACCGGTTCGCCGCTGGGGAGTTGCTCCGTCACGCCATACGCAAAGGGAGCCTCGGCGGCAAAGACAGCAGTAGGGCTGACCAAGAGCAGAAAGACAGCCAAAAGCATGGCATTCATTCTCATTTCGACCTCCGTTTCCGAGAGCCCCACCATACTCGCTCCCTCCCCTCTCGACGATGGCCTGGGACAGAAATTTCGCCTCCGGAGCACCGTTGGCGGTGGTCCTGGGCCGAAATTCCGCCTTCGGAGCACCGTCGGCAGTGGTCCTGGGCCGAAATTTCGCCTCCGGAGCACCGTTGGCGGTGGTCCTGGGCCGAAATTCCGCCTCCGGAGCACCGTCGGCGGTGGTCAGAAATTTTGCCCTGTGACGAGAAGACTCTCTGTGCTCAAGGAGGCTGGGTAGCCAGGGTTGGCCGAAGGGTCATGGAACCGATGTTGCTCGCGGGAACCCAAGACGGACACACCTAGATGTGCTCGGCCGAAGTGACAACGCGACCTTGATGTTACCTCGCCAGTCCTTCGACGCCAAGAACAGCGACCGGGAGCGCCAGCGGCTCGCCGACACTTGCTCACGAATTGCTGGTGTGCCGGCGAGTCACGCCAAGAGTTCTTCTGTGTTCTCTGCTGCCGCGCACAGGAGAGCCACACGAAGTGAGGTCACGAGCCGTAACGCCACCCCCCTGCCCAAGCTGCGCCATCGAGAGCAACAACGGGAGCGCTGGCGGTTCGCCGGCCCACACAAGAATTGCCGCGCACAAGAGAGCCACACGAACTGAGGTCACGAGCCGTAACGCCACCGCCTGCCCAAGCTGCGCCATCAAGAGCAACAAAGGGGAGCGCCGGCGGCTCGCCGGCCCGCACTCAAGAATTGCCACGCACAAGAGAGCCGCACGAGGTGAGGTCACGAGCCGTAACGCCACCGCCTGCCAAGCTGCGCCATCAAGAGCAACAACGGGAGCGCCCAGGGACTAGGGCCGTCGTCGAGTTGACCTCGATAACCCTGGCCCCAAGAAGCACACTGCCCAGAATTCCACGGCCACACTCCGAGCGATGTCGAAGCCGCCGAGGGCGTAGCCCGAGGCATCGGCCCCTTGGGGGCCGTACATTCCCCAGCCCAACGTGAAACGTTGGGCGAACGACGCCCGCCCGCTGGATCCCACGAGTGTACAAACTCCAGAGGGCGCAGCACGCTGCGCCCCTACGCTCTCGGGAGGGCGCAGCACGCTGCGCCCCTACGACCCGATCGATTTCGGCGTTCTCAAACTGCTCTCGGGAGGGCGCAGCACGCTGCGCCCCTACGACCCGATCGATTCTGGCGTTCTCAAACTGCTCTCGGGAGGGCGCAGCACGCTGCGCCCCCTGGAGTTTGTACACATCTCTTCGATCTTCATCGCGGAGGTCGAGCATGGCGCCCGGCGGTTCGCCGGCCCACACAAGAATTGCCGCGCACAGGAGAGCCACACGAAGTGAGGTCACGAGCCGTAACGCCACCCCCCGCCCAAGCTGCGCCATCAAGAGCAACAACGGGAGCGCCGGCGGTTCGCCGGCCCACACAAGAATTGCCGCGCACAAGAGAGCCACACGAAGTGAGGTCACGAGCCGTAACGCCACCCCCTGCCCAAGCTGCGCCATCAAGAGCAACAAAGGGGAGCGCCGGCGGCTCGCCGGCCCGCACTCAAGAATTGCCACGCACAAGAGAGCCGC